>Ga0335069_10011180_pt1 | contig 12685 bp, 7 predicted proteins | sample Lox_Sample_11_FD_206714 | JGI IMG/M metagenome (GOLD analysis project Ga0335069, IMG submission 206714) | Soil microbial communities from Loxahatchee National Wildlife Refuge, Florida, United States - Lox_Sample_1.1 | ecosystem: Environmental > Terrestrial > Soil > Wetlands | place: USA: Florida... | reverse complement strand
AACTCCTTCAGCGCGGCCCCCGTCTTGGCCCCCATTCCGCCCTTACCCATCACGGCGCGCAGACCGAAGCGGCGGATAATATCGGCTTCATAGGGTTCTTCCCGAATGCTCGTGGTGGGGCCGGCGGCCTTGGTTCGCCATTCATTATTCTCCTTGAGCATCACCGGGCCGCAGTGATACAGAATCCCCCCGTGCATGTCGTAGGGCGAGTCGTGATGCAGGAGGTAATGATGCGCGGCATCGCGGCCGGTGATCATGGGGCCGTTGACCAAAACCACGTCGCCGACTTTTAAGGCTCGTACTTTCTCCTCGCTGAGCGGAGGTTCCAGCCGTACCTCGCGACCCGTCAACCGGAAACCCGTGCCCTCGGTAATCAATCGTTCGACGGGCCGGTTCGGGTCGCGGTACAACCATTGGGTGATGGCGCCGCTTTCCGCGTCGAGCAGGACTCCCAGGCGGCGGAACGCCCAGCAATCGTAAGCCACGCTAACGAAAAAGCTGGCGGGCAGCCGGTTGGCCGCGGTGATCTTGCACCCGATGAGCGAACTCGACCCGCCGAAGCCCATGGCGCCGACTCCGAGTTTATTGGCCTGCTCCATGACGTCCGCTTCAAGTTTCGCCAGCACCGGGTCAGGGTTCGTGTCGTCTAAAGTTCGAAAGAGCTGTTGCTTGGCAAGATGGTAACCGCCGGCGCGATCGCTGCCGATACAAACTCCAATCGCCCCGGGGGCGCAACCCTGGCCTTGTGCTTGCCATACGGCGTGCAGAAGACACTTCCTGACGCCCTCCAGGTCGCGATCGGCGCGGCCCAGGTGCTCAAGCTGGCAGGGCACGGAGTACTGAATGTTCTTGTTCTCGCATCCCCCGCCCTTCAGAATGAGGCGCACTTCCACCTCGGGCCTTTCCCACTGTTCGAAATGGAAAATGGGAGTGTCGGGGCCGAGGTTGTTCCCACTGTTCTTGCCGGTGATGGAGTCCACGGAATTGGGGCGTAGTTTGCCGCGCCGGGTGGCCTCCGCCACCGCCTCCAGAGTCTGTTTGCGGATGGCGATCTGGTTCACTCCAACGGGAGTCTTGATTTCGAAGGTCGGCATGCCGGTGTCCTGGCAAATGGCGCCTTCGTCCTGAAAGGCCATGTCGATGTTCTGGCCGATGATGGCCAGCGCCTGACCCGCCTGGGTTTGCGGGTTTTCAGATCGCAGCGCCCCCGCCATGGCCTTGCGCACATCAGGGGGCAGGTTCGTGGATGTCTGGATGATTAACTCCAGCATGCTTTCCTTGAGGAATTGCATAACCACCTCCAGAAATGGGCCAAGCCGCCCAGTCCCCACAGCCTTGTGAGAATGGGATCACAGCGCTCCTGCCGTTAGATGAAGTGGTGCTTGGCTCCAGGGATACCAATGCGCGGTCCTATTTCATCTTTCAAACTCGCAAAAGCCTGCTGCGGTGAATCGGCAAAGCGAAGCACCTTCAGGTCATCTTTGTTGATGGTGCCTGAATCAACCAGCCATTGAAAATTGATCGTGTTTTTCCAGAACTTTGAACCGTAGAGAAGGATGCTCACCCGGTGTCCCATTTTGTGAGTCTGGATCAGCGTCAAGAACTCAAACATTTCATCCAGGGTCCCAAAGCCGCCGGGAAAGACGATGAGAGCCTGGGCAGGTTGAGCGAACCAGAGCTTGCGCATGAAGAAGTAGCGGAACAGCATGCTGAGTTCGGGGGTGATGTAGGGATTGGGTCGCTGCTCCATGGGTAGTTTGATGTTCAGCCCAATGGATTTGCCGCCTGCTTCCTGGGCGCCGCGGTTGGCCGCTTCCATGATTCCCGGCCCCCCGCCCGAACAGACCATCAGGACGTTGGGACTGCGGTTCAGTTTCATCCCCCACGCCGTCACCAGTCGTGCGAGTTCGCGCGCGTCCTCGTAATAGCGCGACATCTGAACGGCCATGCGGGCTCGCTTGAGGTCGGCGTCCAGCCCTGCCGAGGATGCGTCCTTGCGGCGAAGTTCTACCTCCTTCAAATTCTGAAGGGCCACGTCGCGAGGGAGAATTCGGGCCGACCCGAAAAAGACGACCGTATGTTGGACGCCGGCCTTGCGCAAGTGGGCCTGCGGGTCGTAATACTCGGATATGATGCGCAGCGCCCGGGCGTCCGCGCTTTCCATAAAGCGGAGACTGCGGTAGGCGAGATGCGGCATCTGCTCGCCGGATCTGTTTTCCTTTGCCATGCATTCCTCACCTGGATGGAGTCACTGCCTAAAGTCGCATCCAGAATACTCCTGCTAAATCGGCCTTTTTTGGTCTTTCTGCACTCGAAAAGGGTGTGAAAACCTCACTTTTGCGACTGACATTCCGTCACTCGACCCTGTATTTTCATACACATAGTCGGTTCAACCTGCATTTTTAACATCTTTTTTGCTCAAACCCTATCTTCACGACATCTCCTGTTTTCATAGAGTTGCAATTTTGACAGGATGCCCAAATCCATCGGAAGTCCATTTCTTATCAATTCCATAGTCGCCTCATCGTACTTTGCCCTCGAGACGGCACCTCTCCCGCCTCCAAATTTAGCTAACCAACTTATTTTCATCAGTTGAGACTAAGCAGCTCACTTTGGAGTTTTCTTTGTGAGGATCGAGAAGGACCCACCCGCCCGACGGTGCGTCCAGGCAAACTGCCATTTTGGCAATTCTCCGCCACGGGCAGCATAAGGCAGCACCCTGCTCCTTCCGCGGTGCATACACGCAGAGCTTCACTCCCCCAGACTAGCTTGGAGCCCACATGCCTTGTCAAGTAAATTCTCGCCCAATTCGGCCGCAAAGACCGAAGATTTTACAAATTTCCGCCGGAATTTCCTACCGGTAGGAAATGGGCTTCTTGTCACTAGCGGCCGCGGGTGACAATTCGTCGCCCGCGGCCGAGACAAATCACGGTCGTAACCGCTCGGCCTCCGGCTTCACCGCCTGCTCGCCTGAAGGCTTTAAACCCTCCCCGAAGTTCAAATATCTGACACTGTGGCGATCATGGCCGGCGAGACCGTAGGGGCGGCTCGCGAGCCGCCCCGACGAATACAACAGGGATGGATCACCATGATTTTTCCATCACGTTGTCCTTTGTGTCCAGGGGGCGGTGGAGCCGGGACACCAGGACGAGCCCGCGCCGTGAAGTTTCCGCCGGCAAGATTCCGATTGACCGGGATACGCCTTCGGCGTAAGAGTATAGGGTTGACCTGACCTCGCCAGGCACACGTTTCACGTGCAGAAGACCTGCCTTATTTTACCGATTTGTACGAAGGAGACATCCCATGTCATACCTATCCAGGCGTGAATTCATGCGGCGTAGCACCGTGGGAGCCGCCGGACTCGGCATGCTGCTGAACGGCAAGTGGGTTCCGGTAGAGGCCGCTCCCCTTCCTCCGCCGGCCGGCCCCAACGACCGCGTCAATGTCGCCTTCATTGGCTTCGGCATCCGCGGCAACATTCTGATGGAGGCCATCAAGAAGACCGGGCAAGCCAATCTGGTGGCGGTGTGCGACTGCTATCAGGGACACCTGACGCGCGCCAAGGAGCGCACCGACGGCAAGATCGACACGGTTTTTGCGCAGTACAAAGCCCTCCTCGACCGCAAGGACATTGATGCCGTCATCCTGGCGCCTCCCGATCACCAGCACCTGCCGATGGTTCTGGACGCGCTTTCCGCCGGCAAGGACGTCTATATCGAGAAACCAATGACGCATCGCGTCGAAGACGGTCCCACGATGATCGAAGCCGTCAAGCGCTACAATCGCGTCCTGCAAACGGGCAGCCAGGGGCGCTCCTCCTACCTGCAAAAGAAGGCGCATGAGATCGTGGCCTCCGGGCAACTTGGGAAGGTGTCCAAAATCATTGCTTCCTACAATCGCAACAGCTCGACGGGCGCCTGGAACTACCCCATTCCTCCCGATTTGAAAGATGGGGTGAACTTCAACTGGAAGGAATGGTTGGGCAATGCGCGCAAGTGCGCTTATGACCCCGAACGCGTGTTCCGCTATCGCAAATATTGGGATTATTCCGGCGGAATTTCCACCGACCTCTTCGTCCACCTGATTACTTCCATCCACTTCATTATGGACGCCACGGTCCCCTCCAGCGTCATGGCGACTGGCGGGATACTGGTGCGGAAAGACGGCCGGGAGGTGCCCGACACGCTCGACGCGCTCTTTGTCTATCCCGAGGAGTTCAACGTCAACATGGGAGCGACATTCAACAATGCGAGCGTACCCGACCAGGGCATGACCTTCCTGGGCAACAAGGGCTCTCTCACCCTGATGGGAACCAGCTTCAGCGTGGCGCCCGAGAATCCCAAGGAGGGATACGCGTACTCCATCGATTCCTGGCCGAAGAACCTCCAGGAAGAGTTCATGAATGTAGGGAACCGCCGCGCGGAGGCGAACCCGCCCATTATCGAGGAGGGGACTGAGGTCTTCAAAGACCAGGGCACGGACTCAGTGGTGTTGCACACGCTGGAATTCCTGGACTGCGTGCGCACGCGCAAGGAGTGCAGCGAGAACGCCGTTGTCGGCCATCACGCCGCGGCCGCCGGGCACATGGTCAACCTCTCGTATCTCTCCGGCAAGAAAATGGTGTGGGACGCCGCCACCGATACGGCACGGGAGGCCTAGAACGGCCTCTGCCACCCTCCCAGTGCGTCCTCCAGAACCTGCGCAATAGCCAGCGCCACGTCTTCCCGCCAAGGTGGGGTGACGATCTGCACGCCGATGGGCAAGCCCTCCGGCGTTGTCCCGCCGCGAACCACCGCCCCCGGCCAGCCTGTTAAATTGGAAGTCATCGTGTAGCTGAAGCACGGGAGCCGATCGTAGGTTGAGCCGTGCACCATCCCGGCGAAAGAGCAGACCGGGCAAAGCAGCGCATCATAATTCGACATGAATGAGAGCATCTGCCCCCGGAAGGCGTCCCACCGCCCGACCAAAGCGGCAAATTCCGCCATGCTCCTGGCGCCTTGATGCTGCAAGTCCAGCACGCGCTGCATAAGGGGGTGGACACGGCGCGTGCCTGACTCCCTGAGGAGAGATTCGACACCCGCGCCTCCATCGGCGGTAAAGAGTCCGAGATAAATCTCGTAGGTGCGCTCGATCCCCGCAGGCCGCGCCTCCTCCACACGCAAGCCTGCCTCGGCCAAAGCTGCGGCAGCTTTTTTCACAACCGCGATAATCTCCGCCGATGGGATCACAATTCCATTGTCGGTGTGGAACGCCATGCGCAGTTTCCGCAGGTCAACAGCCCGGGGATCGCCCAGCGACATGGGCACGGTGGCGGCGTCCTGCCCGTCAATTCCTGAGATTACCGGCAACACCAAGGCCAGATCCTCAACGTATCGCGCCAGCGGTCCGATCTGCCACAGCGAATCGAGCAAGCCGCCAGGGCCGGGGAAGTGTCCCGTGCGTGGAACCCGTCCCGAGGTCGGCTTGATGCTGGCAATCCCAGTACAATGCGCGGGAAACCGCACGCTCCCGCCGGCATCGCTGCCCAGCCCGAAGGGCGAACCTCCCGCGGCAATGATGGCGGACTCGCCGCCGCTGCTCCCGCCGGGTGAGAGGTTCAGATCGTACGGGTTGTTGGTTCGGCCGTAGATCAGGTTGTCGGCCTCCCACGCCCAGCCGAGTTCGGGGCAATTGGATTTTCCCAGAAGGATGGCCCCTGCCTTCCGCAATCGCTGCACCACCACCGCGTCGTGCGCGGGGACATAATGCGCGCGCCCCTCGGTTCCACCCGTACAGACGACTCCCGCGGTTTCAATGGCGTCTTTCAGTGTAAATGGGACGCCATGCAGGGGGCCCGTGACATTTACCCGCGCCAACGCCTGGTCGGCATCGCGAGCTTCCTGAAGGGCGCGCTCCGCGCACACCTGCACGACGGCGTTCAGGCGGGGGTTTACGCCCTCGATACGCTCCAGGCAGGCGCGCACCAGCTCATGCGAGGAAATCTCTCTGTTCCGAACCGCCGCTGCCATGGCGGTGGCGGACTCATCAATCCATTCACGCAGGTGCGCCATTCGCTTTCATCCTGGTCACCTCGCCGCGCAGAGAATGCTGGTACGTTTGGGGACCGGCAGGTCGTTCCGGGGCGGAGTGAAGTACAGTCTTCGTGCTCTTTCCGGGGTGAGGAAGTCAATGTTTCGAAACCCTGATCTGAGTAACTTCGCCCCCATCTCCTCCGGGGTGAAAAGGGTGACGAAGGGTTCTCCCAGTTCCGATGCTCTTTCCGCAAGTGGTGCGGAGTGCTCACCCCCCGGCTGACGGAAGGTCAGGACCACCCTGGTGCCGGGAGCGAATGCCGCTATGGCGCGCAAGGTCGCGTCAATGGCGCCCTCTTCCAGATAAACCGTGACGCCCAGCCAGGAGAAGAAAACGGGCTCCGTGCGGTTCACGCCGCAACACGCCAGCAGTCCATCGAGATCCTCGCGCTCGAAATCAACCGGAGCAAAGAGCAGATTCTCCGACTCCGCCAGTCCGGCCTTGGCGATCCTCTCTCGCTTGGCCGCCTGCGTGGCGGGGTGATCGACCTCCACGATTTGGAGGCCCCGCGCCCAGGAAGGCTGGCGCCACGCGAAGGTGTCAAAACCCGCGCCGACCAAGATGTAACGGGTCACTCCCCGCGCCACGGACTCCTGAAGCCGGTCTTCGGCAAAGCGCGAGCGCAGCACGACGTGGGTGCGCAAGGCTTTCCCAGCTTGACTCTGGTAACGCGACAAGTCCGCGTTTATGGTCCCGGCGGCCCGCGGCCCCAGTAACAGCAATGCTCCGGGATCGCTCAGCAAAAGTGGGGGATTATCCAGGATCTGGTGTGCGGCGCGCAGAAAGGCGGTGGCAAGCGCGGTACGACTGGCGGTCTGGTCCTGCATGCGAGATCTGGTGAGCCGGCTGGGATTCGAACCCAGAACCCCTGCCTTAAAAGGGCAGTGCTCTACCGTTGAGCTACCGGCCCGGCTAAGTACGGAACTGGACCTTGTCTCTACAAAGTTACCTCAGTCCGCTCGCTTCGTAAACCCCCAACTTCGAAGGGGACAGAAGTTAGAAGTCAGGAGACAGGAGTCAGAAGGCAGCTGTCCTTTTTCCCGGGACTCCTCGACCTAACCTCTGGGCAACATGGGATAGCGATGCGACAGACACCGGGTTTTTGGTACTGACTCCTGGCTTCTGGCTTCTGACTTCCGACTCCTGCCCCGTTCCCTTCCCTACCCCAACTTCGCAACCAGGTTCTCCAGGTAGACTTTCTCTTTCCTGATGTCCTCAAGTTGCTGGGGGCCGGAAATCTCGCGCTCGATGGTAAGAGGCCCGGTGTATCCCAGCTCCTTCAAGCGTGGAATCAGTTTGGGGAAATTCGCCTTGCCTTTCCCGATGGGGACTTCCTCGCCGAGTTCTTTGGGATTGGTGGGGAACACCCCGTCTTTGGCATGCGTCCCCCGCACCAGGCGCCCGACCACATCCAGGGCGTCCACGGGATTTCCCTTGCCATAAAGGATCAGGTTGGCGCAATCCAGATTCACAAACAGGCTGTCGACACCGGCGTCGGTGATAGCCCGCAGCATGGTGATGGGTGTCTCCTGCCCGGTTTCCATCAGCAGCATCTGGCCGTTGCCCTTGACGTGCGTAGCCACCTCGCGCAGCGCCGCCACGGTCGGTTGATAATTTGGATCGTTGGGATCCTCCGGAATGAAGCCAAAATGCGAATGCAGGGCCGGCACCTCCAACCGCTTGGCAAAGTCCGAGGCGCGCTTGTAATTATCAATCCGTTGCTGGCGATATTTCCTGGGAACCACTCCGATCGTCAGGGGGCCTTCGTAAAAAGTATAGGAGTTGGGCGGCCCACCGGATGTATTGATGGCGGTCACCTCGATACTATACTTGTCGGCCGCCGCCTTGAGGCCATTGCAGACCCGGTCCGAGAAGTCGTCTGTTGAGGCCTGGCAGGTGGGCACGCCAAAATCGTGAACGCGCTTGAGGGCCGCCTCCGGATCCCGGGAGACCCCAATGATAATCCCCAGCCGAAAAGGCTTGCCCGGCGCCGCAGCAGGCGCTGCCGGGACACTCGCGATTAGTCCCGCGCCTGCCGCGGCGGAAATTTCGAGAAAGCGACGACGATTGATGTTTTCCATTTGCCTCTCCATAAACAGTTTTTGGTTATCAGTTGTCAGTTGTTAGTCGTCACTTGTCAGACGTCAGTCGTCAATATGAACCTTCGCTGGCAGACAACACTGGACGACGGACCACTCGCTTTAAGTCATCCAACCGTAGGCGCGCCGACAACTGACTACTGACAACTGATAACTGACGACTGACGCCTTCCAGCACATTGACAACCTTTTGCCGTACAGCATAGTATCCAATTTCCGGCAGAATTTCTCGCCCGGATTCGCAAATACTTGTGGAAGAGTCACTGGGGGCGGTGCGGAAGGTTCTGGAGGCCGCGCGGGTGGTCGCCTTCACGGGGGCCGGGATTTCCGCCGAGAGCGGCATTCCCACCTTTCGGGGACCGGGCGGGCTGTGGCGCAGTTACCCGCCGGAGAAGCTTGCTACCCCGGAGGCCTTCTCCCGCGACCCTCACTTAGTGTGGGAATGGTACGACTGGCGGCGCCAGGTCATTCACCAGGCGCAGCCCAACGCCGGGCATCGCGCTCTTGCGGAAATCGAACGACGGGCGCAAGATCGATTCACTTTGGTGACTCAAAACGTGGACGGGCTTCACGACCGCGCCGGAAGCCGCAACATCGTCAAACTGCACGGAGATATTTGGCGGGTGCGCTGCGCGAAGTGTGCAGCGGAAGAGCAAAACGAACAGGTTCCGGTGGATCCATTGCCGCCGCGCTGCCGTTGCGGCGGCCTGCTGCGCCCGGGTGTCGTATGGTTTGGTGAAACCCTCCCCGAAAGCGCATGGAAACAGGCTTTGAAGGCTGCGGCTCGAGCGGAGGTTCTTCTGGTGGTGGGGACTTCCGCGCTGGTATATCCCGCCGCCGGGATTGTGCAGGTCGCCCATCAATCCGGCGCTCGCGTGGCCATCGTAAACCCCGACCCCACACCGGCCGATGAATTCGCCGAATGGATTCTGCGGGGCCCGTCGGGAGGAATCTTACCGAGGTTACTATGAGACAAGCTTACCTGGATTGCTCAGCCGGTATCAGTGGAGACATGTTTCTGGCCGTGCTGATCGACGCTGGAGTCCCTGTCGACCGGCTTTTCTCGGAACTTAAGAAGCTTTCGCTGGGATTCTATGAATTCAAACGCACCCGCGCCGTGCGCGGAGGGCTGGTAGGGACGCGGGTGGACATTCGAGTCCCCGGCGAGCAACCGCACCGGAAGCTCGCGGATATCCAGTCCCTGCTGGAAAAAGCATCGCTCCCGGAAAAAGCCGCGGGCCAGGCAATGAAAGCGTTCAACCGCCTCGCAGAAGTCGAGGGAAAGCTGCACAACGTCCCCGCAGGAGAGATCCATTTCCACGAGGTCGGCGCCGTTGACGCCATTCTCGATATCGTTGGAACTTGCGTCGCGATGGAAATACTCGATATATCCGATCTCATTTGCTCACCCTTGAACGTCGGCGGCGGGGCCGTCGAAGCCGCGCATGGGACGCTGCCTGTCCCTGCCCCCGCCACGGCAGAATTGCTAAAGGACATTCCGGTCTATTCCTCCGGAGTAGAGGGCGAACTGGTTACGCCCACGGGAGCCGCTCTGGTTTCCACGCTGGCTTCGGGATTCGGTCCCCTGCCGTCCATGAAGATCGCGAAGATCGGCTATGGCGCCGGCGAAAAGGACTACCCCGGCCACCCCAACCTGGCCCGCATTTTTATTGGCGAGCCGGTCGAGCCCATTTCCGTTCAACCCGGTTTGCCCGGCGACGAGATCGTCTCTGTGATCGAAGCTACGGTCGACGATTTGGGGCCGCAACACTATGGCACCTTCCAGGAGCAGGCTCTGGCCGCGGGCGCGCTGGACGTGTCGTCTCACCCTACGAGAATGAAAGGTAACCGCCCTGCCCTGGCGGTCAGTATTCTCTGCGACCCCGCCCAGAGCGACGCGCTTTCCCAGTTGCTCACGGAACAGGCCGGCGCCGCGGGCGTGCGCATCGGTGAGGCGAGGCGGAAAGCGCAGGAACCCAGGGCAGCGGCGGAGGAAGCGCCTCCCTCCGAAGAGATCGTTGCTGTGGTCGAAGCAACGCTCCACGATAGGGGTCCGCAGCATTATGCCAGTATCCTTGAGGAGGCTCTGACGGCAGGCGCGCTGGATGTTTCGTGCAGTCCGGCGCGGGTGAAGGGTAATCGGCCGGCGTTGACCATCAGCGTCCTTTGCGAACCCGGCAAGAGCGAAGCGATTTCCGAGTTGCTCATGGAACAGACGGGCGCCGCGGGGGTGCGCATCGGGGAGGCAAGGCGGAAAGCACCTGAATTCAAGGTAGCAGCGGAGGAAGCGCCCCCCTACGAAGAGATCGTTGCCGTGGTCGAAGCAACCCTGCACGATATGGGTCCCCAGCATTATGGCAACCTCCTCGACCAAGTCATGGCTGCCGGGGCGCTGGACGTGTCGTGCCACTCTGCGAAATTGAAAGATAACCGGCCCGCGCTGGCGGTCAGCGTCATCTGCGAACCTGGAAAGAGTGACGCGCTTTCCCAGTTGCTTGCGGAACAGGCCGGCGCCAAGGGGGTGCGCATCGGGGAGGGAAGGCGGAGAGTGCAGGAGCCCAGGCTTGAGGAGGGTCCTACTTACACCGACGAAATCGTAACCGTGATTGAAGCCAACGTCGATGATATGAGCCCGCAGATCTATGGCTACTTCCTGGAACAGGCCCTGGCCGCGGGTGCGCTGGACGTCACGTGCAGCTCCACCCAGATGAAGAAAAACCGGCCCGGCCTGACCATCAGCATTCTTTGCCATCCGTGCAAAAGTGACGCGCTTTCCCAATTGCTTTTCGAACAGACCACGACCATTGGCGTGCGCATGTACGAGGCTCGGCGCAAGGTGCTGGAACGCGAGCAGGTGACGGTGGATACGCCTTACGGGCCTGTGCCGGTAAAGGTGGCGCGGCGCGAGGGCAGGGTGGTGAACGCGGCGCCCGAGTTCGAGGATTGCCAGCGCCTGGCGACGGAAAAATCTGTCCCGCTCAAGCAGGTCATTGCCGCAGCCGAGGCCGCATATCTGCAACAAGCTGAAAAGGTGGCTGGCGCATGAAACCGACCTTCTACCTGACGACCCCCATTTATTATCCCAACGCGCGGCCGCATGTGGGCTCGGCCTACACGACCATTGTCTGCGACGTTCTGGCGCACTACAAGCGCATGTGCGGGTACGACGTCGTGTTCCTTACCGGCACCGATGAGCACGGAGAGAAGCTGGAGCGCGCCGCCGCGGCGGCGGGAAAGTCCCCCCGCGATTTCGTGGCGGAGAAGCGCCAGCTCTTCGTTGACCTCTGGGAGAAACTTGGCATTCCGGTCAAGATATACCCGGATTCCGAGCCCAATTCACTGCGCTTTATCTACACCGACCACCCGGATCATGTGACCTCCGTGCAGCGATTGCTGATCCGCGCCAAGGACAACGGCTTCATTTTTTCGCAGCGTTACGAGGGCCGCTACTGCGTCTCCGACGAGCGGTACGTGTCCGACAGCACGGATCCTGTGGACTGCGACATCTGCGGGCGCCCGGCGGAACTGATCAGCGAGGACAACTACTTCTTCAGGTTGTCGGCTTTCGAGCAGCAACTTCTCGAACTCTACGAGCGTCACCCCGATTTCGTGAAGCCCGACTATCGCATGAACGAAGTGAAGAGCTTCGTGAAAAGCGGCCTGCGCGATATTTCCATCAGCCGCCGCCGCTTGAAGTGGGGGATCCCCTGGCCCGATGACCCGCACCAGGTGTTCTACGTGTGGTTTGACGCGCTCATCAGCTACATGACGGGCATTGGCTACGCGCAGGGCGAGGATGGGAGCCCCGAATTCAAAAAGTTCTGGCGCAACGTTCCGGGCGAGTCTGAACTGGTCCACATGCTCGGCAAGGACATCCTGCGCTTTCACGCCGTGTATTGGCCGGCATTTATCATGGCTGCCTACCCCAATCAGCCGGCAATGCTGCCGACCACCGTCTTCGCCCACGGCTGGATCTATTACGAGCAGGATAAGATGTCGAAGTCGAAGGGAAATGTGGTTTACCCCGAGCCCATTGTGGACGCGCTCGATTCCTTTGGCGCCCCCGGCAACGACGCCTTGCGCTATTACCTGCTGCGCGAAGCGCCCTTTGGGCAGGACACCAGCTTTTCCTACGAGGGATTGATCCAGCGCTACAACTCGGATCTGGCCAATGATCTTGGGAATCTGGCTAACCGAACGCTTACGATGTTAAGAAATGATTACGCCGGCGAAGTTCCCCCGCCGGTTCCCGGAAGTGGCATTTACAATCTCGTTGTTCAAGGAACCGATGTTCCATCCAAGGAAGAGCAGATCGCCGATCTGGCATGTAAAGCGAAAGCGAAGTATCTGGCGGCATTCGCGAATTACGATCTGTCACGCGCGCTGGATGCCGCTTGGAGCTTCATCTCCGCCATCAACCGGTATCTGGTCGAGGAGCAGCCCTGGTCGCGAACGCGGCAAGTGGATGACGGAACTGGGCAGCTCGTCACGGTGAAGCCCGAGCACCTTCAGAC
>Ga0335069_10011179_pt1 | contig 12685 bp, 15 predicted proteins | sample Lox_Sample_11_FD_206714 | JGI IMG/M metagenome (GOLD analysis project Ga0335069, IMG submission 206714) | Soil microbial communities from Loxahatchee National Wildlife Refuge, Florida, United States - Lox_Sample_1.1 | ecosystem: Environmental > Terrestrial > Soil > Wetlands | place: USA... | reverse complement strand
CCCTTGATGCCGCCGCTAGTGGTGACCTTGTCGCCGGTCTTCAGGTTGCCGAGCATCTCTTTCCACTGCTTTTGCTTGCGTTGCTGGGGAAGAATGAGCAGGAAATAGAAGATGGCGAAAATGAAAACCAGGGGCAGCCAGGCCAGATAACTGGCACCGCCGCCGGGGGCCTGAAACAGGAAGAGAGCGCTGAACAACTCTTGCATATGCATGACTTTCAAACCGCTGCCGCACACACGAGCAGCTTTACCGACCGATATCGCTCTGTTAATTGTACCTGCGGGAAACTGGATAGGACCGGCCGTCGTTTCGCGTCTTCAGAGAGGCTTAAACGGAGCCAACCTCGGACCTTCCCTTTAGGTATGAGCCGGGGAGTTCCATCCGCGTGCCCGGACATCAGAAAGCATCCGGGGGAATTCCCCAAGTAGTATAGATTGCCGCACCAAACGCATGGTGTCAAGGTAGAAGGCCAGGTTGTGAATGGTGTTCAGCACCTGCGCCAGCATCTCGTTGGCAACATAAAGATGCCGCAGGTACGCCCGCGAGTAACGGACACAAACTTTGCACCTGCAGTTGGGGTCGATTGGCCCTTCGTCTAGCGCGTAGCGTGACCCTTTGATATTCACTTTTCCCAGCGAGGTAAACAGCAACCCATGCCGGGCGGCCCGGGTGGGAAGGACGCAATCCATCATGTCGACGCCCTGGGCGACGTACTCGACGATCTCCTCGGGAGTGCCCACGCCCATCAGGTAGCGAGGCTTGTGTTGCGGAAGGTGCGGGATGGTGGCGTTCACGACCTCGTAGGTGAGGTCGCGCGGCTCGCCGACCGAGAGGCCGCCGATGGCGTAGCCGGGAAAGTCGAGTTCAACGAGGCGCTCGGCACATTCGCGGCGCAGGTCGGGGTACATGCCTCCCTGCACGATGCCGAAGAGACTTTGGGAGCCGGGAGTCAGGAATCGGGGGTCAGGAAGAACCTTGTCGTTGGTTGTTGGTCGTTGGTCGGTCGCGAATTGGTGGTTGGGAATGCGTCGGTCATTATCAGGAGAATCTGCGAAGGACCAACGACTATCGACTAACGACCGTCCTTTCGCTGACTCCTGACTCCTGATTTCTGACTCCTTCTCCCGCCAGGGCACTTCGGCTTTATGCTCCTCAAAATACGATTTGGACCGAGACGCCCACCTCAGCGTCAGTTCCATCGATTCCTTCGCCCTTCCCTTCTCCGCCGGATGCTCGGTGCACTCGTCGAAGGCCATGATGATGTCGGCGCCGAGGGCGATCTGGATTTCCATGGAGCGTTCGGGGGAAAAGAAGTGGGACGAGCCGTCGAGGTGCGACCGGAAGGTTACGCCATCTTCGGTGAGTTTGCGCAGGTCGCTGAGCGAGAAGACCTGGAAGCCGCCGGAATCGGTGAGCATCGGGCCGGGCCAGGACATGAACCGGTGCAGTCCGCCAAGTTTGCGGACCTGCTCGTGCCCCGGCCGGAGATAAAGATGATAGGTATTGCCGAGGATGATCTGTGCGCCCAGTTCTTCAAGGACATCCTGCGGCACGGCCTTAACGGTGGCGACGGTGCCGACCGGCATGAAGACAGGCGTCTCGGCGACGCCGTGAGGGAGTTCCATGCGCCCGGCGCGCGCGAGTCCGTCCTGGGCTTCGACCTGGAATTTCAGGGACACTCAGGCGATTGTAGCGAAAGCTTCAGCAACTCTGGATTGGAGGCAGGGTTTTGTGACGTAGAATTCGGCGGCGGTGGGGAGAAATATTCAAATGAAGACAGTGCCCATGTCTCTCCTTCTCTTGTGCGCGATTGCCTTGCCGTCGCTGAGCCAGGAGAACACTCTCCCGCAAACTTCAACGTCGGAGAACATGACCGAGCCTTATGCCGTATGCGATGCGACGTCAAAGGCGGGGGACAAGTGCTTTTACGCTTGCGGCTACAGGCGGCGGCCTGTGGACGCGCCATGCCTGACGGCGCCGAAGCCGACCTACTCGCCTCAACCGGAGTACACCGACAAGGCTCGCCGGAAGCGCACCAACGGCACGGTGCTGCTCAAAATCGTGCTCGATAACACCGGCAAAGTAACGGCGGTTGACGTGTTGCAGGGGCTGGAACCCTCGCTCGACAAGCAGTCGCAAGAAACCGTGCGAACCTGGAAGTTCGAGCCGGCGATGCTGGAAGGCAAGCCGGTTGCGGTCACGCTGCCGGTGGAAGTGACGTTCCGGATACGGTGAAATCGCCGCTGCTTCGCGCCAGAAATTTAGATAAACTCTCCCCAACTAATGATCGGCACCCCTCTATTCTGGATCGACGGACCATGGCACGGAAAACTGGCCCTAGCAGCCCGTCCGCGCGGCGGGGACTGGCTGGAAGATGAGATGGCTGTGTGGAGTGGTGAGGGGGTCAATGCCGTCCTCTCGTTGCTGACATCCGAAGAAGCCGGCCAATTAGATCTTGCCGCGGAATCGAAAGCTGCGGCGGAGCACGGAATGCGGTTCTTGTCTTTCCCGATCGAAGATCGCCAGGTGCCGGTTTCTCCAAGCGAACTCGCTAAGACTCTGGAAACTGTTGACCGAGAACTGGCCGACGGAAAGAACGTCGTTGTGCATTGCCGTCAAGGCGTGGGTCGTAGCGGGTTGGTGGGCGCTTGCCTGCTGGTTTCGCGAGGAATGGATGCTAAGTCGGCGATTGATCGGATCAGTTCCGCGCGCGGGGTCGCCATTCCAGAGACAGCGGAGCAGCGGCAATGGATTGACTACTTCGCAGGTTCGTTTGCGGGAATGAAATGAGCGATCAACCGCCGCTCAAACCGTTGCACAGCGTGCTTGTTCCACTGAAGCTACGGATCTTCGAAAAGGTTTCCACGGAGCAATTGATCGAGTCGCTGGCTCCGGGTCACGAGCACTGCCTCAAGGCAAGAGATGACGGCACGATGCTTGATGGACATCACCGTATTCATGTCCTGCAATGCCGTGGAGTCGACGTTGACAAGTTGCCGCGAGAGATTGTGGCGAAAGATGAGTAGCGGGTCAGCCGCGGAAGTGCTCCCAGCCTTTCGCCTTCACGATCCTCTCGCGTCCGCGGTCGTCGCGAATCCACATTCCTGAGCGTTTCACGATCTCGCCGATTTCTTCGATTGCCACGCCCGCGATCTCCCTCGGCACTCGCTTCGACGATGTGAAAAGCAGTTCGTAGTCGTCTCCGCCGTAGAGAGCGTCGTCGAGAGCAGCGGTGTCGGCGATGGGGATCGCTGACTGGTTGAGGATTGCTCCGACCTTGCTCTCTTCGCAGATGTGCGAGAGGTCAGTCGAGAGGCCGTCGGAGATGTCGATCATCGAAGAGGCGATGCCGCGGAGTTTTTGCCCGACAGGGAGGCGGGGTTCGGGATAGAGGAAGCGGCCCATGTCGCCGCTGCCGCGGCTTGGTGAGTTCTTGGGGGCCCTTTCCCAGCGCTTCCGCGCTGGGCTAACATCTTTCGCCGCTTCGCGGCTGACATTCCGCGCCAATCGTTTGCTGTCGACATCGGCATCTTCGGCTTCGCGCCTGACGTCGGAATGCAGTCCAGATCCGGTGTTCCCGCGGTCCCCCTCGGCGTACCTTCGCCGAATCTCCGCTGCTGATTCACCCAGCTTCCCCGTCACGTAAATTCGATCGCCCGGCTTCGCCCCCGATCGCAACACTGCCTTCCCTCGCGGCAGCGAGCCCAACACCATGATGTCGGCCAAGACCCCGGCGGATGACTGCGCGGTGTCGCCTCCTGCCAGCGCCACCCTAAATCGCTCAGCCAACGCGAGTAGTCCCGAGTAGAAGCCGTCCACCCATCTTTGCGGCAGATCTGTGGGAAGGGCCAGGGACAGAAAAACCGCCAGCGGCTCGCCTCCCATCGCGGCGATATCGCTCAACCCGCGTGTCAAGCAACGGTGGCCGACCGACTGGGGCGGGTGCCAGTCGCGGCGGAAGTGAACGCCTTCCAGGCTGAAGTCGGTCGTGACCAGCAACTCGTGTCCGGCCGGCGGACGGATCACCGCGCAATCGTCACCGATCCCTGTGATTATCGTCCTACGGCCCGATTTCGAGTTTCGGGCAAGCTTGCGAACGCGTTCGATGAGCTGTCGTTCGGGGCGCGGCATCGGCGGAAGTTACTATAAACCAGCAGCTTGCGCGGAAGGACAAAGCCGGGCGGGCACTTTCGCGTATCCCGAGGGTCAGGGGCGGAATGTTCCAAGGATTTTCCCTCGGGTGTGAAGTAAGTTGACACTGCAGGAATCCCTCTGGTACCTTCTGGCTTCCTAAGTATTAAGTACCTCAAAGGTACAAGGCCCGGGAAATCACCGGGAGGAAACGCTTCGGCGCCACGAAGCGTACAAGCGCCGGCAGTACACGGCCAATCAGCCCAAGGCGCTTATTCGGACCTGGACAACACGTCGTAGGGTCCCTGGAATTTTGCAAGCGGAGCCGTATCTCATTGCGTAAGCGTTTTTACATCCTGTTTGTCGCCCGTGACGCCGAGGGCGAACTCCGCAAGATCCCGATTCCCCTTCATTACCTTTATGTCTTCATCGCCGGCGCTTTGATCGGCATGCTGAGCATTACCGGCATGGCGGGCAGCTACGCGCGCATGCTGTGGAAGGTCACGCGCTTCAACCAGCTGCGGACCGAAAAAGAAGCGCTCAAGACCCGTTACAGCCAGTTGGAACAGGTCGCCAAAGAAAAAGATATTCAGGTAGCTTCGCTCGGCAGCCTGGCCAGTGAAGTCACCGCTCTGTATGGTCTCAAGTCTGAGCCGGTGCTGAAAGACAAATCCGCCGACACCTCTGATGCTGCCGTGAAAGATTCGCTCGACCAGTTTTACGCACTCCGTCGCACCGCGATGAGCGGAGCCGCTACCATCGGTATTGGCATGGGCATCGGTAACCGGAGCAGCAGCCTGACCGACTGGGTGCGCATGGCCGAGGCTCCGAATTTGTGGCCCGTGGAAGGGCGCATTACGGGGTCATTCGGTGAACGCCTGGATCCGTTCAACGGGGAAGGTGCATTCCACCGCGGCATCGATATTTCGACAGCATTCGGCAGCCGGGTACTGGCTCCTGCTGACGGCGTGGTGACTTTCGCAGGCGAAGAGAGTGGCTACGGACGCCTGATCCGGATCGAGCACGCCCAGGGTATTTCCACGCGCTACGGACATCTTTCTGCCATGGCCGTGACCGACGGCCAGCGAGTCACGCGGGGGCAGGTTATCGGCTACGTCGGCATGAGCGGACGCTCGACGGGACCGCACCTCCACTACGAAGTCTGGGTCCACAACAGCCCGGTCAATCCCTACAAGTACCTGCGTATGACGCCGACAGCCTCGTTCGGCGGCAGCATGTAACCCACCTGCATATCTGAATATCTGGTTATCTGACTAAGAGACGCTTGCAGTCTGCCGTGCCTTCCGCGAACATGGTTCCTGCGAAGAAAGCCGCGAAGAACAAAGCCCGCAAGAACGTTCGCGAAAAGGCGAAGACGCGTACAAAGAAGGGTGACGAAACGCCAGTAAAGCTGCCCGATTTCGAGGCACGGTTGCAGAGGATTTTCGGGGACAGAATCGTCGAGCCTTCAGGTGCAGAAATCATCAGCGAAGACCGCGAAGGACGATGATCAGATATTCAGATTTGCTCTACTCCAGCCCGTACCTTTTTCGTTTTTCCAGTAATGTCTTCCGGCTGATCCCCAAAATCTTCGCTGCCATCGTCTTTTTTCCCGCTGTCTGTTCCAGCACCTCGCTGATATAAGCGCGTTCTACGTCTTCGAGCGACAGATGGTTGCGAGCGGCTACGGTGAGGCTTTCTCCCACTTGTGACGGCAGATCGCTGAGCTGGATTTCCTTGCCGGTCGCAGTCTGCACGGCTGCGTCGAGCATCTGGCGCAGTTCGCGCACGTTGCCGGGGAAAGAATACGATTGCAGAGCGGCCAGTGCGGTCGGTTGCAATTGCAGGCGAGGACGACGGTGCATGTCGGCGAGCCGATTCAAGAACACCGTCGCCAGGACTTCCACGTCGTTGGGGCGCTCCCGCAGCGGTGGAATCACCATCGGAATCACGTTCAGGCGATAGTAGAGATCTTCACGGAAGCTGCGTCGTGCGACCGCCTGGTCGAGCTTGCTGCTGGTGAGGGCGATGATGCGCGTGTCGAGGCCGGAGCCGTTATTGCCGTCGGAGACTCGGCGATCTTCGATGAATCGCAACAACCGCGCCTGGGCCGGGATGCTGAGCGCGCCGACTTCGTCGAGCACAAGCGTGCCGCCGGAGGCGAGTTCCATGCGACCGCCCGCGGCGACTATCCCGGGGTCGTATCCGAACAGCTCGGTTTCAATGAGTTCCGCCGGCAGGTTAGCGCAATCCACGCGCACCAGCGGCCGTTCGGCGCGCGGACTAAGCGCATGCAGGATCCATGCCAGCAAGTCTTTGCCGTTGCCGCTCTCGCCGCGGATCAGCACTGCCGACGAGGTGCGCGCGATGCTGCGCGCCTCCTGCAGCAGGCGAACTGACGCCGGCTCGGCGGCGATCCAGGCACGAGAAACCGCCTCCGTCCGACCAGCGGTTCCCGAGTGCGCAGTTAGGACCTTTTCGTCTTCGTGTGCGCGCTGCGCGTCGTCTTCTTCCGCGACGGCGAAGTCCGCCGGGCGGGGGACCGTGTGGTGGTAGCTGTAGCCGTTAGCTCCGTGGGTTCGTAACGTTTTGCCGACTTCCAAAGCCGCTCCAGGTTGTAGAAATTGCGCGCTTTGGGAGAGAACACGTGAACCACGAAGTCAACATAGTCCAATAGCACCCAGTCGGCCTGGCTGTAGCCCTCGACATGGGTAGGACGGACCCCGGTCTTCCCGAGTCTCTCCTCTACCTCATCCGAGATGGCTTGAATCTGCCGCGGGTTGCTACCAGAGCAGATGACGAAGTAATCGGTGAACGCGCCGGAGGCCTTATCCATCTCCAGGACGGCGATGTCTTCGGCTTTCTTGGCTTCGGCGGCCTGAACCGCATCGAGTAATTGAGTCATAGTCGGATTCGATTTCTTGGCCATTCGTTGGTTATCGGTTGTCGGTTCTCAGTTTTCGGTTATCATTCTTTGCACGTTAGCTTACCGCTTATTTGTTTCTACTGCGTTGCTTGATGGCGACTCCCGTTTCGTTTTGACAGGATTCGCCGGAAGAATCTTCAGGGTCTTACAACCAACTTCGCTCGCGATATCGGAGGGGGTGACAACTTTCGCTCCAGAGTCTCTCGTTATCTTCGATCGGAAAGCCATGAGATCTGCATAGCGGAAGAGTAAGCAGTCTTCGGGATCGATCACATCGCCGGTTTCTATCCTGATCGCGTAGCTTCTGATTGGGCTCGCCGAGTCGGCGCGGTATAGGGCAATGCTAGTGTAACCGTCATAAGGTTCCTTACCATCTTTGGCTCGCAGTTCGTCCAGATACCACTCGCTCTGCTTTTGCAAGGCGTAACCTTCATCGCGTGCCGCCATCCAGCCGATTCGGACTGCTTCGGAAGTAGGAATGAAGTAGGCAACTTTCTGTGAGTAGAGGCAAATCGACAGGATCGAGGGAACCGCCAGTAACGCCATTCGAAGTGATCCCCTCATTGGCGGGATTTTCCTTTCTCCGTATACAAGCCAGTTTTGCGGATGTACTCGGCGACCGCAGGCCCCAACAGTGCATCGAGCTTGCGTCCCGATTGCGCGGCTTTGCGGATCTGGGTAGCCGAAATCTTTTCGCTCACGTCGGTCAGTAGATGCAGCGTGGCACCCTTGAGGATAATGTCACCGTCAGCCGGCCAGTGTTCGGAGGCTTTAATCATTTTTGCGGCAGGCCGCATGCTTTCGGGCAACGAGGCGCCAACTTCCGCTAGACTCCAACCCGGCCGGTTCATGACGATGAACTCGGTCTCCCGCAGCAGCGCCTCCGGTTCCCGCCACTTGGCGATGTCTTTGAACTGGTCCATGCCGACAAGGAAGAAGAGGCGGTCGGATTTTTTGAGCTGCTTCTTCAGTCGTCGAACGGTGTCTATGGAGTACGACGGTGCATTGCCACACTCTTCCGGCGATTCGATGGCGGACGGGATGAATTGCTTTTCGCCCTGCACCGCCAGGCACACCATGGCATAGCGGTGCGGATAGCTGGTGATCTTTTGATCCTGTTTGTGCGGTGGAGTGGTGGCGGGAACGAACAGTACCTTGCCGAGTTTGAAGCGCTGTTGGGCGGCGCGGGCGACGGTGAGGTGTCCGCGGTGGATCGGGTCGAAGGTGCCGCCGAAAAGTCCGACGTTCAATCGGTACCCAGTTTCCAGTTTTCGGTTTCCAGTTTCAAGTGGGAAAAATGGAGGTAGCTGAGTGGTTAGGGGGAGACGCTACGGTTCTGCGACAAAGCCCATAAATTTGTCGCTATCTCACGATAGCGGTCTGGCCCACCGGCGGTATCCGCTCCGAACCAATGAACGAATTCCTCATGAACTACGCGAAGAACATCATCAATCGAAGAGCAACTCTTCAGGCGTGGCAAAATCGTGCCAACCTCAGGTTCATACTCGTCTTCCGGGACACCGCCGTCGAAGTTGATGCCGATCGGATCGTGCCGAAGTAGTAACGCAGCGACACGGCTGTATAACTCACCATATTCAGCTCTTAGCCGTCGGCGGATTTCGTCTTGAGTTCTACTCATAGTTTGTATCGGCGAGCTTTCGCAAAATGTCCCGATTCTTGCGCATTACCTTTCGGGCCGATTTCATTACACGCTCAAATTCCTCGTCCGAAATCTTACGATTCACTTCAGCTCTGATCTTTTCGTCATTTGCTCGCGGGCTTCTGCTCGTCAGTCATATTGTCATTTTGCCACTGAGCGCATCCCTCGTGAAGTTGTGCCCTACTTGAATTTGCGACGCACCACCGCGGCCCCGAATCAATGAGCCCCATAGATGCACTTCCCATCACCCCACCTCCGCCGCGCCACCTTCGCAGACTGTCCCACCATCGCCCACATCCTGCTCGCTGCTTTCGAGTGTTTTCGACCGCTTTACACCGAGGGTGGATTTTCGGCGACAACGCCAGGTGCAGAAACCATCGCACAACGGTTCGACGAAGGTCCCTCGTGGTTGGCGTTCGCTAACACCCAAGCAGTTGGTACGGTGGCGGCCGTCATGCGCGACGAGCGCCTGTATGTCCGCAGCATGGCCGTTATGCCTTCGGTTCGCGGCTGTGGGGTGGGTAGCGCTTTGCTCCAGGCGGTCGAGGAATACGCGGCGACACAAACGGTTCGCAGCCTATACCTGAGCACAACTCCCTTTCTTCACGAGGCGATGCGCCTTTACGAGCGCTTCGGATTTCAGCGCACCGAAGAAGGCCCACACGACTTGTTCGGCACATCGCTGTTCACCATGGAGAAACAGTTGAAATCGCAGTAAGCGGATCAGTCTCTTCATTACCGGAGTCAGTTACGAATGGTGTCACTCGGGCATTGCCGACCGATGGTGACCGTCGGGCGTTACTTGCGTACCGTCAGCGTTGGTGACCAACTAACGATTCCGTTACGAGTGCAAGGCTGCTTCACACTGATCCTGCCCGACGTCTCCTAACTCCTTTGTTTGTCACCATCCAAAGATGGTGCGCGAATTGCCTCCAGATAGGTCGTCGCGTTATGCGGGAAGTTCCATTCTGGGAAAGACAAGGGAAGCCAAGGTGAAGACGAAAATTGCATTGCTGTTTCTGGTTCTAATCGCTCTGCCGGTACTCTCTATGGCCGGTACGATCCCGTATTCCAACATCGGTACCATTGCGCCGGCGCAGACATTTACCGCCACCAATACCGGCGACATCATCGCTTACTTTTACACTAGCGACGCCGGTTACAGCAGCGAGATCGGATTGCTGGTGAATGGTGTCAGCACCGGCATTTTCGGACTTCCGAATCATGCCTCGAACCACGGCGACATGCTTGACCTGGGTCATGCCAACGCCGGAGACAGCCTGATTTTTCAACTGTACGTGTCCAGTACCAACAGTTCGTGGTATTCCGATCCGTCGCTCAACTCCGATGGCGTGAATCACGCCTACTCGACCACGTTCGGCGGCGACAGCAAGATTCCGGCCGGAATTTACGTGGCGTTCGAAGACCTGCCGAACGGCTCGGCGGACTGGGATTACAACGATCACCAGTTCGTGTTCACCAACGTCGGTTCGAGCAGCACTCCAGAGCCTGCGTCAGCGATGTTGCTGGCCGGCGGGTTGGGATTGCTCGGCCTGCGCAGGAAGCGTAACCGGTAACCTGGTAGGGGAAGTGAAGAGAGCCGCCCGCAATCTCGGGCGGCTTTTCTATTTTGAGGAGCGCGATGCGACCTTGCGGGAAGGCCTCGACGGTGCTTTCCGCTTCGCCGGCGCCTTCTTCCTCACCACGCTTGGCTTGCCGGGCTTCTCTTCAATCACGACTTCAGGCGTGCGCCCTTCGCGCAGATCGCGCACCATGTTCGCCATCGCCCAGGTCAGCTCTTTAATGCCTTCGCCAGTGACGGCTGAAATCAAGTAGAGGGCCAGCTTCTTGCGCTTGGCGAACTTCTGCAACTTCGCCAGTTTCTCTGGGTTTGCGACGTCAGCCTTTGACGCGGCTACGATCATCGGCTTCAACTCGAGGCCGGCGCCGAAGCTCTCGAGTTCGTTCATGATGACGTCGAAATCCTGCACTGGGTCGGGCCGTCCACTCGCATCGGAAACATCCACCAGGTGCACCAACATCTGGGTACGCTCGACGTGTTTGAGGAACTGCGTGCCGAGGCCGGCGCCTTCGCTTGCTCCTTCAATTAATCCGGGAATGTCGGCCACGACGAAGCTGATCTCTTCGTTGACTTCGCCAACGGCGACGACACCGAGGTTGGGCTCGAGCGTCGTGAACGGATAGTCGGCGATCTTCGGTCGGGCGGCCGAAATTCGCGAGATCAGCGTGGACTTGCCCACGTTCGGATATCCCACCAGTCCCACATCGGCCAACAGCTTGAGTTCGAGCCGCAGTACGCGCTCTTCGCCGTCGCGGCCGGGCTCGGCGCGCCGCGGCGCCTGGTTGGTGGAGGTTTTGAACTGCGCATTGCCACGGCCACCACGGCCGCCGCGAGCGACGACTACGCGCTCGTCGCGACCACTGAAATCGTGCACCACTTCGCCGGTCTCGTCGTCATAAACGATGGTTCCGACCGGGACTTTCAGCAGAACGTCTTCGCCTTCCGAGCCTGTCCTCTGCGAGCCTTCACCGTGGCGGCCGCGCTGAGCTTTGTATTCTGGGTTGAACCGGAAGTGCACGAGCGTGTTGTGGCGCTCGCTCGATTCCATGATGACATCGCCGCCGCGGCCACCATCGCCGCCGCTTGGACCGCCACGCGGTACGAACTTTTCGCGGCGGAACGCAATGCACCCGTTGCCGCCATTACCCGCTTTTACGCGGATCTTTGCCTCATCGATAAACACAGAAAACAGGTTATCAGTTTTCGCTCATCAGTTGTCCTTTATCGCGTGCACAGGAAAACGCCCATCTCTCTTGCGAGCGATGGGCGAGTCGGGGTTAGGTACGAAATCGGCTATCTCTTGTGAAAGAGGCGAGTCGCTCCGAGCAGGCCGGACACGAGCATCAGGATGCTGGCCGGTTCGGGAGTGGGAATGGGCAAACCGCCTGGTCCGTTGGCCAGGTTCTGCACGGTGTGGTTGTCGGATTCGAAGCCGCAGCCGCTGCAGGCTGTGGTCTCGGTGACCACCACTTTGTTGAACGAGCCATTGGAATCCCAGAAATTCAGGTAGGCGAATTGTTCGCCTCCGTCAGCTCCGTTGTTGGGATTGCCGCAATAAGGGTCAGCGGATGGACAAGCGCCAACCAGGTTGATGAAGTTGGTCGGAGTGAAGGTAAACAGGAGCGAGCTGTTGTTGTAGAACTGGAGTTGGCTGCCTGGATCGAGCGCGGAGAACCAGAGGCCAAAGTAATTGGCTTCGGGCGCGCCTCCGAGCGGCGTGATATCGATTGTGTAGCTGTGGCCGGAATCGGTTCCCGGGAAAACCCCCGAGCCTCCGGCACCGCCGAAGGCATCGGCGCCGCGCCAGCGAAGAAAGCCGGTGTAATCGCCCTGATAGGAGCTGCCACCGAAAGTGGTAGTAAAGGTGCCGCCACCGAGCATGGTGCCCGCAGTCTGGCTATCGAAGTTTTCGTATGGCAGACCGAGCGGCGGAACCTGCACGCCGGGGTTCTCAGCGGTCACCTGGAAGGTATCGGCGAAGGCGGACGAGAAAGCGAACAGCAGCGCCGTCAAAAAGACGATCTTCATTCCTTTAGACATGGACTGATCCTTACGAGACTGATTGATGAACGGCTGGGCCCACACCTCGTGGAGCAATTTGATCGCCGCGCCTGCAGGTCCGGGTAAGTGCAACTTGAACTTGGAGTTACATGAGATCCAACAAACCGGACCGGATGCGTCCGATTGCAATCCGTTGCACCAGAGGAAGGGAAAATGGCTCACGAATTGGCGGGCGCGGCGTCTATGAAGAACAGAGACTTGGGGGAACAATGCGCGTACAGGTGCTTCTTGCGGCGATCGTAGTAGCGACATTTTGCGCAGCAAGCAATGGAAAACACTCTTCCAATAACAAACAGGAATGGGATTTCGCCTCGAACCAAAAACT
>Ga0335069_10011178_pt1 | contig 12686 bp, 12 predicted proteins | sample Lox_Sample_11_FD_206714 | JGI IMG/M metagenome (GOLD analysis project Ga0335069, IMG submission 206714) | Soil microbial communities from Loxahatchee National Wildlife Refuge, Florida, United States - Lox_Sample_1.1 | ecosystem: Environmental > Terrestrial > Soil > Wetlands | place: USA... | reverse complement strand
CGGCAGCAGATCCTCGATCGAGGCCGAACGAACGGCTGCGTCGGTGCGCTCGGCGGCGCGGAGCTTGGCCGACCGGGCGCGCGGATTGCCGGCGACCTCGGTCTCGTGCGCGGTTTCCGGCTTGCGCGTGAGCACGCGGAAGCTCGGCGGGGGCGCCGCAATTTCCGGCCGATGCCGCGATGCCGCCGGTGCGCGGCTGCGCTCGGTGAGGAAGGTTTTGACGATGCGGTCTTCGAGCGAATGAAACGACACCACGGCAAGACGGCCGCCTGGCTTCAAGACGCGCTCGGCGGCGGCGAGCGCCTGCGCCAGTTCGGCGAGCTCGTCGTTGACGAAAATGCGCAGCGCCTGGAACGTCCGGGTCGCCGGATGGATTTGGCCCTCGCGCGCATGCACGACGCGGGCGACGATCGCGGCCAGCGCACCGGTAGTGACGATGCGCTCTTCGCCGCGCGCCTTGACGATGGCGCGGGCGACCGCGCGGGCACGATGCTCTTCGCCGAGCGTGGCAATGATGGCGGCGAGATCGCGTTCGCCGGCGCGGGCCACGATGTCGGCGGCGCTCGGCCCGTCGCGTCCCATGCGCATGTCGAGCGGGCCGTCGAAGCGGAACGAGAAGCCGCGCCCGGCCTCGTCCAGCTGCATGGACGAAACACCGAGATCGAGCACGACGCCGTCCACGGGCTCGCGGACCAAAGATTCCAGATTCGAAAAACGGTCTTCAAAGAGTTCGAGCCGGCCTTGTGCGTCCTCGACCAGGCCTGCGCCCCGCGCGATGGCGCTCTGATCGCGATCGATGCCGACGACGTGCGCGCCGGGAGTGTCCAGGATCAGGCGGCTATAGCCGCCGGCGCCGAACGTGCCGTCGATATAGAGGCCGCCGCTCTTCACGTTCAGCCAGCCGACCGCCTGACGCCCGAGCACCGGAATATGCCGCGCCGCGCCGTTCGCACTCATTCCTGCGCTCCCTTCAAGGCGCGCATCTGTTCGGTCGCCGACGCGAGCTCGGCGCGAAAGCGCGTCGGCTCCCAAATCTGAAACTTGTGGCCCAGTCCGACGAACGTCACCGCGTCGACGATGCCGGCATGCGCCTTGAGCGTCTCGGTCAAGCTCACCCGGCCCTCGCGATCGATCTTGAGCGTCTCGCTGGTGCCATAGAGCGACAGCGAGAACCGGTCGCGCTCCGGCGAAGCTGGCGGCAGGCTCGCGATCAGCGCTTCGTTCTCCGCCATCAGCGCCTTGCCGCCGGCGTCGAGCGCCGGCCGGTCGAGCGCCGGATAGCAATAGAGCCCGCCGAAGCCGTCGCGCTTGAGCACCGCGCGGAAGGGAGCGGGCACCGAGACCCGGCCCTTGGCATCCAGCCGCAAGGTGTAATGCGACACAAAGCGGTCCATTCCGTCCCTCAACCCTATGAAGTGCCGCCAATCTATTTGGGATCAATTGGGCCATTATGGGACAATATGGGCGTCAACGAAACCGCGCACCGATTGCGCGAATTCGCTCAATTCCGATTAGCGAGCCGTAAGCTTAAGGAATCGTTGAGATTGACTTCGGTCTGGACCGCGGCGAGAGCAGGCCGCCGGTCTTTCGTCACCGGTGCGCGCCGCCCGCGATTTCAATGTGCGGTATCCGTCAAAGCCCAAGGAGAGTAGGACCGCGCCGTTGCGCCAGCGCAACGCGTTTTGCAATTCGTTGAGGCTTGCCTGTGCAGAACTCTCAAACCGTTTTGTCGGCGAGACTCGCTCTCATAATGTGTCGTCATGTCGCGTAGTGTGTTTGCACCGGATTCCTGCGTTGTTGCCGAAGTCGATCCGTCGCCGAATTTCGGCGATCGCAAGGACGACCGGCGCCCGGATATGATTCTGCTGCACTACACGGGCATGCGCTACGCCGACGCCGCGCTCGAACTGCTCAAAGCTCCCGGCAGCGACGTGTCCTGCCACTACTTTGTCCATGAGGACGGCCGCATTGTGCAGCTCGTTCAGGAGGCCCGGCGCGCTTGGCACGCCGGCAAGTCGTTCTGGGCCGGCGAAACCGACATCAATTCCTGTTCGATCGGCATCGAGATCGTCAATCCCGGCCACGATCACGGCTATCCGCCGTTTCCCAAGCGTCAGATCGCAGCCGTCACCGCGCTCTGCCGCAGCATTTTGACCCGTCACCCCATTCAGCCGACGCGGGTTCTCGCGCATTCCGATGTCGCCCCGGCGCGCAAGCAGGATCCCGGCGAAAAATTTCCCTGGCGCACGCTCCACGATTCCGGCGTCGGCCATTGGGTGAAGTCCGCGCCGATCATGGATTTCGGCCAGACGCTGCGGCCGGGCGACCGCAGCAATGCGGTCGCTACCATGCAGAAATTGCTGGCCGAATATGGCTACGGCGTCGAGGTCAACGGCGAATATGACGCGGCGACGCGCGACGTGGTTGCGGCGTTCCAGCGTCACTTCCGCCCCGAAAGGGTCGACGGCATCTTCGATGCCTCGACACGCTCGACCTTGCAGGAGCTCCTGGCCGGCCGAAGTCATGTCAATGGCCGCGGCCGCACCATCGCGGCGCGCGCCCGCACCACGATGACGCTCTCCGCGCCCGATCTTGTGTCCTGATTCAGCTTGATGGGCGTTCACCCTTGACGGGAAAGCCCTGCGTCCCCATCCCTATGCGTGTCAGTCGGCTGGACGGCCGCTCCGGCGAAACCGAAAGGTTGCCGGGGAGGAAAGTCCGGGCTCCGTGGACAAGCGGTGCCGGATAACATCCGGCGGATGCAAATCCAGGGACAGTGCCACAGAGAACAGACCGCCGTTTGGCCTTCGGGCCGGAACGGTAAGGGTGAAACGGTGCGGTAAGAGCGCACCGCGCCGGCGGCAACGCCGGCGGCACGGCAAACCCCACCGGGAGCAAGACCGAATAGGGGCGGCGCGAGGTTTCGCGGAAGCGAGGCTCCGGGATCTGTGTCCAGATCCGGCCGTCCGGGTAGGTTGCTTGAGGCGCCGGGCAACCGGCGTCCCAGAGGAATGGCCGTCACGTATGCGGGCCCTGCTCGCATGCCATACAGAACCCGGCTTACAGGCCGGCTGACGTGAAACTAAGGGCGCCCGGCGGAACCCCGTCGGGCGCCCACCAATTTTGTGGACGGGGCGGTTGGCACGCGGTTTGAATGTTAGAGTGCGGATAGGCGCGAGAAGGCAGAGTCGCGCGTTGACAGCCGGTTTCGCTACAAATGTTCTATCTGCGCCGCAGTGACGAAACTCCTGTTCCAAACTCCGGGCGGCTGATTGCCATCGGGAGCAGGAAAATCTATCTCCCACGGCAGGTTTGGATCGCTGCATGAGCCGCTCACCGTCCGAAATCAAAGCCACCCGCATGGCGCCGCTGGCGCGGCTTCCGGCGTTTTTCGCGCTGGAAGGCAAGCGCGCCGTGGTGTCGGGCGGCAGCGCCGCCGCGATCTGGAAGGCCGAATTGCTGTCGGCTGCCGGCGCTCGGGTTGAGGTTTTTGCTGCGGTTGCCGATGAAGAATTGCACGAACTCGCCGCGGCGCCGCCGCGCGGCGAAGTGTCGGTTCAGGCGCGCGCTTGGCAAGCCGCAGACCTTTCCGGCGCCGCCATCGCCGTTGCCGATTGCGCGAATGACGACGAGGCCGCGGCCTTTGCCGCTGCCGCTCGTGCCGCCGGCGTGCCGGTCAATGTCATCGACCGGCCGGCGTTTTGCGACTTCGCCTTTGGCGCCATCGTCAATCGCTCGCCGCTGGTCATCGGCATTTCGACCGACGGCGCGGCGCCGGTTTTCGGCCAGGCGATCCGCGCCAAGATCGAGGCGCTGATCCCGCGCGGCTTCAGCCGCTGGGCCGACGCCGCGCGCGCCTGGCGCCCGCGCGTCCAGGCGCTGGCGCTGCCGTTCCGCGGCCGCCGTGGCTTCTGGGAGAAATTCGCCGCGCGTGCGGTCGCCGCGCCTGATCGCGAGCCGACCGATGCCGATCTCGAAGCGCTGCTGGCGCCGGTGACCGCGCAGCAAGCCGGTTCCGTCGTCCTGGTCGGCGCGGGTCCTGGCGATCCGGAATTGCTGACGCTGCGCGCGGTGCGCGCGCTGCAATCGGCCGATGTGATCCTGTTCGACGCCCTGGTCGCGCCGGACATTCTCGACTTCGCGCGCCGCGAAGCGAAGAAGATGCTGGTCGGCAAGACCGGGCATAAAGTCTCGTGCCGGCAGGACGACATCAATGCGCTGATGATCTCGCTCGCCAAAGCCGGCCGCCGCGTGGTGCGGCTCAAGGGCGGCGATCCGATGATTTTTGGACGCGCCGACGAAGAGCTTGCCGCCTGCCACGCCGCGGGCATTCCGGCCGAAGTGGTGCCCGGCATCACCACGGCGCAGGGCGCGGCGAGCCGGCTTCTGGTCTCGCTCACCCGCCGCGGCCAGGCGCGGCGCGTGCAATACATCACCGGCCACGCCACGGTCGATGGCCGCGACGCCAAGCTGCCGAGCGACATCGACTGGTCGAGCGTCGCCGATCCGGCGGTGACCACTGTCGTCTACATGCCGGTCAAGACGCTGCCCGAACTGGTCGCGACTGCGATCAGCGCCGGCCTCGATCCGGCAACGCCGGCGATCGCGGTCGAGCGCGCGACCCGCGCCGATGAGCGCGTCATCGCGAGTACGATCGGCGATCTGCCGGCCAAGCTTGCAGCCGAGCCGCCGTCGGGTCCGGTCGTGGTCATGATCGGTCGCGTCTTCGGCGACTATGTCGCGGCGGCGACGCTGGAAGTGCCGGCCGATCTCGTCGTGCGGTCAAGGCCCGCATAGCAATGATCGGCGGTTTCTGGGTCGAGCTCGCGCGCTCCGGCGAGGAATATTTCATCCCCGAAGGCAAGAAGGTCCTCGAAGTCCTGTACGAGGCCGGCGTCGATGTCGACTATTCCTGCGAGCTCGGCATCTGCGGCGCCTGCAAGACGCGCGTGATCTCCGGCATCCCGGAGCACCACGATTCCGTTCTCAGCGAAGAAGAGCAGGCCGCCAATGATGTGGTCATGATCTGCTGCTGCGGCTGCAAGAGCGAGCGGCTGGTGTTGGACCTTTAGTTACGATGTAGGGTGGGCTAAGGCGCGAAGCGCCGTGCCCACGCGGCATCGGCACAAATGCTTCAGGGTTCCGCGTGGGCTTCGCTGCGCTCAGCCCACCCTACAAATCTACAAGCTCAGCGCCGCGAGCGCGGCCTTCGCCACCTCCACATCTTGTTCGATCTTGGCGCCGCCGGCGGCGACCGCGCCGATCACTTGGCCGTTCACTTCGATCGGAAAGCCGCCAGGCACATTGGTGAAATCGCCCATGCGCACCGACATCGACAGCGCGTTTTCTTCCGGCGCATAGCCGGTCGCCAGCCGCTGCGAGGCCGCGGTGATGGCTTTGCGCTGCGTGGTGATGATCGAGAAATGCCGGGCGCCGTCCATCATCAGGAAGCCGATCAGCCGGCAGCTCTGATCGACCACGGCGATGCTCACCTTGCAGCCGAGCTGGTTCGCTTTGGTCACGGCGGCCAGCATCATCTTCATGCTCGCCTCGTGGGTGAGCCGGTGAGTGGGAACGACATCCGCCATGACAAGACTCCGGGCCGCTGCAAGGACCGCACCCACATGACACAAAATCGGCCGGCCTGTTAGTCTCCCGGCTGATGGGCGGCAGGGGAGGGACTCCGAGCGTGGCACAGGCAGAAATTCCGGTGGAATGGCACCGCGAAGCCGACGTCGTGGTGATCGGGTCGGGCGCGACCGGAATGCCGGCGGCGATTGTCGCGCGTGAAGCCGGCGCCTCGGTCATTATGGTGGAGGCACAGCCACGCATCGGCGGTCATGCGATCACCTCTGGCGGCAATCTGCCGCTCGGCGGCGGCACCAGCTATCAGAAGAAATACGGCATCGAAGATTCGGCCGACCTGTTCTTCCGCGACCTCACCGACTGGTCGGTGGTGGAGACGAACGGCTTTCCGCCTTACCGCTACAACGACCGGGAGATCATCCGCGCTTTCGCCGACAACAGCGTCGCCGCCTTCGAGTTCCTGCTTGCGCATGGCGTCAAGGTCATCGATCGAAAGCCCAATAGCATCGGTCACGAGATCGGCGTCTCCGTGCTGCGCACGATGCAGATCGACGTCGGCGACTGGCCTATGGTGCATACCGGCCAGCCGGCCGATCCGGACGATCCAGAATTGCGCGCCGGCGCCGGCCTGATGCGGCCGCTGCACGCCGCGGCGCTCAAGGCCGGCGTCGAGATCCTGCTCGAGCACCGCATGAGCGGGATCCATCGTGAGGACAAAAATTCCGGCCGCGTATCGGGCATCACCGCCGATCACAACGGCAAGCCGGTCAATATCCGCGCCAACAAGGCCGTCATCGTCGCCACCGGCGGCTCGACCGGGAACGTGAATTTCCGCCGCATGTTCGATCCGCGGCTGACGGAAGAATATTGCGGTCTCGCCGGCATGCCGTGGTCGGACCAGGATGCCAGTGGCGAGATCGCCGCCATGGCGATCGGCGCGGCGCTATGGGGAACAGCCAATTACACCGGCGAGTTCGGCTCCGGCATCACCAAGCCGGGCGCGATCGGCTGTCAGTACGGCTATGTCAATGTGCGCTGGCGTCCGGGCAGCGAAGTGTTCGATAAGGCACGCGCAATCGGGCTACCGGTGAAAGATTGGCAGGACGTGATCCTGGTCAACATGCTCGGCAACCGCTTCTACGACGAGACCGGCGGCCACTTTAACTACAACACCTATCAGAGTACGAACCCGTACGAGCCTCATAGCTATCTCAACGCCAAGAACGCGAAATACGACCCGAGCAATTTCATCAATGCGGCGCTGGCCGGCATCGGCGACGGCCATAATGGCGGCGGCCCGATCTGGGCGATCTTCGATGCGGCCGCGGTCGCCCGTGAAAAATGGAATCCGCATCCGCCGGATGTCGATTTTGACGCCGGCTTTTTCTTCACTGCCGGCAGCATCCAAGAACTCGCCGCCAAGATCAAAATGAAATATCAGCGCGTAGCGATGCCGCCGCAAAATCTCGCGGCGACAGTGGAGCGCTACAACTCATTCGTCGACGCCGGCAAGGATGCGGATTTCGGCAAGCCCAAGCCGCTCCACAAGATCGCGCAACCGCCGTTCTATGCCGCGTGGGCGACGCCGGTCATCCACGACACCCGCGCGGGCCTGCGCATCAATGCGCGCTGCCAGGTCGTCGATATGAACGGTGAGGTGATCCCCGGCCTCTATTGCGGCGGCGAGTCGGCCGGCGGCTTTTCCATGCACGGCCTTCCGCGCGCGATCTGCCAGGGCTTCATCGCCGGCAAGAACGCGGTGACGGAGAACGCTTGAATTGTTGTTCGTCGTTATCGGGGTGTCACCGATCTTTTCCGTGACGCCTTGGCCGATCTGCCCCCGGCAGGCGGGGGCTCGACAACAATAAGGAGTTCAGCGGCCGTCTCGCCTTTATTGTCAAAACCATGAGGCAGGTCGGCGACGCATGAGCAACAATCGCCGGTCTGAAGATCGGCGACATCGTTTCCAAGGGTTACGCGAACTGTGCCCGCAGCGACGTAAATATGCTCAATCGTGCCCGTCGCGTGGGCGGGAACTGGTCCCACCGTTGTGCGCGGCGGCACCACATAATGCAGAAATTCGATCTCGCTGCCGTCGACAGCCGGGCCGAGGCGATCACGCCTCGCACCGGTGCCCGACTCGACAAGCTGTTGGCGCTCCGATGCCTTCATGACGCGAAGGCGCGCTGGAGCCTCGCTCTCAACCAGCGTTGAAAGCGGCATGTCGAGTGCACGAGCCAAAGCGGCGAGAGTCGAAATTGTCGGCGATTTCGCGGCTCGCTCCACGTCCGAGATCATGGACGAGGAAACGCCGCTTCGGCTCGCAAGCGCGCGCACGGTTAAGCCCATGTCCTCCCGCCGCTTGCGGATGACTTCGGCAATTCGGGTCAGTATTTTGTCATTTATAGAGGACAAAACGTAGACTCCATGCTTTATAGTGGACAGACCGGTTTGATCGCGATAGAGTACATCTGTTCGTTTTCGTGGACAAACGGAGTTGCTTATGAGTTCGAGAGACTGGCGAAATCATGGGGTAAAGGTGGTGCGCGCAGCCGCCCAGCAAACCGCGCGAACTTCAGGACAGGGCCGGGCCACGGCCTTTAACTTTGCAGGCACTGGCGGTTCAAAGATCTGGATGGGAACCGTAACCCTTCAGCCGAACGGCCGAACCAGCGTCCATCACCACGGATCGCACGAAGTCGCGATCTATGTCAGCAAAGGCCGGAGCCAGATCCGGTGGGGTGAGCGCTTGGAGTACGCCGCGGACGTCGGGCCGGGCGATTTCGTCTATTTCGCACCTGAAGTGCCGCACCAAGAACTCAACCTCGATCGCGACGAAGCGGTCGATTTCGTCGTCGTCCGCAGCGACGATTCTGCGCTTCGTGTCGACCTTGACGTCGAGCCTGTCGGGCATCCGGAGATTGTTGGTTAGTTCGGCAAGCCGGCGCGATCCCGAACGTGGATTCGGGTTCGGCCTTTGGCCCGTCCCGTAATGACGCTTAGACCGTGGTCTGCGGCACGCCGCGCTTGGCGTTGAGCGCTTCTTTGGCGCCGTCCTTGAACGCCACGTCGGGCGGCAGGACCAGGGCGCAGGAGCGCACGTGGTGGTGCGCCGGATCGACGCCGGGCGGCGTGATGCCCTTCTCGGTCAGCGCCTTGACGGCGCGCATCAGGCGGTGGCGCGCCATGATGATCCCGTTGTCGGTCGAGACCAAGTTCTCCTTGGTGCGGTCGCAGACCGGCCCCATGCTTTCCTGCAGCGAGGAATCCTGGATGGCGATGCCGGAGACGCCGCTATAGGTGCGGCCGGCTTTCTGCGCGGCGCGGTCGATCAGATAGTCGTTGTCCTTGTTGGCGAGCGGACGATAGCTGCCGGGCACATATTTGCAGTGCACGCCGGCACCGTCCTTCATGGCGTCGACTTCGGTCTTGGTCAGCGCCCGCACCGGATGGAAATCGTAGGACCAGGCCCAGCAATTGTCGTCGTCGATCGGCACCCAGAAGTGACCGTGGATCGGATGGTCGGCGCGCGGCGGGATCATGGTGAAGCACGGCATGACCCATGGCGTGACGCGCCAATAGTAATTGCCGTTCTCGGCGTTGCGCCGGGCGCCGATGAACAGGCCACCGGGCTGCTCGACGACCTCGAAATGCGGCTGCATGTCGTTCATGTTGTACTGGTTGCCCTTGGCGCCCTTGAACAGCGGATCGTTGGCGAGATCGCCGCGATGCAGGAAGGAGACGTGGCTTGAATCAATGCCGCCTTCCATGGCCTGGAGCCAGTTGCATTCCTGCAGCCGCTTGGAGGTGAAGGTCTGCTCCGGCGGCACCAGCGCGAATTCCCATTCCGGCAGCGGCGGCTTCTTGTCGGCCGGGCCCATATAGGTCCACAGAATGTCGCCGATCTTCACCACCGGGTAGGAGGCGAGCTTGATCTTCTTGCAGAAGCCGCTCTCGACCGGCTCGGACGGCACCTCGATGCATTGCCCGGTCACGTCATATTTCCAGCCGTGATAGGGGCAGCGCAGGCCGCCCTGCTCATTGCGGCCGAACCACAACGAGACGCCGCGATGGGCGCAGAACTCGTCCATCAGGCCATAGCGCCCTTCCGAATCGCGGAACGCGATCAGCCGTTCCGACAGGAGCTTCACCCGCACCGGCGGGCAATCGTTCTCCGGCAGTTCCGAGGCGAGCAGCGCCGGCATCCAGTAGGAGCGAAACATCTGCCCCATTGGCGTGCCGGGACCGGTCTGGGTGAGAAGATCGTTCTGTTCCTTCCTGAGCATGGCACTTGATCCATTTGCAACTGTTTTGCCGACACTAGGGATTCGGTCCATTCCGAGCAAGCCGTGGTACCGCCTAGCGCTGCTTCTAGCGATGCATTGGCCGGGGAGCTTTGACCCAAATCATCATGGCCGGCCGGGCTATAAACCCCGCGTTACGGCGGTTGCCCCTTATCGGCAATTGAGCTAAGTCCGGCGGTAATTCGCGCTCCTTTTCTGCAGACGCCGGCTGCGGGACGGGGCACGAAGGTCAAAGTATAAATCCGCGTATCACTCGAAGTTTCGTCGACCCTCTGTTAAGGTTGCAACGCTTCGGGCGCGGATGTTCGCGATCGAGTCGCATATGGAGTCGCGAGTTGCATCGCAGCTGGCGACAGGCGGAGACTAATGAGATGGCCGATCACGGCGAAGTGGAATACGCGACGGCGACGGGCAACGATTACGCCGCGCATGAAGCGACCTATCACGGGTTTATCAAGTTGGTGAAAGTGTCGGTGGTCACGCTGGTCGTGATCCTCGTTCTGATGGCGTATTTTCTGGTCTGATCTGAACTCCTCATCACCGATACCGGTCTGATTGCCGGCGATGCCGCCGTCGGAGGATTTATGAAAATTGCGGTTGCTGCCGAATCCGATCCGGGTGAGCCGCGCGTCGCCGCGACCCCCGAGACGGTCAAGAAGATGACAGGGCTTGGCGCGCAGGTTGCGGTCGAGCCGGGCGCCGGCGTCAAATCCGGCATCCTCGACGCGGATTACACCGCCGCCGGCGCGACGGTCGCGGCCGACGCGATGAACGGCGCCGATGTCGTGCTGCGGGTGCGGCGGCCGAGCGCGGCCGAGCTTGGCAAATATAAGCGCGGCGCGCTGGTCATTGCCATCATGGATCCTTACGGCAACGATGCCGCGCTCAAGCAGATGGCCGATGCCGGGCTTGTCGCCTTCGCCATGGAATTGATGCCGCGCATCACGCGCGCGCAGTCGATGGACGTGCTGTCGAGCCAGGCCAATCTCGCCGGCTATCGCGCGGTCATCGACGCCGCCGAGGAATATGGCCGCGCTTTGCCGATGATGATGACGGCGGCCGGTACGGTGCCGGCGGCGAAGGTCTTCATCATGGGCGTCGGCGTCGCCGGCTTGCAGGCGATCGCCACCGCGCGCCGGCTCGGCGCCATCGTCACCGCGACCGACGTGCGGCCGGCGACCAAGGAGCAGGTCGAGAGCCTCGGCGCGAAATTCCTCGCCGTCGAAGACGAGGAATTCAAGAACGCGCAGACCGCCGGCGGCTACGCCAAGGAAATGTCCAAAGAGTATCAGGCCAAGCAGGCCGCTTTGGTCGCCGAGCACATCAAGAAGCAGGACATCGTCATCACCACCGCTCTGATCCCGGGCCGCCCGGCGCCCAAGCTGGTGTCGAAGGAGATGGTGGCCTCGATGCGTCCGGGCTCGGTGCTGGTCGATCTCGCGGTCGAGCGCGGCGGCAATGTCGAAGGCGCCAAGCCCGGCGAAGTGGTGCAGGTCGGTGACGTCAAGATCGTCGGCTATCTCAACGTGCCGGGCCGACTGGCCGCATCCGCCTCCGCACTTTACGCCAAGAACCTGATCACGTTTCTCGAAACCCTGATCGACAAGAAAGAGAAGAAGCTCGCGGTCAATTGGGACGACGAGATCGTCAAGGGCACCGCGCTCACGCGCGACGGCGCCGTAGTCCATCCGAATTTCCAGCCCAAGACCGCAGCTTAACAGCGCGGTCTTCCCGAGGAGGCCTCAATGATCACCCTTTCCATCCTCGGTCAGCTCGACCTGGCGGCCGTGGCGCACGGCGCGCCGGCGGCGGGCGAGGCCGTCAACCCTTTCATCTTCCGGCTGTCGATCTTCGTGCTGGCGGTCTTTGTCGGCTATTACGTGGTGTGGTCGGTGACGCCCGCGCTGCATACGCCGCTGATGTCGGTGACCAATGCGATCTCCTCGGTGATCGTGGTCGGTGCGCTGCTCGCCGTCGGCGTCGCGCTTGTCGCCGACGACGCCGGGCCGGTCTGGGCCCGTGCGCTCGGCTTTGTCGCGCTCACCTTTGCTTCGGTGAACATCTTCGGCGGCTTCCTGGTCACCAAACGCATGCTGGCGATGTTCCAGCGCAAGCAGCGCTGACGGGGGCCAGCTCATGAGCGCCGATCTCGCCGCATTCTGTTACCTGATCGCGGGCGCCTTGTTCATCATGGCGCTGCGCGGCCTGTCGAGCCCGGAGACCAGCCGCCGCGGCAACATGTTCGGCATGACCGGCATGGCGATCGCGATCGTGACCACGCTCGCGGCGCATCCGCCGGCCAGCCCGGTGGCCTGGGGCCTGGTCGTCGCCGGCATGGCGCTCGGCGGCGGCATCGGTGCCGTGATCGCGCGCCGCGTGCCGATGACCTCGATGCCTGAACTGGTCGCCGCCTTCCACTCGCTGGTCGGCATGGCCGCGGTGCTGGTCGCGGCCGGCGCGCTCTATGCACCCGCGGCGTTTGGGATCGGCAGTGAAGGCGCGATCCATGGCCAGAGCCTGATCGAAATGTCGCTCGGCGTCGCCATCGGCGCCATCACCTTCACCGGCTCGGTGATCGCGTTCATGAAATTGTCGGGCCGCATGAGCGGCGCGCCGATCCTGCTGCCGGCGCGGCACGTCATCAATATCGCGCTCGGCGTCGCTTTGGTGGCGCTGATCGTGTGGTTCTTCGAGGCCCAGCAGCATCTCACCTTCTGGCTGATCGCCGGCGTCTCGTTCCTGCTCGGCGTCCTCATCATCATCCCGATCGGCGGCGCCGACATGCCGGTCGTGATC
>Ga0335069_10011177_pt1 | contig 12687 bp, 10 predicted proteins | sample Lox_Sample_11_FD_206714 | JGI IMG/M metagenome (GOLD analysis project Ga0335069, IMG submission 206714) | Soil microbial communities from Loxahatchee National Wildlife Refuge, Florida, United States - Lox_Sample_1.1 | ecosystem: Environmental > Terrestrial > Soil > Wetlands | place: USA... | reverse complement strand
ATTGTCGGCGGGAATCACGCCCTCGAAGTTGCCGTAGTCGAGCGGATGGTCCTCGACCATCACGGCGAGGCGTTTGTCGGCGGGATTCATCGAAGGTCCCTTGGGGACCGCCCACGAGCGCAGCACGCCCTCCATCGCGAGGCGAAAATCGTAGTGGAGACGACGGGCGGAATGCTCTTGGACAACGAACATCGCCGCGCCCGCGCCGTTTGACGGCGTAGCCCGACTGCTGAACGGCTCCGGGGTGCTCTCCGGTCGGCGTTTCTTTCTGTATTGCTCGAGGGCCATCCGGCGACGACGCGCGCGCCCGCGCCGAGCGGAACGAGCGTCACGTTCGCAGTAATTCTATCCGCGCAGTGACGCCGCTGTCATTACGCAGTGGACGGACAGGCAGGGGCGCCTGTCCCACCAGGAAACCTCGGCACAAGTTAAGGAACGCTTCGCGGACAAAGAACCGGTACCGGCTTCGCTTGGCAGCGAAGCTGTCCGAGACCCCTCGACGCAGCCTGTCCTGAGCGCAGCCGAAGGGTTCGCGTCGCTCACTTCGTCCGGGGTGACGAACAGAGGCTGGTTTGGTTCGCCCGCCTTTTTCAGGCTTCCTAATGGGTAACGCGATTCAGGCAGGGTCGCGCGTCCCAGTAACGCTAACGTCTCTGATAACCGGCTATCCGCCATTTGCCATCGCGATCGACCATCGCGGTGACGTATTCGGAGGTCCTTTTGATTTTCTGGAACGACGAACGGTAGGCGACGGCCACATACTTTCCGTCCGGCGCGCCGGAGATTGAGGTTGCGTACTTGCTTTCCCGGGCCTCGCGCGAAACGAGTTTGCCGAACTTGGAATAGGTGTCCTTCATTCCATCCACGAATGCATACTGCGGGACGGTGTCTCTGAAGTATTGCGAAGTTTCTTTCCATGCCTTGTCGTATTCGCCGGCGTCGATGAGTGCGAGCCATTTTTCTGCGACGACCCTGGCGTCGGCCTTTGCTTTGGCGATCTCGGGTGTATCCGGTGTTGCGGTAGGCCGTGCTTTTGGCATGGTGCTCTGTTGTGCGCGTGCGGGAGTCGCCATCTCAGAGACCCCAATAATGAACGCGGCCAAAGCAACCGCGGCTATTGCAACCTTCCGTTTCATCCAAACCTCCCGAGCGCGGCACAGCGCCCATTATGACAAGCTCGCGATCGTAGATACCGATAATCGATGTGCGGGCCAAGCCTTGCGTTGCCGTCAGCGGATGAAATAACCCGACACTCGCCAGCTTCCGTCGGGATCGAGCATCGGAGTGACAGTTTCGGTCGCGGATTTCTTGTTTGCGAATGAAGTCGCGTAAGTGATTACGACGTACTGGCCGTCGGGCGCTCCCGGCAACGTCGTCGCATACTTGGCGGAGACGACTTTTCGAGATATCACGTCACCGAGCGGCGGCCTGACCGCAGCGACCTGCTGCACCCATCCGTCCATCGACACTGCATTCTTGAAATACGCCGCCGCATTGTTCCAACTGCCCTTGTAATCGCCACCGTCTACCAGCGTGAGCCATTTCGCCGACGCGGCCTCGGCATTCTGCACCGCCTGCGCGGAATCGCTCGCGGCACGAGCGCTAAGCGTCGCAGTGAACACAAGAATGATAGCGCCAAGAACGGCTGTCCGTTTCATCGTGAGAGCCCCCGGGAAAAATGCGTGGCTATCAACATACAGATGACGGATGCGTTGTCCAAGTGAGCATCGAAGCTTTCTAAGCGCTGTCGGATGCGTGGGGTGCTGCGACTTCGCCGGGCGCGACCAGATGATGGCGCGTGCGCCAGGACGTGAACCATTCCTGCAAACGCTCCATGTAAATGTAGAAAACCGGCGTTATGTACAGCGTCAGAAATTGCGAAAAGAACAATCCGCCGACGACTGCAACCCCCAGCGGACGGCGCGATTCCGAACCCGCTCCGAAGCCGATCGCGATCGGCAGCGTACCGAGCAACGCCGCCATCGTGGTCATCATGATCGGGCGGAAGCGGATGATGCATCCTTCGAAGATCGCTTCGGCGGGAGATTTCCCCTCGGTGCGCTGCGCATCCAGCGCAAAATCGATCATCATGATGGCGTTTTTTTTCACGAGTCCGACCAGCATGATGACGCCTACAAAGGCGAAGAGATCGAGTTCCATCCCGAATGCCCACAGCGTCAAAAGCGCGCCCATCCCGGCCGACGGCAGTCCCGAAAGAATCGTGATCGGATGGATGAAACTTTCGTAAAGGACGCCCAGCACCAGATAGATCACGAGAATCGTCGCGAGCAGCAGGATACCGAGGCCGCGCAACGACGACTCAAAAGCCTGCGCGGTTCCCTGGAAGGTCGTGGTGATCGAGGATGGGAGCGTGTTTGCCGCCATCGCTGTCACCTCGTCGAGCGCCTTGCCGAGCGACACACCCGGCGCAACGTCAAACGATATGGTGACCGCCGGCAACTGCCCGAGATGATTGATCGACAGCAGGCCCAGGTCGCGCGTCTCACGCACCAACGTATCCAGCGGAACGAGTTGCCCGCTCTGGGAGCGGACGTAGAGCAGCGACAGCGTCGACGGTTCGTTCTGATACTGCGGCTCGACTTCGAGCAGGACTTTGTACTCGTTGTTGGGTGCGTAAATCGTCGAGATCTGACGCGAGCCGTAGGCGTCGTAGAGGGCATCTTCAATCGATTGCGCCGACACGCCGAGCGACAGCGCCTTGTCGCGATCGATATCCACGCTGACCTGCGGGTTTGCGTTCTGAAGGTCGCTATTGACCCCGCGCAGGTCCTTCAGCGCGCGCATCTTTTGCTCCAGCACCGGAGTGTACTTGTAAAGATCGTCGTAGCTCGGGCTTTGCAGCGTGAGCTGATACATGCTGCGCGTGAATTGCGCGCCGATCCGAATCGGCGGCGGATTCTGCAGAAAGACTTCGAGTCCGGGAATCTGATTCACCCGCGGGCGCAGGTAGTTGATCAGTTCGTCGGCGCTGAATCTGCGCTGCGATCGCGGCTTGAGATGGCAGAATATGATTCCGCTGTTCGACGCTCCGCCCGGGCCGCCGCTGCCGATGCTCGCAAACGATTCGGCGATGCTGGGGTCTTGCATGATCATATGTGCGAGCGCGAGCTGATGGCGCTTCATCGCGTCATAGGAGATGCCCTGCTGAGCGAGCGAAATCAGCATGATCTCGTTGTTGTCTTCGCTGGGAAGAAAGCCCTTCGCAATCGAATAGAAGAGGTAGATGGTTGCGAGCAGGAGCACGCCGGAAAAGATCATCGTGGCCCGCTGCCGGCGCATGACCCATTCAAGGCTGCGACGATATCCATCGAGCATCCGGTCGAAAAACCGTTCGGTGACCACGTAGAGATGCCCGTGCTGCTCGCTGCGCGGCGGACGCAGGAAGCGCGAGCAGAGCATCGGCGTTAAGGTCAGCGATACGAATCCCGAAACGAGAATTGCCGCTGCGATCGTCACGGCAAATTCGTGCAGCAATCGTCCCAGGATGCCGCCCATGAAAAGCACCGGGATGAAAACCGCGGCCAGCGAGAACGTCATCGACAAAATCGTGAAGCCGATTTCCCGGGCGCCATCGAGGGCGGCCTCGAACACGCCCTTGCCGAGCTCCATGTGGCGCACGATGTTTTCGAGCATCACGATCGCGTCGTCGACCACGAATCCGACGGCGAGCGTGATCGCCATCAGCGAGAGGTTGTCGAGCGAATAGCCGAACAGGTACATCACCCCGAACGTGCCGACAATCGACATCGGAACCGCGAGACTCGGGATGATCGTGGCCGAGAGATTGCGCAGGAACAGGAAGATCACCATCACGACCAGGAAGACGGTGAGCATCAGGGTGAATTCGACGTCTGAAACTGAGGCGCGGATGGTCTGGGAGCGATCGTAGAGGACGTTCAGCTCGACGCCGGCGGGCAGCTCGCTGCGAAACACGGGGAGCAGATTGCGGACGTTGTCCACGACTTCGACGGTGTTTGTCCCGGGTTGGCGTTGAATCGCGAGCACGATCGAGGGCACGCCATTTTCCCAGCTCGCGGTTTTGTCGTTTTCGACGCTGTCGAGCACGCGGCCGAGGTCTTCAAGCCGGACGGGCGAGCCGTTGCGATAGGTCACGATCATCGGGCGATAGGCTGCTGCGTTGGTCAGTTGCCCGTGCGCCTGAACCGTGAACGCCTGATGCGATCCGTAAAGAGTTCCCGTCGGCAGGTCGACGTTCGCGCTCTGGACCGACTGGGCGACTTCGTCGATTCCGATGCCGCGCGAGGCCAGTTCCTTCGGATCGACCTGAATTCTGACGGCATACTTTTGCGATCCGTAAACCTGCACCTGCGCGACGCCGCTGGTCATCGATATGCGTTCCGCCAGATTTGTCTCCGCATATTCGTCGACCACCGAGAGCGGAAGCGTCGACGAGCTGAGACCCAGGTAAAGGATGGGCTGGTCGGCAGGATTTACCTTTCGATATGAGGGCGGACTCGGCATCCCCTGCGGCAGTTGCGATTGTGTCGCCGCGATGGCAGCCTGCACGTCCTGCGCGGCCGCATCGATATTGCGGCTCAGGCTGAACTGGAGTGTGATGCTCGTGCCGCCCAACTGATTGACCGAACTCATTTGGTCGAGTCCGGCAATCGTCGAGAATTGCTTTTCGAGCGGGGTTGCAACCGATGACGCCATCGTCTCCGGGCTGGCGCCGGGAAGCGCAGCCGAGACGCTGATGGTGGGGAAGTCAACCGTCGGCAAATCGTTTACCGGCAGGTAGCGGAAGCTGATGACGCCGAATAGCAGGATCGCCGCCGACAGCAGCGTCGTCATCACGGGACGACGGATAAAGATTTCCGCGATATTCACGATGCGGTCTGCGCCACGAGTCCGTTTTTCTCCACGACCGTCGCGCCCGGAATCAGCCTGAGCTGGCCGTCCGTAACGACGGTTTCGCCGCCCTGCAATCCACTTTCTATTATCGTCGATCCTTCGACGGTTTGCCCGGCTGCAACCTTCTGAATCGACGCCTTCATGTCGGGTCCGATCAGGAAAACGTACGAACCTTCCTGTCCCGTTTGCACCGCCTGACTCGGCACGACCACTGCGTCGGGCCGCTCGTTGAGCGTGAGCATCGTGTTGACGAACTGTCCGGGCCAAAGCGCCTCGTTCTCATTCGCGAACAATCCCTTGAGCGCGATTGTTCCGGTGGTCGGATCGACGCGATTATCGATGAACGACAGCGTGCCTCCGATGGTCTCCTTGCTGCCGGGAACTGCTACGTCGACGCTGAGCGGGCGCGCCGCCATACTTTGCCGCACAGACGGTAGGTCCTTCTCCGGCAGCGAGAAATCGACGTAGACCGGCTTTATCTGATTGATCACGACCATCGCGCTGTCGGCGTTGGCCTTGACGATATTGCCTGCATGCAGGATGAGGCTGCCGGTGCGACCCTCGATCGGCGCGCGAATCTGCGTGTAGGAAAGATTGAGGTTCGCGGTCTGGACGGCGGCTTCGTCAGCGGCGACAGTGGCCTTAAGGCCCTCGAATTTTGCTCGCGCCTCATCGTATTGCTGTTGCGATCCCACGCCCTGCTTGAGCAGGAACGCGTAACGATCGAAGTCGGCCTGCGCCTGGACCATCTGCGCGCGATCGCGCTCCTCGTTGGCCTCGGCTTCGCGCAACGCGGCTTCGAACGGACGCGGATCGATCGTGAACAGGAGATCGTTTTTCTTCACGTCCTGTCCTTCGCGGAAATTTACCTGCGCGACTTCGCCGCTTATCTGCGCCTTGATATCCACGGTTGAAAACGCCTCGACCTTGCCTATCGCGCGAAGACGCTGCGCCACAGACTTGCGCACCGCCCTGGCTACCAGAACCGGCACCGGTGGACGTTCGCTGAAACGTTTGTCGCCGCTGTCGTGAGAGCATCCGGCAACCAGAAAAACGGCGACCGAAGTCGCCAGCGCAATCGATATCAGATTTCTTTTCAAAACTTTGACGACCGTGTGCGCGCCCTGTGAAGGTCAATCAATGATGGGACAGGCGTCCATACCTGCCCGCAGCGCTTCCAACTCACAGGACGCTTGTTGCTGCCGAATATTACCGTTTGTAGAACATTATCAGCCCGCGATTCGTGGAGAAAACCATCGAGTCGTCATCGCCGTGCGAATCCCTGGAGACAAAAAAACGCGCCGTCGATCGTGTGTCCGGCAAAAGGAGGGAAAACCGGGTACGCGATCGGCGGCGCGCCGAAGCTTGTTCAGTAAAGCACTAAACGCCGAGATGATACAACTCCGCGACGTTATCGTGGAGAATGAGATTGCGCTCCTGTTCGGTCAATTTTGCCGCCTGTTTGGCAAGAATTTCCTGCGACCACGGCCATGTCGAGTCGCTGTGTGGAAAGTCGTTCGCCCACATCAGCCGCCGGATGTTGCAAAGGTCCTTGACCTGAAACGCAACCCAGTCGTCCTGGAACGTCGTGTAAACGTTCTCGCGGAAGTACTCCGACGGCATCTTGCTCAGCGTCCCTGCCGTCAGCCAGTAGCGATGGCGCTCGAACGCGTGATCCATCCGGTACATATAATGCGGGACCCAACCGGCATCGGCTTCTACGCATACGACCTTCAGCTTCGGATGACGCTCGAAGACGCCGCCAAGAATGAACGTCCCGATAATGTCCTGGCATCCCCGGATGATCGATAGGAATCCGTTGAGACGCGGACCGCGCGTTTGGAAGTTGTCGTTGCGCGAGGTCAGGATATGAAAACTGAGCGGCAGACCGAGATCGACCGCTGCCTCATAAAACGGGTCGTACGCTTTATCGTCATAATCGGCGACCGCGGGATTCCCCGGCATCATTACACCCTTGAGTCCAAGTTCCTTGATCTTGCGCAGGTCCTCGATTCCTTCCTCGACCGAGCGCATCGCAGTTTGCCCGACGCCAATCAAGCGCTTGGGATGCGCGGAGCAGTATTCCGTGATCCACAGATTGTAAGCGTCGAAGCAGGCCTTCTTGTAATCGAAGTCCTTGTGATTGCACAGCAGCATCCCGACGGTGGGATAAATGATCTCGGCTGCGACGCCGTCGCGATCCTGATCGCCGAGCCGCGCATCGGGATCCCATCCTCCGCGATGCATGTCTTCGAACTTGACGCCTCCCGTCGCCAGTTGCTCGGCGCTTTTGCCCGCAGCAGCGACGAGTCCCATCAGGAGAGGGCGGGACATTCCCTCGACGACAAACATGTCTCCGAGTTTTTCATCGCGGACCATATGCGGCGCGCGATCGCGGAAACTCTTGTCGCATCGATCGACGTACGTGCCGGGCGGCTCGGTAATATGCGAATCCGCGGAAATAACGGGCTTTAACATGGGCGGCGGCTCCCTCTGAGTACGCTACTGGATGATTCCAGTTCGAGTCTCACAAGTTTAACTACTAAACGAACGTTAAATTGACAACACTTCGCGGCTGGACGGGCGGCTGCGCGTCGCGATATAGGTCGAATTGCCACCATCCATTGGACGCCGGGGCGCGCCTTCAGGCGCGGGAGAAAATCGCGATGGAATACGATCTCAAGATCACGGGCGGAACGATATTCGACGGCTCGGGAAGCGCCGGACGCGCCGGCGACGTAGCTATCAAAGACGGCACGATAGCCGCGGTCGGCGACGTCAGCGGGTCTGCGCGCGAGACGATCGATGCGAAAGGTCGCGTGGTCGCGCCCGGATTCGTCGATATCCATACGCATTACGATGCCCAGGTGATGTGGGATCGGATGATGACCATCTCGCCGTGGCATGGCGTGACAACCGTCGTGATGGGCAATTGCGGATTCGGCGTTGCGCCGACCCGACCGCAGCATCGCGGGCTTATCATGCGCACGCTCGAAAAGGTCGAGGGGATGAGCCTCGCAACTCTCGAAAAGGGACTCGGCTACGAATGGCCCTTTGAGAGTTTCGAGCAATATCTCGACGCGGTCGAAAAGCGCGGAACTGCGATCAACCTCGGTGCGCTCGTAGGTCACACTCCCGTACGCATGTATGTGATGGGCGAGGAATCGACGCAGCGGCCCGCGAACGAGGCGGAAATCGCCGAGATGCGCGATCTCGTCCGACGCGCCATCCGCGCCGGCGCGCTTGGCTTCGCCACGTCGAAATCTCCGACTCATGTGGGATACGCGGGTCGTCCCGTGCCGAGCCGCGCGGCGGAACTCGCCGAAATCAAAGCGCTGGCGTCCGTGCTTCGCGAGGAAGGCGAGGGCCTCCTTCAGGTAACGGTGGGCCGCGAGCTGTTCATTCGCGAATTTGTCGAGCTCTACGAGGCGACTCATCGCCCAATCACGTGGACGGCGCTGCTTGGCGGGATGAGCGGCGGCGGTAACGCGCTTCGGATCCTGCGCGAATCCGAGGAGCTCGCCGACAAGGGATTCGCAATCGTCCCGCAGGTGACGGGTCGTCCGCTCAACTTCGAATTCAACTTCAAGGAACCGTTTTTGTTCGAGAGCATGTCGGTCTTCGCTCCAATCTCGGCGGCGGACCACGACGGCAAGAAGCGGATTTACGCCAGCGCCGAGTTTCGCGCAGCGTTCAAGGAAAAGGCGGGACCGGGTACGCAGAACCCGTTCGCGAATCGATGGGATCGCACGGTCATCTCGTACTGCCCGACCGAGCCCGCGTTGGAAGAGCGCTCCGTTGCGGAAGTGGCGCGCCAGCGCGGAACAAATCCTGTCGATCTCGCGCTCGATCTTGCGCTCGCATCCAACCTCGACGCGCGGTTCAGAATGGCTGTTGCGAACAACGACGAGGCCGAGGTCGCGCAGCTCCTTGCCGGTCGCGGAACCGTGCTCGGACTGTCGGATGCGGGCGCGCATGCCAGCCAGCTTTGTGATGCATGTTTCGCGACACATCTGCTGGGGACGTGGGTGCGCGAGAAGCAAGCGATCCCGATGGAGCGTGCGATCTGGATGCTGACGGCGCGACCCGCAGAAGTGTTCGGAATCACGGATCGCGGGCGGCTTCAGCCCGGGCTCGGCGCCGACGTTACGATTTTCGATCCCGATAAGGTGGGAGCGTCCGAGCTCCGTCGCGTGTATGACATGCCGGGCGGACAGGATCGACTCGTCTCCGACGCAAGCGGCATCGACGCGGTCATTGTCAACGGTATAGTGATACGCCGCGAGGGCCGCGATACCGTCGCGCCCGACGGCCCGCTTCCGGGCTGCGTCCTGCGTCACGGCCACGCCGGGTAAGGCGAATCGAACTTGCAGGCACCTCTCCCGTTCTTCGACGGGAGAGGTCAGGGTGAGGGCTAAGTTCTGACGCTGTAAGTTGTCACCGCGCCGTGGGCACTTTTAGTAGACAAGTAGCCACTTTGTGCGGGATGGTCTAATGTCGCTATCGATGCGTGATTGCACCGTCGAAATCAATCGACCAGCACCAGAGACCGAACGATGAGGCCGGCAAAAAAAGCTGCCGCCGATACGTCCGGGTGAAATCCTGCTCGAGGAATTTCTCAAGCCTCTCGGCATGAGTTTGAACAAACTCGCCCACGAATTGCATGTCCCCGCGAACCGCATCACACAGATCGTGGAGGGTCGGCGCAATGTAACGGGAGAAACCGCGTTGAGACTTGCGCGATACTTCGGCACCTCCGCTGAATTCCGGCTCGGGATACAGAAAGACTATGACCTTGAAATTGCGCGCGACGAGTTCGAGGCCGAGGTTGAGCGTCAGGTGCATCCGCGGGAAAAAGCGGCGTGATGTAAAGAAGCCACAGCAAGGCTTGGCAGTTTCATCGTACCGGCGGCAGCGTGGCGATCGCTTTCGAGGCGGCGCAGGCATACACCGCCTGCGGGTTGAGCGCAGCCTCGCGGATGCATGCCTCGGTGAATTTGATCGCGTGTTCGTCGCCGTTGTGGACGGCACGCCCGATCAATTCGTCGGCGGGGGTTTCGTCGCCGCTTGATTCTTCAATCTTCGTCGCCGACCACGGCTTGCTCGCATACGTCGAATAGATTGCGGCCGCCGCGTGCCACGCATGCGACGCGCACGCGCGCGCTGTCGCATCGCTTACGTAAGGCAACATCATTCGCACGCATGACGGTCCGGTGACGCAATGGATAAACGCGATCGTCGGCGTAATTCCGGTCGCATTCGCTTCGAAAACTCCGGCGAAGGTGGCGCTTAGATCTGACAGCAGCTCGCCGACGTTCGTCGAGGAGTCAATCATCGCGTAAACGTCCGCGAAGGGCGGATACGCAATCACAGGTGCGAGTGCATCCGTGATCGAGCCGTGCGTGCGGCGAAGTTCGTTGGGAAGCAGCGGCACTTGGGCAAGCGCGCTGGAAGCGTTTAATCGCCGGCGAGAATCCATTTTCGGATTGAGCGGCTGAAACTCGGCGGCCCAGTACGCGAGTCCCTGCGCGAGTTCCGCGCGACGCTGCGGAGTTTCCGCATGTGCCAGGCTTCGCGTCGCGTGCGCCGTTCTCAGCACACCGTGAAAGGCGGCTGCCGCTATTCCGGGCGCGAGCCGTGCGGCCCACAAATCGAGGACGTTGCGCCACGACGCGTTCTTAAGTTCCTCCTCGAAGAACGACACCCACGCAGAGAACTTCGACTGTTCCCCGAGCGCGTCGCGCCACTCGCCATTCTTGATGCTCCCCGCCGTGATCTGTTTGGGAGCGACCCGCTTCCGATAACGATCGACCCACGCAACGACCGCGTCGGAGCGGTCCATCGCGCTGAGGGCCTCCGCCGCCATCGGCCCGTGATTCGAAAAGCCCTCGATAGTCTCGGGACCGCATCCCGAGAGCATCTCCAGCGCCTCGTCGATCGATTCGTAGCTTCCCTGCGGCATATCCGATCCCCTGGCGACCTAACTCAATTTAGCACATGGGCGGCGCGCCATGCGCCTCCGTTGTGGAGATGGATTAGGCTCGCTCGATGGTGTACAAATGTGCATCGACGGATGCGGTTGTGAAATTCGAATGGGACCCAAACAAAGCGGCCGTCAACTTTAGAAGACATGGCGTGCGATTCGCCGAAGCCGCAACAATTTTGGAAGATGAAGCGGCGTTGACGATTACGGATGGCGAGGGATGAGGAACGTTTCGTGACCATCGGTGTTGGTTCGATAGGAAGAATACTCGTTGTTGTGTACACGGTTCGCGGCGACCGCATCAGAATCATTTCTGCGCGCAAGGCTACTCGTCACGAACGGTTGCAATATGAGGGTGGAGAAAAATGAAAAAGCAGTACGATTTCAGCAGAGCCCGACGGGGCCCGATTGTGGCTACAATTCCGGGAAAAACGAGAATTACGATCAGGCTTGACAATGACGTTATTGAACATTTTCTCGCTGTCGTGGACCGCGCTGGAGGCGGCAACTATCAAACACTGATCAACGACGCCTTGCGAGAATACATCCGCGGTGCGCGACTCGAAAAGGTTGTACGCCGCGCGGTTCGCGAGGAACTGGGCGCAATGAAGGAAGACCGACGCAAAACAGCGTGAGGCCTTTTCGCCTGATTCGCAAGTACATTGCTCCAGCAGATCAAGCCGCCCTCTTCGCTCATGGGGCGTCCATTCCGAACGCGACCTTCATGTCGTCGCCCGCGAACGGATACACGTGGACCATCCAGCCGAAGATCTGCTTGTGGAAGTTGCCGCGCACCGCTTCGCATTCCTCCTGCGTCGAAATCGTCCCTGCGAAACCAAAGCGAGGGTCTGCCAGATATCCGAAGCGCATGCGCGCGCCCGTGCCGGCGTTCCATCCGCGCTGCGTATCGATCGCATTTGCGAGCGAGCCGCGCGGCGGCATCACGCGTCCCTGGATAACGTCGGCTTCCGTAATTCCCTCGGGCAGGCAGATATTCGTATGCTCGTGCCATCGCGCGATCCCGAGCGGGACAATCGCGTCGAGCTGCTCGGGAGTGTAATAGGCGGGGGCCGAGTACATCGCGCCAACCAGTTTCCATCCGCCGTTACCCATTTTTTCGTAGAGCAGAGATCCGGGACGTTCGAGATCGATTTCGCCGGCGTATTCCGCGCCAGTGTGGGCGCGGCTGGCGAAGTGGTAAACCTCCTGCGGAATCTGCTCCATGTAGGGCTTGTATCCGTCAGCCTCGGCGACGCGATAATCCTGATATTTCGACAGCTTCGCGCGCATCGTAGCGATGATCTCGTTCGCGCGCTTTTGATCCCCGGCAGTCATCGGGCGCATCTGAGTCATCGTCATATGCTGAGTCTCCATCAGATGCTTGCCCATCGCCGCCATCGCGGAATCCGATGAACCTGCGCCGCTCATGTCCATGTCGCCCATGTCGTGCGCGGAAGCGACCGTTGCCGTCGACAACGCCAGGACAAACGAGAGTAGCGCTACGATTGCTTTCATCGAGGGACCTCCCGGCGAGTGAGGTACGTCTCAAATGATGATACTCGGGCGCGCGAGAGGCTAGAATCGCAATTGTGGAGGACGCGAGATGGCATTCAGCGCGGAGCTTTGGAAATCGATCGGACCGATTTACGACGCCATCCTGAAGCATCCGTTCATCAAGGGGCTTGGCGACGGTTCCCTCGATCGCGAGGCGTTCAAGTTTTACGTAATCCAGGACGCCCTCTACCTGCGCGAGTTCGGGCGGGCGCTATCGATCGCGGCGGCGCGTGCGCCCGAGGACGACTGGATCGTGA
>Ga0335069_10011176_pt1 | contig 12687 bp, 10 predicted proteins | sample Lox_Sample_11_FD_206714 | JGI IMG/M metagenome (GOLD analysis project Ga0335069, IMG submission 206714) | Soil microbial communities from Loxahatchee National Wildlife Refuge, Florida, United States - Lox_Sample_1.1 | ecosystem: Environmental > Terrestrial > Soil > Wetlands | place: USA... | reverse complement strand
GTGGCCACGTAGCTGCCCTTCTCGAAGCCGGCGCCGATCCCGAACCCGTGTCCCGGCGTCTTCTGGCGGGCGCGCCAGCCGAACTTGTCGGTGGCGGCCAGGATCACGCCGCGCAGCCGCTCGTCGGTGGCATTCTTCAGGCGGAAATCCAGCGGGTCCATCCGGATCGAGTGGGCCAGCTCGTCCATCCAGGATTCGCGCACGAAGTGGTTGGCCGTCGCCGCCAGCCCGCGGTAAGACCCTTGCCGCAGAGGCGACTTCGACTGATGATACTGCTCCTTCTTCGCCGGAATGTGATAGGGCGAGCCGAGGGCGCTCGGCCCCGAGTTGTAGTTGTGGAACTCCCAATCGGTGATCGTGCCGTCCGGCGCCACTTTTCCGCCGACCTCGATCAGCCCGCCGGGCCGGAAGTACGCCCAGGTCAGCTCTTCGTCGCGCGTCCAGTTGCGCTTCACCGGCCGGCCCACGGCCCTGGCGATGCGCGCGGCTTCGATGGCTGCGTCGCCGTTGTGCTTGCCGCCGTAGCCCGAGCCCGTATCCGGCATGATGACGTGCACGTTCTCCGCGGAGATCGCGAGCTGCTGCGCGAGCTCGGTGCGCACGCCGAACGGCCGCTGCGTGCCGGTCCACACGGTGAGCTTGTCGCCATCCCACTCGGCGACCGCGGCGCGCGGCTCCAGGGGCACGTGCGCGATGTACGCCACCGTGTATGGTGTCAGCCCCGGGCTCGCAGCGCCGCCGCCCGCGTTTTGTTTGAAATACTCGAAGACATGCTGGCTGTCGGTCTCGGCCGTCACGGGCTTCCATTCCGCCTTTAGGGCGGCCACGGCCTGCTGCGCGACGTCCGGCGCCGGCGCAGCCACGCCGACGAAGTTGCCTTCGCGCACGACCTTCACACCCGGCAGCTTCTCCGCGGCGGACGAGTCCAGCGACACCAGCGAGGCCCCGAACTGCGGCGGGTACAGGACCTTCGCCCACATCATTCCCGGGCGCTTCATGTCGTACGTGTACTTATGCGCCCCGGTGACGATCTCGCGGCCGTTCACTTTCGCCAGGCTCGTGCCCGCGATCTTCCAGTCCGCCGGGGGAGCCAGCGTCACGCTCGGGGGAATCGCGTGCGCGAGCTTCTCGCCCTTCGTCAACTCGCCGAATGTCGCCGACCGTGCGCCGGCGGTCACCTTGCCGTCACCGAACGCCAGGGCGCTGCGATCGACGCTCCACTTCTGCGCGGCCAGGTCGAGGAGCATTTCGCGCGCCGATGCCGCGGCGCGGCGGATCTGGGGCCACATGCGCGGGGTCGTCTGGCTGCCCACGGTTCCCTGGTCGAACGGCGTGAGGGCAGTATCGCCCATCACCAGCCTGATGGAGGCAGGGGGCACGCGCAGCTCTTCCGCCGCCGCCTGGGTCAGCGACGTGCGCGCGTTCTGACCGACCTCGACCTTGCCCGTGTAGACCGTGATCGCGCCGCTCTCCGCGATGTGCAGCCACGCGCTGACGTCCGAAGGCATGGCGCCGCCGCGCAGTTGTCCGCCGGTCTCCTGCGCGTAGATCGGATCTTCATCGGCGGTGATCAGCACCAGGATGCCGCCGCCCAACACAGTGAAGAAGTCCCGGCGTTTCATGCGCGGCCTCCTTTCGCAGCGGCGGCGCGAACCGCGCGCACCACGCGCGGGTACGTCCCGCAGCGGCAGATGTGGCCGTTCATGCCGGTCACGATTTCCGCCTCGGTGGGGTTGGGATTGCGCCGAAGTAGAGAGACCGCACCCAGGATCATTCCCGGGGTGCAGTACCCGCATTGCAGCGCATCGGCCTCCAGGAAGGCCTGCTGCATCGGATGGAGCCTGCCCTCGGGCGCCAGGCCCTCGATGGTGACGATTTTCTTTGTCCCGACGGCAGCAACCTTGGTGAGGCAGCTCTTGGTGGCAACGCCGTCGATGAGGACGGTGCAGGCCGCGCACTGCCCTTCGCCGCATCCGAATTTCGTGCCCGTGAGGTCGAGATCGTCGCGCAGGACGCTCAACAACGTGCGATCCGGATCGGCATCGATCCGGTGCATGGAGCCGTTCACGTGGAGTTCGGTGACTCTGGCCATGCACCAATCTTACTCCGCGGGGAGGTTGCCGAACCTGTCCCGCCATCCCATGGCACGGGCGGATTTGGATTAATGCGCAGTAACGTTAACAACTATTCAGCCCGGCAACGTCGTCACAACGCGGCGCGTTCCTCAAGGTAGAGAGGGCAGTGAAATGAAGAGACTGGTATTGATGAGCACGATGGCGCTGGGCGCCGTTCTGAGCGGATGCGCCGGCAGCGGATACGTAGCGTACGGTCCGCCACCGCCTCCGCGCTATGGCTTCGTCGGAGTCGCTCCCGGAGCCGGATACGTCTGGACCGCCGGCTTCTGGGACCGCCGCGGCGGCCAGTGGGTTTGGAGCGAAGGACGGTGGATGCGTCCTCCGCACGCGCACGCCGTGTGGGTTGCTCCGGCGTGGCGGCAGGAGCACGGCGGGTGGCACTTCCATCGCGGCTATTGGCGCTGAGCGCCGCGTCACACTCCCGTGGCTGCGCCGGAACCGACCTTCGTTTGTGGCGCCGGTCCCGCATATTCGGGCTGCAATTGCATGGGCCCGCGCCAGCGCAAATAGGGAATGTTCAGAATGGCTCTGAGCACCAGGTAGATGACGATGGCCGCGACCACGGGTCTTCTCTGATCCGGGAAGTTGGCGATGGCAACCGCGATGGCTAACGCAGAGTGCCGGGAAGAAGTGGCCAGCGCGAGGGTGGTGCGGTTGACGTCATTGGGACCGCCGAGGAAGTGGCCCGCGGCGGTTCCTATCGCCATGAAGATCGCGAAGGCGGCGATCGTTTTCGCTCCCGCGAGCGTAACGATCGTGCGCCACTCCAGCGCGAGCAGCGGGACGACGCCGGCCAGCATCACGACGGCACCCGCCAGCAGGAGGATTCGCACGATCTTGCCGAGGACCGGCAGGTAGCGGGCCGCGAGCATCCCGGCGGCGAGAGGAGCAAGAATCGATCGCACTACCAGGAGCGCTACGTCGTCCGCACCGTAGCTGGCCTGCCGATGGAAAGCCCAATCCATGAATTGAAGAGTAATCGGCACCAGCGGGACCGCCAGAACGGCCTGTGAAACCAGCAGGCCCAGAGCGTATTCAGTGGATGCGCCCTTGCTGAGGTGGATCCGCAACAGCAGAGGCGGCACGGGCGTCATGGACAGCACCGCAAGCGTAAGCGCAACCGCCGGAAGCAACGAAAACGTCTTGATCAGCACGACCGCCGCGACGGGCGCGATGATGTTTCTCGCGGCAATCGAGCGCCACAGCAAAGCTGGATGCCGGAAGAGATAAGTCGCGTCGCGCCAGGTGCAGGCCGCTCCGATCGCAAATACCTGCGCCATGATGCTGATCATCAGTATCAGCGGCAAGTATCGAAGCCATTCGCGCATACCACGCTCGCGGCGCGCCTTTACACGCGGCGCTGTGGCTTCGATGCACGGGCGGGCGTCCCGGATTTACTTCTTCGTCGCCGTCCAGGTAGCCTTGTCGTCGAAGCCCGCGTACACGGCGGTTCCTTTCATCGACGTGGCACTCTCGATCGTGCCTTTGTAGGCGATTTTGATGGTCTGGTCGCCTGCACCTCCTTCGAAACCGAATTCGATGGTGTTGCCTTTCACCGACCCCGTCAGTTTGGCGTCGCCGAATATCTGGCTGTGAAACGTCCCGGTGAGCTGTTCACCGTTCTGGCGCAGTTCCACCGTCGGCGTACCTGAACCCTGGCTGGTCTCCACATTCAGTTGCCAAGTGCCGGAGACGTCCGCCGCGGCAGCAATTGAGGCAAAAAGCACGAACGCGCAGATTGATTTGTACATGGCGCACCCCGCCATACTCTAGCTCAGTCTGCGTGGGCTTTGCTAGCATGGCCGGGCTGGATGGCCGGGTGAACGGCTGGGACCGCGCGCTTGACGATGCCCAGGAGTATCCGTGGTCGAGCTCAAGAGGCCGCCTAGAAAGGCGGCTGCGGCCAAGATTGGCCACCCCACATCTTGTGACACAGCGGTATTGGCTTACGCCGCCAGCTTCGAGGGAGCCTGCTTCCACACCCGCGGCGCCGGCGCCGCCTTCGGCGTGAGCACGCGATATCCGCGCCAGGTGAAGTAAGCGCAAGCCGGCACCCACAACAGCAGCCCCACTCCCAGTAGCGGCCCCGCCGGGCTCGCGCTGAAGAACAGCGCGCCACCCTGCAGCAGCAGGTACAGTCCGAACGCCATGGGCAGATAAAACTGAAATTTCTTCCGAAACATTTCCGAGTGCTCCTGGCAACCATCATGCGGCTGCCGGGCGCTGCGCACCAGGGAACACGGTACCGCTGACGACCCATAACTCCGCCCACAAGACCGGGCGCTAACGGATACTAACCGTGGATAATACGGCCGGCTAACAGAACCGTCACTCGTCGCGCAGAATCTCCAGCGGCTTCCTCCCCAGCACGCGGAAACTCGCCAGCCAACCCGCCGCCGTGGCGGTCATCGCCGACACCAGAACCGCCAGCCCGTTGGTCAGTGCGTCCGGGCGGAAGTGAATCTCCAGCAGGCGGTCCAGCACCAGAGCCGCGAAGCCCGAAGCCAAAGCCGTGCCCATGATGCCGGCCACCGCGCCCAGCGCCAGAAACTCGATGGAGAAGACCCAGGCAATGCGCCGCCGGGTCGCGCCGAGCGTCTTCAGCGTCACCACTTCGCGCATCCGGCGGAACCGAGTCCCTGCCACGCTCGACGCCACCATCACCGCGCCCGCAAGAATCGTGAATGCCGAGATGAACCGGATGACGGCCGCAATGCGCTGCACCACGTCGTCGATGATCTGCATCACGTCCGCCACGTTCACCACTGTCACTGTGGGGAATTTCTCGTAGACCACGCGCTGCAGAGCCGCGACATCGGCGGGCCGCACGCGCGCGCTCCCATAGTAGACTGCCGGCAGGCCATCCAGCGGACCCGGATTGAACAGGAACTCGAAGCGCCCGGTCATGCGGATCGATTCCGTCCGCTCGATGCAGGCCACCCGGGTGCGGATGGTGCGGTTCCAGATGCTCCAATCGATCGTCGCGCCAGGCTTCAGGTTGAGGATCCGCGCCGCCTCCTCCTGCACGCAGACCTGCGGATCGCGGTCGCCCGGTTTCCACCACGCGCCCTCCAGCACCATGGCGTCCGGGGGCATAGCATCCACGGTGGTCACCGACCGCGTGCGCAGGAATCGCCGGACGTGCGGCTTGTCCTCCAGCGCCTTTCCGTCGACCGCCGCGATACGGGCGGCCACGGCGAAGGCCACCTCCGGCGCCTCTTTCACGCCGGGCTGCCGCCGGATCAGCTCGCTGACCGCGGCGCGCTGGTTCGCCGGGATATCCAGGAGGAATACGTTCGGCATCCCCGGCGGCGCGCTCCCGCGAATCTGCTCCACCAGCGCCGTCTGCACCAGAAACACCGTCAGGGTGAACATCACGCCTACGCCCAACGCGACCACCGCCGACTGCGCCTGGTTGCCTGGCCGGTACAGGTTCGCCATGCCATGCCGGATCGTGCCCGGCATTCGCGGACCCGCGTATCGCAATGCCAGTCGGCACCCGCGCAGGACGAGCCATCCCGCCAGCCAGAGAAGCCCAACCGCGACCGCCAGTCCGCCGGTAAAATATGCCGCCGTGATTGTCCGGTCGCGCCAATCGCCTTCGGTCAGGGTCAGCGCCACCGCGCCCGTGCCCAGCAGGATGGCCGCCCGGGTCAGGATCGCCGCGCGCCGCCCCGCCCTCGGCGCCGCCTCGACATCGCGCCGGAAGACCAGCGCCGGCCGGATGGCGCGGATACTGAGCAGGGGCGGTAGCGTGAACAGCAGTGTCACCAGGCAGGCCACCGCGATGCCCTGTGCCGCCGGCCAGGCATTCCAGTAAGCCGCCGTGTCGATCTGGAAGTACTTCGCCAGGAATCCCGGAAACACCGCCGCCACGGCAACTCCGAACGCCACGCCGATCACGCCGCCGCCCAGCCCCAGCATGAGCGTCTGCGCGGTGTAGATGCGAATGATCTGCCCGGAGCGCGCCCCGATGCACTTCATCACCGCGATCGAATCCAGCTTCTGCTGGAGGTGGCCGTGCATCGCGCTGGCCACGCCCATGGCACCGATCACGAGCGCGATCAGCCCGATCAGGCTCAGAAAAGTGGTGGAGCGGTCCAGCCCGCGCGTAATGATGGGATGCGTCTCACGATAGTCGGCCAGCGTGGCTTCCGGAAATGCCAGCTTGAGAATCCGCCGGACCTGGGAGACGTCCGGTTTGCCGCCCGCCGGCAGCGCGAAGAGGTAGCGCTCCGAAGCCCGGCTCCCCACGCCGATGAGCCCGGTGCGGTCGAGTCCCTCGCGCGTGATCATCACCCGCGGACCCACGTTGAGACTGCCGGTCATGCGGTCGGGCTCGGAGACCACCGTGCCCGCGATCCGGAAATCCTGTCCGCCGATGCGCAGCGTATCGCCGGTGGCCACGTTCAACCGCACCAGCAGATCGTCGGAGACCACTACGGTCGATGCGGTCAGCGCATCCCGCAGGGCCTGCGGCGGGTTCAAAGTTACCGTCCCATAGAAGGGATACACCTGCGGATCGACCGCCTTCACCGAAATCAGCAGCGGGTTGGGCGTGGCGGCCGAAGACGCCATGGTGACCGTCTCCGTAATCCACGTCCGCCGCACCCCGCGCGCCTGCAACCGGTCGAGCGCGGCCTGCTGCCGGGCGTCAGGCAGGGCAAAAACCCGGGCAGTCATGTCGGCCGCCATGAGGGTGCGCGCCTGGGCCAGCAGCATGTGACGGAACGATCCGCTGAACCCCCGCACACCGGTGAGCGACCCAACCCCCACGGCGACCGCCAGTACGACGAACAGAAACCGCGCCCGCGATGCACGCATCTCGCGCCAGGCAATCCGCGCCGCCGCCCCCCATGCCAACTGCGACGTCATTTTCCGCCTTCCCTGCGTTCCCCTCAGCGTCCCGGCGTCCCGGCGGTGAATGCAGGCGCGCGCGGTACTACCAGCCGCGACACGGTTGCGTCCGCTTCTTCATCGGACTCGTCTCCCTGGTCTTCCAGGTACATGTGCGCGTAGTAACTCGCCAGCCCGCAGATCACGGCCATCACCAGCATCAGCCCCAACCAGCGCAGGCTGTGGCCGTTCCAGCCGCGCTCGCCGGCCACCGCGGCGATGGTCGCACGTACGATGGCGAAGGCGATCCCCATGCCCAGCCCGAGCTTCAGCCACCACGGGAGCAGGTCGAGGTGCGACTGGCCGCCAACCTGGCTCCAGGCCACATAGACCGCGATCAAGGCAACCAGGAACAGCGCCGAGTATGCTAATCGAAGCAAGGGCATCGGAACTTTCATCTTACGTTATCCTGGAATTAGCAGACACGATGCAGCAGAACACTCCTGGGTTCCTGCGTTCCCGCTATCAATTTCAGAACGCGTTCCGGCTGGCAATGGATTCCATCCGCGCCCACAAGCTGCGCAGCTTTCTCACGCTGCTCGGCGTGATCATCGGCGTGGCCAGCGTGATCCTTGTCGGCAGCGCCATCGAAGGACTGGGCGCCTACGCCGAACAGAGCACCGCCAAGGCCTTCGGCTCCGAGTCGTTCCTGGTGGCGCAGATCGCCGCCACGGGCCGCCTCAGCCGCCGTGAGTTATTCGATAAGCTCAAGCGCAACAAGCCCATCCGCACCGACGACGCGCGGTTTGTCGAATCCCTTGCCGGCGACAAGGTGCTCTTCAGCCCCTACCGCCAGCACATCTCCGACGTCAAGCGCGAAAACCTGATCTGCGAGGATTCATCCATCATCGGCGTCGGCTCCGATATGGCCCGCATCCGCGATATCGGGGTGGTGGACGGCCGCTTCTTCACCGAGCAGGAAGAGCGCAGCCGCAACTACGTCGCGGTCATCGGCGATACGGTGCGCACCACGCTCTTCCCGGGGGGCTCGCCGCTCGGCCAGATCATTCGCGTGGAAGGCGTGGAGTTCACCGTGATCGGCGTACAGGAGCGGCTCGGCAGCTCCTTTGGCCGCGATCAAGACAACTCCATGTACATCCCGATCACCGCCTTCGACCGTCTCTACGGACCCGGCACCGGCTTCGCGTTGTTTGGCCGTCCGAGGCCGGGAAGCGGTCTGGATCTGAATGGCGCCCTGGATGAAACCCGAGTCGTGCTGCGCACCCGCTTTCACGCGCGTCCGGGGCAGCCGGATAATTTCGACGTGCTCACGCCGGACGCGATCCGCGGCTTCATCGACCAGGTGCTGGGCATGATCGCTGCCGTTGTGGTCCCGGTCACTTGCATCTCCCTGGTGGTGGGGGGCATCGTGATCATGAACATCATGCTGGTCAGCGTCACCGAGCGCACGCGCGAAATCGGCATCCGCAAGGCGGTCGGCGCGCGGCGCGGCGATATCCTGATGCAGATCCTGATCGAGGCGGTGACCCTCGCCGCCGTCGGCGGCGGACTTGGAGTTGCAGCCGGAGCCGCGGTGACCGAGGTTCTCGGGCGCGTATTCGAGCTCACGCTTCGCGTCACCCTGGGATACGTTCTGTTGTCGGTGGTTGTCTCGACGGTCGTGGGAGTCGTCTCCGGCTGGTACCCGGCCGCGCGCGCGGCGCGCATGGATCCGGTGGTCGCATTGCGCGCGGAGTAGATCATGACCATCAGCCCCGGACAAAACATCAAAATGGCCATAGCCGCGGTGGGCGCGCACCGCTTCCGCAGCCTGCTCACTGTCCTGGGTATCGTCATCGGCATCACTACGGTGGTAACCGTTGCCTCGCTGCTCACCGGCCTCCGCCAGGGCGTGGTCACATTCTTCCAGGAGCTCGGCCCGGACAACATCTTCCTCTTCAAGACCTCCGGCGACCCCAGCCAGGAGCCCCCGAAAGAGCGCAAGCGGCGGCCGATGAAGCCCGAGTACGTCGATTACATCCGCCGCTGGTGCGTCAACTCGGTCGCAGACGTCGGACTCCTCCTTTACATCCCGCCCGTGGTGGAAGGCCAGCCCATCATGGCGCGCGTACCCGGCTATGAAACCGAGAACATCAATCTCAACGGCCTGTCTCCCAACATGGCCGAGATCTCGCCCCGCGACCTGGATGCCGGCCGATTTTTCACCCCCGAGGAAGACCAGCGCGGCCTGCACGTGGCCGTGATCGGCTCCAATGTTGCCGGCTCCCTGTTCCCGGCGGGCGACGCGGTAGGCCGCACCATGATGATCGACGGCGCGGAGTACACCGTGATCGGCGTCTTCGCCAAGGCCAAGGGCGGATTCTTCGGCGAGAACGGCCAGGACAACAACGTCAATATCCCGCTGCGCACGGCAGAGATCCGCTATCCGCAACTGGACCGGTTCATGATCACGGCCAAGGCGCGGCCGGGGATGCGCCAGGACGCCTTCGACGAAGTGCAGGCTGCCATGCGACGCATTCGCAAGCTGGCCACCGATGCTCCGAACGACTTCGCCATCTCCACCCCCGACCAGATCATCCAGCAGTTCGACCGCATCACCGGCCTGATCGGACTGGTGGCGATTGCCATCTCCGCCCTCGGACTGCTGGTGGGCGGAATCGGCGTGATGAATATCATGCTGGTCAGCGTCACCGAGCGCACGCGCGAGATCGGCGTCCGCAAAGCAGTTGGCGCGCGCAAACGCGACATCATCGGCCAGTTTCTGGTGGAAGCCATGACTCTCACCGGCGCGGGCGGCCTTCTCGGCATCTTCATCGCCGTGCTGATTACTCTGCTGGTGGGTGCGCTGGTGCCCTCGCTGCCGTCGAGCGTGCCCGGATGGGCGCTGATCACCGGCTTTACTGTCTCGGTCGCCGTCGGTGTCTTCTTCGGTGTGTGGCCGGCAGTGAAAGCCGCCCAGCTCGATCCGGTGGAAGCCCTCCGCTACGAATAGACATGGCGCTGCTCGAAAGCTGTGCCGGTCTTCGCAAGAGCTACGGCTCCCGCGTGCTCTTCGAAAACATCTCGCTGGGCATCAGCGAGGGCGAGCGCCTCGGCATGATCGGCCGCAACGGCGCGGGCAAATCCACCCTTCTCAAGATTCTCGCCGGCCAGCTCGAACCCGACGCCGGAGAGATCTCGCTGCGCCGCAATACGCGCGCCGGGTACGTGCCGCAGGAGGCAGAACTGCCCCCGGACCGCACGGCTCAAGAGATTGTGGCCGAGGCGATCGCCGGTGAACACCTCGACGACCTCGAGCGTGCCGCCCGGATTCACCAGACGCTCGGCCGGGGCGGCTTTACCGACGCCAATTCCACCGTGCGCGCCGAGGAGCTTTCGGGCGGATGGCGCCGCCGCCTCGCAATCGCCCGCGAGCTTGCGCTCCAGCCCGACATCCTCTTCCTCGACGAGCCCACCAACCACCTCGATTTCGAAGGCATCGCCTGGCTCGAGCGATTGCTTGCCGGCGCGCCGTTCGCCAGCGTGGTGGTGAGCCACGACCGTTATTTCCTGGACAACGTAGTCAACGAAATGGTCGACCTGGACCGCGCCTATCCGGAGGGCCTGCTGCGCGTGGAAGGCTCCTACAGCACGTTCCTGGAAAAGAAGGAAGAGTACCTGCTCGCGCAGTCCAATCGCCAGGAGGCGCTGGCCAACCGCGTGCGCCGCGAAGTGGAGTGGCTGCGGCGCGGCCCCAAGGCCCGCACCGGCAAATCCAGAGCACGCATCGACGAGGCCGGGCGCCTGATGCGCGAGCTGGCGGATATCGAATCGCGGCAGACCCGCGGTGTTACCCGGATCGACTTCTCCGCCACCGATCGCCGCAGCAAGCGCCTGCTGGCCGCCGAAATAATCGCCAAGCAGCTCGGCGGCCGGACGCTTTTCCGCGATCTGACTTTCACGCTCGGCCCCGGTACGCGCCTCGGCCTGGCCGGCCTTAACGGCACCGGAAAGACCACTCTTCTGCGCATCCTGAACGGCGAACTCGGTCCCGATGAAGGTACGATCGAACGTGCCGCCGGCCTGCGCACGGTCTACTTCGACCAGGCGCGCGAGCAGCTCGACCCTGGCCAGACCCTGCGCGATGCCCTCGGCGCGCACGGCGACACGGTGATCTTCCGCGATCGCCCGATCCACGTCGCCGGCTGGGCGAAGCGTTTCCTCTTCGATTCGGGCCAGCTCGACCGGCCCGTCTCCAGCCTTTCGGGCGGCGAACAGGCGCGCGTCCTCATCGCCCGGCTCATGCTTCAACCCGCCGACCTCCTGCTGCTGGACGAGCCGACCAACGATCTCGACATTCCGACGCTGGAGGTGCTGGAAGAGAGCCTGCTCGAGTTCCCGGGCGCGCTCGTCCTGGTGACGCACGACCGCTATCTGCTGGATCGTGTCTGCACCGCCGTTCTCGGCCTCGACGGCCGGGGCGGAGCTCAACTCTATGCCGACTACTGGCAGTGGGAGCAGGCGCGGCCGGAGCCCGAAGAACGGCCGGCTGCGACGGCCCCGCCGAGGCCGGCTTCCAGGAAGAAGCTCTCCTATCTGGAAGCGCGCGAATTCGAGCAGATGGAATCGCGGATTCTAGAGGCCGAGTCTGCCGCCGAATCGGTGCGGGCGGAGATGCAATCGCCGGAGGTTGTCTCCGACGGGGCACGACTACGCGACTGCTACGAGCGGCTGCAACAGGCGGAGCGGCTCATTCACGATCTTTATACGCGATGGGCTGAACTGGAATCGAAGCAGTAGCGCGCCTGCGGCGCGGGGACAGGCTAAAGCCTGTCCTACGGAGCCGTTGTATGATCAAGCCAATGCGCTGGGTGATGCTGCTCGTGATATTGTCGCTTTCCGGCCAGGAGCGCCGCGACCTCCGCATCGACTCCGTGCCGGCGGCGAACCCTCTTCGGGACGCCGGCAGCCGCTGGGCGCTGGTGATCGGCATCTCTTCCTACCGCAATGTACCTCCGCAAGCGCAGTTGAAATTCGCCCACCGCGACGCGCACGATTTTGCCGACTTCCTGAAGAGTCCGGCGGGCGGCGCCATTCCGCCTGACCACATCCAGTTCCTGGCCAACGAGCAGGCTACGCTTTCGCAGATTCGCGCCGCGCTCCACGGCTGGCTGGCCAGGTCCACCGGCCCGCAGGACATTGCATACTTCTTCTTCGCCGGCCACGGCGTGCTCGACGACCAGGACCAGGGCTATTTTGTCGCGCACGATTCCGACCCGCAGAACCTGCACGCCACCGCGCTCCCGTTCGCCGAGGTAGATGCCGCACTGACCGGCCGCCTGCGCGCCAACCTCGTTGTGATGATCGCGGACGCGTGCCACACCGGCCGCCTCGGCTGGTCCACCTACCAGTCCGGCGGGCCGAGCCGCGCCTCCGAATCGCTGGCGCACATGGGACAGGGCGATCGCTCTTTTCTCAAGCTGCTCGGCTCCAAGCCCAGCGAATCCTCCTTTGAAGATCCCCAATTGGACGGCGGCCACGGGGTCTTCACCCACACCCTGCTGCGCGGCCTCGGGGGCGATGCCGACCGCGACGGCGACCACGTGGTGCGCGCCTCCGAGGCCATCGACTATGTGTCGCGCCGCGTTCCAGAGCTGACGGATTCGCGCCAGCATCCGCGCGTCGCCGGCACCTTCGACGCGCGCCTGCCGCTGGC
>Ga0335069_10011175_pt1 | contig 12688 bp, 6 predicted proteins | sample Lox_Sample_11_FD_206714 | JGI IMG/M metagenome (GOLD analysis project Ga0335069, IMG submission 206714) | Soil microbial communities from Loxahatchee National Wildlife Refuge, Florida, United States - Lox_Sample_1.1 | ecosystem: Environmental > Terrestrial > Soil > Wetlands | place: USA: Florida... | reverse complement strand
GTCTTCTGGTGCTCGTGCAGCTGCTGGACCTCGTCGCGGTGCTCCACCGCGTACTCGATCAGCTTCTCGACGGCGTAGAGGTTGGCGTCGCGCACCGCCGTCAACTGGATGGGCGGCAGGTCGAAGTCGTATTCGACGCGGTTCTTGATCCGCACCGCCATCAGCGAGTCGAGGCCCAGCTCGATCAGCGGCACCTCCCACGGCAGGTCCTCGGGCTCGTAGCCCATGGCCGCGCCGACGATGGCGCCGAGCCGCTCGGCGATGGTCTCGCCCGAGTCCGGCGACCACTTGGTGAACCCGGCAGGCATGTACCGGTTGGTCAGGCTGTCGGCCAGCGTCTCCGTGTCCGCGTCCTCGCCGGGAGCGTCCGCGGCCGACGCGGCGCCGTTGACCGGGGCCGCGATCGCCGTGCCCGCGCCGACCGCCGCCGGCAGCACCGATTCGGAGCCGCCCCGGGTCACCAGCGCGTCGTACACCAGCGTGAAGGACTCGTCGATGCGCGCGTGCACCTGGACCGACGCCCCGCCGGGGTGCCGGGTCAGGGTCGTCACCAGCCGTGCGCCCTCGCTCGGCTTCGCGCGCTCCTCGGCCGCCGTCAGCTGCGCGTCCGGAAGCACCTCGGCCGCGGCGGTTTTCACCAGCGCCGCCAGGTCCGTCAGGCCTCGCGGTAAGTACTCCCAGACGTGGCGGCCATCCGGCAGCGCGACGTGGTTGCCCGGCATGAGCACCGAGCTGGTGCCGTGCGAGAAGTGCACGTCCAGCCAGTGCTCCTTGCGCTTGAAGCGGGTCGGCGGGATGTTCGCGTAATCCTGGGGCCCCTTGGCGCGGGTAAACAGGGTCCGCACGTCCAGGTCGTGGCCGTAGACGTACAGCTGCGCCATGGTCGAGACCATCGACTCGACCTCGTCCTGCTTGCGCGCCAGCGTCGGGATCAGCTGGGCGTCGTGCAGACCCGCCGAGGCCGTGGTCAGACCCACCTGCATCAGCGCGACGGGATTGGGCGCCAGCTCCAGGAACGTGGTGTGCCCGCTGTCGACGGCGTTGCGGATCCCATGGGTGAAGTAGACGCTGTGACGCAGGCCCTTCTTCCAGTAGTCGACGTCGTGGATCGGGTCGCCGCCGGGCTTGATGTAGCTGCCCTCGTGCACGGTCGAGTAGATCCCGCACGTGGGGCTCATCGGCTTGATGCCCTGCAGCTCCGCGGCGAGCTCGCCGAGCAGCGGGTCCATCTGCGAGGTGTGGCTGGCGCCCTTGGTCTGGAACTTGCGGGCGAACTTGCCCTCCGATTCCGCGCGGGCGATGATCGCGTCCACCTGCTCGGGCGGGCCCCCGATGACCGTCTGGGTGGGGGCGGCGTAGACGCACACCTCCAGGTCGGGGAAGTCGGAGAACACCGTCTTGATCTCGTCGGCGGAGTACTCCACCAGCGCCATCAGCCGGATGTACTCGCCGAACAGCATCGCCTCGCCCTCGCCCATGAGATGCGAACGGGAGCAGATGGCCCGGGTGGCGTCGCGCAGCGACAGCCCGCCGGCGAAGTAGGCCGACGCGGCCTCGCCCAGCGACTGGCCGACCACCGCGGCGGGCTTGGCGCCGTGGTGCTTGAGCAGCTCACCCAGCGCGATCTGGATCGCGAAGATGGTGACCTGGGTGGTCTCGATGCCGTAGTCCTGCGAGTCGTCGAGGATCAGCTCGAGCACCGAGTAGCCCAGCTCGTCCTGGACCAGCGCGTCGACCTTCTCGATCCACTGGGCGAAGACCGCGTCGCGCAGGTACAGGCTCTTGCCCATCTTGCGGTGCTGCGCGCCGAATCCGGCCAGCACCCACACCGGGCCGTTGGTCACCGGCCCGTCGGCGCTGAAGACATTCGGCCGCTGCTTGCCCTCGGCGATGGCCCGCAGGCCTTTGACCGCCTCGTCGTGGTCGTGCGCCAGCACCACCGCGCGCGAGCGGCCGTGGTTGCGGCGCGACAGCGACCGGCCGATCGATTCCAGCGACGCCGCCTGCCCCTCGGGGCTTTCCATCCAGTCCGCGAGCTCGGCGGCTGCGGCCCTCTTGCGTGACGTCAGGAACGCCGACACGGCCAGCGGGATCACCGGCGGCGGAAGCTCTTGCACCGCAAGCTCTTCCAGCGCGGCCTCTTTGAGGCTCAGCGCCTCTTCCGTCACGCCCGGCAGGTCGGGCTCTTCCTCGTCCGCCACGGGCGTGTCGGTGAGGATGTTGCCTAAGTCGTCGAACCGCAGCGAGTGGCCTTCGAGGGTGGGCGCCTCGGCCGCTTCGGCGGCGGCCTTCACCTCGGGTTTGGCCTCGGGCTCTTTTTCGACGACGTCACGCGGCAGGACCTCGCGGACCACCACGTGCGCGTTGGCGCCGCCGAAACCGAAGCTCGACACCCCGGCGAGGGCGTAGCCGCCGTAGCGCGGCCAGTCGGTCGCCTGGTCGGCGACCTTCAACCGCATCCCGTCGAAGTCGATGTACGGGCTCGGTCCGGCGAAGTTGATCGACGGCGGCAGCTTGTCGTGCTGCAACGCCAGCACCACCTTGGCCAAGCTGGCCGCGCCGGCCGCCGACTCCATGTGACCCACATTGGTTTTCACCGCGCCCAGCAGCGCCGGCCGATCGGCGGGACGTCCCCTGCCGACCACGCGGCCCAGCGCCTCGGCCTCGATCGGGTCGCCCAGGACGGTCCCGGTGCCGTGCGCCTCGATGTAGTCGACGGTGCGCGGATCGATCCCGGCGTCCTTGTAGGCCCGGCGCAGCACGTCGGCCTGCGCGTCCTGGTTGGGCGCGATCAGGCCGTTGGACCGGCCGTCGTGATTGACCGCGGTGCCGGCGATCACGGCGAGGATCTGGTCCCCGTCGCGGCGGGCGTCGTCGACCCGCTTGAGCACCACCATGCCGCCGCCCTCGGAGCGGGTGTAGCCGTCGGCGTCCGAGGAGAACGACTTGATCCGGCCGTCGGGGGCCAGCACCGCGCCGATCTCGTCGAAACCGAGGGTCACCGCGGGCGTGAGCAGCGCGTTGACGCCGCCGGCGACGGCGACGTCGGCTTCGCCGTTACGCAGCGCCTGCACCGCCTGATGGACCGCCACCAGCGAACTCGAGCACGCGGTGTCGACCGCGACCGAGGGACCGCGGAAGTCGTAGAAGTACGACACCCGGTTGGCGATGACCGACATCGCGTTGCCGGTGATCGCATAGGGGTGCGCCACGGTCGGGTCCGAGATCGCCAGGAATCCGTAGTCGTGGTTCGAGACACCGACGTAAACGCCGACGGACTCGCCGCGCAGGCTGGACGCCGGGATGCGGGCGTGCTCGAGCGCCTCCCAGGTCAACTCCAGCGCCATCCGCTGCTGTGGGTCGATGTTGTCGGCCTCGGTCTTCGCGACGGCGAAGAACTCGGAGTCGAAGCCCTTGATGTCCTTCAGGTAGCCGCCGCGGGTGCGGGCCTTCGCGACCCGCTCGGCCAGCCGCGGCTCTTCCAGGAATTCCGACCAGCGGCCCTCGGGCAGGTCGGTGATGGCGTCGCGGCCCTCCAGCAGCGCCTGCCAGGTTTCGTCGGGGCTGTTCATGTCGCCGGGCAGCCGGGTGGACAGGCCCACGATCGCGATGTCGACGCGCTCCGCGGGCCCGTTGCGCGACCAGTCGACGATGTCGACGTCGTCGTCGGCCCTTTCGGGTTCGCCCTCGATGATCCGGGTCGCCAGCGATTCGATGGTCGGATGCTGGAAAGCCACCGCGACCGACAGGGTGACACCGGTCATATCCTCGATGTCGGCGGCCATCGCCACGGCGTCGCGTGAAGACAGCCCCAGCTCGACCATCGGCACCGACTCGTCGATCGAATCGGGCGACTGCCCGGTTGCCTGGGCCACATAGTTACGCAGCCACTGGCGCATCTCGGGGACCGTCATGTCGTTCTTCTTGGCGGGGAGGTTCCCCTCCGCCGCTGAGGTGGAGTTGTTGTCAGGTTCTGTGTCAGTCATGGTTCCCGGGTTCAGTCGTTGGCGCCGGCGAAGGCGGTCGGCGAACTGACGCCGCTGCGCAGGCTTCCGTCGAGGTAGGCGGCGCGGCACGCGCGGCGCCCGATCTTCCCGCTCGAAGTACGCGGAATCGTCCCGGCCTGCACCAGCAGAACGTCGCGCACGGTCACCCCGTGCCCCACGGCGATGGCCGCCCGGATGTCGTCGGTGATGGGCTGGTAGTCGAGCTTGTGCGCACCGGCGGCGCGTTCCCCGACGATCACCAGCTGCTCGGAGGAGTCCTCCGGATCGAATTTGAGGCCGACGTGCGGGTAGTCGAACACCACCTGCGGCAGCTGGTTGGCCGGAACGGAGAAGGCGGCCACGTAGCCGACCCGCAACGCCTTGGTGGATTCCTGCGCCGTGTACTCCAGGTCTTGCGGGTAGTGGTTACGGCCGTCGATGATGACCAGGTCCTTGATCCGGCCCGCTATATAGAGGTGGCCCTTGTAGTAGGTGCCGTAGTCGCCGGTACGCACCCACAGCCCATCATCGGCGGCCCCCTCGGCGTGCGACTCGGGGATCCGCGACTTGAGGATGTTTTTGAAGACTTCGGAAGTCTCTTCTTCCTTGCCCCAGTAGCCGACTCCCAGGTTCTTGCCGTGCAACCAGATCTCGCCGATTTGCCCATCCGGCAGCTCGCTGGCCGTGTCGGGCTCGACGATGACCGCCCACTCGTCGACACCCACCTTGCCGGCGGAAACCTGCGCGACGGCTTTCGGCGCGTCGGCGGGTACCTCCACGAAGCGCTGATTGTTCAGCTCGTCCCGGTCGACGTAAATGACCCTCGGCTTCTCGTCCATAGGCGTGGTCGAAACGAACAGCGTCGCCTCGGCCAGGCCATAGGACGGCTTGATCGCCTCCTCCTTGAGGCCATAGGGCGCAAAGGCCTCGTAGAACTTGCGCATCGACGCGGGGCTCACCGGCTCGCTCCCGTTGAGGATCCCCTTGACGTTGCTCAGGTCCAGCGGCGGCTCGTCGTCGCGGGGCAGGCCGCGCACCGCGGCGTGTTCGAACGCGAAGTTCGGCGCGGCCGAGAAGACCCCGCCGGTCTCTCCTGGCTTGCGCGCGAGTTCGCGGATCCAACGGCCGGGCCGGCGCACGAACGCGGCCGGTGTCATGAAGGTGAAGTCCTGGCCGAGCACCGACGACAACAGCGCCGTGATCAGGCCCATGTCGTGGAAGAAGGGCAGCCACATGCACCCACGGTCGCCCTCGGTGCCCTCCAGCGCGTTCAGCACCTGCAGCACGTTGGTGGGCAGGCTCAGGTGGGTGATCTGCACGCCGCTCGGAATGCGGGTGGAGCCGGAGGTGTACTGCAGGTAGGCAATGGTGTTCTCGTCGGCGTCGGGCTCCTGCCAGGTGGAGGCGACCTCGTTGGGCACCGCGTCGACGGCGATGACGCGCGGCCGTTCCTGGGCCGAACGGGCGCGGATGAACTTGCGGACGCCTTCGGCGGCGTCGGTGGTGGTCAGGATCGTCGCCGGGGTGCAGTCGTCGAGCACGGCGTGCAAACGACCGACGTGGCCCGGCTCGGCCGGGTCGAACAGCGGCACCGCGATCCTGCCCGAGTAGAGCGTGCCAAAGAATGAGACGAGGTAGTCCAGGTTCTGCGGGCACAGGATGGCGATGCGGTCACCGGGCTGGGTGACCTGCTGCAGCCGGGCGCCGACGGCTCGATTGCGAGCACCGAAGTCCGCCCACGAGAGGTCGCGTGCCACACCGTCGCGTTCGGTGGAGAAGTCCAGGAATCGATACGCCAGCCTGTCGCCGCGAACCTTCGCCCACTTTTCAACGTGACGAACCAGGTTCGTGTTATCCGGGAACCTGATCTTTCCATTCACGATGAATGGGTTGTGGTACGCCATGCCGCCCTCTCCTGTCACAACCATCTCGGTCGGCTTCGCCGACTTAATGCCTCCGTGTCGGCTGCGCCGACGGGTCCTCTATACACGAGCCGGCTTTGAACGACCCGCGCTCGGGAGCGCCGTCCCTGCCAGACCCAGCCGGCCTCAACCCCAATCTGGGCCGCAACGAAGCTCTGATTGCTCTTAATTTTCTCTTAATGTTAAGGGGCGCCTCGCAGCAGACCAAATCACAAGGTACCGCCGATCGCGTCACGGATTCGCCTACGTGGCGGTTGTGTCACCCGTGTTTGGGGTGCGGCGCGTTTTCGATCAGCCTGCGCGCCCAATTCAGCGTCCAATCGGTCGCCGCCGCCCCGTCCAGGTTCCAGAACTGGGTCGTGGCGTACAGTGCGTGGACCGGTTGGCCGGCGCCGCCGGCGAGAGTGTTCAAGGTGTCGGGCAGCTTGGCGACGCTGAACGCCTCGTTCGGCGCGGCGCAGATCAGGTCGCCGGGCGCGCAGATCTCGTTCGTCTTGCTGCTCAGCGCGCCGAAGCCGCCCGGCCGGGCGCCGCTCATGGTCAGGCCGAGCCCGGACAGCACCGGCACCTCGTGCAGGGTGATCTCGGCGCCCTCGCCGGGCGGGTTGGGCCCGACGTCGTTGCCGACCCCGTCCTGGCGGCGACCGTCGGCGATCAACGTCACACCGAGCACCAGGTCGTCGTCCACGGGTCCACGGCCGTTGCCGATGTCGCTGGCGATGTCACCCACGATCACCGCGCCCTGGGAAAACCCCATCAGCACGTAGCTGGTCAGCGGGCACTTTGTGTTCATGTCGGTCATCGCCTGGACGGTCGCGCGGGTCCCTTCGGCCCGGCTTTCGTTGTAGGACATCTGGGTGTCGCCGGTCAGCGGATTGTGAAACTGCGCCGTGTAGGGCGTCGTGTACGTCTGCACCCGGGACGAGGGGAACTGCTGGGAGATCTCCGCGGTCACCTTGTGCAGCAACGCATTCGGGAATTGCGTCGGGTTGAGCGGGTCGTCCTGCGGGGCGGACTCCCAGGTCCCGGGGACGTTGATCACCTGCACGTCGGGGCACGACGCGTCCTGGGAAGCGGGCCGCGGCTTGTGCGGGTGGGTGGTCGTGGAGGGCGGCGGCAGGATGCCGGGCGGTACCGCGCTGGGAGGTGTTTTGGGGCCGCGCAGCAGCATCACCACGGCCACGATGACCAGCAACACGACGCCGGCCACCGCGAGGGCGGCTATCCAGGCGAGGGTTCGGTGGCGCTTACGCCGCGCGCTCGTGGTCATCTTCTCCTGCTGGCAGAGTCGGTCGATCGCAGCTCGATTCCGGGGGAAGCGGCCGCCCCGCCCTCTGCTGCGCTCCCTACAACGGTACCGGCGTTCGGCGCGGCGCCTGACTAGCGGATTGCCCCCACGATGTCGCCCGACATGGCTCCCAGCTGCCCAGACCACGAGCCCCAGCCGTTGTCACCGCCGCCCGGGAAGTCGAAGTGCCCGTTGTGGCCGCCCACGCTGCGGTACTGCTGGTAGAACATCCGGCTGTTGCCCATCGCCTCACCGGCCTGGCCGATCATGGCGGCGGGATCGCTTGCCGCGTCGGTGGTCGGGCTGAAGACCCACACGCGCGTGTTGTTCTGCGCCAGCAGCGAGGCGTGCACGTACGGGTCGTGCCACTTCCACCGGCCCAGCTGCGGGGCTCCCCACATGCCATTGCCGTCAATCCCGCCGAATTGCTGCAGGCCGGCGAGGATCGACCCGTTGGTGGTGGTGTTCGACGGGTACAGGAACCCGGACAGCGAGCCGGCGAAGCCGAAGCGGTCGGGGTGGAAGGCGGCCAGCGCCATGGCGGCGTAGCCGCCCTGGGAGGCGCCGACGGCCGCGTGACCGCCGGGCGCCAGGCCCTTGTTGGCGGCCAGCCAGTCGGGCAGCTCGCTGGACAGGAAGGTGTCCCACTGCTTGCTGCCGTCGTTCTCCCAGTTGGTGTACATGCTGTAGGCGCCCCCGGCGGGGGCCACCACCGAGATGCCCTTGCCGGCCAGCGTGTTCATCGCGTTGCCGGCGGTGACCCAGTTGCTGACATCCGGGGCGGCGTCGAAGGGGTCCAACAGATAGACCGCGTGCGGACCGCCGGCCAGGAAGGCCACCGGGATGTCACGGCCCATCGCCGCCGACGGAACCATCAGGCTCTCGTAACCCGCGGCGCGGGCGGTCCCGGTGGGACCCGTCGTCCCTAACGCCAGAGCAACGCCCAACAGCAACGTTGACAGACCCCGCACGACCCTCATGTCCACCCTCCATCGTCTAGTCGCTGTGTGCAGATTAGCCAGCGCCGTTGTTCCCCCGACCGCCGGGTAGTGAAACAAATCACACAGGCCGCGAACGAGCAGCGGCGGGAACCCCGGAAGGTGCCCGCCGCTGGTCGCGTCGCTGGTGGGTTTAGGTGCCGGTGCCCTGGTTGCCGGCGGCGGCGGCGGTAGCCGGACCGACACCGGGCGTGGCGCCCAACGTGGACTGCAGGTCGGGCAGCATCGCGTGCAGCTGCGCGCCCCAGTACGGCCAGTCGTGTGTGCCGTTGGCGTCGAAGTTGAACACCGCGTTGTGGCCACCGGCCTGGTTGTAGGCGTCCTGGAACTTCAAGTTGCTGGTCCGCACGAAGCCCTCGAGGAACTTGGCGGGCAGGTTGTCGCCACCGAGGTCGGACGGCTTGCCGTTACCGCAGTAGATCCAGATGCGGGTGTTGTTGGCGACGAGCTTGCCGACCTGCAGCGACGGGTCGTTGCGCTGCCAGGCGGGGTCGCTCGACGGCCCCCACATGTCGTCCTTCTTGTAGCCACCGGCGTCGCCCATGGCCAGGCCGATCAGCGACGGCCCCATGCCCTGCGACGGGTCCAGCAGCGCCGACAGCGAGCCGGCGTAGATGAACTGGTTGGGGTGGTAGGCGGCGAGGATCAGCGCCGACGAGCCGGCCATCGACAGGCCGACGGCGGCGCTGCCGGTCGGCTTGACCTGCTTGTTGGCCTGCAGGTAGGCCGGCAGCTCGCCGGTCAGGAAGGTCTCCCACTTGTAGGTGGTGCAGCCGGCCTTGCCGCAGGCGGGCTTGTACCAGTCGGAGTAGAAGCTGGACTGCCCGCCGACCGGCATGACCACGGCGAGGCCCGACTGGTTGTACCACTCGAAAGCGGGGGTGTTGATGTCCCAGCCGTTGTAGTCGTCCTGCGCGCGCATGCCGTCGAGCAGGTAGAGCGCGGGCGCGTTGGCGCCACCGCTTTGGAACTGAATCTTGATGTCGCGGCCCATGGCGGCCGAGGGAACCTGCAGGTACTCCACCGGCAGACCCGGGCGCGAGAACGCCCCGGCGGTCGCCGAGCCCCCCACGGCGCCAATCAGACCCGAGAGCAGAGCCACGCCAACGGACCCCACCACGAGCCGTCGTGGCATGCGAGCCACGGCGCCGCGAAACCTGTCGACAAGCGTCATCCTTGCTTCCTCATCCTTCTTTCGGCCTTTCGGCGCATTTCTCCGATTGGACGCATCCCCGAATTGGGTCGGACAGCTTATGTGTCCGGCGCAGCAGTGCCCGTGTAGTCAACCACACCTGCGGGCGTCCCCTCTCATCGAGCCGGTCGGGCAAACCGCCATTTCGGGCTCCCACCCCTTGATTTTCGAGCCGACCACCGACTTGGAAAGGCCCCGAGAATCGCGTTTCCGCATGTGCCTGCCCCTCAGTGAGCACTGGTGAGAGCACAGATGTGAGGTTGCTGGGAATATCGGAGCACCCTCGGCCGAAGCCGAATTCGGCACCCGCCGAAAAAAATTTCGGCCCGGCGCCTTTACTCGCGGGGAGGCGGCGGGATCGCCTCCGGAACGGGCAGCCCGCACCTCGCGAGCTCGTAGAGCGGAACTCTATCGATGCGGTACGTGGTGAACCCGAAAGAGTGCACGACGTTGGAGACGAAGCGGTGCAAGGTCATTGGGGCTCGCACCGAGCTGAGCACCGCTTGGGTCTCCGGACATTTCAGGGCCTCCACCGCCTGGGCAACCCAGTTCACGTCCAGATAGCCCGGGATCCCGGGAGGTAACTTCACCCACGGGCCGTCGGCGATCACCCAGTCCGGGAACAGGTTCTTGTCGTGCCCGATCCGGCCGTGCTTCAACCGCTCGGTGTGCTGAGCCAGCGGATTTGCCAGACCGATCTGGTCGATCACCCTGACATCGAGCCCTACGTTCATGCCGACCATGCCCAGGTTGGTGAAAAACACCGTGTGCTGCGGCTTCTGCGGCCCTTTGTCGCCCCCGGGCGCCGGCTGCTCCTGGGGCACCAGGTCCCACTGGGTGTAGTTGCCGGACGGTAGCAGCAGCGCGCCCTCCGGGGTGTTGTCGAGGGCCGTCAGGACGGCGGCCATCCTCGGGTAGTCCAGGTAGTCGGCGGCCGTCAGCGGATGCGCGTGCCCGGTGGCCTGCGCGTAGAAGCGCCTCTCGTCGACGATTCCCGAGTACGTGACGTGGGTGGCGTCGTCGCCCATCCCGGGTGAGTTTGCTGCCCACAGCGCCCAGCCGGCGGTTCCCAGCCACAGTGCGCCGGCGGCGCCGGCCACCCAATAGCCCGTCTCCCGCGAATAATCAGCGCCGTCGGGAATCACCACCGGAATGACGGCCACCGGCGCCAGCAAACAAAACAGCGGCGCCAGCAGGACCCGCGCGTGCATGAAATCGCCGCCCTGGCGGATCCAATAGAAGCCCTGCAGCAGGCCGCTGACGACGACGAAGGCAACCACCGCCGGCGGGCTCTGCACCCCCCGCGCCACCCGGCCGTAGTCGGGCGCGAGCACCGGGCGCAGGAACGACGCGCGGCGACGCGCAACCACCAGGAGCGCCCCGAGCGCCACCAGCAACACCACCGGCACCCACACCGCGTAGGGCGCGTTGAAGTTCGAGAGATAGATCATCCCCTGCGACCACTTGTCCCCGGCCGCATCCTTGGCCAGGGCCGTCCCCGGCACCAACAGGCCGTAGTAGCCCATCCGGAAGACCTCGTAGGCCACCGGCAGGAATCCGCCGGCCACCACGACCAGCACGCGCCGCCGCCAGGTGCGCCCCGCGATCAGCATCATGATCAGCGCCAGCCCGCCCATCAACGCCAGGTCGGGCCGGACCAGAACGCTGAACCCGGCGACGAACGCCAGCGTGCCGATGAACGCCGGGCCGTCCGGACGCCCGCGCACGGCTTGCGCCCAGCACACCATCATCCACCACAGCAGCCCGAGATAGGCCAGCGTCAGGCCGCTCTCCAGGCCGGAGGTGGCGAAGTCACGCGCCGGCGGCAACGCGATGTAGACCAGGGCCCCGGCCGGCAGCATGATCGCCCTGCGGCCCCGCAGGCTGGGCGCGTACAGCCGGCCGGCGCCCAGCATCAAGAACGCCACGCCCAGCACCGAAAGGGTCAGGGCCAGCGCCAGAGCCACGTACTCCATGCGCATCGGCCCCCCGACCCAGCTGCCCGCGTACATCAGATAGGTCCACGCCGTGGAGGTGTTCGCCTCGACCCGCTCGCCCTGATTGAAGACCGGCCCGTTCCCCGCCAGCAGATTGCGCACCGTCCGCAGCACGATGAGCCCGTCGTCGGCGATCCAGCGCCGCTGCCAGGCGCCCCACGCGAACAGGACGGCGACCACCGCCACGCTGACCCACAGCGTGGCCCGCACCATGGTGACGTAAGGGAACAGCGGCCGTCCGGCCCGCCTGATCACCGGCCGGCGCCTCACCCCCGCCCCCACCGCCTGCACCTGGGGACTAGCCGAAGGCAACGGCGGCCCCAACTGTCGCGATCCAGGCCAGCGCCAAGAACTGCAGCACCCGGTCGCGCAACGCTATGTCCTCGGGCTCCCCGGCCAGCCCGCCGTCGACGTCGACCGCGTAGCGCAGGACCGCGATGGTGAAGGGGACCATCGACACCACGAACCAGCCCGCCTCGCCGTGTTCGCGCTCGAACGCCCACAGCCCATAGCACAGCACCACCGCGGTGGCCGACATCGTCCAGACGAATCGCAGATAGGTGCTGGTGTAGCTCTCCAGCGCCTTGCGGATCGCCGCGCCGGTGCGCTCGGCAAGTTGCAGCTCGGCGTAGCGCTTGCCGGCCACCATGAACAGCGACGCGAACGCGGCCATCAGCAAAAACCACTGCGAGAGCCGGGTGTCGGTGGCCGCACCCCCGGCGATGGCCCGCAGCAGATACGCCGACGACACGATGCAGATGTCCATCACCGCCTGGTGCTTGAGGCCGAAGCAGTACGCCAGCTGCATGGCGAGGTAGACCACCATCACCAGCGCCAGGTTCGGCGTCAGCCACCAGGCCAGGCCGAGTGACACCACCCCGAGCGCGACGGCCAGGGCGTAGGCCAGCCACTCGGGCACCACGCCGGCGGCGATCGGGCGGAACCTTTTGGTCGGGTGTTCGCGGTCGGCCTCGACGTCGCGGACGTCGTTGATCAGGTATATCGACGAGGCCGCCAGGCTGAACACAACGAAGGCCACCGACACCTGCATCGCCAGTTGGCCGTAGTCGTAGCGGTGGCCGCGGCCCGCCGCGCTCAGCGGCGCGGCCAGCACCAACACGTTCTTCACCCACTGCCGCGGGCGGATCGCCTTGACGACCCCGGTGATCACATTGCCTGGGGGCCCGGTCACCACGTCTTCGCTCATTCGACGCACCTCTTTCGGGACCTCTCGCCGATCCGGCCCGTGATCCGGGCGACCGCGGCGCCAAGGGCGACGCCGAAGGCCACGTCGCTGGGGTAGTG
>Ga0335069_10011174_pt1 | contig 12689 bp, 10 predicted proteins | sample Lox_Sample_11_FD_206714 | JGI IMG/M metagenome (GOLD analysis project Ga0335069, IMG submission 206714) | Soil microbial communities from Loxahatchee National Wildlife Refuge, Florida, United States - Lox_Sample_1.1 | ecosystem: Environmental > Terrestrial > Soil > Wetlands | place: USA... | reverse complement strand
TCGGTGAGCCACACCGAGCCCGTCTCGGCGACGCCGAACGCCGCCCGCACGACGCCCACGTCCACGTCGTCGAGCCCGGCGGGCGCGCCGACAGCGCGGAGCGTGCGGTTCCCTCGGACTTCGGGCGTCGCCGAACAGACGACCTTGGCGTCGGGAAAGAGCTTGCGGACGAGGGCCGTGAGGTCGCCGTCTGCGGCTGCGTCGGCGATCCTGCCTCCCATCCGGGCGAGCGCGGCCTTGAACTCGTCGGGATTCGCTCCGCCGCCCGCGCCGAACCCCGACACCGACGGCAGCGCCGCCGCCGGCGGCTGGTTCCTGCGGACCTGGGCGAGGATGTCGTCGCGGCTGCTCATTTCTTCTTCCCCCGGTTCTTCAGATACCACTGACGGAACGTGTAGGGCGGCGCGGCCGGGACCTCGCGCTGCCGCCCCCACGCGTTCAGGCGGCTGTACATCATGAAGCGCGGCAGATAGTCGACCCCGACCCCTGCCGTTTCGACCGCGGCGCGATAGAGCTTCGGGCTCGCGAGGATCTTTCCTGCGGCGCGCATCGCTTCCTGCTTGACGAACGGAAGCTGGTGCCGCTCGGCGATCACTCGCCGCCACTTGTAGATCTGGTCGTGGATGTCGATCTTGACCGGGCAGACGTTCGTGCAGCTGCCGTTGAGCGTCGAGGCGAACGGCAAGGAGCTGTATTTGCGCAGGTTGAACGTCGGATCGATGATGACGCCGATCGGTCCCGAATAGGTCGCGCCGTAGCTCAGGCCCCCGCTGCGCCGGTACACCGGGCAGGTGTTCATGCACGCGCCGCAGCGAATGCATTTGAGCGAGTACCAGAAGTCGGGCATCCCGAGGCGCTCGGAGCGCCCGTTGTCGACCAGCACGATGTGCATCTCCGTGCCCTCGCGCGGCGCCCGGAAGTGCGAGGTCATCTGCGTGATCGGCGAGCCGAGCGCGCTGCGCGACAGCATCCGGACGAAAACGCCGAGATGCTCGATCCGCGGGATCATTTTCTCGATCCCGACCGACGCGATGTAGAGCTTCGGAAGATTGACGCTCAGGTCCGCGTTGCCCTCGTTGGTGCAGACGACCAGCGTCCCGGTCTCGGCGACGGCGAAGTTGGCGCCCGTCATCCCGGCATCCGCCTTGAGGAAGTACGGGCGCGTATTCTGTCGCTGGCTCTCGGCGAGATAGTGGACGTCGCTGTTCTTGCGATCGGTGCCGATCGTGTCGGCGAAGACCCGCGCGACGTCGGTCCGCAGCTTGTGGACCGCCGGCACGACGATGTGGCTCGGAGGCTCGTCGTCGAGCTGCTGGATGCGCTCGCCGAGGTCGGTCTCCATCACCTCGATGCCGCGCTTCTCGAGGAAGGGGCGCATGTCGCACTCGTCGGTGAGCATCGACTTCGCCTTGACGAGCGTTCGCGCGCCGTGCGCGCTCAGGATGTCGAAGACGACCTGGTTGTGCTCCGCGGCGTCCTTCGCCCAATGGACGTGCGCGCCGTTCGCGATCGCGTTGCGCTCGAACTCCTCGAGATAGGCCGCGAGGTGCGTCAGCGTGTGCTCCTTGATCGCCGAGGCGAGCGTGCGCAGATCCTGCCACTCGGGCAGCGCCTCGCTCACCCGATCGCGCTTCTTGCGCAGATCCCACAACCGCTTGTCGTGGAAGTCCATGTGGTCGGTCGCCTTGATGAACTGCGACGACGCCTCGGCATGGTCGATTCTCTTCACGGGATCTCCTCCGGCAGGCGGGTGGTCACTCGCGCGCGCCGTTCAGGACCTGGGCGATGTGGATGAACTTGATCGGCAGGCCGAGGCGCTCGGCGCAGCCCTTCTGATGCATCATGCAGGACATGTCGGCCGAAACGATGTATTCGGCGCCCGCGCTGTGGTGGTCGTTCACCTTGTCGTAGCCCATCTTCGCGGAGACCGGCTCCTCGAACACCGAGAACGTCCCGCCGAACCCGCAGCATTCGTCGGGGCGCTCCGGCGTGACGAAGCGGATTCCCTTCACCTTGGAGAGGAGGTCGAGCGGCTTCGAAAAGGCCGGCCCCGCGATCTCCGACATCTTCGCCGTGCGCAGCGCGCGCAGCGACGCGCAACCGTTGTGCAGGCCCACGTTGTGCGGAAAATGCGCCCAGGGCAGCGCGTCGACCTCGAGCACGTCGTGCAGAAACTCGACGAGCTCGTAGGTGTTGCGGCGCACGCGCGTCACCTCCGCCGTCTGCGGAATCGCCGTCAGGTTCTCGCGCACGTGATGAACGCAGCTTCCCGACGGGCCGACGACATAGTCGTATTTCGCGAAGTTCTTGACGAACAGCGCCTCGGTGGCCGCGGCATCCTCGTGGCAGCCGCTGTTCGCCATCGGCTGCGCGCAGCAGGTCTGATTGAGGGGGTAAGCGACCTCGACACCGAGCCGCTCGAGCAGCTCGAGCGTCGCGATGGCGACTTCGGGAAAGAACGCGTCGATATAGCAGGGTACGAACAGCGCGGCCTTCATCTTCGTGTCCTCCGAGGGGACTCGCCGGCGCGACGCGCGCGTCAGTCCGGCGGTCGTTCGCTAGCGTACGCCTCGCGGGTGGGAGCGGAAACCGGGGATGCGCTGCGCGCCCCCGCGCACCGATCGACGAGCCGGATCAGCGCCCGGTACGGGAATCCCGACCGCTCCGAAAGGCCGATCTCGCAGGTTCGGCTCGTCGAGTAGCCCTGGGCGCAGCGCGGCGGCAGCGCGGCCTTGAGGTCGCGCAGCGCATGCTCGTTCAACTCCGGTCGGTTGAACCCCTTGTCGCCCGCGAAGCCGCAGCACTGGACGCTCTCGACCTGGACGACGTTCGCGCTGCAGCGCGTCGCGATCGCGGCGAGCTTTTCGACGAGGCCCATCTTGCGCACGCTGCACACCGGGTGGATCGCGACCGCCGCGTCGGTCGGCGTGAGGTCGACGCGCGGCAGCACGCGGTCGTGGATGAACTCGATGCTGTCCGCGACGGCAAGGCGGCCGGCCAGGTAGCGCTTCATCCGGTAGGCGCAGGGGCTCGTGTCGAACACGATCGGGAATCGCCCCCCATCCGACGCCCTGCGCAGCGCCGCCTCGAGCTCCGCCGACTTCCGGTCGGCGGCATCCAGGAAGCCCTTGCTCTCGAACGGCTGCCCGCAACAGAGATCGTCGAGGCGCTCCGGGTAGGCGATCCCGTATCCCGCTCTTGCAAACAGGCGCTCCGCGACTGCCGGCAAGGGATCCGTTTCGTCGTCATCGCGCTGGGCACCCATGCTCCGCGTGGCGCAGCTCGGAAAATAGGCGATGCGCTCCGCGGCGCCGGGCGCTGCGCCGTGACGCTGCGGCGTTCGCGCCGGACGCGGCAGCGCCGGCGACCATTTGGGCAGGCGGCCGCCGGACGCGCTGCGGAGTCCGTCGAACGCCGATCGCAGCACTCGCGTCCCGAGCGCACTGTTCACCGCGTCGCTCAGCGCGAGGCCTGCGCGTACCGCGCCGGTCACCGCGCCGAAGTGATCGGCCGCGGCGTCGGCGAGGCGCCTGGCAACGGGACCCGCGCGGCGCCCACGCAGCGCTTTGATCAGAATGCCCGTCTCGATGCCGACCGGACACGCGGTCGCGCACAGTCCGCAGGCGGCGCAGGTGTCGATCCCGTGGAAGCCGTAAAGCGTGCGCAGCGTCTCGAGCGCGTCCCCGGTGGCGCTCGAATGCTCGAGACGCGAGATCTCCCGCCAGCCGACGATCCTCTGCCGCGGCGAGAGCGTCAGCCTGTGCGACGGGCACTTCGCCTCGCAGAATCCGCATTCGATGCACTTGTCGACCAGAGTATCCGCTTTGGGCAGGGGCTTCAGGTTCTGGAGATGCGCGTCGCGGTCGTCGTTGATCACGACGCCCGGATTGAGGAGACCCTTCGGGTCGAAGAGGCTCTTGATCGCGCGCATGATGCGGTAGGCCTCCGCACCCCATTCGAGCTCGACGAACGGCGCGATGTTGCGACCCGTGCCATGCTCGGCCTTGAGCGAGCCGTCGTAGCGCTCGACGACCATGCGGCAGAGCGCATCCATGAAGCCGCGGTAGCGCGCGACCTCGGCCGCGGCGTTGAAGTCCTGCGTGAAGACGAAGTGCAGGTTTCCTTCGAGTGCGTGGCCGAAGATGATCGCGTCGGTGTAGCCGTGCTCGGCGAGCAGCCGCTGCAGCGCGAGCGTCGCCTCGGCGAGGCGTGGCACCGGGAATGCGACGTCCTCGATGATGACGGTCGTTCCGACACGGCGCATCGCGCCGACCGACGGGAACATCCCCTTGCGCACGTTCCACAGCCGCGCGCATTCGCCGGCATCGGTCGAGAAGCGCGCCTCCACGGTCTTGGGCAGCGTGGCGAGCGCCGCTTCGATCGCATGGATCTGCGCGCCGAGCGTCGCCTGGTCGGGCGCACGCGTTTCGACCAGCAGCGCCGCGCCGTCGGGACCGAGCGCGCCGATCCCTTCCGGCAGCCCGGGCTTGCCCTCGACGGAACGCAGCGCGGCGCGATCCGCCAGCTCGACCGCGGCGACGGGCGTGCCTTTCAGCAGCGTGACCGCGCGGCAGGCGGCCTCGAGGTCGTCGAAGAGAACGAGCGCGCTGGCCTTGTCGGCGTGGTCGGCTACCGTCGCATAAGTGATCTCGCTGATGAATCCGAGCGTGCCTTCGGATCCGATCATCAGGTGGGCGACCACGTCGATCGGATCCTCGAAGTCGATGAGCGCGTTGAGGCTGTATCCGGTCGTGTTCTTCATCCGGAACTTGTGCCGGATCCGCGCGGCGAGCGCTTGATTGGCGCGCGTAGCCTTCGCGAGCGCTTCGAGCTCGCGGACGAGCAGGGCCTCGCGGGCGAGAAACGCGGCGCGGCTGGCCGCGTCGCGCGTGTCCAGGACGGTGCCGCTCGCGAGGACCACGCGCAGGCCGGCGAGCGTGTGATAGCTGTTCTGCGCAGTGCCGCAGCACATGCCGCTCGCGTTGTTGGCAGCGATGCCCCCGATCATCGCGGCGTCGATCGACGCCGGGTCGGGGCCGATCTTGCGGCCGTAGCTTGCGAGGCGGCGGTTCGCGGCTGCACCGACGACGCCCGGCTGCAGCGTGATGGTTTCGGCTGCGGGTCCGACTTCGGCGCGGCGCCAGCCGTCGCCGAGCAGCACCAGGACCGAGTCGCTGATCGCCTGGCCCGAGAGGCTGGTCCCCGCCGCGCGAAACGTGACCGGCGTGCCGAGCGCCGCGCAGTCGGCTAGGAGGCGGACGACTTCATCCTCGTCGTCGACGACGACCACGATCCGGGGCACGAGGCGATAGAAGCTCGCGTCGGTGCCCCAGGCAAGGAGGCGCAGCGGATCGGTGACGAGGCGATCGGAGGAAATGTACGCCGACGCGCGGCGATAGAGCGCGTCGTACGGCGGCGCGAGCGTGCGCTCGAACGCCCGATACCGCGAGGGCAGCATCGGCGAGGCGCCGCCTTTCGCCGCGACGATCGAGCTCAATGCAGGACCAGCGCGTTGAACGGCCAGACGTACGCCTGCGCCATGATCAGCACCCCCATCAGCGCCGCGAGCGCGAGGCTGTGAAAGAACACGTAGCGCAGGATGTCGCCCTCGTGGCCGTACCACTGCGTGGCGGTCGACGCGACGACGATGCTCTGCGCGTCGATCATCTTGCCCATCACGCCGCCTGAGCTGTTCGCCGCCGCCATCAGTATGGGCGAGAGTCCGAGCTGCTCGGCGGAAACCCGCTGCAATCCGCCGAAGAGCACATTCGACGAAGTGTCCGATCCGGTGAGCGCGACGCCGAGCCAACCCAGCATCGCGCCGAAGAACGGATAGAACCAGCCGGCGTGCGCGAACGCGAGCCCGAGCGTCGAATCAAGTCCCGCCCCCTTCGTCGTGAAGCCGAGCGCGAGCATCGCGGCGATCGTCAGCAGCGAATAGCGGACGCGCTTCAGCGTCTCGCCGTAGCTTCGCGCCATCTGCGGGATGGAGATTCCCATCACCAGGCCCGCGATGATCGCAGCGAGGAGGATCCCGGAGCCCGTTGCGGACAGCCAGTTGAGGGTGTAGACCGCGGCCTCCGGCGTCGGCTTGGGAACGACCGGCGGCATCCGCACGACGAGGTTGTGCAGCCCGTCGATCGCGAACTTGGGCGACGAGACCCCGTTGAGGAGGTCCTTGATCTGCGGCAGGCCCCACAAGAACACGAGGACGCTGAGGATGACCCACGGCGTCCACGCCTTGAGGATCTGCGCGCGCGTGAAGCCATGGCGTACCGCGCCGGCCTCCGCTTCGGCATAGGGAACGGTCGTTCCCTCGCGCGACGTGCTCGTCCAGACGTGCTGCGGATGCCAGACCTTCAGGAACAGCGTGAGCGCGCCCATCGAGCAGATCGCGGCAATTACGTCGACCAGCCACGGTCCGTGGAAGTTCGACACGAGGAACTGCGGGACAGCGAACGAGACGCCCGCGACCAGGATCGCCGGCCAGATCTCGAGCATCCGGCGGAAGCCGACGAACGCCCAGATCAGCCAGAACGGCACGAGCACCGAAAAGAACGGAAGCTGCCGTCCCACCATGGCCGAAATCGCCTGCAGGTCGAGACCGGTGACTGCGGCGAGCACGACGATCGGCGTGCCGAGCGCGCCGTACGCGACCGGAGCCGTGTTGGCGATCAGCGAAAGGCCGGCGGCGGCCAACGGCTTGAAACCGAGCCCCATCATGATCGCCGCCGTGACGGCGACCGGCGTACCGAACCCGGCCGCGCCCTCGAAGAATGCGCCGAAGCAGAACGACACGAGCAGCAGCTGCAGCCGGCGGTCGGTCGTGATCCCGGTGATGCTCTTTTGCAGCACGTCGAACAGTCCGACCGAGTTCGTCAGCTGGTACATGAAGATCACGTTGAGGACGATCCAGCCGATCGGAAGCAGCCCGAAGAGCGCGCCGTAGAGCGCGGACTTCACCGCCATCCCCGTCGGCATGCCGAACGCGAAGATCGAGACCGCGAGGGCGACCGCGAGCCCGAGGATCGCTGCCCAGTGGGCCTTCACATGGAAGAACGCGAGGCTGCCGAGCAGCACCACGATCGGCAGCGCGGCGACGAGCGTCGAGAGTACCGGGTTGCCCAGCGGATCGTAGACCTGTGACCAGCTCATGTCGTCCTCCTGTCCCCGGGATCGCGATGCGATCCGGCCTGCGTTGATTCGGCGGCCCCGCTACCGCCCCGAGCGTCGGCGCAACTTACGCCTGCGTCGGCGCTGCGGGTTTGACGTAAGTCATGGTCGGTCGCCGGGGAACTGTGGCAGGAGCCGGGCTGCGCCATGCGCTCCGCCGCGACCCCGTTGACTTAAGTCAAAGGGGCCGAAAGGCGGGGCGCTTACTGTAGCTGCCGACAACGCCCGACCATGAGCCCGTACGTCGCCTTTCTCCTCTACCTGCTCGCGATCCTCGGATTCGTGTTCGTCACGCTCGTGATGAACCGCTACCTCGGGCCGAAGCCCGTGGCGACGCCGCTCAAGATGGAGCCGTTCGAGTGTGGCGCGACGCCGGTCGATACGCGCAACACGAAAGCCGTTCCGATCAAGTACTACGGTGTCGCGATCGCCTTCATGCTGTTCGACCTCGAGACGGTGTTCCTCTTCGTCTGGGCGCTCGCTGCGCAGCCGTTGACGGGCTTCATGCTGTTCACGCTGTTCCTGTTCGCGTTCCTGCTGGTGCTGATCCTGCTCTACGTATATCGCATGCGCCTGATCGAAGCCGTGACCGACTAGAGATGGCGCGCGCGACGATCCCGATCCGCCCGGCGAACGCGCCCAGTTCCGCGTTCGAGTACTTCTCGACGAAGAAGGACGAGTTCGTCGGCTGGGCGCGCAAGTTCTCGCTGTTCCCGTATCCGTTCGTCACCGCGTGCTGCGCGATGGAGTTCATGGCGGTGTCCTCCACCCCTTACGACACCGACCGCTTCGGCGCCGCGCTGCCGCGGTTCTCGCCGCGCCAGTCCGACCTGCTGATGGTCGTCGGCACCGTGACGCACAAACAGGCGCCGATCCTGCTCAAGGTCTACGAGCAGATGTGCGAGCCGAAGTGGGTGATGGCGTTCGGCGCCTGCGCGACGAGCGGAGGCTTCTACCAGAACTACGCCGCCGTCCTGGGGATCGACAGGATCATCCCCGTCGATATCTACGTGCCCGGCTGCCCGCCGCGGCCGGAGACCGTGATCGACGCGATCATGAAGCTGCAGGACCGCATCGGCCGGTCGCACCACCCGATCGTCACGAGGGACTTCTGAACGTGGTCGCCGCGATTGCCGGGCGCATCGAGCAGGAAGCCGTGGCCGCGGGAGGGAGAGTCGCGACCTCGCACGGCATGACGGTCGTCACGCTGCTCCCGGAGAACCTGCTCGGTGTGATACGGCGGCTCAAGGCCGAGCTCGGATTCGATCTGCTGCTCGATGTCACCGCCGTCGACTGGCCCGAGCGCACGCCGCGATTCGACGTCGTCTATCACCTCTACTCGACGACGCAGCACGTTCGAGTGCGGGTGAAGACCGCCGTAAGCGAGGGCGAGCCGGTGGTCGAATCGCTCGTGTCGCTCTACGGTTCGGCAGGCTTCGCCGAGCGCGAGTGCCACGACATGTACGGGATCGTGTTTCGCGGCAATGCCGACCTGCGCCCGATCCTCCTCTACGAGGGATTCACCGGCCATCCGCTGCGCAAGGACTACCCGAAGCTCGCCGAGCAGCCGCTCGTGCCGTACCGGACGGAGCGCACGTGAGCCCGCAGGGCCTCTCCCAAGGGCGAACAAGCACCGAAGCGCGGAGCGCGGAGGCTAGTCCGTGACCCCGCCGTTCGACTCCGGGCTTCCGAATCCGGTCCGACCCGCGTTCGAGCGCGGAGAGCGCGACGACGCGGTGATCGTCAACATCGGCCCGTCGCATCCCGCGACGCACGGCACGATCCAGGTGATCGCGATGCTCGACGGCGAGAAGGTCGAGCGCGTCGACATCCACTGCGGCTTCCTCCACCGCGGCTTCGAGAAGGAGTGCGAGGACCACACCTGGCACAACCTGATCCCGTACGTCGATCGGCTGAACTACGTGTCGGCGCTCGTGAACGACTTCGCGTACTGCGAGGCGGTCGAAACGCTGATGGGCGTCGAGATCACGCCGCGCTGCCGCTATCTGCGGACGCTCCTCTCCGAGTACTCGCGGATCGCCGATCACCTGACCTGCATCGCCGCGTCGCTGATGGAGCTCGGCGCGATGACGGCATTTCTCTACATGGTGATGATCCGCGACTACATCTATGAGCATCTCGCCGACCTCACGGGCGCGCGCGTCACGTACTCGTACGGGCGCATCGGCGGGCTCGCGCGCGACCTCCCCGAGGGGTGGCTCGCGCGGCTCGGCGAGATCCTCGACAAGTACGAGATGTTCGTCGGTCGCATCCACGGGCTCATGGACCGCAACCGGATCTTCATCGACCGCACGCGCGACGTCGGCGTGCTCTCGACCACAGATGCGATCAACTGGGGCTTCACCGGCCCCATGCTGCGCTCGACCGGCGCGCCGCGCGACCTCCGCAAGGACACGCCGTACCTCGCCTATGCGGAGCTCGACTTCGATGTGCCCGTTGGCATCAAAGGCGACAACTACGACCGCTACTACGTGCGGATGCGCGAGATGGACGAGTCGGTGTACATGATCCGGCAGCTGATGGACATGCTTCCCGCAGGTCCGCTCAACGTCGACGACCGCCGCTGCACGTTCCCCGACAAGACGCTCGTCTACACGGAGATCGAGTCGCTGATCAACCACTTCAAGCTGGTCATGGACGGCCCGGTGGTTCCCGCCGGCGAGGTCTACACCGCGCACGAAGCACCGAACGGCGAGCTTGGGTTCTATCTGGTGAGCGCCGGCGGAGGAACGCCGTACAAGGTCCACGTGCGCAGCCCGAGCTTCGTGCACATGGGCGGCACGCACCGGCTGCTCGAGGGCTATCAGCTCGCCGACATCATCCCGACGTTCGGGTCCGTCAACATGATCGGCGGCGAATGCGATCGCTAGCGGATCGGCGATGAAGCACCTGATTCCGGAATTCGACAGGATGCGCGCCCGCTATCCGAAAGGGTTCGAGTCCTCGCTCGTCCTACCGTGCCTGCGGCGCATCCAGGAAGACCGCGGCTTTGTCGCCGATGAGGACATCGACGGCGTCGTCGCGTACCTGGGCGTTCCGCGAATCCAGGTCGAGGAGGTGCTGAGCTTCTACGGACAGTTCCGGCGTAAGGCGATCGGGCGCTGCCATCTGCAGGTCTGCCGCAACCTCTCGTGCTCGCTCAACGGCGCCGAGCGGATACTCGACCATCTGACGAAGAAGCTCGGCGTCAAGCCCGGCGAGACGACTGCCGACGGGCGCTACACACTGTCGACGGTCGAGTGCCTTGCAGCATGCGGTACGGCGCCCGTATTGATGGTCGGGGACACTTATCACGAAAGCATGACGCCGGAAAAGATCGACGCGCTGCTGAAGACGCTGCCCTAGGATGAAACGACACCCACGCCCGCCACGCTCGCTTGCCTCCGAAGGGGCAAGTCGGATGCTCGACGCCGCCCTGCGCCACTGACATGGCAAACCGCCGCCTCCTGATGACGTTCCCGGTGACTGCCACGTCGCACACGCTGGCGGAGTACCGCGCGCGCGGCGGCTACGCAGCGCTCGAAAAGGCGCTCCGCGAGATGACGCCGCAGAAGGTGGTCGCCGAAGTGACGGCGTCGGGCATCCAGGGACGCGGCGGAGCGGCGTTTCCGATGGGGCGCAAATGGGCGGTCGTCCAGCCGAACGACGGAATCCCGCATTATCTCTGCGCGAATGCCGACGAGGGCGAGCCCGGGACGTTCAAGGATCGCTGGATCCTGGAGTTCGCGCCGCATCTGCTGCTCGAGTCGATGCTGATCGCGTCCTATGCGCTGCAGGTGCGTAACGCGTTCGTCTACATCCGCGGCGAGTTCGACGGACCGTATCGGCGCCTCGCGGGCGCGGTCGAGGAAGCGTACGAGGCGGGCTATCTCGGCGCCGGCATCCTCGGCACCGACTTCGCGTGCGACCTCGTCGTCTACCGCGGCGCCGGCTCCTATGTCTGCGGCGAGGCCTCGGCGCTGATCACCTCGATCGAGGGGAAGCGCGGCTATCCGCGCAACCGTCCGCCGCGGCTCACCGTTCGTGGCCTCTACCAGAAGCCGACGGTCATCAACAACGTCGAGACGCTCTCGAACATCGCCTGGATCGTCGCGAACGGCGGCAAGGCGTTCAGCGCGATCGGCGTCGCGAAGGATCCCGGCACGCGGCTCATCTCGATCTCGGGACACATCGCGCGTCCCGGGGTCTACGAGGTCGAATGCGGCTACCCGTTCGCGAAGTTCATCTTCGAGGATTGCGGCGGGGGCACTGACGGACGGCCGATCAAGGCGATCATCCCCGGCGGCATCTCGACCAAGGTGCTGACCGGCAAGGAGATCGAGAAACTCACGCTCGACAACCCCTCGCTCACCGCGGCGGGCTCGTCGATGGGGTCGGGCGGGATGGTTGCGATCGCCGAGGGGACGTGCATGGTGCGGCTGCTGCAGGTGCTGCTGCGCTTCTATCATCACGAATCCTGCGGGCAGTGCACGCCCTGCCGCGAGGGCATGGGCTGGCTGCACCGGATCATCGACCGCATCGTCGCCGGCGAGGGGCGGTCCGAGGATATCGAGCGTCTCTACCAGATCTCGGCATGGAACGACGGCACGACGATCTGCGGGATGGGCGACGCCGCGGGATACGCGACGGTCGGCATTCTCAACAAGTTCCGCGACGAGTTCGAGTATTGGATCGAGCACAAGCGGTCGCGCAACGACGGAGCGCTGGAATGCCCGAGATTTTCATAGACGGCAGGGCGATCCGCGCCGAGCGCAGCCAGACCGTCATCGAGGCGGCGGTCGCGAACGGCATCGACATCCCGTACTTCTGCTGGCATCCGAAGCTCTCGATCGCCGGCAACTGCCGGATCTGCGCCGTCCAGGTCGAGGGCAGGAGCTGGGTCGAGATCGCCTGCAACATGCCCGTGTCCGAGGGCTTGCGCGTCCTGACCGACTCCGACGCGGTGCGCGCGTACCGCAAGTCGATCATGCAGTTGCTGACGCTCAACCACCCGGTCGACTGCGGGATCTGCGACAAGGCGGGCGAGTGCACGCTGCAGGACTATCACTATCTCTACAACGGCGAGCCGTCGCTCTCGCGCGACCCGAAGGTGCGCTCGACCAAGTTTCACCCGCTGTCCGAGCGGATCATCCTCGACAACGAGCGCTGCATCCTGTGCTCGCGCTGCGTGCGCTTCACGCGCGAGATATCGAAGTCGAACGCGCTCGGGATCACGCAGCGCGGCGACGCATCGCTGGTCCGCGCCTCGGAGGATCGCGCGCTCGATGCCGATCCGTACTCGGACAACGTCGTCGACCTCTGCCCGGTCGGCGCGCTGCTCTCGCGCTCGTTCCTCTACCAGGCGCGTGTCTGGTACCTGAAGCCGACACCTTCGGTCTGCCCGGGCTGCGCGCGCGGCTGCACGGTCGAGATCTGGCACCGCAAGGCCGAATGGAAGCTGAATTCGCTCGACCCGTGCAAGAACGTGCGGATCGAACGCGTGACCCCGCTCGAAA
>Ga0335069_10011173_pt1 | contig 12690 bp, 6 predicted proteins | sample Lox_Sample_11_FD_206714 | JGI IMG/M metagenome (GOLD analysis project Ga0335069, IMG submission 206714) | Soil microbial communities from Loxahatchee National Wildlife Refuge, Florida, United States - Lox_Sample_1.1 | ecosystem: Environmental > Terrestrial > Soil > Wetlands | place: USA: Florida... | reverse complement strand
CCGTCAGTAACGAGTTCCGCGCGGCCGCCCGTTTCTCGCGGTCTTCCTTGGAGAGCGCTGTCATTCGCCGGTTCTTTCAGTCTACGCTACGCCGCGCGGAGCGGGCCTCCCGCGCGACGCTCATCGTGCGACGATATTGCTTGGAGCCACACCCGAAGGGAGATTCTTCCATGAGCAATCGTGTTTGCGCGCTTATTCTGGCCACGGCCGCATGCGCCCCGCTAAGTGCCCTCACGCAGCCGGTGAAGACGCGCGGGGGCTTGGTATCGGGAACGCCAGGCAAGACGCCGTCCGTCACGGCTTTCAAAGGCATTCCCTTCGCCGCGCCTCCGGTGGGCAACCTCCGTTGGGCGGCGCCTCAGCCGGCGGCTCCCTGGAAGGGCGTCCTCAAGGCCGAGAAGTTCAGCGCCAGTTGCGTGCAGAATATCGTCCAAGAGAGCAAGCCTTGGACCTACGAATTTGAGCCGCATGGCGAGACCAGCGAAGACTGCCTCTACCTCAACGTCTGGACCCCAGCCAAATCCGCCGGCGCCAAGCTCCCCGTCTTTGTCTACATCTACGGCGGCGCGTTTACCGGAGGCTCTGCCAGCGTTCCCGTCTATGACGGCGAAGGCCTCGCCCGGAAGGGCATGGTGGTCGTAATCCCGAACTACCGCGTCGGCATTTGGGGCTTCTTCACGCACCCCGAACTCACCAAGGAATCCGGCCACAACGCTTCGGGTGATTGGGGCATTCTGGATCAAATTGCGGCTCTCCAGTGGGTGCACGACAACATTGCGGCCTTCGGCGGCGACCCGCGCCGGGTCACCATCTGCGGCCAATCCGCCGGCGCCACCAGCGTGCACGTGCTCACGGCCTCGCCCCTGGCCAAGGGCCTGTTCATTCGCGCCATTCCGCAAAGCGGGTCCAGCGTCAACGGCCTGGGCTTGATGGCCGCGGGAGATCTGGCCTCCTCCGAACAGAACGGCCTGCGCTTCCAGGAATCGAAAGGCGCCAAGAGCCTGGCCGACCTGCGCGCCATGAGCGTGCAGGAGATTCTTGCGCGCGCTCCAGCCGCGGCCAACGGCGGCGGGCGCGGCGCCGGCGGCGGACGGAACTTCAGCCTGGTGGTGGATGGCTACGTCCTGCCGCAGCCGGTGGACCAGATCTTCGCCGCGGGCAAGCAGAACGACGTCGCCACGCTAACCGGCCTGACCGCCGACGACATCGGCATCACCGCCAATGCCAACGCCACCGTGGAGTCCTTCGAGCGCCAGGCGCGTTCCCGCTACGGCGAGTTGGCGGACCTGTTCCTCAAGGCCTACGCCGTCACCACCAACCCCCAGGCCGTGGCCGCTACCGTGGAAAGCTCGCGAGACCAGTCGCGCGCTTCCATGTACATCTGGGCCATGAACCGCGCCAAGACCGCCAAGACTAAGGTGTTCACCTATTATTGGAACCACGTGCTGCCCGGCCCGGATTCCGCCCGCTATGGCGCGTTCCATTCCTCGGAGCTGCCCTACACGCTCAACACCCTCGACACCTCGGACCGGCCGTTCACGGACGTGGATCGAAAGATCGCGGAGCAAATGTCCGCCTATTGGGTGAACTTCACCACCACCGGCGATCCAAACGGGAAGGGCCTGCCACACTGGCCGGCCGTTGGGGAGAAGCCCGAGACCATGCAGGTGGGCGACAACCCAGGGCCCATTCCAATCGCGGCCGATCCGGCGAAGATCGAGTTCTGGAAGCAGTACTTCGCCGAGCCTCACCCCGCCCAGGGCCTGGGCGGCCGCGGCCAGTAGTCCCGGCTACTGCAGCATTTCCGAGCAGCACGGCTTTTGCACGGGCTTGGGCTCCATCAGCTCCGCGCGCGTGAAAGTGGGATCGTACAGGTTAAGCTGCCACTTGCCGTCGCGCCCGATCTTCGGCTGTTCGGTGGTCTTCATCCCGTGATCCGTCACCTTCTTGTAGCCGTCCGCCACGCTCGGTACGCCCAGCGCCATGTGGTTCATCACCCCCAGCGTCTTGGGCGAAGGATGAGGCTGGTTGAGCATGTATTCCAGCCAGTCCGCTCCATCCGGCACGCGCATGTCCACCCAGTCCACGCGGGTGTCCGTCATGCCGCCGTACCAAAACTGGTGGAATCCCAGAATGTCGTGGTAGAACTTATTGGCGGCGTCCCGGTCCTGGATCGTAAAACCCACATGAATCATGTGGTCTGAGACGCGAGTGTCCGGCAGGAACTTGCCGAAATTCCGGCTCTGCAGCGACCCCGGCCGGTATTCCACGAACCGGACGTCGTGTCCCTCCGGGTCCTTCACCGCTAGGGTGAGGTTCCCGTCCTGATCCGGCTGCACCCGCGCCGGAACGGCCACGCCCTTGCTCGCCAGATAGTCGCGCAACTGCGCCGCGTTCGTGGTTTCGAACGCAATATGCTCCAGGCGGTCCTCATCCGGGCGCGACAGCGTGGGAGACACCTGAATGTACTGGTGGTCGTTCACCTTGAAACAAACCGCGTCGGGCCCGCCGGCGGGATTCTTGATCGCGAACGCCTCGGCAAACCCCAGGTATTTCGAGTAGAACTCGCGCGCGGCGGCGAGGTCGTTGGTTTTCAGAGCGATGTGAGCGACGCCGACGATTGGCGGCCGCGCGGGCGCGTTCTGGGCGACGGCGGCCAGACCGAACATCAGCGGTAGCGCTACCAGCAGGATCAAGTGAGTATTGTTCACAGTTGCAATTATATTCCCATGGCGGGGATGATTCATATCGCGCCACGGGCTAGAATGAGGCTTCAGGCAATATGAAGGCCGTCCGAGCGATGGCCGCACTGCTGCTGGTCGCCGCCGCGTTCGCGGTCGGATATTTCTACCGCGGCGGAATGAGTGGCCCGGCCGATTCGAACAGCAGTCGCAAGGTCCTCTACTGGGTGGACCCGATGCACCCGGCCTATAAGTCGGATAAGCCCGGCATCGCGCCCGATTGCGGCATGAAGCTGGTCCCGGTTTACGCCGAGGGTTCCTCCCAGGCGGCCGACTCGCCCGTGCCTCCCGGCGGCATGCCCCCCGGAACCGTCCGGATCACCCCGGAGCGCCAGCAACTGATCGGCGTTCGCCTGGCCGCCGCCGAAATGAGCTCCGGCCCGCGCACCTTCCGCACCGTGGGCCGCGTCCAAATTGACGAATCCCGCATCGGCCGCATCCGCGCCAAGGTGGATGGCTGGGTAGAAGACGTCTTCGTGGATTACGTCGGCCAATTGGTCAAGAAGAACGACGCGCTCATGACCTTTTCCAGCTCGGAGCTGGAGGCCGCGGAGCGGGACTTGCTTCTGGCCGGCGGCGAGTTGAATACCAACCGGGAGCCGATATCGCCTCACGCGTTCGACCAGACGGACGCCCTCCAGGCCGCCCGCCACCGCCTCGAGATCTGGGGCATGACCCCGGCTCAGATCAACCGCGTGCAGGCCTCCGGCGAGCCGTTGCGGACGCTCACCGTATACTCCCCGGTGACCGGTTACGTGAGTGACCTGCGGGCAACACCTGGCTCCGCCATTACGCCCGACACGGACCTCTTTACTATCGTGGATACCAGCCAGGTGGAGGTCACCGCGGATGTGTTCGAGTACGAGATTCCGAATATCCATCTGGGCGACCTGGCCCAGATCCAGCTTCGCGACCTTCCCGGCAAGGCTTTCACCGGGCGCATCCAGTACATCGCGCCGCAGGTGGACGCTTCTTCCCCTACCTACAAGGTCCGGCTGCAAATGGGCAACCCCGGGCTCGCCCTCAGTACCGGCAGCTACGCCGAGGTGGAGTTTACGGTGCAGGAGCCGCGACGCCTTTCCGTGCCGGCGAGCGCGGTGCTGAACGCCGGGGAGCGGTCCGTGGTCTACGTGGACCGCGGCGACGGTTACTTCGAGCCGCGCTCCGTGGAGACCGGCGCCCGCAACGCGGATCGGGTCGAGATCCTCTCCGGCCTGAAGCCCGGTGAAAATGTCGCCGCATCCGGCGGATTCCTCATCGATTCCGAGAGCCGGCTGAAATCGCCCGGCGCGCGGAAAGCTCTCCCCCTCGCCAGCGGCGTGAAGGACGTGGGGGAGAATTAATGGTCCACGCGATCATCGAGTTTTCCGCCCGGAACAAGGTGATCGTCCTGCTTCTGGTAGCGGCGGCGGTGATGGGCGGCCTCTGGGCCATGCGCACCGTGCCGCTCGATGCCCTGCCGGACCTCAGCGACACCCAGGTGATTGTCTACTCCCGCTGGGACCGCAGCCCGGACATCGTCGAGGACCAGGTTACTTACCCCATCGTCACCGCCATGCTCGGCGCGCCGCGCGTCAAGGACGTGCGCGGCTTTTCCGATTTCGGATATTCGTATGTCTACATCATCTTCGATGAAGGGACCGACCCCTACTGGGCCCGTTCCCGCACCCTCGAATATCTGTCCGCGGCGCTGCCGCGCCTGCCGCAGGGCGTGACCACCGAATTGGGGCCTGACGCCACGGGAGTTGGCTGGGTTTTCGAGTACGCCCTTGTGGACACCACCGGCAAACAGAGCCTGGCGGACCTGCGCAGCTATCAGGACTGGTATCTCAGCAATTATCTGAAGTCGGTCCCGGGTGTGGCGTCCGTGGCGCCGGTAGGCGGATTCGTACGCCAGTATCAGGTCAACGTCGATCCGGACAAGCTGCAGACCTACGGCATTCCCATCTCCACCGTAGTGGCGGCGGTGCGCGCCGGAAATAGCGGCACGGGAGGGCGGCTGCTCGATTTCGGCGGCGCCGAGTACATGGTCCGCGGCTTGGGATACGCTCAAACCACCGGCGATCTCTCCAAGATCTCCATCGGCAAGGATCAGTACGGCGTTCCCCTGCGCATCTCCGACGTAGGCGAAGTGACCCTCGGGCCGGACATCCGCCGCGGCATCGCGGACTGGAACGGCAAGGGAGACGCCGTGGCCGGTATCGTGATCATGCGCGAGGGAGAAAACGCCCTCCAGGTGATCGCCCGCGTCAAGCAGAAGCTTAAGGACATCGAACCCAGCCTTCCACCCGGGGTTAAGGTAGTCACCGCCTATGACCGCTCCGACCTGATCCTCCGCTCGATCGATAACCTGAAGCATACGCTGGCCGAGGAACTCGCGATCGTGGCGCTTGTAGTCCTCATTTTCCTCTGGCACATCCCCAGCGCCATCATCCCCATCGTCACCATTCCGGTCGCCGTGATTGTCACCTTCCTGCCCATGAAGGGCGTCGGGATGACCTCCAACATCATGTCCCTTGGCGGCATCGCCATCGCCGTGGGCGCCATGGTGGATGCCGCGATCGTGGTGGTGGAGCAGACCCACAAGCGCCTGGAAGAATGGGAGCGCGCCGGCCGCCCCGGCGATTACCGCCGGGTGGTGATCGACGCGGTGCAGGAAGTCGGCGGAGCCAGCTTTTTCGCGCTCCTCGTGATCGCGGTGTCGTTCCTTCCGGTGTTTACGCTGGAAGCCCAGGAAGGCCGCCTCTTCAAGCCACTGGCTTATACGAAGTCGTTCTCGATGATCGTGGCGGCGGTGCTGGCCATTACTCTCGATCCGGCTCTGCGTCTCATCTTCATGCGTGCGCGCCGCTTTGAGTTCCGGCCGCGCTGGCTCGCGAGCCTCGCCAACGGGATTCTGGTGGGTAAGATCCGTTCCGAGGACAAACACCCCGTCAGCCGCTTTCTGATTCGCTTATACGCGCCCGTCTGCGCCTGGGCGCTGCGCCGGAAGTGGCTGGTGATTGGCGGGGCGCTTGCCCTGGTGCTGGCGACCATCCCCGCCTTCCAGAAACTCGGCTCCGAGTTTATGCCGCCGCTCGATGAAGGCTCGCTTCTCTACATGCCTTCCACCATGCCCGGCATCTCCGTGGAACAGGCGCAGCAACTGCTCCAGACCCAGGACCGTATCATCGCCGGCTTCCCCGAAGTGGCCACCATCCTGGGCAAGGCAGGCCGCGCCGAAACGCCCACGGACCCGGCGCCGCTCTCCATGATGGAGACCGTCATCGTGCTCAAGCCGCAGAGCCAGTGGCGCAAAGTAGATACGTGGTACTCCTCCTGGGCGCCGCCATGGGCCAAGTCCATCTTCCGCCGCTTCACCCCTGATCACATCTCCACGGAGCAGCTTGTGGATGAGATGGACCGCGCCTTGAACGTCCCGGGGACCGCCAACGCCTGGACCATGCCCATCAAAGCGCGCGTCGATATGCTCAGCACCGGTATTCGCACGCCCGTCGGCATCAAGGTTTACGGCGCGGATGTCCGGAAGATCGAGGAAATCGGCGGTCGGATTGAGACGCTGCTATCGAGCATCCCCGGCACGCGCAGCGTCTTCAGCGAACGCACCGGCGGCGGGTATTTCCTGGATTTCAAGTGGAACCGCGACGCGCTGGCCCGCTATGGCATCAGCGTGGAAAACGCGCAGCAGGCCGTTGCCAACGCCATTGGAGGCGAGAACGTCACCACCGTTATCCAGGGGCGCGAACGCTACCCCGTGAACGTGCGCTACATGCGCGATTACCGCAGCGACCCCGCGGCGCTGGCGCGCGTGCTGGTTCCCAGCGACGACGGCAAGACCCAGACGCCCCTGGCGCAGATCGGCGACATTCAGATGGTCAGCGGCCCCTCCATGCTTCGCGATGAGAACGGCCTGCTGACCGGCTACATTTATGTGGATGTGGCCGGCCGCGACGTGGGCGGCTATGTGGCCGAAGCAGCCAAGGCCGTCGGCGACAACCTGCGGCTCCCGCCCGGCTACTCCCTTGCTTGGAGCGGACAGTACGAGGCCATGGCGCGGGTACGCAGCCGGTTGTCCGTGGTGCTGCCTCTCACGCTCTTTCTGATCCTGATTCTGCTCTACCTGAACACCAAGTCGCTCACCAAGACCTTCATCGTTATGCTGGCCGCGCCGTTCTCCGCCGTGGGCGCGGTCTGGTTCCTCTACGCCCTGGGCTACAACATGAGCATCGGCGTGTGGGTAGGCTTAATCGCGCTTGTGGGCGTGGATGCCGAAACCGGCGTGTTCATGCTGCTCTACCTGGATCTGGCGCATGCGCGCGCCAAGGCCGAGGGCCGGCTTACCAGCTTGAGCGACCTTCGCGAAGCCATCATGAGCGGAGCCGTGAAGCGCCTCCGCCCCAAATTCATGACCGTCGCCACCATGTTCTTCGGCCTGGTCCCCATTATGTGGTCGATGGGCGCCGGCGCGGACGTCATGAAGCGCATCGCCGCGCCCATGATCGGCGGCCTCTTCACGTCCTTCCTCTTGGAGTTGCTGGTCTACCCGGCGCTCTATGAGGTTTGGCGGTGGCACTTCGAACTGAAGCGCGAATTGCCGCCCGCGCAGGATTCCCAGCCGGTTTAGGCGGCCTTACTTCGCCGCGGCCCCAAAGCTCTGCTTGCGGACAATGCCCGCGCCTTCGCGAATCACCACCAGTTGATCGGCCGCCACATCCGCCACCTTCTCCACCGCCCCGTTGGGCCAGTGGATCTCCAGGCTCGCCGTCTTCTCCTCGCCCAGGCCGAAATGCAGCCGCCGGTCGTTCACGGAAAGGTAGGAAGTCTGCCCCAGGACCGCCTGCAACTGCTTGCGCTCGCCGTAGCTGGCGATCACCTGCGCGCCGATGGCTGAGCGGTTCGACGCCACGCCTTCCAGCAGCACCTTTAGCCAGTGATTGGAGCCCTTGATGTCGTTCCGCAGCAGCGCCGGCGGCTTGTTCATGTTCATGATTACGATATCGACGTCGCCGTCGTTGTCGAAATCCCCGAACGCCATGCCGCGCGCCGGATGCGGCTCGGCGACTCCCGGTCCAGCTTCATCGAAGAGTTCCTCGAACTTCCCGTCACCCAGATTCCGAAACACCACACAGGGCGTTTCGTAGGGGTAATTCGGGAACTTCGCCTCCACTTCCGGATACACCATGCCGGTACACCAGAAGAGGTCGGGCAGGCCGTTGTTATCCAGGTCGACAATGCCCGCGCCCCAATCCACGAAGCGTGTCTCCACACGCAGGCCGGAGCGCGCCGAAACGTCCTGGTAAAAGCCCTTGCCGTTGCCGCGATACAGCCCCGGCGTATCGTCGCGAAAGTGCGTCTTCAGCACGTCCAGGTTGCCGTCCGTATTGAAGTCGCCGATCCCGACGCCCATTCCTGCCTGCTCCCATCCATCCTCATCGAGCGAGAGACCCGCGTCCAAACCGCGCTCCGTGAATGTGCCGTCATGGTTGTTGTGGAACAGCAGGCTGGGCGTGGTGTCGCAGGCGACGAAAATGTCCGGCCACCCGTCGCCGTCGAAGTCCGTCGCCACGGCCGTCAGCCCGTAGCCTGGCGTAACGCCGAGTATCCCGGATTTCTCACTGACATCGGTGAACGTCCCGTCACCGTTGTTGTGGTACAGACGGCACGGTTCCTGCGGACGCGGAACCTTCAGGCAGTAGACCGGCACGCCGTGGTAATTGCAGGAAGGGTCCACGCCGCGCTTCGGGGTTTCCTTCTTGTCGAAATGCATATAGTGCGAGACGAAGAGGTCCAGTTTCCCGTCGCGGTCGTAGTCGATCCACGTACACCCGGCCCCGTAACGCACGTCCGGATGCAGCAGCCCCGCCTTCTCCGTCACGTCCGTGAACTTGCCGTGGCCGTCGTTGTGCAGCAGAATGTTCTGGCCCCAGCAGGAGATGAAGATATCGTCGAAGCCGTCGTTATCGTAATCGCCCACCGTGATGCCCATCGCCCACACGCTCTGACCCAGGCCCGACCCTTGGGTGACATCCGTGAACGCACCGTCGCGGTTGTTCTTGTAAAGCCGGATGATGGCCTCCGCGGGCGTGTTCTCCCAACGCCGCCCGGTGAGCACCACCAGGTCCTGCCAGCCGTCGTTATCGTAATCGAGGAACGCCATGCCGCATCCCATCGAATCGATCACGTAGTCGTTTACGCCGAGGTCGCCGTAGATTACCGGCGCCCGCAACCCGGCCGCTTCCGCCACGTTCACAAAGTGCGCGTTGAAAGGCAGTCCCGAAGGTTTGCCGCGCGGGATGGACTGAAGGCCTCGCGACGCCATGCCGGAAGTGGGCGCTGCGTGCTGCGCGCGTCCCATTCGCCGTGCGGCCATCGCCCCGAGGGGAAGCGACAAGAGTTGCCTGCGCGTCATAAGCAACAGTATATCGAGGCGTTGCGGAGGCTTGCCGCGCTCTTGGCCATCGCCACTTCGCCATCGCCGCGAGCGCCGGACCCGAAATGCGCAGCTTGTTATCATGGCGTCATGCGTGGCCTCTGGCGCTTGCGTCAGGGTTTGTGGCCCGTTGCGGTCGCTGTTCTTGGGGCGGGTTGGGTCTTCCTGCACTCCGGGTCCGGTCAGCAAACATCCTCCAACGAAGTCCCTCTCCGCATCATCATGGTGCGCTCGGAAGCCGAGGCGCAGACGCTCCTCAAGGATCTCAAGTCCGGCGCGGATTTCGCCGTTCAGGCGCGCCTGCATTCCATGGAACCCACCGCCGTGGATGGCGGCCTGATGGGCCCCACGGACCCCGCCACCCTGCGCGCCGAGTTGCGCGACGCCCTGAAGGGCCTGGGCCCGGGCCAGATCTCCCCCATCGCCAGGACGCCCTCCGGTTACGCGATACTCAAGGTCCTCCCGCCCGATGAGATCTCCCGCCTCGATGCCGCCGAAGAGGCCCGCCAGTTTTACGTGAGCCAGGCGGATAGCGTGCGTTACGATTTCGATTGCTCCGGCCTCAACGAGACGGAGTCCGCCTTCAACAACTACCCGAAGCCCGCCGGCTGGTATCAGGATCTCAACGTGACCTGCCAGATGCGCGAGAAATCCTGGGCGGCCACACGCGATCGCGCCCTGAAATACGTCGATTCCGCCGATCAGGACCCCAATCGCCGGCCGTTTGACCAATCCTCCGCCCTGGTGACCCTCGGCCAGCTCTACGCCTATCAGGGCGATATGGACCACGCCCTGGAACGCTGGGAATCCGCCGCGCAAAAAGCGATCACGGAACTGCCTCAGGCCGTTACCTACCTCGACGAGTTGCTCGGCATCGGCTACTACCACAAAGCCGAGATGGAGAACGATGTCTACAAGAGCCCGCTCGACCTTTGCCTTTTTCCTATGCGTTCCGCCTTCAAATACCAGAAGCCGTCGTATTCGCAGAAGGCGGTGGAGCGCCTCCTCAAAGTAGCCAAGCAAAAGCCCACTGACCTCGAAGTGCGCTGGGTGTTGAACCTCGCCTACATGTCGCTCGGAGAGTATCCCGCCTCCGTGCCGAAGGAATACCTTATCCCGCTCACCGGTATCGAGTCGTCTGAGGATATCGGGCGGTTCAAGGACGTCGCACCGCAGACGGGCCTCGGCTTCTTCAGCATGGCCGGCGGCGTCTCCGTGGACGATTTCGACGGCGACGGCCTCTTTGACGTGGTCACCTCCAGCATGGATCAGTGCGGCCCCATGCACTTCTTCCACAATAACGGCGACGGCACGTTTTCCGACCGCACCGCCAAGGCCGGCCTCGCCAATCAACTCGGCGGTCTGGGCAACGTGCAGACCGACTATAACAACGACGGCCGTCCGGACATCCTCGTGATGCGCGGCGGTTGGGAGATTCCCCAGCGCCTTTCCCTGCTCCGCAACAACGGTGACGGCACGTTTACCGACGTCACCAAAGCCTCGGGGCTCTCCAATGAGGCGATTTCCACCCAGGCGGCGGCCTGGGCCGACATCAACAACGACGGCCTGTTGGACCTCTTCCTCGGCAGCGAAAAGGGGGCCAACAAGCTCTTTCTAAACCGCGGCGATGGAACTTTCCAGGACATTTCCCACTCCGCCGGTATCGACAAAATCAACGAAAAGGTCGGGTGGATCAAGGCGGTTGCCGCCGCCGATGTCGATGGCGACGGTTATGTGGACTTCTACCTCAATAATTACGCCGGCGACAGCGCATTATTCCACAACAACCACGACCTCACCTTCACGGACGTCGCCCGGCAAGCCGGGGTGTTGGGAACCGGCCGAGGCTTCGGCGCGTTTTTCTTCGACTATGACAATTGCGGCTTACCAGATCTCTTCGTGACCAGCTACTACATGTCCACCGAAGAGACGGTCAAGACCTACCTGGGCCTGCCGTTCAAGGCTGCCCCATTCAAGCTCTACAAGAACCTGGGCAACGGCGCCTTCCGCGACGTCTCCTCGGAAACCGGGCTGGACAAGGTGTTCATGCCTATGGGCATCAACTACGGCGACCTGGATAACGACGGCTACCTGGACATGTACCTCGGCAACGGCGACCCGTCCTATTCCTCGGTGGTGCCCCACGTCCTGCTGCGCAATGACGGCGGCAAGAAGTTCGTTGACATCACCGCTTCCTCCGGCACGGGCGATCTCCATAAAGGTCACGGCATTTCCTTCGCGGACCTCAATAACGACGGCGCCCTGGACATCCTCGCCATTGTCGGCGGCGCCGTTCGCGGCGATAGCCACCAGTTTCGCGTCTTTGAGAATCCCGGCAACAAGAACGACTGGTTGCGCATCCACCTCGTGGGCGTCAAAGCCAACCGCGCCGCTATCGGAGCGCGAATCAAGGTCACGGTGACAAATGAGGGACAAGGGCAGCGTGCGCTCTACCGTTGGGTTTCCACCGGCGCTTCTTTCGGCGGCTCGCCGCTTGAGCAGCACATCGGCCTAGGCCCTTCGGCGCACATCGATTCCATCGAGATCCGCTGGGGAGGCCCTGCCAACACCGTCCAGACCCTGACGAACGTAGAGAAGAACCAAGTGATCGAGGTGAAGGAGGGAGCCGCCGGCTACGCCAAGCTGGCGCGCCCCAAGTTCCAGTTGGGCGCCGCCAAGTAAGCCCAGCGCCGAGCCGCGAACGTAAAGAGAGCGGGAGCCACAACCCGCCGCAAACAGCGAGCATCCCACTCTGTGCGCGTACCCCGTCAGGGTGCGGGAGCTACAACGACTCCGCAAACAGAGAACGTCTTTCACCACGCTCCATTTCGGGATTCCGCTAATGAGGGAACTTCGGGCAGGAGGAAACGAGGAGATTCCGGGACCTCCCCGGCGGGGCCCGGGCGAACCCGAGCCCCCGCGAGGGATTTTGCGTCTCTAAAACTGCAGCCGCAGCGACATCGACATCTGCCGCGGGTTGATGGTTCCGGTGTACCGGCCCAGGTTGTTGGCTGTCTGAACGTAAACCCCGTTCTTCCAGTTGTTCCAATCGTAGCTGGGTCCCGTGTTGCCGCCCGTGAATTGGGTGTGGTTGAAGATGTTGTACATCTCCGCGCGGAACATCAGCACGCGCTTCTCGCTCTTCAGCGGGAAGTTCTTGGAGAACGTCATGTCGAAGTTGAAGACCTTCGTCAGAGGAACGTCCCAAAGCGCGCCGGATCCGGCGTTGCCGAAGCACTCCATGCTCTGGCCGACGCCGTATACCGGGTTAGCCGCGGCCGTGTAGCTGCACGGGTAGGGCTGCACCAGAACGGATTCGTTCCAGATCTGGTTGCCGGCCGAGCCGTTCGGGTTCTGCGTGTAGATGGTCGTTGTGTAGCCTGCGGCGCCTTCCTGCAAACCGGCAGGCAGAGGTGTGGACTGCGCGCTTACCGAATTAGCGCCCAATCCGTGATACTGCGCCGACTGCCCCACGCTGGAGAGCCGGTAATTCCCGACCACAAACGCGCGGTTGCCTTC
>Ga0335069_10011172_pt1 | contig 12690 bp, 11 predicted proteins | sample Lox_Sample_11_FD_206714 | JGI IMG/M metagenome (GOLD analysis project Ga0335069, IMG submission 206714) | Soil microbial communities from Loxahatchee National Wildlife Refuge, Florida, United States - Lox_Sample_1.1 | ecosystem: Environmental > Terrestrial > Soil > Wetlands | place: USA... | reverse complement strand
ACCGACCATCGCGCCGATCCGCAGGTCCCCGGCCGACCACAGCAGCAGCAGGAAGAAGGCTGCCGCACCGACCAGGTAGCCGAGCATGCCGCTCGCGCCTGCGGGCCCGAGGTCGCGGCGCAGCACCCGGATCGGCGGGACGCCGCCCAGGCGTACCAGCGGCGGAACCCCGAAACCGAACAGCAGGACGAGTCCACAGGCGGCTCCCTGGGTTGCCGGAACCAGCGTCGGCGCCGCCAGCGAGGTCTGCAGCACGGCGCCCAGGATTTGCGCCAGCACGAGATGCAGGCCCAGCCCCGCGACCGTCCCGACGGCGCTGGCGGCGATGCCCACCCACGCGAACTCGAGGACGAAGAGCTGCATCAGCCGCGCCTGCTCGACGCCGAGGCAGCGCATCAGCGCACAGGCATCGTAGTGGCGGCGACTGAATCGGCTCGCCGCCGTCGCCACGGCCACCGCGGCGATCAGCGCCGCGAGCAGGGCCACGACCGCGAGAAAGCGTTGCGCCCTTTCGAGCGTGCGCTGCATGTCCGGACGGCCGCTCTCGATCGATTCCAGTTGCTGGCCGCGCGCCAGCGTCCGTTGCGATGCCGCGACGAAGTGGCGCACGGCCGCGGGTGGTCCAGCGGCCAGCAGCCGGTACGTCGCGCGGCTGCCCGGCTGCAGCAGGCCGGTGGCCGCGAGGTCCGGCAGCCCGATCATCACGCGGGGGGCAAAGTTCGCGAATTGCGCGCCGCGATCCGGCTCGATGGCGATCAGCCGGTCGATCCGCAGTCGGGCGTCGCCGAGTTGGATCGAATCGCCGACCCGCAGCTTCAGCGCCGCGAGCAGCTGCGGATCGACCCACGCGGCGCCGGCCGCGGGAATCGTCGTCGCGGGCTCTTCGCGGGCGCCCTCGGCCCGCTGGACGACGACGCTGCCGCGCAGCGGATAGCCCACCGACACCGCCTTCACCGAAGCGAGCACGCTCATGTCCGGCCGCGCGGCATCGAGCGCCATGCTCGGGAACGAGATCGTTTCCGCGACCGCGAGGCCGGCAGAGCGCGCGCGCTGCCGCAGCGCCTCGTCGATCGGCGCATCGGCACCGATCGCGACATCGCCGCCGAGGAGTTGCGCCGCATCGCGCTCCAGGCCCAAGCGTATCCGGTCGACGAAGAATCCGACGCTGGTCACCGCGGCGACCGCGATCGCCAGCGCCGCGGCGAGCAGCCGCAGTTCGCCGCCGCGCCAGTCGCGCCACGCCATCCGCGCGGCATGGCGCAGCAGCGCCGCGAGCGTCACGCCGCGCCCGGCGCGGCTTCGACGCGCGCCGCCCCCAGGCCCAGGTAGCTCGCGATGACCCGCTCGTTGCCGGCCAATTCGTCCGCGGGCCCATGCAGCACGACGTCTCCGCTCTCGAGGACGTAGCCGTAGTCCGCCAGTTGCAGCGCCGCGTGCGCGTTCTGCTCGACCAGCAGGACCGCCACGCCGCGCTGCCGCAGGTCGGCGACGATGTTGAAGATCTCGCGCACGATCAGCGGGGCCAGCCCGAGACTGGGCTCGTCCAGCATCAGCAGGCGCGGCTGCGCCATCAGCGCGCGGCCGATCGCGAGCATCTGCCGCTCGCCGCCGGACAGCGTCCCGGCAAGCTGGCGCCGACGCTCGTGCAGCCGCGGAAAAAGGGCATAGACGTCGTCGAGGCTCCTGCGGACCTGCCGGTCCCCCCGGCGGCGCCTGACGAACGCACCGAGCTCGAGGTTGTCCGCGACGTTCATCTCGGCGAAGAGCTCGCGGCGCTCCGGCACGAGGCAGAGACCGGCCGCCACGCGCTCCTCGACGCTCGACAACGCCAGGTCGGCCCCGTCGTAGCGAACGCTCCCGCGCGACGGCAGCAGGCCCATGACCGCAGCCATCGTCGTCGTCTTTCCGGCTCCGTTCGGCCCGACAACGGTGACGATCTGGCCGGCGCCGACGCGCAGCGAGATCCGGTGCACGGCCTCGACCTTGCCGTAGCCGACCGAAAGGTCGTCGATCTGCAGCAGAGGAATCGCGGTGCCGCTCATCCGATGCCTCCGAGATAGGCCTGGCGCACGGCCGGATCGCGCTGGACCTCCTCCGGGCGCCCCTCGGCGAGCTTCGAGCCGAATTCCATCACGACGAGGCGATCGGTCAATCCCATCACGAAATCCATGTCGTGCTCGACGAGGAGGATGCTGATCCCGTCGCGCCGCAATTCCCGCAGCAGCGCGGCCAGCGCCTGCTTTTCCTGCAGGCGCAGCCCGGCGGCCGGCTCGTCCAGAAGCAGGATGCGCGGATGCGCGCACAGCGCGCGGGCGATCTCGACGATCCGCTGCTTGCCCAGCGCGAGGCCCCCGGCCGGGTCGTCGACATGCTCGGCCAGCCCGACACGTCGCACCTGCTGCGCCGCTTCGCGCAACAGGTGGGCCTCCTCGCGCCGGTCCAGCCGCAGGCAGGCCGGCACGAGCCCGCGTCGACCGCGCCGCGTCGAGCCGATCGCGACGTTGTCGAGCACGCTCATCTGCGGCACGAGCTTGACGTGCTGGAAGCTGCGCGCGACGCCGAGGCGCGAGATCCCGAAGGCGCTGAGACCTCGAATATTGCGGCCGCCGATCTCGATGTCGCCTGCCGTCAGGTCGAGGAAGCCGGTGATGAGGTTGAACATCGTGCTCTTGCCGGCGCCGTTGGGCCCGATGAGGCCGAGGATTTCCCCGGCACCCAGCGAGAAGCTGACATCCTTCACGGCGACCAGGCCGCCAAACTGCTTGCGCGCCGAGCGGACGCTGAGGACCGGCCCGGACACTGCGGCGACCGCGGTTGGCGCCGCGGCAGCCTCGGCGCCGCCGCCGTCGCGCGCCACGCGGGGACGCGGTCGCAGGAGTCGTTGCAGCACCGGCCAGACGCCATCGCCGGTCCGTTGGAGCAGCACGATCATCAGGACGCCGAAGACGATCGACTCGAACTGCCCGCTGCGTCCGAGGAGCCCCGGAAGGACGTCCTGCAGCACCTCCTTCAGGACCGTGATGAGCGTCGCGCCGATCACCGCCCCCCAGACGTTGCCGGCGCCTCCGACGACCGCCATGAAAAGGTATTCGATCCCGGCGCCGATTCCGAACGGGGTCGGATTGACGAAACGCTGCATGTGCGCGTACAGCCACCCGGAGACCGCCGCCAGAAGAGCCGCGTAGACGAAGACGACGATCCGCAGTTGAGCCGGATCGACCCCGAACGCCTCGACCATCGAGGCCCGCCCCTTCAGCGCGCGAATGACGCGGCCGAGCCGCGAATCCAGCAGGTTGGCCGTCGCCCACAAGGCGAGCAGCGCCACGATCCAGGTCAGTACGTAGATCGCCCGCGCATCGGTCAGCGCGAATCCGAACACCTCGATGGGCGGCAGGCCCGTGAGGCCCGTGAATCCGCCCAGCGTCGGCAGCGTACCGAACAGGTAGAACAGGCTGATGCCCCAGGCGAGCGTTCCCAGCGGAAGGAAATGCCCGCGCATCCGCAGCGTCACGAACCCCAGCACGTAAGCGACGGCCGCGGTCGCGATCAGCGCGGCCGGAAGCGTCAACCACGGCGACCATCCGAACTGCAGGCACAGGACGGCGCTCGCGTAGGCGCCGAGCCCGACGAACGCGGCCTGCCCGAACGAGGTCTGGCCGGCCACGCCGGTCAGCAGCACCAGGCCGAGGGCCGCGAGGCTGAAGAGGCCGATGTAGTTGAAGAGCGTGACATAGAACGGCGGCGCGACGAGCGGCACGAGCGCCAGCACGGCCACCACGATGCCCAAGGCGATCCGGCGGTCGATCATCGTGTCGAGCCTCCCGCCGTCACGAATCCTCCTCCACGTGGTGCGTCGTGAGCGACAGCCAGAGCAGCACCGGGATGATCAGCGTGAAGACGATGACCTCCTTGTACTGGCTCGCCCAGAACGACGCGAACGACTCCAGCAGCCCGACGAGCATCGCGCCCGCGAGCGCCAGCGGATAGCTCGCCAGTCCGGCGACGATCGCGGCGACGAATCCCTTGAGGCCGATCAGGAAGCCGGAGTCGTAGTAGATCGTCGTGATCGGGCCGATCAGGATGCCCGACAGCGTGCCGAGCACGGCGGCGAGCGCAAAGCTGAGCCGTCCGGCGGCATCCGGGCTGAACCCGATGAGGCGCGCCCCGGTATGGTTGAACGCGGTGGCCCGCAGGGCCTTGCCGTAGAGCGTGCGTCCGAAGAAGAGCGCCAGCGCCGCGATCAATGCGACCGCCACGCCCAGGATCCAGAGGCTCTGCGACGTCACGGTCAGGGCGCCGAGGTCGAACCGGGCCTCGGAAAACGGCGGCGTCCTCGCGCCTTCGGCGCCGAAAAAGAAGAGCGAAAGGCCCGTCAGCGCCAGGTGGACGGCCACCGAGACGATCAGCAGGACCAGCACCGGAGCGCCGGCAAGCGGCTGGAAGGCGACTCGGTACAGCAGCGGGCCGAGCGGCGCGACGACCAGCAGCGTCAGCGCCACCTGGAACCCGAGCGACAGCTGCCGCGGCGCCGCCCACCACGCGAGCGCCGCCACCGCAAGCGGGAAACCGAGCGTCGACGCCAGCCGCCGCGCCACCCGTTGCGTGCGGTGCGCGCGGACGAGGTGCACGCTTTCCGCCGCGCCGGCGACGATCGCGAGGCCGACCACCAGCCAGACGACTCCGGGAAAGCGTCCGGCCTGCAGGCTGGCCAGCGTCAGCGCGCCGAACGATACGAATTCACCCTGCGGGATCAGGATGACGCGCGTCACGGCGAAGACCATGACGAGCGCGATCGCCAGCAACGCGTAGATCGCGCCGTTGGTCAGGCCGTCCTGCGCCAGGAGCGCGGCAATCTGCCAATCCATGGATGATCGAGCCTCCCCCGTCATGCACGACACCGGCATGGCGCCGCGCCAATACCCCGATGGCCTCTTGCCGGATGCGGATTATCGCCGGAACCGGCGCGCGCCCGCGGTTCCCCTGCCTTCGACCCGCCGCCTTCAACCTCCGGACTGGGCCGCGACGAACGCCGGATCGTGCGCCAGCCACCCGCGCAGCGCGGGCGTCGTGATCAGCGTGCTGCCGATCGCCATCAGCACCAGCATCGTGAAAACCGCGGGAGGTATCACGCCGAGGTCGTAGCCGACATTGACGACGACGAGTTCCATCAATGCGCGGGTATTCATCATGATGCCGATCGCGCCCGATTGGCGGACGTCGAGCCCGGCCCAGCGCGCCGCGATGTAGCAGGCCCCGAGCTTGCCCGCCGCCGCCATCGCGAAGAGTAGTCCGCACCAGGCCCAGAGCGTTGCGGAATCGAGCGACCGGATGTCGGTCCGAAGGCCGGTATAGGTGAAGAAGATCGGCAGGAAGAAGACCTCGACGAACCCGCCGACGCGCTCGCGCCACGCGCTCACGAGGGACTCGCGATCGTGCAGCAGGACGCCGAGCAGGAAGCCGCCGAAGATGGCGAAGATCCCCAGCAGGTGGGTCGACATGCCGGCCAGGAAGACGGCCGCCAGTACGACGCTCAGGAGGCCCGGCGACAGCGGGTCGCCGCGCGCCTGCGCCCGCGCGACGAAGCGATGCAGCAGCGGGCGCACGACGCCGAACGACAGCGCGACGAATCCTGCCAGCAGCACGACCCGCAACGCGAACTGCGTGCCCGAGAACCGCGCTGCGGCCAGCGCGGACACGATCGCGAGCAGCAGCCAGCCGACGACGTCGTTGATCGCCGCGGCACTGATCGCGATGAAGCCCAGCACCGTGCGATGCATCCGCAACTCGATCATGATCCGGCCCAGGATCGGCAGCGCCGTAATGGAAAACGCCGTCCCGACGAAGAGGCAATAGGCCGGCCACGTCCCGCTGCGTGCCAGCGCCTCGGCCGACAGGACGCCGAACCCGATGCCGACCAGGAACGGCGCGGCGATTCCGGCCGCCGCGATCAGGTAGACGGCGCGGCGGTTCTGCGCGGCGGCAACGTGCGAGAAGTCGAATTCGAGCCCGATCTGGAACATCAGCAGGATCAGTCCGACCTGGCTCAGGATCGTCAGCGGTTCGCCGGAAACCGAGTGGAACACGTAGCCGAAGATGCCCGGCGCCAGCAGCCCGAACAGCGACGGCCCGAGGAGTATCCCGACGACGATCTCGCCCACGGCCCGCGACTGCCGGATCCGCCGCGCGACGTTTCCCGCAAGGCGCGAGGACAGCACGATCAGCGTCAGCTGAAGCAGGATGAAAAAGACCAGCGATTCGGTATCGTGGGCACTGCGCTGCACGGAGGCCGCCTCCTGTCGGACAAGGCCCGCGCCGCGGTGACGTCCGGGCGACGGGCAGCCGCGAAGTTACACGAGCCGCCGCCCGCTGCTGCCCAGGTCGACGAACCTGCCAAGCGGCCAACCTTCGATCGCCGAGGTCCCGAATGTACCTGCCGGAGCATTTTGCGGAACACGACGTGCCGACGCTGCACGCGCTGATTCGCGCCCATCCGCTTGCGACGCTGGTGACGGCCGGCGCCGACGAACTGGTCGTCAACCACGTGCCCCTGCTGCTGGACGCCGGAAACGGCCCGTTCGGGACGTTGCGTGGGCATGTCGCGCGAGCCAATCCGGTCTGGAAGCAGTTCTCGCCGACGCTCCCGACCGTGGCCGTTTTCCAGGGCGCCGACGCCTACATCACCCCGTCCTGGTATCCGAGCAAGGCCGAGCACGGGAAGGTCGTGCCGACGTGGAATTACGCCGTCGTCCACGCGCACGGCGTTCCGCGGGTCATCGAGGACCCGGCTTGGCTGCTGGCGCTGGTCTCGGACCTGACGCGGACGCACGAAACCGCGATCGGCTCCGCATGGACGGTCGGCGACGCACCCGGCGACTACATCGAGCAGATGCTGCGTGCGATCGTCGGCATCGAGATGCCGGTCGCGACGCTGCGCGGCAAATGGAAAGCGAGCCAGAATCGCCTGCCGACCGATCGCGCGGGCGTCGCGCGCGGCCTTGCGGCGCGCAGCGACGCGGCGGCGCAGGAGATGGCCACGCTCGTCCGGCGCCCGGAGTCGCCCTGACGTCGACAGCCCTGACGTCGGCACGCCCCGGGATGCCGCCAGCGACGTCGCAATACCGCCGTGGCGTTGGCCGTAACAACCTGTGAACGCTTCGTTCATATTCGCGCCGGAGCCCCGTGATCCAATCCTACCCATCGACAATTCGACACGGAGACCGTCATGGTTGCGAGTTTTTCCTTCCCCGCCCTGGCCCGGCGCGGGTCGCGCGTCGTCGCCGGGCTCGGTGCGACGGCGACTTCGGCCATGCTGGCCGCGGCGCTTCTTGCCGGCAGCCTGCCGGTGGCGTCCGCCCAGTCCGCGGAACCCGGGACATCGGCAGAGTCGGGAATGATGCACCGCGGCGACGGCGAAGGCTTCAAGGCGATGCAGGCACGGCACCAGGAATTCCTGAGGCACCGGCTCGACGCCGCCGCCGAGCGCCTCGAATTGAAGGCGAGCCAGATGCCAGCGTGGCAGGCGTTCGCCGCCGCATTCACCTCGTTGCATGAGCATCCGCCGATGATGGAACCGGGAGCCGCCGAGAAGCTCGACGGCGCGGCCATGATCCGCGCATCGTCCGACCACGCCGCGGACCATGCCCGCAAGCTCGCCGCCGTGGCGGACGCGGCAGTGAAGCTGCAGGCGACGATGTCGGGGAACCAGAAGTCGCTGTTTGCCGAAATGGTGAGGCACTACATGGCACACCACCACGGGCCGCATGCCGGCCCGCGGCCGCCGATGCACCGCGATGGGGGAGGGTCTGACGGCCCGCACTCGTCCGCCGGCATCGAAGGGCCCGACGACGACGGCCCACATCCTTCGATGATGACACCCGAATGACTCGCGGGCGTCCGCCGCAGCGCGAACGGCCTGCGGCGGGCGCCTTGGGCCGGCAGGCGCCTTGGGGCGGAAGGGTCCTACCCTCGAGCGTTCGCCTACCGGAGCACGGTAGTCCGTACGGCACCGGGTCGGTTTAGAGGGGAAACCCTGTCCTTCCGCGTCCGGCGCGCGGATAATCGGCTCGCAGTATCCGGGTCCGGCGTGCGCTGTTCGTCCTACGACGCGGGCGGCAGCGGATGCGGGCGACGAGAAAAAACCGCGAACGAAAGTAGCGCCCGATGGCCAAGATCACGCTGCAGCAGTTGACGCAGGCGGGGGCCTGCGCCGACCAGGTGTCCGCCTTTCGGCACGTCTTCGGCGACGCCGCCGAAGTCACGATGGACAACGCATGGCGCGCGCACGGGCATTTCGACTGGAGCGCAGCGGCCGCGAAATTCCTCGACCTGGAACACCTCCTCGACTTCGAGGATCGCGTCGAGGAAGCACGGCATGCATTCGTCGTCGGACGGCGCGCGCTGCGCGCCGCCTACCAGGCCGGCGGTTCGGCGGCTACCTTCGATGCGGCCATGCAACCGCTCTACGACGCGCGCGACAAGGTCTACGCCGTCGCCTTCACCGAGTGCTACCTCGCGCAGCACGGCCACTGATTTCGTCGTCGCACCGGCCGCCGACGACGCATTCATCCGGGCCGTCGCCTGGCGCCTCGACACCGCGACGGGTCTACCACGCTTCAATGGACAGGAGACGTCATGGCAGCACGTGTTCCCCTCGCTGGAAGCTACGTTCGGACGCGCCATGCGCGTCAGGGTCCTGCTCCCGCGCAAGGCCAGATGACATTGACGCTGCTGCTGCGACGCAAAGGCCAGTTGCGCAGTTTCCTTCAGACGGCGCGGCGGGCACACCTGGATCACGCGACCTTCGCCAGCCTCTACGGGTTCAAGGACGAGGACCTCGCGGCGGTCAAGGCGTTCGCCGCGGCACATGGGCTCGCCGTCGACGACGTGAGCCGGTCGGCTCGCTCGGTACGCGTGTCCGGCACGGTCCAGAAGATCCAGGATGCCTTTGGCGTCTCGATCAGCGAGTACCGCGGCGACGACGGCCGCACGTACCGAGCGCATGACGGCGAGGCCTCGTTGCCGGGGGACATCGCGCCCATCGTCGAACACGTGCTGGGATTGTCGGAGCGCCCGGTCGCGAAGCCGCACTTCAGGCGCCTTGCCGCAGCGCCGCGTGCAGCGGGCGGCACGTTCACGCCGCTCGATCTGGCGACGCTCTATCAATTCCCGTCCAGCGATGGCGCGGGACAGTGCATCGGGATCATCGAGCTGGGCGGCGGGTACCAGGCAAGCGACCTGAACACGTTTTTTTCCGGCATCGGCCTGGCGACGCCGACCGTGGTCGCGGTCGGCGTCGACGGCGCGAAAAACGTCCCGGGCGGAGACCCTAACGGAGCCGACGGTGAAGTCGAGCTGGATATCGAGGTCGCCGGCGGCATCGCGCCGGCTGCTCGCATCGCCGTCTACTTCGGACCGAACACGGACGCCGGCTTCCTCGACGCGATCAACGCCGCCGTCCACGACACGACCAACAATCCGGGGGTGATCTCGATCTCGTGGGGTGGCCCCGAAAGCTCGTGGGCTAGCAGCTCGCTGACGGCCTTCGACGACGCCTTCCAGAGCGCGGCCGCGCTGGGCGTCACGGTCTGCGCCGCCGCCGGGGACAACGGCTCGGCCGACGGGACCTCGTCGGACACGGCGGACTTCCCGGCCTCCTCGCCGAATGTCCTGGCCTGCGGCGGCACCAGCCTCGTGGCCTCCGGTTCCACGATCAAGAGCGAAACCGTCTGGAACGACGGCGCGAGCGGCGGCGCAACCGGCGGCGGAATCAGCACGACCTTCCCGGTGCCCTCGTATCAGACGGGCCTCAGCGCACCGTTGACCGCCGGCGGCACGCGCACGCTGACGGGGCGCGGCGTTCCCGATATCGCCGGCAACGCGGATCCGCAGACGGGCTACGCGATCGTCGTCGATGGCCAGTCGGTCATCATCGGTGGAACGAGCGCCGTCGCGCCGCTGTGGGCCGGGTTGACGGCGCGGCTGAACGCGCTCACCGGCAAGAGGCAGGGACTGCTCAATCCGGTGCTGTCCTCGAGCGTGGCGAGGGACATCACGGCGGGAAACAACGGAACGTATGCGGCGGGCAAGGGCTGGGACGCCTGTACCGGTTGGGGCTCGCCGAATGGGGCGGCGCTCCTGGCCGCGCTGAATTCGAGCCCGGCGCCTGCGCCGGCTCCTTCGCCGTCGCCTTCGCCGACGCCGCCACCTCCACCTCCGCCGCCTTCGCCGACGCCGGCACCTCCACCACCGCCGCCGCCGCCGCCTCCGCCGCCGCCTCCGCCACCGCCTCCGCCGAAACACAAGAAGCATCGGCACTGAGCGCGCCGGGACGCGCGGCGCCCCGGAATCGGCTGCGGACGTTCGTTGCGGGGTAAGCGCTGCGATCTATCAGCGGGGTCGTGCAAGGTACGGCCCCCTCCCCCACCCCTCCCGCACGCGCGAGCGTGACCGTCATGCCCGGCGCCTTCGCGAGGCTAGGCAACGGGCGCATCGGCATGAGCGGACGGTCCGACCCGGGCGGCTTCATGGTCCGCCGTGCCCCGACCGGCATGCGGCAAATTGCCGCACCCGGCGAGCCGCGTCCGACCCGTGATGCATAATCATCGGGACTCTCGAACCTCCGGCGAACCTTCCTCGGCATTGGAGATGGAAACCCAAGCGGGCCGCAGCCCGATGCCCTCGACGACGCGGCGTCGGGCCCTCGGCGCCTCGCTCGCGGCGATTGCGCTGGGCTCCACGACGTGGAGCATTCCCGCCTCCGCGGCGCACCTCGCGATCGGCCAGCCGGCGCCACCGTTGACGCTGGTGACGCTCGACGGCGAACGCATCGGCACGCAGCAACTGCTCGGATCCGTCGTGATCCTCACGTTCTGGGCGACATGGTGCGAGCCCTGCCGCATCGAGCTTCCCGCGCTGTCGGCTTATGCCGCGCGCCACGCGGAAAACGGGCTGCGCGTCCTCGGCTTCAGCCTCAACGAGCCGGACGACATCCCGGCCGTGCGCCGGATTGCGGCACAACTGAGCTTTCCGGTCGGACTGCTGGGCAGCGCCTGGGCCGGAGGTTATGGGCGCATCTGGCGCCTTCCGGCCAGTTTCACGATCGACCGCCAGGGTCGCCTCGCCGACAACAGCTGGAACGATCCGGACCCGGGTTGGACCGAGGCCCGGCTGCAGCGGGTCATCGGGCCGTTGCTCGGCTGAGCAGCGGGTGACCGTCGCGAAGCGGTCGGCCCCGCAAAGCGCGGCGGCGAGTTCGAACGACGCCTCGCCCCTTCCGGCGCCGCGTACGGAAGCGGGCGGGCCGCTGACGCTGCCACGGCTTCACGCGCTGCGCTGGATCGCGATCGCCGTCCAGGTCGTCCTCGTGGTGATGGCGGGCCGATGGTTCGGCGGCGACGTCGCGATCGCTCCGGCCCTGGCGATCTGCGCGCTTCAAGCTGCCTTGAACGCGGCGTCGCACTGGCGACTGCGCCGCTTCGGCAACCTGCCGGACCGCGAACTGTTCTTCCAGTTGGTGGTCGATGCCGCGGCATTGACGGGCGTCGCGTATTTTGCCGGCGGCTCGACCAACCCGATCGTGACGCTGTACCTGCCGTCGATCGCCATCGGCGCGACGATCCTGCCACCACGACGGGCCGCGGCGCTGGCGATCGTCGCGATCGCGTGCTATTCGTTCGTCGCGCGTGTCCATCGGACGATCCACATTCACGATGCGCAGCAGGCCTTCGAGGCCCACCTCTTCGGCATGTGGCTGATCTTCGTCATCTCGGCCACGCTGATCGCGTGGTTCGTGGTCCGGATGAGCCAGGCCATCCGCTTGCGCGATGCCGAGCTTGCCGATGCGCGCGAGGCGGCGCTGCGCAACGATCGCGTCGTCGCGCTCGGCAACCTCGCCGCCGGGGCTGCCCACGAACTCGGGACGCCACTGGCCACGATGGCCGTCCTGGCGGGCGAACTGGCGCAACGGACCGACACGCCCGAAGAGGCCCGTGCCGACGCCGAACTGATCGCGATGCAGGTCCGCGAATGCAAGCGCATCATCTCGCAGTTGACGACGCGCGCCGGAAGTCCGCGTGCCGCTGATCTCGCCGCGGTGCCGTTCGACGACTGGCTCCGGTCGCTCCTGCAAAGGTGGCACCTGCAACGACCGTCGGCCATCGTGAAACTGGACGTCACCGGCTCGTCCCCGGCACCGCGGGTCATGAACGATTCGGCGCTCGAGCAGGCGCTCCTGAGCCTGCTCAACAACGCGGCCGACGCGAGCTCGCAGCCCGTCGACGTCACGGTGAACTGGATGCCGTCGAACGCGACGCGACAGGCCGGCTCGGCTCATGCCAGCGCCCCGAATGCCGTCATGCTGTCCATCGAGATCGCCGATCGCGGTCCGGGAATTCCGCCGTCGCTCGTGCCGCTGCTCGGCCGCGAACCCGTGACGACCCGAGGCGATGGCCGCGGATTCGGGTTGATGCTCGCACGCACGGCCGTCGAACGCCTCGGTGGCTCGCTCCATCACGACAGCCGCGCGGGCGGGGGAACGATCGCTCGCCTCGGCCTGACCGCGGTCACCGGGAATGCGACCGGCGCCGCCTCCGCGAGCGCCCTGCCGTGACCGCACGCCAGGGACGCCTGCTCCTCGTCGACGACGATGAAACCTTCGCGCGCGTCCTGTCGCGCACGTTGGGATCCCGCGGT
>Ga0335069_10011171_pt1 | contig 12691 bp, 11 predicted proteins | sample Lox_Sample_11_FD_206714 | JGI IMG/M metagenome (GOLD analysis project Ga0335069, IMG submission 206714) | Soil microbial communities from Loxahatchee National Wildlife Refuge, Florida, United States - Lox_Sample_1.1 | ecosystem: Environmental > Terrestrial > Soil > Wetlands | place: USA... | reverse complement strand
CCGGCGCCTACAAAGCCGACCCGGTGCCAATGGCGCTCTGGGGCGGAACGGTATACGAGGGCATACGCACCGGAGTCTCGCAGGGTTTGTTCACCGTGAAGGGTGTTCTAGAGCAGCCCGATACACATCAATGGAAAGCCGAGGGGACTTGGCAGACCACGGAGATGCTGAAGTCGAAGCCCCATAAGGAACAAGTTGCCAATGAACCGCGCGGGATGAACGATGACTCGGGGCCGCCAGTCCTTCGGCATTACGGCTCAGCCAAGCCGAAGCCACCTGAAACTCCGCCGCCCGCGCCCGCCACCACCTCGACGCCGTCGGAGCCCAAACCAGCTTCAGTCCCTCCAAGTCCTGCAGCTCCCCCAACTCCACAGCAGCCGGCGGCGCCCGCACCTTCGACCGTAGATCGGGCCGAAATGCAGGGGCCGGTTTTGAAACGCGGCAAGCCCGCACCGACGGAGCCGGAACCGGAAGTCGCTCCAACCCAGCCACCGAAGACTGGGGCTGCACCGAAATCTTCGTCGCCAGCCGTACAGTTGATTCCCGCGATTTCCGACGCAGGCGGGCCCGATCCACGACCTTACAAGTACAACATGACATCTGCCGAGGAACAGCAGTTTCGTAGCAAGATGCTCGCGTTCGCGGCAACCGAAGTAAACAATCGTGCCCGTGAGCTCGAAGCCGGGACAATCGGCCAGCCAGCGCCGAAGCCCTCAACGCAGGCAAAGAAAAAGACCGCGGCTGGTCCCCAGCCCCACTTCGAAAATGTCGAGTTCCACGTTTTCGATCTGGTTAACAGCAACGAACCTGTCCTGGTTCTGACTGCGCAAGCCGATTTGCCCTCCAGCCAGACTCGCACATCAGACAATCAGTTTCTCGTCAGCATTGTTTACAACCAGGACGTCAACGGCGACTTTCACAAAGTGTTATCCAATGTGACCGACACGCGGCATCTGGATGTGCTTCCCAATTACGAATTTATTGACGCGGTCGATGTCGACGGAGATGGCCGTGGAGAACTGCTTTTTCGCAAAAATTCAGATACGGGGAGCGCGTTCGTCATTTACCGCGTCATCGGGAGCCAGCTTTATGCGCTGTTTCAGGGGACTCTCTGAGGGCTGTTAAACGAACCTGCCAGCGAAGAAATGCTTATCTTTGCTTGAGTACCAACTCACCGTTCTCAATTTTCATCCCATCCACGTTGTCGGGAAGTTTGAGACGGTCGCGCTGCTCGGAAAGCTTTCGTTGCAGTGCATCGTTCACCAACGACACCGGAATGTTCAGATCGCCAACCTTGAACTCCGTAGGATCAAATGTCGCGTACCCATCTTTCGAGCCGAGATGTCCAGCCAAAGTGACATACACATCCCTGCCGCCAATTTGGGTGAGAAACTGGCCGCGCGCGACGTCTCCCTCGAAATTCACCTGGTAATCCTTCACTTCTGGCTGACCGGGCGCAATCGGCGCGTCCGCTGAAGTTGGCACCGAAGTGGGCAAGCCGGAGTTCGCCGCAGCCTGCAGCGTGGAGGCAGGAATCGCCCCTGCCGCTTGTGCTATCGCGGCACTGACTTCATCGGAACTTAGCCGAATTTCCGGAGACGGCTTTCCTGCTTCTTTCGGCTGATCGAGTTGCTGTAGCTTCTCCTGGAACGACTCAGCTTTCGCCGCCGCGACCGACGCCGGCAACGGCTGCGAAACCGGTTGCGGCTTCTTCAGGACCAACACGATTGCGATCAACGAACTCGCAAGCGTAGCGATGCTGATAACTCGATCCAGCTTCCACTTCATGGCCTAATTATGGTATCCGCTTAGGAAGTCGTCGCTCAGGTCACGAAAGATGCTGGCCGGGAGACCCTGGGAAGGCTCTACAAATGAATCGATTGCACTAGTAACCACCCATTGAGTACTGCAATGAATGCTGCTGTTACCCACGCCAACCACTTCAGCCAGGGCGCGTTCACAAACTCGCCCATCTTCTGCCGATCGCTGGTAAACATGACGAGTGGAATCACTGCGAAGCTCAATTGCATGCTCAAAACCACTTGGCTAAGCACCAGCAGGCTGGCCGTGCCGCGAACGCCCCAGAGGGCGGTCACAATAATCGCCGGTACGATTGCTAATGCGCGCGTGATAAGCCGTCGCAACCAAGGACGCATGCGGATATTCAGAAAACCTTCCATCACCACCTGCCCGGCCAGAGTTCCGGTAAGCGTCGAGTTCTGCCCCGAGGCCAGCAACGCCAAAGCAAACACCGTTCCTGCGGCCCCGACTCCGAGCAGCGGCGACAACAGCTTGTAGGCATCCTGAATTTCCGCAATCTCATGATGCCCGGTGCGATAGAAAGTCGCGGCCGAAACGATAAGAATCGCCGCATTCACGAACAACGCCACCGTAAGCGCGATGGTCGAATCGATCGTGCAATACCGAATTGCCTCGCGCCGGCCTTTCGACGTCTTTTCAAAATCACGCGTCTGCACAATCGCGGAGTGCAAATACAAATTGTGCGGCATCACCGTCGCACCCAGAATTCCAATCGCGATGTACAGCATCGCTGGATCGCGAATAATCTGCGTGGACGGAATAAAGAAGCCACTCAATAACCCGGTCAACTCGGGACGCGAGAACAGGATCTCCAGTCCAAAACAAATCCCGATCGTGCCAATCAGCGAGATAACAAGCGCTTCGAGAAAACGAAAGCCCTTTTGCTGAAGGAAGAGAATCACCAACACGTCCAGCGCCGTAAGACAGACACCAATGATCAAAGGAATGTGAAACAGCAAATTCAGCGCAATCGCTGAGCCGATTACTTCCGCCAAATCGCATGCTGCGATCGCAATCTCAGCGAAAACCCAGAGCATATTCGAAACCGGCCGGCTGAAATGATCACGGCACGCTTGCGCCAGATCACGACCTGTCACGACTCCTAGCTTGATGGCCAGCGTCTGCAGCAGGATAGCCATGAAATTGGAAATCATGATGACCGACAGCAGCGTGTAGTTGAACCGTGAACCGGCCGCCAGGTCCGTCGCCCAATTGCCTGGATCCATGTAACCGACGGCAACCAGAAATCCGGGCCCGGCAAAGGCTAACAACTTTCGAAGAAACGCCGAGGATTGTGGGACGGGCAGGCTGCTATGAATTTCCGGAAGGCTGGGCCGCGCGCCAACAGCACGCCATCCTTGCGATTCCGTATTCATTGTGTTGGTCGCCATGGAAGGGGACTTATCAGCCCGACGCGTTACTGAATATTAGCATGAGTATATCTGGAAAGATAAACTATAGTTAATTACCTTAGTGACTGCTCAGGGAAGGAATTCGGCGGGTTTAATTGCGCCCAGCGCGGGATTTCTCGGCTGAAACCCACACTCGCTCCGCCGCGGAGCGGCCAAGCGCCACTTTGCCTGCGTCCGTGGCCAAGCTCAAGGTTTGATCGTAGTTGCGTCCTGAAACGTAGATTTCCGCCCCAGGGCGCACGCCGCGTTCTTCCAGGAACTCCAGCAACTTGCGGTCACGCTCATAGATGCTGCGCACCACATAGCGTTTGTCCGGTTCAGCCTGCGCCAGCAGAAGCAACCCACGACGACGCCGACTGGCAGGACTCTCCTGCTCGCTAAGATTTCCATGGGGGCAGTTGCGCCCTCGGCCGAGTTTGGCGACCAATTTTGCTTCGAAGTCCGGCGAAACCGCGTGCTCGAGACGCTCAGCCTCGTCGTGTACCTTGTACCATTCCATGCCAAACATTTCGGAAAGCATACGCTCGATCAGGTGATGGCGAAGGGTCAGGCGCTGCGCGATTTTCCGTCCCGCCGGCGTCAGAGTGACCTGACCATGCGCCTGCACCCGCACTAGTCCGTCCTTCTTCAGTCTTCGCAGAGCCATGGTGACTGCGGGCGGCGACACCGAAAGCCAATGCGCCAGCGTCGCAGAGATCACAGTTTCTCCCTCGCTCTCCGCGCCAAGGATCGCCTTAAGATAGTCTTCTTTCGAAACTGTGATCATTTAAGAATCGATTATACGAGAGGTTAAGCATAGTTAATGCAACAAAGACGCAGCTCGGACAGTTAAGCCCCCTTTCCCGCCGTTTGACATCATCCTCTGCCCCCACCTAACCTTGTTTGTCTCGGCGATATGAAAGTACTTGTCATCGGAAGCGGTGGGCGCGAGCACGCCCTAGTTTGGAAATTGCGGCAATCCTCGCGCGTTTCCAAACTCTATTGCGCGCCCGGCAACGGCGGAATCGCGCAGGACGCCGAATGTCTTCCGGTCGACATTAAAAGCTTGCCGTCGCTGACCTCCTTGGCTGAGAAGATCCAGCCTGAGCTCACCGTAATCGGCCCGGAACTGCCTCTTTCCTTGGGTGTAGTGGACGAACTTACGCAGCGCGGCTTCAGGACATTCGGCCCTACTCGCGCCGCGGCGCAACTGGAATCCAGCAAGAGCTTCGCTAAAGAATTCATGCAGCGCCACCACATTCCAACCGCTGCATACGCAATTTGCAAAACTCTCGAAGACGTTCGCGACGCCCTCCCGCACTTCCACATGCCGGTCGTTGCCAAGGCTGACGGGCTGGCGGCGGGCAAGGGCGTCGTCATCTGCAAAACCAAAGACGAGGCACTCTCTACTGCTGGCGAAATGCTCAGCGGCAAAATGGTTGGCGAAGCCGGGTCGAGCATCGTGCTGGAAGAATGTCTGACGGGTGAAGAATTGTCCTTCCTTGTGCTCAGCGACGGCGCACGGGTTGCTCCTCTGGTTGGCGCTCAGGATCACAAGCGCGTGGGCGATGGTGACACGGGCCCCAACACTGGCGGCATGGGCGCCTACTCCACTACTGCCATGCTTGATGATCAGATGAAAAACTGGCTGGTGCAGCACATTGCGCGGCCAGTTATCGATGGCATGAAGGCTGAGGGCGCTGAATATAAAGGCGTCTTATACTGCGGCCTGATGATGACCGCGAAAGGTCCAATGGTGCTGGAGTTCAACTGCCGCTTCGGCGATCCCGAAACCCAGCCAATCCTTGTGCGGCTTGAAAGCGATTTGGTGGAGGCGCTGGAAGCTTCCATTGAGGGCCGCGTCAGCGAAGGCGATTTCCGCTGGTCGAGCGACGCATCAGTTTGCGTGGTTGCTGCTTCCGGCGGCTATCCCGGAACCTTCGAAGCCGGCAAGCGCATCACCGGGCTCGACAAGGTAGAGAAGCTTGATGGCGTGAAAGTCTTTCACGCTGGGACCTCGCAGCACGACAATGCTTTCTTCTCTGCGGGCGGCCGGGTGCTCGGCATTACCGCGAAAGCACCGGATCTGCGAACGGCAGTTGACCGTGCGTACGAGGCGGTCGGCATGATTAATTTCGAAGGCATGCACTACCGCAAAGACATTGCGGCAAGGGCACTGAAGAAGTAGTACCTAAATCCAGACAGAAATAATTAAGGGAGACTCATGAGCAAGCCACTGGTTTCGATTGTTATGGGAAGTGACTCGGACCTCGACATCATGCGCGAGGCCGCAAAAGCGCTCGAAGATTTCGGCATCGCCTACGAGATTGACGTGACGTCGGCGCACCGTTCGCCAGACCGCACCGCCGAATACGCCCGCAAGGCTGCTGGACGCGGAATCCGCATCATCATCGCGGGTGCAGGGGGCGCAGCCCACCTTGCCGGCGTAATTGCTGCTCACACGACCTTGCCTGTCATCGGCGTGCCAATCCCTTCTACGTCCCTGAATGGCATGGATTCGCTTCTCGCAACCGTGCAGATGCCCGCCGGAATTCCCGTGGCAACCGTAGCGATCGGCAAGCCTGGCGCAACGAATGCCGGTATCCTGGCCGCCCAAATCCTAGGTTTAGCCAGCGCCAGCATCGACAAGAAGCTCGAAGCGCACAAGGAAAAGCTGGCTAACGGTGTGGAAGAGAAATCGAGAAAGTTGAAGATTACTCTGGGAACTTAATGACGGCCGGTATTGAGTTCACAGAACTGCTTGACTACACGGCGCAAGAGACGCAGCGCTGGAAGCAGTTTTTCGTGACCAATCCCTCAGCCCTCGATCTGCCAATCGACATTGCTGATGCGGGCACCGTCCGCGCACTGGTGAAACACATTTTCGTGGTGGAGTTGTACTTCGCACTCCTCGTCAGCGACTCATTGTTGCCCGATTTCGAGGCTTTACCCGTCGCTAACCTCGATGAGCTTTTTCAGATCAGCGAAAACGCCGATGCCAAATACCGGCAGTTCATTGCGAAGGCCAACCAGGAAGATTGGAACTCGAAAGTGGAATTGAAGTCGCGGCGAGTTTCTGGCTTCAGCAAGAGAAAAGCCGTGACTCAGGCCTTAACTCATAGCATGCGTCACTGGGCGCAAATCTCAACCTTCTTGCGGCAACAAGGACTGAAGCAAGACTGGAATCACGATTTCCTGATGAGTGCCGCAATGCAGTAGGACTAAAGCTCCAGGGTCTTGAGATACTCGCGAAACGGGCCGCCAAGGTCGCGCCGCTTCAGCGCGAACTCCACTGTCGCCTTCAGAAAGCCAAGCTTGTCTCCCGTGTCATGGCGCTTTCCGTCATATACGAAGGCATACATCTTTTCCTTCTTGAGGTGCAGCTTCATGCCATCTGTGAGTTGTAGCTCCCCGCCGACGCCAGCAGGTGTTTCCGCAAGAGTTTCGAAAAGAGTCGGCGTCAAAACGTAACGTCCGATGACTGCCAGGTTCGATGGTGCATCCTCAAACTTCGGCTTCTCCACCATGTCCTCGATCTCAAACAAGCGGCCGTCGAAGCGTCCGTCAGCCGGCTTAACCTTCAAAACACCATACGAAGAGATCGCGGGCCCTTCTACCACCTGAGTTGCGAGAACGCACCCGTGGGTCTGTTCAAAGACGTCAATCATTTGCTTGAGGCAGGGAGGATCGGCATCGATGACGTCATCAGCCAGCAACACGGCAAACGGCTCGTATCCCACCAGTTCGCGCGCCATTAAAACGGCGTGGCCCAGGCCCAGAGCTTCCTTCTGCCGCACGTAGGCCACGTGGATCATGTCAGAAATCTCACGCACCACTTTGAGGAGCGCGGTTTTCTTGCGGTCTTCGAGCATGCGTTCCAGTTCGTAGCTGACATCGAAGTGGTCTTCGATCGACTGCTTACCGCGGCCGGTCACGATGACAATCTGGTCGCAACCAGAGGCCAACGCCTCCTCCACCCCATACTGAATGATGGGTTTATCGACCAGCGGCAGCATTTCTTTCGGCTGAGCCTTGGTGGCCGGCAGGAATCGTGTTCCCAGTCCGGCGGCAGGAAAAACCGCTTTGCGCACTCGCATGTTGTTGTTAAGCGCCCGATCTTTTGTGAATTGCCATTTGGATGGCGGAACCGCCAGAAAGATTGTACCTGCTGCGCTTAAAACCTGCCTTATCTACGCAGTGAAAAACTGGCGATCAGTGTTAGAATCTCTATGATCCCACCGGAGCTTCCTAAGGTTGATTGAGCTGGCACCATCGATTCTGTCTGCGAACTTCGCTCGTCTGTCGGAGGAAGTCCAAGCAGCCGCAGCAGGCGGAGGAACTGTCGTCCACGTCGATGTCATGGACGGCCACTTTGTCCCTAATATAACCATCGGACCTCCCGTGGTGCGCTCGCTGCGCAAAGCGACAGAACTTCCGCTCGATTGCCATCTTATGATCGAGAATCCGGACCAGTTCATCCTCGACTTTACGGATGCAGGTGCGGACTGGATTTCAGTCCACCAGGAAGCCTGCCGGCACCTGGATCGGACGCTACATCTGATTCAAAGCCACGGTGCGCGCGCCGGAGTTGTGATCAATCCAGCGACACCGGTTGAGACTTTAGATGAAGTGCTCGACTTTGTTGATTATGTGCTGGTGATGTCGGTCAATCCCGGCTTTGGTGGACAGAAGTTCATCCCGAATGCGCTGCATAAGATTAAGAAACTAGCGGCGATACGCGCAGACCGGGGACTTAATTTCCGCATCGAAATCGACGGCGGGATTGCTGTGGACACTGTAGTCGAGGTGGTTCGCGCGGGGGCAGAAATCCTGGTGGCAGGCAACGCGGTGTTCGGTAAGGGCGATCCTACTAACAATGCCCGGCAGCTTCTAAAGGCCGCCACGGAAGCTACACTGCTAAGAGTTTGAGAATCATTCGTGAGTCTCTGGGTCGGAATCGGATCGAAGCCGGAAACTCGAACTAGAAACAGTTCTTCTGAGGTTTGAATGTTACATCGCTTTTATATCGGTCTGATAATCGCTGGAATTCTGCTGACGGCAGCTTGCAGCAACAAGAAGGTCAACAATCCGATCGCGAACGTCGACTCGAAGCAGCCTGACAAAGTCCTCTTCGACCGCGCCATGGACGCGATGAAGCACAACCGCTTCGATGTCGCGCGGTTAACGCTGCAAACTCTAATCAACACCTATCCTGATTCCGAATTTGTCGCTCGCGCCAAGTTGGCGGTGGCCGACTCCTGGTACTCCGAGGGGGGAACCGCGGCGCTCACCCAGGCAGAAATTGAATATCGCGATTTCATAACGTTCTTTCCGAATATGCCGGAAGCTGCCGAAGCGCAGCTCAAGATTGCCAACATTCACTATCAGGAAATGGAGAAACCTGATCGGGATTTCACTCACGCCGTGAGGGCCGAGCAGGAGTATCGCCAGCTCATCTTACAGTGGCCTGATAGCAAGCTTGTACCCGAGGCGAAACAGAGACTGCGTGAAGTACAGGAAGTCATTGCGCAAAGAGAATTCGGCGTCGGACGCTTTTACTATCTGCGCCAGTCTTATCCAGCAGCCATCGCGCGCCTGCGCTCCTTGGTAGAAAAGTACCCGCTTTACAGCAAGGCAGACGAAGCCCTGTACTTGCTCGGTCAATGCTATGAGGGAGAAATCGCAATGGTTCGGACCCATCCGACCTGCTCGGCGACGACGCACCAGGTGGGATGCTGGCCGGAAAACTTGAAAGCTGGCTTAATCGACCGATTCAGCAAGCTGGCCGCAGAAAACTACAATGAGATCCTGACCCGTTACCCGGTCATGAATCGCTCGGATGATGCCAAAGCCCGGCTTCTCGCACTACATCAGCCGATACCCCACCCCACGAAAGCTGCTTTAGCTCAGAACAAAGCCGAAGAGGACAGCCGGAAAGAATCCAGCACCATCTCTAAGGTGATGGGAAATTTCAATAAGCATCCGAGTGTCGGAAATGCCGCTCACGTTGGAGAGCCGACCCTTGTGGACCCTGCTCCTGTGAACGCAAGCGAAATCATGCAGGAGATGGCGAAGGCCGGGATTCCAAAAGAGCCGGCAAGCACCCACTCGGTCTCGATCGAAAAGGCGGGTGAGGATGCTCCGCCCCCGAACGAAGCTGCGCCACGTTCCGACGCACCACCAGCGGAAAACGGCGCGGCCGCCACAGATACAAACGCCACGAATACCGCTCAACCGGGTGCCGCAGCCGCGCAGCCCGATTCGAATGAGCTCAAACCGAACGCACAGGCCTCGGATCCGAATGAACTAAAGCCAAATGTGACCGACGGAGCTGCAACTCCTCCTCCCCAACAGGTGAACGAAATTCAGAATGCTGCTGCCGGCTCAAGCGCATCATCCGGCACTAATGACACCGCCGACGATGCGGCTGTCGCTTCCAGTAAGAAGAAGAAAAAGAAGGGGCTGCAGAAGCTTATTCCCTCGTTTTGAGGGAGTAACCGCCTGTTTTTCGATCACATTTACCCGGATCGTTGTCGTAGTTTTTGCCAAGAGATACTGTCCCCTCGTAACCTGCTTAATCGTCGTATCCTCATTGACTTAGGGTCCGGGACGGGTTACCTTCGCGCTATCCCCCTTCTTGCTAGCGGAAGGACCTGATTGGCGCGGAAAATACTGCTTGCCGATGACAGCGTAACCGCCCAGAACATGGGTCGGCGCATCCTTCTGGACGCCGGTTACGAGGTTCTCACGGTCAACAACGGCTCCGCGGCCCTCAAGCGCATCGCCGAAGCCAAGCCTGATCTCATCGTTCTCGACGTATATATGCCTGGCTACGGCGGTTTGGAAGTGTGCCAGCGCATTCGCGAGTCTAGCGATACTGCCCGCATTCCCGTGCTGTTGACCGTAGGCAAGCTGGAGCCTTTCAAGCCGGAAGAAGTGCGCCGGGTTAGAGCCGACGCGTTCATCGTCAAGCCATTCGAAGCCAGCGAACTGCTCACCGCTCTGACCAAGCTTGAGGACAAGATCGTGCCTCAGCCCGCGCCGTATAAGCCGGGGCGATTCGCGAAGGCAGTGGCCGCAATCGAAGAGTCAGCATTCCCCAGCAACGAATACGGCGACCTCGAGAAAGGCTGGAAGAATCGCATCAAGATTCCGCCTCCACATGCACCGAAGTCTCATGCGGAGGAGGCTGAGCACGAACCCGAAGTAGCTCGTGCAGCGACTACGCCTGAAGTCGCGCCGAATCCGACTGCAGCCATGCTGCGCGAGGTGACGGTCGAAGAGATTGCCGCCATCGAAGCCGCCGTCGCAGCCGTCAGAGGACACTCCGAAAGGCCCGTTTCCCGCTGGGAGGAAGCTTCGGAATCTGCGGGGAGCGACGAGCATAAATCGCCATCGAGCGCTCCAGTTCACACCGACGATGATGCGCCCGTTACGTTCGCCGCGGCGCCTTCGCTCCAAGACGAGCCTTCGGTGGAACCTCCTTCCGAACTTGCATCACCGGATCAAGTCCCAGAACCTGCGCCGGAAATCGTGAGTCCAGCGGTCGAAACCGTCGCTGCACAATCCAACGAGGATGAGGTTACGGCGGCTTTGGCAGCGCTGGCGCCTGCGTGCGAGCCTTCGCAAGTCTCCACTTTTACTGGGCCGAGATGGATTGCGCAGATCGTGTCTGTTGGTGAGGAGGATGCATCTCTCGACCTGAATGAGGAGATGCAGAAGGCGTTGGCGGTCGTAGCCGCGGCTGACGCTCTGCAACGGCAGCAGATCCCTTCACACCTGCCAAGCGAACTGCATGAGGCTAATTACACGAGCGATTTCACAGCGGCCGAATTGACGCCCGCGGTTGATGTCTCATCAGCACCGATTGACGCGTCCGAAGCGGTCTCCTCGACTGAGCAAGTCGCAACGTCAGAGCAGGAAGCAGCCTACGCAGCAGCGGCATCTTCCGGAGCCGATGCAGTATCAAGTAACGTTGTCGACTCGTTGCCATCTTCCGGGATTTCGGATGTGCAGCCAACTCCGGAAAGGGACTATCAGCGTGAATCAGAACTGGCCGAAGCGTGGTCCAGTTGGAAAAAGCTGCGCGATTCCGGGGCTGGGTCAGACCTCGCGTCGCAACTCGCCAGCGCAGCGAGCGAGAACTTCATCGCAAACTCCGACGAACAACCCTCTCAAGCTACTCCCAGTGGTCAAAGCGATGCTCCAGAAGAAAGCGGAGCGATCGCCAGCATTGTGGACAGCGTCCTGGCCGAACTCAAGCCTAAGCTCATGCAAGAGATCGCCCGCAAGATGAAAAAGTAGCGGCCTAATACAAAACCAACCTGGTCGGCGTTCACTTGGGATTCCATAAAAAACCGTGAAGGCTTTGAGTTCCAATGAAGCCATAGAATCCAACGACCTGACCGGCGCTATTCATCCCTGAAGCTACAGTTTCCGCGCTCTCGTACTGGATCGGGACAAGCTTTGTGCCGTTGTAGATGAAGCCGGAGTTGTCGCCATACGTATCAATGAAAGTTCCAACGACCGCAGTGCCGGCGGGGTTGATGCCGTACACTTGCGCGCTTGAGGTTCCCATATTAGACCGGGCGTACTGACCGTTCGCGTATTCGAAGTCGAGGTTTCCGGAGTTGTCGCTGGCGAAGCCGACGATGTGGCCCGAGTTGCTGATGCCGATGGCGGTGCCGAAGAAAGTGCCGGGAGGTTCGATCAGCATGGCTTTATTGCCTTTCAGGGCAAATCCCTCCAGCGAGCCGTTAATCTCGACTTGTCCGACGACGATACCTGCATTGTCGATGGCAAATGGCGAGGTCGAATCAGCGTTGGGATAGCGGATGGTAATGAAGGTCTGGGTGTTGATGTTGTAAATAAAACTTACTCCACCGCCTGAGCCGACAATTTGACCGTTGTCGTTCATTCCGAAAAGCATGGTGCCACCGGTGGTGCCAGGGTAGTCGATGCTGGTGTAGGTGCCGTTGCGGTAGATGAAGCCGTGTTTGGCGGTGTCCTGATCTTCGTACCAGCCGCTGATGTTGCCGGACTTGTCGATGCCGATGGCCTGGGTCGAAAATGCTCCGGGATAATCGATTTGGGTGAAGGTTCCTTGTGCCAGTGCTAGAGACGAGAGTGCGAATAGAAGCGGCAAAATGCTTTGCAATGATCTCAACATGCCCTCCGGCCAAAATGCGGGAGGTAAGATGCGGAGGTGAGAGGAAGCGTTGATGCGTGCGGCGAAGCAAAGCTGTGTCGGGCACCTCTTGATTGGGACTTGTTAATCGATTGGTAACGACCCCCTCCCCCCGGGTGCCCATCTTTAGAATCATCATGTTACGGCGATTTTCCCGGCAAATCTCACCGTTTAAAGGGCTTATGGGTAAAATCTTGGTAACAAACCAGTTAATCGATGTTTTTCTCCTTCAAATGAGTTCAGGGCCGAGAGGTGCGGCCCGGAACGGGAAACCCACACGCTCAGCCCTGAA
>Ga0335069_10011170_pt1 | contig 12692 bp, 10 predicted proteins | sample Lox_Sample_11_FD_206714 | JGI IMG/M metagenome (GOLD analysis project Ga0335069, IMG submission 206714) | Soil microbial communities from Loxahatchee National Wildlife Refuge, Florida, United States - Lox_Sample_1.1 | ecosystem: Environmental > Terrestrial > Soil > Wetlands | place: USA... | reverse complement strand
TTGTAGCCGCAGCCCGCAAGCGATCCCAGAACGACCACGGCGCACGCCGCCCACGCTGCACGCATCGAGCTCTCCTTCATCGATTCAGGCCCCATTCCGCCCCGTGGAACGCAGCACCCCGCGTTGCTGCGGGGTCAGCAAAACCCCTGCCAGAAAGGGGGGTGTTCCGGGGGCTCACCGTCACACTTGGCACGGATTGTCACACGGCACCGGGGCGGTACGGTATTCAATCACAGACCTGCCGGACGGCTTCGGGCACCCTGACGGCCTCTCTGGAGCTTTTTCGGCATGACGGGCACCTTTAATTACTGCCTCGTACTGCTTTCTATACTGGTTGCCGTCGTGGTGTCCCATACCGCCCTGCGTCTTGCGGCGCGGGTGGCGCGCGCCCAGGGTTCGGCCGCCCGCCTGTGGCTGGCGGGCGGGTCCGTGGCCATGGGGACCGGCATCTGGTCGATGCATTTCATCGGCATGCTGGCCTTCAGCCTGCCCATTCCCCTCTCGTACAACCTGACGGTGACCCTGGGCTCGCTGGTCCTGGCCATCGCAAGTTCGGGACTGGCCCTGTGGATCGCACACCGACCTGATGCGGGGCTGGCTCGTCTGTCGGTAGGTGCACTGGCCCTGGGTGCCGGCATCTGCGGCATGCACTACCTGGGAATGAGCGCCATCCAGGTCGTCCCCATGATCACCTACGAACCCGTGCTTCTCGCGGCGTCCGTGGCCATTGCAGTGATCGCATCGTTTGCGGCCCTTTGGCTGTTCACACACCTCGACACAGGCCACTCGTGGGGCAATCGGCTCACTCGGCTCGGTGCCGCCGTGGGAATGGGCCTGGCCATCAGCGGCATGCATTACACCGGCATGGCCGCGTCGCGTTTCGCCGCCAACTCCTACTGCATCGTGCGGGGTGTCGGTGGCGCGGGCCTGGATTCCCGCTGGCTTGCCTTGCTCGTGGCAGCGCTTGCACTGGGCTTGCTGGCCATCACGACCATCCTGCTGGTCTATGACACGCACCTGGAATCCAACGCACGTCGCTACAACGAGCTGCTCGAGAACGCCAACGCGCAGCTGCGCCATGCCGCCACGCACGACGCGCTGACCGGACTGCCGAACCGCCTGCTGCTGGCGGACCGGCTGGGCCAGGCCATTGCGCGCGCCTCGCGACACAACGTGCGCTTCGCGGTGCTGGTGGTCGACCTCGACCGGTTCAAGGCGATCAACGACTCGCTGGGTCACATCGCCGGCGATGAGCTGCTGCAGGAAGTGGCCCGCAGGCTCTCAGGACTGCTGCGACGCGAGGACACGCTGGCCCGGCTGGGCGGCGACGAGTTCGTCCTGCTCATCAACGACATCACCGGCGCGCAGGATGCGGAGGTCGTCGCCCGCAAGGTCCTCTCGCAGGTCTCCATGCCGACGCGCCTGTCGGGACTGGAAGTGCACGTGTCGCCCAGTGTCGGCATCTGTGTCTGCCCCGACGACGGCTCGGACGCCGAGTCGCTGCTGCAGCACGCGGATGCGGCCATGTATCACGCCAAGAAGAAGGGGCGGAATACCTTCCAGTTCTTTGCCCCGGCGATGAATGCCTTCGCGCGCGAGCGCCTGGAGCTCGAAAGCGGCTTGCGGACCGCACTCGCGCAGCGTGAGTTCGAGCTGCACTACCAGCCGAAGGTGGACATCGCCAGCGGCCGCATCGAGAGCGCCGAGGCGCTGATCCGCTGGCGGCACCCCAAGCGGGGACTGATCCCACCGGGCGGCTTCATCCCCCTCGCCGAGGAGACCGGGCTGATCGTGCCCATCGGCGAATGGGTCCTGTTCGAGGCCTGCCGGCAGGCGCGCGCCTGGCACACCAGCGGGCTGCATCTGCGGGTGGCGGTCAACCTGTCGGCGCGCCAGTTCAGGATGGACAGCCTGATCGAGACGGTGCGCGGGGCCCTGGCCGCCGCGCGGCTCGAGCCGCGTTATCTGGAGCTGGAACTCACCGAGAGCGCGGTCATGCACGATGCCGAGAGTTCGGTGCAGATCATGAAGCGCCTCGCCGACCTCGGGGTGCGCATTTCCGTGGACGACTTCGGAACCGGTTACTCCAGCCTGAGTTACCTGCGGCGCTTGCCGCTGGACAAGCTGAAGATCGACCGGTCCTTCATCCGCGAGATCGCCACGAGCCGCGACGACGCCGAGATCGTGCGCGCCATCGTGTCGCTGGCGCACAGCCTGCACCTCAAGGTCATCGCCGAGGGCGTGGAGACGGCCGAGCAGCTGAGCTTCCTGCGCTCGCTGGGCTGCGATCAGTACCAGGGCTACCACTGCAGCCCGCCGCTGCCGCCTGCCGAATTCGTCGCGCTGCTGCCGCACCGGCCCACCGACGAATCCACCCGCGTGCCCGCCAGCCTCGAAGACACGATGATCAGCCGCGTCCTTCGCAAGGTCTGAGCCAATGAAAAAAAACCCCAGGGGGACACCCTGGGGCTGAGAATGCGGACTTTCGATGAAGGGAAGGAAGTCCGCTAGGGGATATCAGTGCAACCTGGCCCAGTGAAGAATCTTGATATCGTCCGAGTCCAGATCGAAACTTTGCGCCAACAGCGCGCGCAGCTCCCGCGTACCGCTACCCGCATGCTCCAGCGGATGCCGTAACTCGACCACCCCACTCCATTCGTTCGCATGGGCCGGGTTGTGCGCCCGGGCCCGCGCCGTGACAAAGTGGGTGTAGTACTTGGTTGCCACGGTTCAAAGCGTAGTGGCGCTGCGCCGCGATCGTCCGTGAATTGGCCCACAGAACACCGCGCTTTTTTGTCAACATGCTTTCGACATAATGTTGGGACACCGAGGCGATGGGTCGTTACCGCGCACCGCAGGCCGCCGGCTCGCAATACATCACGCCCGAGGGCGCACGCAGGCTGCGCCAGGAGCTCGATGAGCTGTGGCGCATCGAGCGGCCGCGGGTGACTCAGGCCGTCGCCGAGGCGGCCGCACAGGGCGACCGCTCGGAAAACGCCGAATACACCTACGGCAAGCGCCGGCTGCGCGAGATCGACCGGCGCGTGCGGCACCTGCGCAAACGCCTCGACGGCATGACGGTGGTCGAGCAGGGACCGAGCGATCCGCGCCGGGTGTTCTTTGGCGCATGGGTCTCCCTCGAAGCCGAAGACGGCTCGCGGGCGTGCTACCGGATCGTAGGGCCGGATGAATTCGACATGGCGCCCGGTTACATCAGCATGGACTCGCCGCTGGGACGCGCCCTGCTGCGCAAGTCACTCGACGAAGAAGTGACCGTCGAGCTGCCGGGCGGCCCGCGAACCTATGCCGTGGTCGCGATCGACTACGGCGCGCTGCCATCCACCACAGACAGCGCGCTGCCCCCTACCACAGGACGCGAACGTTCTTGAACTGCCAGGGGTCGGTCTTGTCCAGATCCTCGGGGAACAGCCGCTCGCGTTCGTGCAGCGGAGTCCAGTCGGTATAGGCGCCGGTCAGCGTGCCCAGGTAGGGCGTGCAGATTTCGAGGTTGCGCCGGAAGTCCATTTCGTCCGGCTCGACGATGCCGCAGTTGGGATTCTCCATCGCCCACACCATGCCCGAGAGCACCGCGACCGTGACCTGGAGGCTGGTGGCGTTGTTGTAGGGAGCCAGCTTGCGCGCCTCCTCGATCGAGAGCTGCGAGCCGAACCAGTAGGCGTTCTTCTTGTGCCCGGCGAGCAGTACGCCCAGCTCGTCGATACCGCTCACGATCTCGTCCATCAGGATGCGCTGCTTCTCCTGCTGCACGTAGTTGCGACCGAGCAGTTCATGAACCGACATCACCGCCGAATCGCACGGGTGGTAGGCGTAGTGGACGGTGGGCCGGTAGGCGACGTGCGCGCCCTCGCGCACGGTGTAGTAGTCCGCCATGGAAATGGACTCGCCGTGCGTGATGCAGAACCCGTGGAAGTGGCCGGCGCGCGGTGTCCAGGTACGGACCCGCGTGCCGGCGCCGGGCTGCATCAGATAGATGGCCGCCAGGCAGCCGAAATCATGGCGCTTGCCGTCACGCGGAAAGTTCTTCTCGTGCGAACCCCAGCCCATCTCGCACGGTTGCGAGCCCTCGCTCACGAATCCGTCGATGGACCAGGTGTTGACGAACTCGCCCGGTTTCTTGGGGACGTTCGTCACCTGGGTGTCGCGTTCGGCGATGTGGATGACCTTGACGCCCAGCTGGCGCGCCAGCGCGCCCCAGTCGGCGCGGGACTGCGGCTTGCCGGCCTCGATGCCGGTGTCGGCGGCGATGTTGAGCAGCGCCTGCTTGACGAAGTGCGACACCAGGCCCGGATTGGCGCCATGCGTCAGGACCGCGGTGGGGTTGCGGTCGCCGCCGGACCGCAGAGCCAGCGCTTCCTCGCGCAACGCGTAGTTGGTGCGGCGGGCGGCCGGCACGGTCGGATCGGTATAACCACCGGGCCAGGGCTCGACACAGGTGTCGAGGTACATCGCGCCGCGCTCCCAGCAGAGCTTGATGAGCGCCACGCTGGAGACTTCGACGGACACGTTCAGCAGGAAATCGCCCCGGCCCAGCAACGGCGTCAGCACGCGGCGGTGATTCTCGCGCGTCAGGGTTTCCTTGATGTGCCTGATGCCGTAGCGGGCGGCCTCCTCGCGCCCCTTGTCGTCCGCCGTGACGATCGTGATCCGCTCCGGCGCGATGCCGATGTGCCGCAGGATCAGCGGCAGGACGCCCTGGCCGATGCTGCCGAACCCGACCAGCAGGATGCGACCGGGGAAATCGACGTAGACCTTGTGATTGCTCATGATTCTCCAGAACGTACGTGAGTCGGTGGCAGCCCGTGGTCCCTGCGGGTGCCGGCCGTTGCCAGCGTCATCGCCGCCAGTGTGGCGGATAGGTGCGATCGTAACCGGGCAGCGCTTCCACACGCGCCACCCAGCGCGCGAGCGCGGGGTAATTCACTTCCACGGGCATGAACCGGGAGGCCAGCTCGCGCGCCTCCGGGCGTTCGAGCGCCCGTCGCAGCAACTGGAACCCCGGGAATATGACCATGTCCACCGCGGAGAAGCTCTCGCCCACCACCCAGTCGGAACGGGAGAGCCGCGCCTCGATCGTGCGCGCCTCGCTGGCCGCGTGATGCATGGCGGTGGTGATGGCATCCGCCCCCAGATTGGCCTTGCCGAACACCGCGTCCACGATGGTGGTCACGTGCGGTTCGATGTAGGCCTGGTACTCGCAGATCACGCGCATGATGACGCCGGCTTCCTCGGGCGTGCGGCCGAAGATCGGCGGCTCGGGGTACTTCAGGTCGAGGTAATAGAGAATGGCCAGCGACTCGAAGCAGACATAGTCGCCGTCCTTGAGCACCGGCACCTTGCCGCGCCAGTTGAGGGCGAGCATCTGCGGCGATTTGTGTTCCTGCTTGGAGAACTGCAGCACGTGGCTGGTGTACGCCAGGCGCTTGTATTCCAGCGCGAGAAGTACCCGCCACGAGTAAGGGCTGCCGCTGCCCCAGTACACATCGATCGCCATCGCCATCCCAGCCGAAAAACCTGACGCGATTGTAACGAGAAGCGCACACTCCAGAAAATGCACGTGCGGCGAGCCGCCGGTGCAACCCGCGCCACCGGCCCGGACTGGAACGCCATGTACACGACGCTCATCGAGCCCGCGGCCCTTGCGTCGCATCTCGCGGATCCGGACTGGGTGCTGCTGGATTGCCGCTTCGAACTGAGCCAGCCCGACTGGGGCGCGCGAGCCTATGCTTCGAGCCACATCCCTCACGCCCACTATGCGCACCTGGACCGGGATCTGTCCGGACCGGTCACGCCCGAAAGCGGCCGTCATCCACTGCCGGATGCGGAGGTCCTGGCGGCAACCTTGTCGGCGTGGGGCATCGACGCCACGGTGCAGGTCATCGCCTACGATCAGGGGAGCGGTGCCTACGCCGCCCGACTCTGGTGGCTGTTGCGTTGGGCAGGCCATCGCTGCGTGGCGGTGCTCGACGGCGGACTGGCGGCGTGGCAGCACGCCGGGCTTCCCGTGACCGCGCGAGTCGATGTCAGAAGACCGCGGCGGTTTGTTGCAAAGACGAACGCGGACGCCGTGGTCAGCAGCTCAGAGCTGTCAGCCGCGCTGGCCGCCGGTGAACTCGACCGGGGCGTGCGCCTGCTGGTGGACGCTCGCGGTGCCGACCGCTTCGCCGGCCAGAACGAGACGATCGATCCGGTCGCCGGGCATGTGCCCGGCGCACGCAATCACCCGTTCGCCGGCAACCTCGAGCAGGGCCGCTTCCTGACAGCCGCCGCGCTGCGCGCGCGCTGGCTCGAAACCCTGCAGGGCCGCTCGCCCGGGCAACTCGTGTCGATGTGCGGATCGGGCGTGACGGCCTGCCATAACCTGCTGGCGCTCGAGGTGGCGGGTCTGCCGGGCGGACGACTGTATGCGGGCTCCTGGAGCGAGTGGATCCGTGACCCGGCTCGCCCGACCCGTCCGCCGCGCCCGACGAGTCCGCCGCGAGACTGAAAGCGCGCGCACAAAATGTATACGCTTCCCGGTCATACATTTTTGCTATCGTGCGGCCGGCGTCAGTTTGTGCGTCAGTGGCTGGAGCCTGCGCGGTGTAGGACCAGCCACGCGCGTTTCAGGGATCGCAACTCGTGGCTTCAGATCCAAAAATCGCTGCCAACGGCGGCAACCGCAAGTACAACCCCGGCCAGCCCTGGAGCATCGAGGATGCGCTCGAGCTCTATCTGGTCAACGCCTGGGGCAAGGGCTACTTCTCAATCAATGGCGCCGGTCATGTGGTCGTGCGGCCGGACACGCTGCCGGACCGGGAAATCGACCTGCATGAGGTGGTCGAGGGACTGAAGGCGCGCGACCTGACCACGCCGGTCGTGATCCGCTTCTCCGACATCCTGGCGCACAGGCTGCGCCACCTGCACGCGGCCTTCGCGCAGGCGATCGCGGAGAACGATTACCAGAACCGCTACGCCGCCGTGTTCCCGATCAAGGTGAACCAGCAGCGCCTGGTGGTCGAAGAGGTGTACCGCTACGGCAAGGAGTTCGGGTTCGGGCTGGAGGTGGGTTCCAAGCCCGAGCTGCTGGCGGTGATGGCCATGACCGAGAGCGCCGCCGAGCGCCTCATCATCTGCAACGGCTTCAAGGATGACAGTTACATCGAGGCGGTGACGCTCGCGACCAAGCTTGGCCGCACCATCATTCCCGTGGTGGAGAACTTCGATGAGCTGGGGCTGATCCTCAAGCACTCACAGACCTATGGCGTGCGGCCGCGGATCGGGGTGCGCGTCAAGCTGTTCAGCGAAGGCTCGGGTCGCTGGCGGGAGTCCGCCGGCGAGAAGTCCAAGTTCGGCCTGTTCGTCACCGAGATCCTCGAGCTGTTCAACATCCTGAAGTCCCACGACATGCTCGACTGCCTGCAGCTCGTGCACTGCCACCCGGGCAGCCAGCTCCAGGACATCCGCCGCGTGAAGGACGCCATCAACGAGCTGGCACACGTGTACGCGGAGCTGAAGCTGATGGGCGCTGGTCTCCAGTTCATCGACGTCGGCGGCGGCCTGGGCGTGGACTACGACGGCAGCGGAACCAACTTCTCGTCTTCGATGAACTACACGCTGAACGAGTATGCGAGCGATGTCGTGTACCGCGTCGCGAGCGTGTGCAACGCCCGCCACATACCGCACCCCACCATCATCAGCGAATCCGGCCGCGCCGTCGCCGCTTACCACAGCGTGCTGATCTTCGATGCGCTGGGCTCTTCCGCGCTCGACAAGTTCCGCGTGACCGGCAACCAGTCCGACGACTACCAGGGCAACACCGAACCTCCCGCGCCGGTGCAGGACCTGATGGTGGCCTACCGTTCGGTGAGCGAGCGGCGCCTGGTGGAGTGCTACCACGATGCGCTCACGGCTCGCGAGCAGGTGTTGCAGATGTTCAACCTGGGTCTGCTGTCGCTCGAATTCCGGGCGCTGGCGGAGCGGCTGTACTGGGCCACCTGCGCGCGGATCCGCGACGCCTCGCGCAAGCTCGATCAGCTGCCGGAAGAGCTCGAGGATCTGGAGTCGATCCTCTCCGACACCTACTTCTGCAACGTCTCGGTGTTCCAGTCGCTGCCCGACAGCTGGGCCATCGATCAGCTCTTCCCCATCATGCCCATCCACCGCCTGGATGAGCGGCCGACGCGGACCGGAGTTCTGGCCGACATCACGTGCGACTCGGACGGCAAGATCGACCGCTTCGTGTCGCTGCGCGATGTCAAACGCACACTGGAGTTGCACGAACTGCGCGAAGGCGAGAAGTACTACCTGGCCGCCTTCCTGGTCGGCGCGTACCAGGAGACGCTGGGTGACCTGCACAACCTGTTCGGGGATACCCATGTCGTGCACATCCGTCTGCACGATGAGGGTGGCTGGTGGATCGAGGAGATCGTCAAGGGTGACACGGCCAACAAGGTGCTGGAGTACATGGAGTACGACGTCGCCGAGCTGGCACCGGCCCTGGCGCGCGACTGCGAGCGGGCAATCCGCGAGGGACGCATGACGATCGCCGAAAGCCAGGTGCTCAAGCGCTTCTATGACAGCGAGCTGGACGGCTACGCCTACCTGGAAGTGTCCGGCCCCTGACCACTGCGCGGACCGGCGCCCCTTTTGTCGGGGTGGACGAACGCTTCCGCAGCTGAGCGCAGCGACGCGACGGGTACGGGACACCGTCGCAGCGGCACCACGGGCATTCATACAGTGTGGTCCGTCGCGCTGCGGCAGCGTGTTTGCTTCGTGCAAAAGCCGGGAGTAGCATCGGCCTCGCGTTCGTGCCCGCCATGGATGAGTACGCCGCCCGAATGTTGAGTGTTGCCTTCCGCCGCCCGGTACGTGTCATCCGTGCACGAACGAAGGTGCAGGCCGCTGGCCCCAGGCGCTGCGCATTGACTGCCGATCGTGTGCCTTGAAGCCTTGACCTGTTGGACTCCCGCTCACGCGCTGCATGCGACCGCTCCGCGCGGCTCGCCGCTGTACGCTTTCCCAAGAGAGACCTCCGGATGACGACGCTCTACGTGGGCAATCTGCCCTTCAATGCCACCGAGACCGACGTGAAGACCCTGTTTGAACGCCACGGCAAGGTGGAATCGGTCAAGCTGATCAATGATCGCGAGACCGGCAAGCCGCGCGGTTTCGGCTTCGTCGACATGCCCCAGGACGAGGCGCAGGCCGCGATCCAGGCGCTCAACGGCTTCCAGATGAACGGTCGTCCGTTGCGCGTGAACGAGGCCCAGGAACGCCCGCAGCGCCCGCGCCAGGGCGGAGGCCCCTTCCGCCGCTGAACGCCCCGTTCCGGGCTTCGCCGGACAAACTGTCCCGCTGCGCGCCAGGTGTCGTCCTGGTGCGCGTGGCGCGGCGCCTTGCGGCGCCGCCCCTGTGGAGCTCCCGTCCACATGGTGTACGCTCTGGCAGCGCGTCAAAAAAGCCGGACTGACGGACCCGCTGCCCATGGCCAACAAGATTTCCACCCTGCTGCCGGTCGCGGCGGCGTTGCTCGCCGCCGGATTGCTGGCGGTCAGTTGTTCGACCACCAGCACTCGCGAGAGCACCGCGGCGTCGCTGGACACGGTGCTGGCCGGCGGGCACCGCTCAGAGGAGAACCGCGCGCGCGACCGGTACCGGCATCCCAAGGAGACGCTGCTGTTCTTCGGCATCCGCCCGGAGATGCGGGTGCTGGAGGTGTGGCCGGAGCCCGGCTGGTACACGGAGATCATTGCGCCCCTGGTGCGGGAACGCGGCCATTACTACGCCGCGGTGATCGCGGCGGATCCGGGCAGCAAGTACGTCACGGAGCGTCTGTCGAGCTACCGGAGCAAGCTCGCCGAGCATCCCGAGTTGTACGATCGCGTCGAGGTCGTGACCTTTCCGGCCGATGGCGGCGATGTGGTGCCCGCGGGGTCGGTGGACCTGGTGGTTACCTTTCGCAACATCCATAACTGGATGGCGCGTGATGCGGCGACCCGGGCCTTCGCCACGATGTATCGCGCGCTCAAGCCGGGTGGCGTGCTGGGCGTGGTCGAGCATCGCGGCAATCAGGCAATGCCACAGGATCCGCAGGCCAAGAGCGGCTACGTCAACGAGGACTACGCGATCCGGCTGATCGAGGGCCAGGGGTTCAGGCTGGTGGGTGAATCGCAGGTCAACGCCAACCCGCGTGACAGCAGGGACTACGAGCAGGGAGTGTGGACGTTGCCGCCCAGTTACCGGCTGGGTGACAAGGACCGGGATAAATATGCCGCGATCGGCGAGAGCGATCGCTTCACGCTGAAGTTCATCAAGCCGAAAAAGTAACGCAGCGCAGCGAGACCGCGCTCGACCGCTACCACATCTCCTTCAGGCGCGCACTGACATCCAGCGTGGAACCCTCGGCGGTGCTCTGCAACTGGGCATCGCCCATTGCACCCGAACCCTGGAACATCACTGCCTCGAGTTGCTTGAGCACTCTCTCGGTCAGGAAGCGGCTGCGGCCACCGTAGACGTGCGCATCGCCCTGCCGCGACTGGTTGGTCAGGTGGAACTTCAGCGGCGCCATCAGCAGCAGATCGTTCTGCGCGCGAGTCAGCGCCACGTACAGCAGCCGGCGCTCCTCCTCGATGAGTTCCGGACGGCCGGTCGCGAACTCGGACGGGAAACTGCCGTCCACGACATTCAGCAGGTAGACCGTGTCCCACTCCATGCCCTTGGCGGAATGGATGGTGCTGAGGGTCAGGTAGTCCTCATCCAGCAGCGGCTGGCCGGCCAGATCGCTGGTGGCGTTGGGTGGATCGAGTGTCAGCTCCGTCAGGAAGCGCTCGCGCGAGGGATACCCTCCGGAGAGCAGCTCGAGCTGATCCAGATCACCCAGGCGCGTGTGGAAGTGTTCGTACAGGCGTTCGAAATGCGGCCGGTACCACTCGCGGGCCTGGTGCACCTGACCCTGCCACTGGCGTTGCGGATCGGCGAGTGCGGCCAGCAGATCGCACAACCTCTCGAAGGCATGCTGTGCCGCCTGAGGTGCGGCAAAGCTCTTGAGCGCGCTGAACGCGTTGCCGTTGGCTTCCAGGTGTTCCACCGCCTTGCGCGCATTGGCCGGCCCCATGCCCGGCAGCAACTGCACGACGCGGAACGCGGCCAGCGTGTTGCGGGGGTTATCCGCCCAGCGCAGCACCGCCATCAGGTCCTTGATGTGGCTGGCTTCCAGGAATTTCAGTCCGCCGTACTTCACGTACGGGATCTTCCGCTTGCCCAGTTCCACTTCGAGAATGTCGCTGTGGCTCGAGCTGCGGAAAAGCACCGCCTGGCGCTTCAGCGGCACGTTGGCTTCGCGACGGCGCAGGATTTCGGTGCAGACGTATTCAGCCTGCGTCTGCAAATCATCCACGGTCACGATCCTGGGACGCGCCCCCTGACCACGGATGGACAGCAGGTGCTTGCGGTACTGACGCGGCGCATCCGCCATCACTGCGTTGGAGACGTCGAGCACCTGCTGGGTGGAGCGGTAGTTCTGTGCCAGGGTCACCACTTCGGCGCGCGGCTGGAAGCGGTCCGGGAAACCCAGGATGTTGTCCACGGCGGCGGCCCGGAAGGAGTAGATGGCCTGCGCATCGTCGCCCACCACGGTGAGGCCGAATCCGTCCGGCTTCAGTCCGTGGAGGATCTGCGCCTGCAGCTTGTTGGTGTCCTGATACTCGTCCACCAGGATGTGATCGAAATGGGCACCCACGTGCTGGGCCAGTCGCGGCTCGGACATCATCACGTGCCAGTACAGCAGCAGGTCGTCGTAGTCGAGGATGGAGGCGCGCTGCTTCTGTTCGACGTAGGCCCGATACAACCGCGTCAGCTCGCTCTCCCACTGAGCGCACCACGGGTACTGCTGCTCGAGGGTTTCCTTGAGCGTCTTCTGGGTGTTGACGCGGTAGGAATAGATCTGCAGGCAGGTTTCCTTGCGCGGGAAGCGCTGCTCCTTCCCGGCCAGGCCGAGCTCCTGGCGCAGGCCATCGAGCATGTCGGCGGAGTCGGCGCGATCGACGACGCTGAACTGCGGATCGAGCTTGAGGTGCCGGGCGTAATGCCGCAGCAGCCGGTTGCCCACCGAATGGAAGGTTCCCGACCAGCTCAGCCGCTGGCTGATGGACTGGCTGATGCCGCCGAGCGCTTCGTTCAGGGCCTTCTTGGCGATCTCGTGCGCACGCCGGCGCATCTCGGTCGCCGCCCGGCGAGTGAACGTCAACATCAGGATCCGCCCGGGGTCCACGCCGTGAATGGCCAGGTGCGCCACCCGATGGGCCAGCGTATCGGTCTTGCCCGTGCCGGCGCCCGCGACCACCAGCAGCGGTCCGGCCCGGAAGCCTTTGTTGTCCGGGAGCGGCTCGCCGTGGGTCACCGCCTTGCGCTGCGGCCCGTTGAGCTTTTCGAGATGTGACGTAGTTGGCATGTTCCGCGCCCGAATATACGGAACGCCGCCAGCGCCTGTCACTGCATACAGTCACGACTTGAGAAAAAACTCCTAGCGCAGGACGTTGCCGTCCGCATCGAGCACGCGCACCTCGCCCCAATCCAGCTTGCGGATGGCCGGCTCGATCACGGCCAGATCCCCCACGACGATCCAGGTCAGGGCTTCGGGGTGGATCAGGCGGGTCGCCGCCGCCTGCAGCTGCGCCGGGGTGAGCGCGGCGACC
>Ga0335069_10011169_pt1 | contig 12692 bp, 15 predicted proteins | sample Lox_Sample_11_FD_206714 | JGI IMG/M metagenome (GOLD analysis project Ga0335069, IMG submission 206714) | Soil microbial communities from Loxahatchee National Wildlife Refuge, Florida, United States - Lox_Sample_1.1 | ecosystem: Environmental > Terrestrial > Soil > Wetlands | place: USA... | reverse complement strand
GAGTACGTGGCTTCCACCCACAATAGAGGACTTTTTGGCTGTCGATGGAGGTTCAAGAATTCCTCCCAACTCATTGAAAACATGGTGGCCAGGGACGGAGTTGAACCGCCGACGCCAGCCTTTTCAGTGTTGGTTTATGTTGTAGTTTGAACGACTTACGTGACTCTGGGTGGCCGCCTAAGTCCTTGAAAAGTCGTTAAAGACGCAGCGATCATGGGTTGAAATTGCGGGTTCAGAACTCGACGCTCGCGTATACGACTACCACTCCAGTCTTCGTTCGTTGTGATCGGAAGCGTCTTTCACTTCGTGATTCTTTTTCTGCCGGCAGAATAAGCATTTCGTTTCGCAGAGCCACGAGACGCCTGAGGCTTTCTATGACGGCGAACGTGGACTGTGGTGGGCTTAGAAGAACCGACAGCGGCAGCAAACGCAGCGGGGTTCAGTGCAGTGAGCACGGCAGTTGGATTCTTATCGATCACCGTCAGCAATGTGCGAGCTGGCGCTTCTGGGGTCCTGCGGCCTCCCTCCCAGTGCTTGATCGCGTCAAGGCTGAAGCCAAAGGTGTCAGAAAATTTGGCTTGCGTCATGCCCAGTCGATTACGGATCGCCTTTACGTCAACTTCCTGGGGCACACATGCCTTGAATCCTTCTCCCTCTCCAGCAAGGAACGCCTCAACGTCGTTAAGGCCATCCATGATCTGCTCAAATTGCGTTTTCATGCTACCTCCTGTAGCTTTCGAAAACACTATCGGCACGTTTCGTCAGGGCGTTCCGTTCAGCCATCGACAGGTTTTCTTTCTCATTCTTCGGAAAAACCGTAATCAAGAAGATAGGAAACCTTTGGTTGCGCCGGATATAGACAACCCTCGCCCCGCCACTCTTCCTCATCCCTTTGCGCGCCACTCGGACTTTCCGAAACCCGCCTGTCCCGCGGATCACATCTCCACATTCCGGGTCGGTTGCAGCGAGAGCCACGATGTCCGCGCGCTCCTCCTCGCTAAAGAGCTTGTTCGCAATTGCGAGGTAAGTGGGAGTCTCGACGACCATCTGCTCTCTTGTACTCCACTGGACACCATGAGGTCAAGAAAAGTTGGGCGCTATTGGACACTAGACCAAATGGTGGCCTTTGCTGAGATAGGGATCTCAGTGTCCGCAACTAATTGAAAGCAAGAAGCGGATGGCTCTCGCACCTCTTGGTCGAACTCAGAACGCTGCCCTAGTGGCCAGTGCCGTAGCCGCATCAGCCTCGCCGTGCGGTCTCGATTGCATCGATATCGATCTTCTTCATCGCCTTGGAGGCCAAGTCGGATTTCACAGGCTAGAGCTGTGGCACTATTGAAGACGTCCTGCGGAGAGCGATCAGCGCTGCCCTGGTACCTTCTGCGTTTACATTTATTCCGATATGCATCCTGAGGCTGGAGTCTGAGGCTCGCGTCGTGCAAACTCTTAAGTGGATTGCTGCGACGCTGGGTATTCCCGGCGGCCTCATGTCAGTGCTTATCGTTTTTGTTCGGGTTCATGACATGAATGTCTGGGTTACAGCGGCGGCGAACTTCGCCTTCTATTTCGCACTCACTTGGATAGCGTTCAGGTTATTTGGACCATCAAGCCAGCAATGCTAATCGGACTTTCAGCACTGACGTGCGTCGAATATACAGCTACAGGAGCACGCAATGAGCAAGGTCACTAGGGCGTGGATTTTGATTCTTATTGCTGGACTCGTTGCAGGTGTGCTGGAAATCATCGAGTACGGAGGCAGCATCCGGGTGACACTATCGGGGCTACCGTTTGGTTCGTGCTTGCATTGTCGGTCGCAGTATGGCTTCGTCGTGAGTCTCGGCAGTAACTAGCCGCAGCTTGGTTGAATACACGCTAGAACATCACCCTTACACCGAACTGCGCCGCAAGGGGAATTCCCACAGTTGTTCCTGGACCGAAAAAATCTCCTAAACCACCTGCGGGAATCTCCAGTTGCTTCAAGCTCGTGACGGGAACCTGACTATTGCAAGTCGGAAAATCGGTGCAGACGTGCTGGACATTGTCCCATTCGTTCTGCGGCACCGGCAGCAGTGATACGGTGCCAACATAGTTCGCGCCTGGATTGTTACGATTGAAGAGGTTGAAGAACTCGAAGAAGGGATAGACTTGCCAGCGATCGTTGACTTTGATTGGCCGCGCGACCCGCAAGTCCGCTTGGATGTACGCCCTGCCGCGGAATTCATCTAGGTTCGTGAGGCGTCCGTTGACCACAATCCGATCGCTGCCATCGGCGTTCGTGATCGTAAATGGCCGCGCGCTTTCGGCCTGAGTCAATGTGCTGATTTCAAAGCCTCCGGGAATATGGAGCGTACCGACAAGCACAAAGCGATGGCGGACGTCTTCGCCCGACGGGCCGTAATCACTCGTGCCCGACGTCCGGAAGGGATTTGAAGGGTCGCAGACCTGGTTCACATAGTCAAACAACTCCCCGAGCACGCACCCCCAGGTTTGTGCCTTGGAAAGTGTGTAATGCGCCGTCAGATCGAAGCGCTTTGACACTTTGCCCTGCACCCTGAGCATGAGCGCGTTGTAACTCGAGCGGTTATCTGTCTTGGCGATTGTGACGGCGTCGGGATATCCGAAATTTCGGTAACCATGCTGGCCGTCTTCGTAAACATAATCAGCACTCGTCATCCAGTGCTCGTTGATTGCATGTTGAACACCGGCCGTGACGTGAATCGCGTACGGCGTTTTGTAGTTCGGCGCGATGAGGGCCGGAGGAGCCGTGTTGATGTTGTTGGCATTCGTATTGTTGACTGCCTGAAATGCGGGGAACCAGCCATTTTGAGCCAAATCGTTGTAGTACATCCCAAACCCGGCTCGGATGACCGTCTTCTCATTGCTGCCCGGAGAGTACGCAACTCCCAGGCGAGGTCCGAACTGTTTACGATAATCGTGCGGTGCAGTTACCGGCAGTCCCCCATCGATTGCAAGAGACTGTAACCACGGATTGGCTAATTGGCTTCGGCTCGAAGCCTCGAACAAACCAAACGTGGTTTGCCATCTCAGCCCATAATTGACCGTCAAGTGCGACGAAACGCGCCATGAGTCTTCCACATAAACAGCGAGGCGCCGCACGCTCTGAGAAAAGCTGGCGTCCCCAGCCGGGGTCGTAACAGCTCCGGCAGCATAGTCGGCAAGGAATTGCGCGGGATTTCCGACGTAATCGGATGGGTTGAATGGGAACGTAACGAGTGTTTCCTCATTCCCTGGAAACGCTCCACTCAGCACCGGTTCGTGAATGAAGTTGACTCCAAACTTCGGCGCATGGTGCTCCGTAACATGGCTGAGATCGTAACGAAGTTGATATTTCTCCTGATTGCGAAGCGAAGGGAATGCAGTTATCGGAGTCGCGAATTGATTGTCGCCGAATGTCTCAAACCCCGACACGGTGAGGGTGGTTGAGCTGAACGGAAATGCCAGAGCAAACCCCAAGCTCGAATTGCGCGATTGCGTAAGGTGCAGGAGACTGGCGTCAAAGACGAAGGTACCAAGCCAGTTCGGACTGAACGTGTACGTATTGCTGACCACAGTATTGAAATAGTTGTTGTGGCTGGTCATCCCTGTCGATGGTAACGTCGCCTGCTGTACGAGGTTGTTGCGAGTAAGGTAGCTGTCCGCGGAAGTTCGCAAGAACCATGACGATTTCGAAGATTGAGCCAAGTCGAAGCGAAGAGAGCCCAAATAATCGCGGAACGGAACCGGAACACTCGATGGAACTGCGATTGAAGAAATGCCGGGAATCAGCCCGTCCGATGCCAGCGTGGCAAGGGACTCGAACTGGGCCTGATTCGCTGGGCTGTAAGCAATGCTAGCGTTCTCATGGACGTACTCGAACGATCCAAAGATCCAGAGTTTGTCTTTTGCGATCGGCCCGCCCACGGTTCCAACATAATTCTGACGTGAGAACGGCTGCTTGGGATTTGGCACCGGGTTTTCGATTGGAAAGCGCGCATTCAGGGAAGCATCCCGTTCGTAGAACGCTGCGTTGCCGTGCCAGTCGTTGGTGCCGTGCTTGGTGGTAATTACAACCGAGCCCGCTGTGGTGCCACCCGTTTCGGCTTCCTCATTGGAAGTTCGAAAGGCAAATTCCTGGACGGCCTCGGGAGAAAAATTCTGCAGAAAGCCACCGATCCAGTCATCCGAGTTATCCCCCCCATCCACCGATAGTTCATTGTTCAGACCGGAGCTTCCTCCGGTGGAAACGGCCGTAATGCGAGCTTTTGTGGGATCGGATGGTTCGACCGGTTCTGTCCCGGGCACCATATAAGCGATATTCGCGAAGCTGCGGGCAGCCAGCGGAACCGTCCCAAGGTCGTGGCTGGTTACCACGCTTCCACGGACCGCGCTCGCAGTATCCATTTCTTCGGTGGTAATAGACGACGGAACTCCGGCGACGGTCACGGATTCACGACCGCCCTGAGGCCGCAAGGTAACGAGTATGTCGCGTACTACGCTGACATCAACAGTTACGTAGTTTTCAGCCTGCGAAAAACCAGGAGCAGTAACGTCTACTTGGTATTTGCCGGGCAGAAGTCCCTCGATGCGAAACTCCCCCCGCGCGTTTGTAGCTGAAGTGCGCGACAATGAGGATCCTGCCGCTTTGACCGTGACATTCGCCTTCACAAGGCGACTACCAGTAGCATCCTGTACCTCTCCTCGCAACGTGCCCGTCGGATCCTGGGCCGAGAGGCTGGCACTCAGCGCCAAAAGGAGAATTATGCTGGTGCCTGCAAAACGAACGTACCCTGCCTTTTGCGAAAAGAAGGTTAGGTTTGGCATTTAGAGCCTAGAAAGCAGTGGATTTTGCCGGGATTCAGAAAGGACTAAACCGGCAACAGACAGACTAGATTTCTTGATCGTCTACTACCACACGATAGTAGAAATGCGTGACGACTCGCTGTCGCTTTAAATTTCAGTTGTGCTCCGATAGTAAGGAGTATCCCGGGATCAAGTGGAGTTGGCTTCTGCTTCTACCGGACCAGCCATTCGGTCGCCGTGTGAACTCGCACGAGCAGATCATTGTAGGTAATGGCGAACGTGGTAAGCAGGGCCAGCATGGCTATGAAACCAACAGTGACTCTTTGCCAGCGATATCGTTTCGGCGGCTCCACTGTGCCTTCTTCGGCCCATACCAGCAGGCGTTCGACCCGCGTGCAAACAGTGGAGGGAGGATTTTTCAAGAGGCCAATCGTAAAATCTGCAATTGAGTCTGGGGGAATGCCCCGTGAGAGTTTAATCAGTGCCGCCGCGAGGTCGAGCGCATCACGGGTTGTGCCGACTGCGGCATCGTCGGCGGCGTATTCGATCGCCTCCAGCCACGCGTTCTCCAGTCTTCTCATTCCTGGAAATACGACAAATCTCATGACTAGCTTTTTGAGATTGTCGCCAAAGCGCACGTGCGCGAGTTCGTGGTTCAGCGCAGCTTGCAGTTCATTGTCGGTCAGTCGCAACTCGGCCGCTCTAGAGAGCAGAATTCTCGGGTGAAGAATGCCCGTAACGGTCATTGCGGGCCACACTGGTGAAACTCTCAATACCGGAATCGATGTTAGAGACTTAGCGGACCGCGCTCCCTGCGTCCATTCAGCTGTCACCCGTGAGGCCCTGTGCATAGCGGTAGCCGTATTAAGCATTCCGATGACACCAAGAGTGAGAGCAAAGGCCCCCAACGCTAGCGAAACCTTGCCCAAGGGCTCGTCTATGGTGCGCGGTTCCAGCAGGAGAAATGAGGGTGTGGTAAACACCGCGGTGACCACCGCGGCCGTGATAAGTGGAAACAAACGCAGTGCGAATAAGAGATCCGCGGTACGGCGGGCAGAGACCCGCCGCCAAGCACGGAATTGGCGCGAGCCACAAGTGATCGCCACCGAAAGAGCGCAGTAGACGATTACGAATGTTGAAAGCGAAACGGCAATGCCACGCGCAGCAAACATTTGAATTTGACAGCCCTTTATGCCCTACGTAGGACTTTGTTTGTTTTTGTTCCTTAATCCAGTGCTCTGCCCCGAAGTCGAACGCAACTTTCGCCGCCTGCTCTCGACCAGTCGGCCCAAATCATTGAGCAACTCGAGGTCGTGCTCCGAAACGATCTCCACCAAAGACGAAAGCGGCAGCGATGCTGCCGGACTCGCGTCCAGCATCTGCCGAAAAGCATCTCGGGCTTCTTCGCGATGCAATTCCTCGCGCGTGAACTTGGGCATGTAGCGGAAGGCGCGTCCCTCCGCCCGCCTCGACAGCAGGTTTTTCTTGTAGAGGCGATCAAGAGTGGTCATAAGTGTCGTGTAAGCAAGCCCTGTGTTGCCGCTTTCCAAGAGTTCGCGGACGGTCAAACTGCCACGCTCCCAAAGCGTCTCTAGCAATCGGCGCTCGAGTGGCCCCAACTTCTGTGGCGGTGAGCGAAACTGAAAGAAACGTGTCATAAACTAGCAAGAGCATAGATTCTATCTCAGTCTCGAAGTGGGCACTGCGTGCCGGGATCTGGGATCCGCTCCACAAAGCTACGTGCTGGATTTAAGGAGGCTCTTTGAACTATCCACGGCTTCTGTTAGCGGCTGTTGGAGCTTTGGTTGTATTTTTCGCGTGGGGATTCTTGACCGAGGGTTGGCTACTGCGGAAGGGCTTCGCAGCTTCAGCGGCGCTGTATCGAACGTCTGACCTGCAAATGAAGTACATGCCTTTCGGGTTGGCCTCGGTGCTGGTCGCGCTATTGGCGGCTGTGGCTCTGTATGCAGGCTGGTGCGGCGCCACATCGGGCGCAGCAAAGGGATTGCAGTTTGGTTTGCTTATGGGAATATTCGTTGCATGCGTCCACCCGATTTCCAATCTGATCACGATGAATATGGACAAAAAGCTCGGGCTAGAGATCGCAGCCAGTAACGCGATCGGGTGGGTACTCGCCGGTCTATTGATCGGTCTGGTTTACAAGCCGTTAACGCCATAATGCGGATTCGGCAGGTGAACTCCGTAAAGCTTAGCAATTCCTACAAGCCGTGGCGACATACCTTACGCTGCGGTATGCTCGCTTAGGATCGGGACAAGACAATATGTGTCGTCTTGGATGAAGGAACACTCTGGACGCCGCGGTAGCCAAGCGACAGCAGATCAAGGCCTGTGAACAAAGATTCTTCGGAGCCGAGCAGCACTGGCGATTGCGCGAGGTGCACTTCGTCAACTAAGCCAGCGCGCAGGTAGGAGCGAACGGTAGCGACTCCGCCGCCGAGTCTGACGTCTCTGCCTCGGGCCGCGGTCTTCGCACGTTGCCATGCAGCTTCGATTCCATCGGTAACAAAATGGAAGGTGGTGCCGCCTTGCATATTGAGCGATTCCCGAGCATGATGCGTGAGCACGAAAACATCGCAATGATAAGGCGGATTGTCACCCCACCAACCTTTCCAATCGTCATTCGCCCATGCTCCGCGGATCGGGCCGAACATGTTCCGCCCGATAATCCAAGCACCGACATTTTCAAAACCCCGAGCGGCGAACTCGTCGTCAATGCCAGCCTTCGCCGCCTGATGGGCCGAACAGATGGCTTGGTACACTTTTGAGTCCTTCAGTATCGAGGGACTCCTGGTTGTGCGTGTTCTGAAGCGTGCGCGTTCGGAAAAACCATTCCATTAGCTAGAATAGGCCCTTGACGGCATAATGCCGCGAAGTGCATAATTAGTCGTGTGGATTGTTGAAATCGGCGATGAGTTCCTGCCGGAATTCACCGAACTTGACGAACAGGTTCGGACGGAAATTCTCGCCCACTCGCGCCTTCTTCAGCAATTCGGGCCGCGTTTGGGGCGCCCTCGCGTTGATACGCTTAAGGACTCCCGTCACGCGAACATGAAGGAACTAAGGTTTGACGCCGCCGATGGCGTTTGGCGTGTGGCTTTTGCCTTTGATCCCAAGCGCAAGGCCATTTTGCTCGTCGCGGGCGACAAGTCAGGCGTCAGCGAAAAGAAGTTTTACAAACGGCTTATCGTCAAAGCGGACGATAGATTTGACGGGCATTTGGCTCGTTTGAAGCAGAAGGAAAGGAAGTAAACATGCCCCGGAACGTGAACGACATCATCAAGCAACTCCGCCCGGATCAGCGTAGGAAGGTCGAGAAACGCGCCGCGCAACTCATTGCAGAAGAAATGACGCTGCGGGAACTCCGCCGTGCCCGTAAGCTGTCGCAAGAACGGGTTGCCAGAGAACTAGGCATCGGCCAAGAAGGTGTTTCCAAGATCGAAAAGCGCGCCGACCTAATGATCTCTACCCTTCGGAAGACTGTGGAGGCTCTGGGCGGTAGCCTAGCGCTGGTAGCGCAATTCCCAGACAGTGAACCTGTCATTCTCTCAGGCATCGCTGAAGACGACCCGGAAAGGCCCGTCGGACGAAAGCGCGCTCATGCAGGCGCATAGACGTTCTTCGCGGTCTTGTGTCGCTGAGATTTCGTTACTTGCAAGCAACCTTCATCGTTCTGACTTCGTATTCATATATGCCCGCTTGCACTATATTTCAAGAGGCTTTTGAGCTTCGGTCTGTTTTGACGAGATCCTCTGCCGTTGCGATGGCTGAACCCTAAGTGAGACCAATTTGCCCAAAGAATGCCCTGACCATCGATGGCATCTTATTCCCATGGCTAAAAGGACATTCCTCTGGCTTCCTTCGCTTCTGAAGTAAGCTGGCGCACTCTTTGACGTTGCGCAAGGTCGATCCGTATGCCGCTCATGCATCCAATTACGACGGATGGCTCCAAATGGCCATTGTCACCTGATCCTGTGATGTGGTAGCGTGCCACAAGTATGCGGCGAGTTCTTGCCATTTCTGTCCTGTTGCTTAACGCCTTGAGCCTTCTGGCTCCCGTTGCGTTGGCAGCGACGGCTAGCAGCGCGCCCGCATGTTGTCGCAGAAATGGGAATCACCAGTGCATGTCGGGCAGATCCGGCATGTCGGCTTCCACAGATGCGGTCCCCGTTTTCCGTGCTTTTCCCGCGTGCTGCCCATATCGCTCGCAAACTGCGACACCGACCCTGGTGTCGCGGGTAGAGGTATCACGGACGGGTACGCCGTACTCTCCGTCCGAGATTTTGCTCGTGAGAGCAGAATCTGCGTCTCTAAGTTCGCATATCCATCCAAACAAATCTCTACGGGGGCCTCCCGTCGAGAACCTCTAAAGTTGACCCTGTTTTTCCGTTCGCACTGAAATAGTCCTCTTTCTGCACATTGCCGTCTTCTCACTATGTGGGGTGAAGGAAGCAGGCACTGTGTTGACTTCCTGTTCGTTTTGGGGATGAAGGTTCATTTCTAGAAATCGCAGTGGATCGCAGTCGATCCCTGCTCGCGTCGGAGTTCCGGTCAGTTTGAAGGAGCCCTGCCGCTGTGCTGCGCGAGCGGCTCCGACGGAGTTGCTCGGACTTTACGTATTTCGTGAGCCGAATTGAATGGAGACTCAATGAACTACAAAGGGCTGCTAACGGTGACCGTTCTGCTCATGTTTACCGACCTTGCCTTTGGCAATGTCTATGGAGCGATCCGCGGGGTCGTTCATGATCCTCATCATCGCCCGATTCAGGATGCGATGGTCATGCTCAAGGCGAAATCGTCGGACTGGGCCAAAAGTGCGAACACTGACAGCACCGGAGAATTTCAGTTCAACGGCGTTCCTCTCGGAGACTACACCGTCACCGTCGCCAGCAAGGGCTTTACACAAGCAGGCCAGGACGTGACTGTGATTTCGGGAACCGTGCCAGTTGTCCATTTTCAGCTGGAAGTGGCAGGTGCCAGCGAAAAACTAACAGTTTCGGCAGCGGGGGCCGTTGCTCCAACTGATACGGCTACACCGGTCACGCTCGTGGATCGCACCGATATTCAGCGTACCCCCGGCGCCGATCTCACCAACAGTCTCTCTATGATTACCGACTTCGTGCCCGGCGCGTATGTGACACACGACATGTTGCATATGCGAGGCGGCCATCAAACAACCTGGCTGCTCGATGGCATTCCTGTGATCAATACGGCGATCGCGCAGAATCTTGGAGCGCAATTCGATCCCAAAGACATGGATTATGTTGAGGTCAACCGCGGAAGTTACGGAGCTGAGTTTGGCGACCGGACCTACGGCGTATTCAACGTAGTTCCCCGCACCGGATTCGAGCGAAACAACGAAGCTGAACTCGTTCTCAGCGCGGGCAACTTTTATTCCACCGACAATGCGTTAAGTTTCGGAAGCCATACGGAAAAATTCGCCTACTACGCCAGCGTCAACGGCAACCGAAGCGACCTTGGGCTTCAAGCTCCCGTTCCTCAAGTTGTACACGACGCCGTCAACGGATACGGCGGTTTCGGATCGTTCATCTACAACGTAGCCCCCTCCAACCAGCTTCGGCTAGTAACGTCCGCGCGTCACGACTTCTTTCAGATTCCTTACGATCCCGATCCCAACGATTTTGAGAATACTCTGGGTTATGCCAGCGTCGGACTCCGAGATGCGCAGAGGGAAACTGATGCGGGTGCACTGTTCTCATGGGTACACACGTTCAATTCTCACCTGCTAACAACTGTCTCACCGTTCTACCACTACAACAGTGGAGACTACTCGAGCAACCCGAACGACGTGCCCGTCGCGACTACGGAGAATCGCAGCTCGAATTATGTTGGAGGACAGGCCAACTTGGCTGCCAACTACAAATTCAACGACTTGCAGGTTGGATTCCTTAGTTTCTATCAGAGAGACAACCAACTCTTTGGAGCAATTTTCAACGATGGCAGCGGTAACCCACCCGTTACTGACTCAGAGAAACCGACCGCCAATCTGGAGACGTTCTATATCGATGACAAGCTGAAACCTTTTCCCTGGCTCACGCTCTCTGCCGGAATGCGGCCCACAAGGTTTGCCGAAGGCAATTTCGGAGCAAACTCGGCGGCTCCAATCTCAGAGTCCGCGATCAGTCCTCGCTTTGGCGCCACAGTGACGATTCCACGTCTGAGTTGGACGTTCCGGGCATTCTATGGCCACTACTATCAGGCACCGCCCATTGCAACGGTATCTGGTCCGGCGCTCGTCAATTTCACCCAGAGTCAACAATTGGGGTTCGTCCCGCTCCCCGGCGAGCGCGACGAAGAACATCAGTTCGGAGTGGTCATCCCGTACCGCGGCTGGGTTCTCGACGTTGATAATTTCCAGACCAATGTTGTCAATTTTCTTGACCACAACAACATCGGCGCCTCCAACATCTTCTTTCCGCTGACAGTGTCCGGTGCGCTAATTCGGGGCTGGGAGATGACTTTGCGGTCCCCACGCTTTGCACATCGTGCTCAGGCTCACCTTGCATATTCGAATCAGATCGCCGAAGGAAGCGGCACGATCACCGGCGGACTCACAGACTTCACCCTCTCACCCGGTCTCAGTCCGCTCGATCACGACCAGCGCAACACGTTGAATGTTGGTGGCGATCTCTCGTTGCCTTGGCGGTCGTACGTTTCGACGAATGTTTACTACGGATCAGGCTTTAGCAACGGGGAAAATGGCACGCCGGGTTGGCCCTACCAGGGCGATTATTTGCCCGGTCACACGACGTTTGATCTATCTGCGGGAAAGGACTTCGCTGAGCGCTTCACAGTATCGGTGACCGCGCTCAATGTGGCCAACCGCCGTGTGATCTTTGACGACAGCCTTACATTTGGCGGGTATCACTGGAACTTGCCGAGGCAGATCTATGTGCAACTGCGCTACCGATTTCACTACTAGGCGAAGGGAACGGAGCGGAACATTCCGCCTGCACCCTAACCGTACCGAATGAACTGAAAGGAGCACGTACCAATGAACCATCGATTGCATGCGCTGTGGATTGCGGTCATCATCGCACTCGCGGTTGGTCCATCCGCGAGGCCCGCCTCCGCAGCCGATGACAAAACGCCAACACATCCACCAACACGGCAGGTTTCCACTGAGCAGGGTTCGCTCGAACTCTCGGGAGTGGACGTCAAGAAGGGCGACCTTCAAGAAACTGTGATGCGGCAATTGTCGCAACTCTACCAGTTGCAAAAGCTGCGCAGCGCACAGGGAGAAGAAGACTCCTGGTTGATCTCCGACAAGGTGGAGCCTGACAACTACGTCGGCGTCGTGAGCTTCGACTCGGGCAAGGTGCGACGCGTCGCCCGGTTCCGTAAGTGGACGCAAGACGACGATTCTGTCGAACTTGCGCAACGCCTCTGCGACCTTCTGGAAAAACTGACAAGCGAGCGCGGCACGCAGGCCAGCATCACGGCACGGGAAAACTTAAGCGGTGGGGTCTCCGTTCGCGGCGTCGAGATGGTGTTCGGGGACAAGAGAGTCTCGTTCAACATTGTTAGCCGCGGCGATGGTGATGCGAAGCAGACTGAAGTTCACCTGGATGAAGTGGTTCAGTAACTCGCGAGGTGGCCAGAGGCCTCTCGCACTGTTCTTAGGGCGAAAACGCAATGGCTGTGATTCGGAGAACAACTCGAATTTGGGTGATCGCGATCCTGCTTGTAGTCGCGGCCGCGATGCTTGGCGCATTCCGGTTGCGGCAGACCGGGCTGAGCACTCGCAGATCACCCGGGCCTTTCGAGGGTTTTGCGTCGAAACAGATCCGCGCCTGGTTGGTTCCGGCGACGGCCAGGAACACAACGAATCCAATCCCAGCGAATGCAGAGAT
>Ga0335069_10011168_pt1 | contig 12693 bp, 13 predicted proteins | sample Lox_Sample_11_FD_206714 | JGI IMG/M metagenome (GOLD analysis project Ga0335069, IMG submission 206714) | Soil microbial communities from Loxahatchee National Wildlife Refuge, Florida, United States - Lox_Sample_1.1 | ecosystem: Environmental > Terrestrial > Soil > Wetlands | place: USA... | reverse complement strand
ACGATGCCTTTGCCGGATATCGCTGAGGTTGCTTTCGGGACATTCGGCGCAAAGTATCCCGCTCTGGCGTAAACATGGTGCGCTTTTGATCCGTTAGGCAGCACGACCTTCACCCCGATTTTGCGCCACGTCCCGTCGCGGGCTGTGTTTTTGGGACGGTATCCGAGCACGTATGGGTTGCGCAGCGCCTCCGCCAACATTTTAGCCGCAGCCAAAATCTCGTCGGCCTGGCCGGCAACAATGGTCATACCTCCGCTTAGGTCACTCAGTTCATTGAGTAACCGCGGCCCTCTCACTTCTTCCGGGGCGGGCGGTCCCGAACCCAAAAGGCATATTGAGTCAATCTGCACATCCACCTCTTTGAGCCGTTTCTTGATCTCACTCTCCGTATAACGACTCGCGTTATCGCCACCGTCGGAGATAATCAGGAGCACCTTGCGCGCATTGTGCGCATCCCGCATTTTCTCGATGCCAAGGTAGACGGCGTCGAGCAGCGCGGTGCGTCCCTTGGCTTGCAGGTGTGGAAGTTCTGGGATCTTCGTCACAAGCAGATGGTCGGAGAAGGCGATCACGAAGAGCTCATCCCGTGGGTTGGACGCCTGCAGAAACTCGTTCAGTCCTTGGCGGGTGATCCCGAGTTTGTCACCCCCGTGGCTGCCCTGCATGCTGGCGCTAACATCGAAGAGCACGCCCAGCGAGATCGGCGTGTCATCAGTCGAGAAAAACTCAAGCTGTTGCAGCCGGTTATCCTCGAAGATTTGGAAGTTTTCCTGCTTCAGTTTGGTGGCGAGGCGTTTACCATACTCAGCGGCGACGGTGACATTCACCAGCACTAGATCGTCGGCAGTCTGAGCCCAAGTCGATTCGGCGAGCAGCGAAACGACGAGCAGCGAAACGACGAACAAAACTGGCAGCAAGTGGTACCAGCACACAAATGGAAAACGTGCGGCTTTCATATCGCGACCCCTATGTTTCCGTCGAAGCTAGTGTAGTGCGTTGTGCTCGGACTCGTTGCGAACCATGTCCGGATGCTATCGGACGCTCCTCCAGAGATACAGCGATTTCAATCATATTCCAACATTTAAGCCGGGCATGACTGCCTCAGTGGATGCCTGTGACCATTAACCCCTGGCCTGTGACGCCAGTCACATCCCCTTGCCCGGGCTAAACGTATCCTCAAACTGTTAGCGAATGGCTGACGTGGGGACAAGCCAAATGCACACCGACAACAAGCCACGTTTGGTGTTTTGGGAAGTTACGAAGGGCTGCAATCTGCGCTGCATTCACTGCCGCGCTACCGCCACCGAGTTGTCATCGCCCAGTGACCTGCCCACGGAAAAGGCGCTCGCGATCATCGGCCAGATCGCCGATTTCTCCAATCCCATCCTGGTGCTGAGTGGAGGCGAGCCGCTCTTCCGTCGCGACATCTTCCAGCTTGCGCGCTACGCCACCGACCGCGGCCTGCGCGCGGCGCTGGCCACCAACGGCACGCTGGTTACGAGGAGCGTCGCCCAAAAGATCGTGGATGCCGGAGTGCGCCGTGTCTCCATGAGCCTGGACGGCGCCGACGCCGCCACCCATGACAGCTTCCGCGGCATCCCCGGAGCGTTTGAAAACACACTGCAGGGTTTCCGCAACCTGCAGGAACTGGGCATGTCGCTGCAGATCAACATGACGGTCGCCCGCCACAATGCCCACCAGCTTCCCGCCGTGCTGGAACTGGCGCGCGCCATCGGCGCCGACGCGCTGCACACCTTCCTGCTGGTGCCGGTGGGCTGCGGCGTGGACATCGCCGCCGAGCAGATGGTCCCGCCGGAAGAGTACGAGCAGATGCTTAACTGGTTCTACGACCAGTCGAAGAGCGGAGACATCGAGCTGAAGGCCACCTGCGCGCCGCATTATTTCCGCGTCGCCAAACAGCGTCAGGTCGAAGAGCGGAAAGCGGCGCAGGCTGTGGCGCGAGCGGAAACGCCGGATACCAGCGCCATCGGGCCCACGGACATGCTCATGCCCAGCGGCACCGGCATCGTACTCAACTCGGCCAAGCGTCCTGCCGGGCATCCGGGCGGACATCCCGGAGGCCATCCCCACGGCATGAACGCCGTGACCAAAGGCTGCCTCGCCGGCACCGGCGTCTGTTTCCTTTCGCACGAGGGCGAGGTTTTTCCCTGCGGCTACCTGCCAGTGAAGGCCGGCGATTTGCGCGAGAAGACCTTCGCCGAAGTCTGGACGGATTCGCCGGTGTTCGAGCTGCTGCGCGATACCGGCAACCTGAAAGGCAAGTGCGGTTGCTGCGAATTCCGCAATATCTGCATGGGATGTCGCGCGCGCGCCTTCGCGGCCACGGGAGACATGCTCGACGAGGAACCGTTCTGCGTGTACCAGCCGCGGACCGCGGCCGCAAGACGTGCCTGAGTTTGGCGTTGCCCATAAGGGGCGCGCCTTTGAGGGGCCTGCCGCGGAGAGAGCGCCGGCGAACCAGCCGGAGAGAGGCGCGGCGGGCCCCGATCGATAACCGGTGTTAAGAAATGTCCGAGACTGTTAGCGATCTCCGGACTCTGAACCAAACTCGGCTACGCTCCTTCGTGCTGCCGCGCGAGCACGGCGCCTGGGGCATTCTGCTGGTGCCATTGGTCACCGGCGCGATGGTAGCGCTTCTGCGTGGCGGGGCACTGGTTCCCTTGCTGCTGTTCCTGCTGGCTTCTGTATCTTTGTTCTGTCTGCGCACGCCGGTCGAAGCGGCACTGGGAACATCGGCGCAGCGCATTGACAGCCCTGCCGAAAGACGACTCGTTGCGGTCGCTATCGCGGGCTATTCGTTGGCGGCGGCTGGCGCGCTGGCGGCGCTGCTGTGGCACGGAAACAATCCCGCCTTGCTGATGCTGGGCGCAATCGCCGCGTTCTCCTTCGGCGCACAGGCCCTGCTGCGCAAGCTCGGACGCGCCACCCGCATGGCCTCACAGATGTTGGGACTGGTCGGGCTGACCTCCACCGCCGCAGGCGCCTACTACGTTTCCACCGGCCGCCTCGACACCACGGCATGGATGATCTGGGCCGCCAACTGGCTGTTCGCCGCCAACCAGGTCCACATGGTGCAGTTGCGTATCCACAACGCCAAGGTGGCGGGACTCAGAGAGCGATTGGCGCGCGGATGGAAGTTCCTCGCCGGTGAGATTCTCACCGTCGTCCTGCTCGTGGCCTTCTTCCACTACCGCCTGCTGCCGAAGATGAGCGTGGTCGCGTTTCATCCCATGCTGCTGCGTGGCGCCGCCTGGTTCTTCAAAAAGCCGCGTCCTCTGCGCATCCACCGCCTGGGGTGGATGGAGCTGGGCTTTGCCCTCATCTTCGGCACCATGTTCGTTTCCGGTTTCCTCAGATAGCTGAGTCTCGGCCTTCACAGACAGCAAAAAGCCGGACTGGTTAGTCCGGCTTTTCCATCAGGCGGATCGTGTTGCGGTTACATCACCAGCGCCAGATGTTCGAGTTCCTGTCGGATCACTTCCAGCGAGCAGCCGCGCCTGCCCACCCGGCCGGCAGCGTCGCGCGCCGCGTCCGGCGAAACCCCGTATCCATGGCCGATCAGGAAGACCTGCAGCAGCTCACCAGACTGCAGCGAATCCAAGCCTCCCTGGATCAACTCGTTCCGGAGATTGGCCACATCCGAGATGTTGAACTTTTCTCCCATCGTTCACCTCCGACCCTTACCTCGTCCTCACCTCACCCACTTCTATCGTATTGGACACGTTCCAGCCTTAGTTGTTGCGCACAAAATTTTGATCGAACCGTGCAACCAAATTCGGATTTGCCCGGAATTCAACGGGGCGCGGCCTCCTCTATGAATGAATACGTGGGCACCGTTCTCCGCGTTCCACTCACTCCGCCATTTTGCTGACATGCACGTCAAAGCCCGTCTTGGGCAGCAGCGACGCCAGTTCGAAAGCGTGGAATCCTGCGCCCACGACCTCGGTGTGCCGGAAGATTCCCGGTTCGGTCTCGACCACCTGCCGGCTGCCGTTGAGGTCATCGAGGAACGCCTGGGCCGCCTTGACGTCGGCACCACCCTTTCGCCCGCGCCGCGTGATGGCTTCCGTGGCGTAGGAACGGACCAGCTTGGGCCAGTATTTCTCGAGCAGAGGCGTGCTGGCGAAGATGTCCGCCCAGACGATCTCGCCGTCGATCGCCACCACCACGCCTACGGCCTTCTGGTTGCGCAGTTGCCTGATGACGCTCTCGTATGAGCGCTCCATGGGAGCAGCTACTGCGTCCACTTTCTTCCGGACTTCGTCGTTGCCCATCACCCGCGCGTAGGACGTCGTGTCCGGGACCCGGGCCGCGGGCGCCGCTGCAGCCATGCCCGTCACAGAGCGGTTTACCTCCGACCACACCTTCTGCTGGTCCTTATCGGCCATGGCTTCTTTGCGGACGCTCGGCTGCGCCATCTGGGTGACGTACGCGCTCTGAGGCTTGCCGGAAGCGATGCCGCCGAACTGCGCGCTGGTTCCCGTCCAGCGTCCCGGCTCGACGCAGAACACGCTCAGGTCCACGGGATCGCTGTTGCCGGGCACGATGCGGTCTTTGCCCACGACACGGTCCTGCTTTCCGCCGGTGACGATCTCTCCCGCCAGCAGCAGCAGCGGCCGGTCGGAGCTGTTCACCAGCACCAGCCGGTTCACCTGCGCTCCGTCGCGGCGCGGTGGCAGCGGCCCGCGGCGCACCAGTCCCTGCGCCTGTCCGGCTTCGCTGACCACCACCTCGCCCGAGCGCAGCCCCTCGTCCAGAGTGATGAACATGCTGGTGTCGTGGCGGCGGTCGCTGATCACCGGAAAGATGGTGAGATTGCCGTGCGTGATCGGCGCGAGCACGCGATGGTCAGTCGGGGACACCTCGTCGGGCTGCCGGCCGCCCCAAGCCACAGCCGCGCCCACGATCAAGGTGAGCAGTCCCAGAGTCCCAATCCATGCGATTCGAGTCATTTCGTTCCTCCCCAGGACCTGCGATTGAGCGCTGGTCCCACGGGAAGAACGGCGGGACGGTGTTTTCTTGCATCCAAGTTGATACCATCCAGAGTAGAGGTGTGCGGGAGTCGCCCCCGAAGGTCATGAGCGGCACTGCCCCAATGCCCGGTCCGGTCGTACGGAGAATCCGCCCCGGCGACGTTGCGGAGCTGTACCAGCGGAGCCGCGCCGCCGATGTCGGTTTGTCCGAGCAGGAGTTCACCCGGATCCTCGATGAGATTGCCGGCAAGTACCTTCCCACCGGCACCAGGGAGGGCGACGCGCTGGAGTTCTGCCGCGGGCTGCGCCTGGAGGAACTGGCCCTGGCGCGGGCTTGCGCCGCCGGCCATGAGCGCGCATGGGACGTTTTTCTTAGCCGCTACCGCGAGAAGCTTTACGATGCCGCCCGCTCCATCACGCGCGAAGACAGCTCGGCCCGCGAACTCGCTGATTCCCTCTACGCCGATCTCTACGGCACGGAAACCCGCAACGGCCGGCGAACCTGCAAGCTGAACTACTACACCGGCCGCGGCTCTCTCGAAGGCTGGCTGCGCGCCACGCTGGCGCAGGAGTACGTCAACCGCTATCGCCGCCGCCAGCGCGAGGTCAGCCTGGAAGAAAAGACGGAAGCAGGCGCGCAGTTCGCTGCCGCCGATCCTCCGGTGCAGTCGGCTGCTGACCCGCGGCTGGTGGGAGCGACCGACGCGGTATTAGCCGCGCTCGGCGTCGAAGAGAGGTTTATCCTTGCCTCGTACCATCTGGACGGGCGCACGCTGGCAGAGATCGCGCGAACGCTGGGCGTGCACGAATCCACCGTCAGTCGCAAGCTGGAGAAGGTCGTGCGCACAGTGCGAGAGAGGATCACGGACGAGCTGTTGCGGCGCGGAATGAGTCGCAGGCAGGCCGAGGAAGCGCTCGAGACCGACGTCCGCGATGTGCCGGTGGACGTGAGCATGCGTCTGTCGCAAAAAGATGGTGCGTCCGCGTTCTATAGGAAGGGCAGCGACTGATGGCAGAACTCCCCAAAATCGTGCGCGAGCGCCTCAGTTATCAGGCAGTGGGCGAGCATCCCGACGCCAACCTTCTCTCCGCCTTCGTTGAGCACGGGCTGACGCAGGAGGAACGCAGGGGGGTGCTCGAGCATCTGTCGCGCTGTGCCGATTGCCGCCAGATCGTGGCCCTTACGGCCTCAGAAGTGACTCAAGAGCGGTTGGTGACGGCCGCTCGAGCGCCGGCGGGCGCAAAGCCGTCCTGGTGGCGCTCGCCGATCCTGCACTGGGGAGCATTCACGGCGGCGGCCCTGGTGATGCTGATCGCGGTCGGGGCGCGCATGCGGCTTCGCGAAGAACGCAGCGCCAGCGCCCCGGCAATCGCCACATACAGCTCGAATGAGGTCGCGCAGAAGTCGACGACTCCCGCGCCCGAAGTCTCCCTGCCCCCGGTGGAGCAGAAGCAATCCAGTAAGAAGCTGGCGTCCGGACCGCCGCCTCGGGAGCCGGCGGTCAGGACTGGGAAACCAGGCGGTGTGGCCGGTGGAACTGTTGGGGGGATCGTTGGTAAGGGCGCGGCAGGTTCCGGTAGTGGCGCCGGTGCTGGAGTAGGGAATGCCCCGCCGCCCCCAGCGCCTGCAGCCCCAGTCGCGCCGCAGATGAAGATGCAAGCCAAGGCAGCCGAGGTGGATAGCTTCCGGTTGGATACCGGCATCGACAAGTCCCGCCAGAAGGCAACTCCCGCGCCTCCAGCGGCAGCCAGCGAAACCGTCGAGGTGGCCGCCGCCGCTCCCGGCGGGAAGAGTGAGGCCGCGGTGCTATCTCAGAGTCGGGACGCGATGTTGACCAAGCGCGCTTCTCTCGGCTCCCGCTGGAGCGTCTCCGGCTCCGGCGCTTTGCAGCGTTCTTTCGACGGCGGGCGAAGCTGGAAAGATGTTGCCGTCGGCGATGGGGTTACCTTCCGGGCGGTTGCGACCGTGGGCAGTGATGTGTGGGCGGGCGGATCGGGCGGCATGCTCTTTCACTCGGCTGATGGTGGAGAGCACTGGTCGCGGGTGCCAATGCTGGCGGACGGCCGCGCCCTGAGCGGCGACATCGTACGCATCGAGTTCACCAGTACCCAGGACGGAACAGTCACCACTTCCGCCAGCGAAACCTGGACCACCTCCGACGGCGGCGCTACCTGGCACCGTCAGTAATCCATCGTCTTCACCGCCAAACGCTCATGTTCTGGCGCGCTGCTCTGCCTTCTGCCAGGCGAGCGTCGCCGTCACCAGATCCTCCAGCGCACATCCCAGGTTTTTGAAGACCGTGATCTCGTCCTCCGAAGTACGGCCCGTTTTCTTGCCACTCGTGATCTCGTGCAGGTCCGCGACAACGTGCTCACGGCCGATCACGCCCTCGCTCATTGGGATCAGGAGGTCACCGGCCTCGGCAAGCGCGCTCTCGTAGGTCTCGACCACGACGCGAGCCCGCCGCATGGTCTCGCTGTCCACCTCGCGCTTGTCGGGCTGAAAAGCGCCCACCAGGTTCAGGTGCGTGCCAGGCCGGAGCCGCTTTCCCTGGAAGACCGGACTCGAGGATGACGTACAGGTGCAGATCACGTCCGAGTGCGAGGCACACGAGTGGGCGTCCGCCGCTTCGACTGTCAGGCCGAATTCGCTCGCGATCGTCGTTGCGAACTCCCGGCTGCGCGCGGCACTTGAACCGCAGACCAGTACGCGCTCGAACCGCCGCACTGTGGTGATAACTTCAATGTGCGACCGCGCCTGCCTCCCCGTGCCGAACACACCCAGGACCTTCGCAGCGCGCCGCGCCATGTGGCGTGTGGCAACAGCCGAGGTGGCAGCCGTGCGCACGTCGGTCAGGTAGTTGGCCGCCATCAGGGCGCGCAGCTCGCCGGTAACGGGGTCGAGCAGGACGTATGTGGCCTGCAATCGCTGCGCGGCGCTATCGAACGCCGTCAGCAGCTTGGCGCCGAGTCCCGGCACCGCAGCGTCATAGCAGGGCATCACCAGCAGCACGCCCCGGCCTGCCACCTGCACCAGAGTGCGCGCCGGCATTACGGCCGTCGTGCTGTATTCGCGAGTAAACGCCGCTTCGATCGCGTCCGTCACCTCGGCCGGATGGAGCAGAAAACGGATTTCAGAATCGGTGAAGACTCTCATCTGCGCGGTTGCTTCGGCGATTTGGAGGCGGTAGCATAGCATCGCAGGCGATGGAGTTCCGCCTTTAACCGCCCACCGTGGCTGATGACTCCTACGAATCCCGCGTAGGAGTTTTTCTGTGCTTGAAAACCTGCTCTACCTCTCTATTGGTGCGGTCCTTGGCGCGCTGGCTCGCTTTGCCTTCACTCACCTCTCGTCGCAGCTCTCGCATCACCACGGTTTTCCGTACGGAACGCTGCTTGTCAATGTGGTGGGATCGTTCGTTGTCGGATATGTCCTCACCTGGACCGCCGACCATGACCACGACCGCTGGCGTCTATTTGCCGCGACAGGGTTTTGCGGCGCGTTCACCACGTTCTCAGCCTTCGCTTACGAGACCATCGCCTACTGGCACGAGCGCCAGTACCTGGAGCTGGCTTTGAATGTCGGATTAAACAATGTGCTGTCGATATTGTCGGTGGCAGCTGGAGTCGCGTTTCGCAACGGTCACGCGAACTGACCGGCTCACTCGCGCTCGAATAGCTTCGACCACTGCTCGCGCGGCGCCGGAGGCAGGCTGGCAACCTTGAGATTTTCGCGCACGTGCTCCGGTCGTCCCATGCCCACTAGCGCTACCGCCAGCCCGGGAGCGGAGCGCGCAAACTGGATGGCGTTGGCGCCGTCGCTGCCCGCTCCCAGGCGCTTTTCAATGAACTCCGGCAGGTTGCGCGTGAGCTGACCCTGCAAGAGCGTGGCGCTGCCCGCCACCACCACGCCGGCCCGCGCCGCCGCCTCCAGCAGCGAGACGTTTTCCTTTCCCCAGGTCTGGTTGTGATACGCGAAGGCTTCCGGCATCCCCAGGTTGAACGGCAACTGGACGAAGCGAAAGTGATGCTCCTCGCCGCCGGTCTGCCGCGCGATCTCGAGCGTATCGGCCAGGCTCATGGCATCGCGCGCCGCCGGCGGGGCGCGAAACCCGTTCCACGTGGCCACGCCGTAGTAGCGGACCTTGCCGGCTTTCACCGCGCCCTCAAGCATGGCGAACGCTTCGCGCAGGCGCCCACAGAAGCGCTCGCGCGGGACTTCACCCAATTGCGTCTCCGGGTTGTGGACGTAGAAGACGTCGATGGTTTCAAGGCCAAGGTTCCGGCGCGAGCGCTCCAGTTGGTCGGCGAGGTAGCCCGGGGACATGCAGTGCATCCCGCCGGCGAGGTCGGCGGGGTTCAGGATCCCCTGGTCCACGAATTCGGCGCGGAAGTAGGCGCCGGGGTCGGGCGGGACCTCGTTGTCAAAAGAGAGATATCCCGCTTTGGTACAGATCATGACCTCATCGCGCTGAAGTTCTCCGGCAGAAACCATTTCCCGAAGGGCGGCGCCGATGCTACGCTCGGACCGCTGATGGCGGTAGTTGATTGCCGTATCCAGCAGGTTGATGCCGGAAGCAAGCGCCAGGCGCACGGCCTCGATGTAAGCCTGATCGGCTTCGGCGGTGGCTTCGCCCAGATAGGTGCCGAGGCCGATGGAAGAGATCCACAAGTCACCGGGACGCGCGGTCCCTGCCGATGCCCGCTCCGCTTCGCTGGGCTGGGAAGTTACGGACCCGCCCAACTGGGGCCGGAAGTGTCCTGCGTGGCTCAGTTCAGGGAAGCGGTTGCGATAGCGCGCTGTGCCTTCGGGAGTGGCAAACCCGTTCAGCATAGCGGGGTAGTGTAGCAGGATCGTTGCTGCGGAAGGACGTTTACCGCTGCCACGTTTTCCAGAGTTGCACACGAATCTGGCAGCAACCTCTGGCATATAGGCGCATCTCGTTGATCGAAGGGTTCGTCTGTCACCAGCGCACGAGGAGGCAAGTCATGAGAAGCTTTCTGGTTGGACTCGGGATCGGCATCGGACTGGGTGTTCTGTTTGCGCCCGTGAGCGGGGACCGGACCCGCGGCAAGATCAAGGACCGTGCGAACGATCTTGCGGACTCGGCCCGCGAAACCCTCGAACAGGGACGCGAGCGGGTGCGCCGCGGCATCAGCGCTATCCGAACGCCGGCGCAAGCGGCAACTGGGACGGAAACCAGCCGCCCCACCAGCTCCGGAACCACCTTTTGAACTTTTCTGCTCGGAATCAGCACGGGCAGCAGCGGTGCTGCCCGTTTCTTGACACCCCCGTACCTGGCCTTTATTCTTGAGTTTTGGCCTTGCAGTTGAGAACGCGTCGGGGCGCGCCGGGACGCGGCACGCGCTTTGCGGATTCCATGACGGGTACGCCGCGATGTTGATCAGCATCCGCGAATTAGAGCTGCACGAAGTCACGTTTTCGCAAGAGCTTAGACCGGAAGTGATCGACTTTGGCCCGGACGTCCACCAGCACACCCCGCTGCATACCCAGGGGCGGGCGGAGCTGGTCGAGGAGCACCGCGGACACGGACAGGCGCTCGAAGACATTCGCGTGGTGGGAGATTTCTCCACCCAGCTCGAACTGCGTTGCGCGCGCTGCCTGGAGCCGGTGCTGCGCGAGGTCGCCGGCGACTTCGACCTGATTTACCGGCCGCTGGGAGCCGACGCGGGCATGGAGGAGCGTTCCATCCGCGGCGCCGAGGCCGATATTGCGTATTACCAGGGCGAGGGCGTCGTGCTGGAAGACTTGCTGCGCGAGCAAGTGCTGCTGGCGGTGCCCCTGAAGGCGGTCTGCAACGACGCCTGTAAGGGCCTGTGCCCGCACTGCGGCAAGAACCTGAATGTCGAAGCCTGCGCTTGCCAGCCAGCCCAGGATGAACGCTGGGGAGCGCTGCACGAGATCCGCGAGAAATTGAAGCAATGATCGCTCTTGGCTATTGGCTGTTAGCTTTTGGCCGACAGCTAAGAGCCAACAGCCAAGAGCATGGTTTTGAGGTCCTAATGGCCAATCCAAAACGCAGACATTCGCAGGCGCGCACCAGCAAGCGCCGGGCCCACGATCACCTGACCCCGCATTCACTTTCTGAATGCCCCAACTGTCACGAGCGCAAAATGCCGCATCGCGCCTGTCCCAAGTGCGGGTACTATAAGGGCCGGGAAGTCCTGGAAGTCGAGACCGAGAAGTAAACGGCCAGCCCGCGACCCGCGGTGAGCGAGCGCGGCCGATCGAACGGTCCTGTGGACACCGATGCCGACTGTCATAGCCCTGGACGCGATGGGCACCGACCGCGCGCCCAGGCCTGAAATCGAAGGGGCAATCCAGGCCGCGCGGCACCATGACGTCCACGTGCTGCTGGTCGGTCGCGAAGCCCAGTTGCAGGAAGCGCTGGCGGATCATCCTTCCGCCGCCGGTTTGCCCATCGCCATCGCCAATGCCACCGAAGTCATCAGCATGCACGACAAAGCCGCGCAGGCCATGCGCGCCAAGCGTGATTCTTCCATGCGCGTCGGGCTCCGGTTGGTGCGCGATCGTCGCGCCGACGGCTTTGTCACGGCCGGCAACACCGGAGCCGCCATGGCCACCGCCAAGGTCGTGCTGGGGACGCTGCCCGGCGTTGATCGCCCCGGTCTGGCGGCGGTTTTCCCCACCGCCACCGGCTCGGCCGCCATCATGATTGACGTCGGCGCCAACGTCGATTGCAAGCCCCAAAACCTGGAACAGTTTGCCGTGATGGGCGAGATCTACTTCCGCAGCATCTTCTCCAAGCCTCGCCCCCGGGTCGGCCTGCTCTCCGTCGGCGAGGAGGAGACGAAGGGGAATGACCTCACCTTCCAGGCTCTCGGCCTGCTGAAAGCCCTGCCCATTAACTTCATAGGCAATGTCGAGGGGCGCGACCTTTACAACGGCCATGCAGACGTCATCATCTGCGATGGCTTCGTCGGCAATGTGGCGCTGAAGGTCTCCGAAGGTGTCGTCCAAACTGTGCGCTACATGCTGAGGGAGTCGCTGAAGTCCACCATCGCTTCCAAGGTGGGATCGCTGCTGGCACGCAACGCCTTCCAGGCTTTCAAACGGCGCCTGGACTACTCCGAATACGGCGGAGCGCCGTTGCTCGGGGTCCGAGGCGCGTGCATTGTCTGCCACGGCTCGTCCAACGCCAACGCCATCAAGAACGCGCTCCGCGTGGCCGCCGAGTACGCGCGCGCCGGCATCACTCGCAAGATCGAGCACGAACTGGCCCACGTTCACAGCAGCGCGGCGCTTACTCAGACGACATGATCGCATTCCTTTTTCCAGGGCAGGGATCGCAGGCCGTCGGCATGGGCAAGGAGCTGGCGGCCAAGTACCCGGTCGCGCGCCAGACCTTCGAGCAGGCCGACACGGCGCTTGGCTTCAAGCTCTCCGAGCTCTGCTTCGAAGGGCCGGAAGAGAAGCTGAAGCTCACCGAGATCACCCAGCCGGCGATCCTCACGGTTGCGGTGGCGGCGTTGCGCGTGCTGCGCGAGAAAGGAATCGCGCCCGCGTTCGCCGCCGGACACAGCCTGGGCGAGTACTCGGCGCACGTGGCCGCCGCGACCCTCAGCTTCGAGGACGCCGTGCGCACCGTCCGCCAGCGCGGCCGCTACATGCAGGAAGCGGTGCCGGTCGGGGCAGGCGCGATGGCCGCCATTCTCG
>Ga0335069_10011167_pt1 | contig 12694 bp, 11 predicted proteins | sample Lox_Sample_11_FD_206714 | JGI IMG/M metagenome (GOLD analysis project Ga0335069, IMG submission 206714) | Soil microbial communities from Loxahatchee National Wildlife Refuge, Florida, United States - Lox_Sample_1.1 | ecosystem: Environmental > Terrestrial > Soil > Wetlands | place: USA... | reverse complement strand
CTGTTCGACGCACCCGAGACACGCAGAAACAGACTGTCCGCGATCAGCGGCACATCGAAGCTGGCCTTGACGAACTCCCGGTGGAAGCTGCCATAGCCGACCTGTACGGCACCGGATCCATTTCCCTTGGGATCGGGCGTGTACAGCAGGATGGCGCCGCCCTCGTTGTTCTTGCCGAACAGCGTACCCTGTGGTCCGCGCAACACCTGGATACTGTCGATATCGGCGAGACTGAAGATCGATCCGTAGACAGTGCCGTAATACACGTCGTCCACGTAAAAGCCGACGCCGGGTTCGAATGCGTAAGTGAACTGATCCTGGCCCACGCCGCGGATGTATGCCAGCGCGGATTTCCCTGAGTAGTTGCCGCCCGGCATGAGCGTCAGGCTCGGCGTGCCTGCCGCAACGTCCAGCACGTCGTTCAGCCCGCGCTGCTCGATGTCCTGCGCCGTCAGAGCGGTGATCGAGATCGGCGTCTGCTGGAGATTCTCTGCCGTGCGTCGCGCCGTGACGATGACCTCCTGCAGTACGCTTGCGTCCGAAGCGGCATCGGTCAAAGCGGTTGCCGCCATGACGGTTTGCCTGATCGAGGTCTGGCCAACCAACAGAGGCAGCATGACGACTGCGGCGATGATGTGCAGGCGGCGCGATTGTTTTCTGGATGTTGGATTTCTCATGGCACGCGACCGGCTCCCGTTCCCGTTCTGGTGGATCAAGGAAACTTAGCGGGCGCAGCGCAAGGGGTCTCGGCGTTCCGTGCCAATTTTCTGGTCATTCCGTGCCAACTGGCTTGAACTGGTGCCTGCGCCGCTGCTGGCGGCTTCGACGCCGGCACGTTTCATTGACCCTGCGTGAATTGCTCGGCTACATTCCGCGCGGTCGCAGTGACCGCGTCGGATGTTGGTTTGCGAATCGCCGCTGTGCGATAACCGTTCGCGCTATCCAGAAGCTGCGGCTACGGGTTGCGGAATCCGTTTCTCCTCGAGATGGAGCGATCGCGCATGCGCAGAACAGGACCCGATTCACCGGCAGGATTGGCCAGCGAGGCGAGCGAGGCGAGCGAGGTGGGCGAGGTGGACGAGGTGGACGAGGTGGGCGCAGGGCGCTGCGTGTCCGCCCTTGCGTTGATCGCAGCATGCAGCCTGGCAAATGGCGCGGTGGCCGATGAGGCCAACGGCGTGACGGGCAAGGAGACGTGGCGGGAGACGACACGGGAGGCCGGGCAGCGCTGGGCGGTACCGGATTTCTTCAGCAGGGAGCGCGCTGAATCGATTCCGCGTCAATGGGCCACGCGGCTGACGGGCTACATAGCTGCGCGTGACGGCACCGCACTGCGCTTCAGCCTGTTGCTTCCCAGAGGGAAAGGCCCATTCCCGGTGATCGTGAACTACAGCGGTTACGATCCTGGCTCAATCGGCGGGTATTCGTACGTCCATGACAACACCGCGATGTCCACGGATGTGGATGCGTCACTGCTCGATCACGGATATGCAGTAATCGGAGTGAACGCGCGCGGTACCGGTTGCTCCGAGGGCATCTTCGATTTCCTCGCTCCTTCCTACGGCACGGATGGAGCCGATGTCGTCGAGTGGGTTGCGGCGCAACCCTGGGCAACCGGCGCCGTGGGCATGGCGAACTGGTCCTGGGCCGGAATGTCGCAGGTGGCCACCGCGAGTGAACGGCCCCCACACTTGAAGGCTATCGCTCCGGGCATGGCGTTGACCGATCCCCGACTGGACAGTTGGGCGATAGGGGGTGTGCCGTCGCAGGGGTTTGTGACGGGATGGTGGATGTTCCTGCATTCCCGCTGGCTGGCGGTGCGCAGATCCGCGGAGGATGAGCATGACGAGCGCTGTCTCAGGCAAGTCGAGCGGAATTTCCAGACCGGGCAATCGCCGGCCGTGAATCTCCCGAGCCAGCTCCTGCGTCATCCTCTGCGGGACGAGTGGCTGGAGGATCGAACGATCCTCGACAAGGCCGGCCGCATAGACGTACCCGTGTTGTCGATGGAATCCTTCCAGGATGAGGCGACGACCGCGCGTGCCGGGTATTACCAGGAACGCGTGGATCCCGACAGACTGTGGTACATCCAGACCAACGGCGATCATGACTTGTACGAGTCGCTGCAGTACCGCCCGGCTCTGCTGGCGTTCTTCGACCGCTTCGTGAAGGGACTGGACAATGGTTTCGAGTTCCGGCCGCATGTGGAGATCTGGCAGGAGACCACTTCGGTGGCGGGTGCCCATCGGCAGCAGAAGGACCGGGAGGCGAAGGCCACGTGGATCGTGCAGCGCGCGCGGTATCCCGTGCAGGTCGAACTGCTGCGCCTGAGGATCAGGGGCGGCAAGCGGCTCTCAATGTCACCCGACTCATCGGGGCCGGGGTCCGCGCAGCCGGATTCGTACCGCTATCCTGTCGAAGGGCCGGCCGTGAACGTCAATCCGGAAGAGGGCGCGTGGGGTGAGCTCCTGCCGGATTGGAAGGCCGGCTCGCTGACCTATACCACCGGGCCGCTGCAGAGCGACCTGGTGATTTACGGGCCCGCCAGCGCGGATCTGTGGGTTTCCAGCACGGCCGGAGATACGGATCTGCAAGTAACGCTGACTGAGGTACGGCCGGATGGTCAGGAGCGATTCGTTCAGCGCGGCTGGCTGCGAATGTCATCACGCGCCCAGGATCCGCGTTTCTCCACGCCGTCACGCCCCTGGCCGTGCGATTGGCCGGCCTGCATCCTGGCGCTCACACCGGGTGTGCCGGCACTCGGACGGGTGGAACTGACCAAAGTCTCGTACGCCTTCCGCACCAATTCGCGTATCCGAATCTGGATCGATGCGCCGAGCGCGACCGGCGAGAACACGTTCGACCATTCCTCGCTCCGTTCGATCAACAGCATCTGGCACGACGATGCGCATCCGTCACAGTTGGTTCTCGGTATCCTGAGGGGCGAGAAGGTTCCGCCGGATGCCATGCCGTGCGGAGCGGTTCTCATGCAGCCTTGCCGCCGGGACCCGATGGCACAATAGAACCATCGCGTTCTGTCTCAACGAGCCGTACGCGCAGGAATTGCGCAACGAAGGAGAGGCCGGATGAAGCCAATGATGACCGCATGCCGCATGAACCTGGCGCTGACCAGCGCTGCCATGGTGCTGGGTCTGGCTTGCATTGCGAGTATCGGGCAGGCGGCGGATGAGAGCTGGCCGATGCTCGAGAGGGATGCGCCAAAGCTCGAGCTTGTACTGCAACTCGTCGTGACCTGCACTGGCCCCGAGCGTGTCGGTGGCTCTGAAGACAGCAAGGACGGCAAGCGCACCGAGATCTGGCCCATCGTCGGCGGGCGATTTCAGGGCAAGGGGATTCGCGGTTCGGTCGTTGCCGGTGGCGGGGATTTCCCGGTGGTGCGTCCGGATGGCGTGGAGGTCGTGGACGCGTTGTATCGACTGCGCACCGACGATGGAGTGACCATCATCATTCACAACAAGGGACTCGGCTATCCGAGTAGCAACCCGGACGATTGGCACTACAGGTTGTTTCCCGAGTTCATTGCACCGAAGGGCAAGTACGCCTGGCTCAACAGCAGTCTCTTTCTGGCCACGCTGTCCGAAGTACCTGACGGCATGCGGCTCGCCAGGGGCCCGAAGGAAAACGACCGCCTGATCCAGATCTACCGCGTTCTGTAGTTCAACTGGCTGGCCTGGCCTGCGTCAAATCCGGCAGATGGCGGGCAGGCGCCCCGGGGTGGTTTGCCTTCACGCCCGACCTCACGAATAATCGCGCGGCCCTGATTGCAGGCCGAATGAACCCACGGGAGCTCATCTTGAAGACACTCGTATCCAGTCTGTGCCTGCTCGGCCTGGTCTGTTCCGCGGCCGCCTGGGCGGATTCCCATCCGAAGCCGGTCAAGGTCACCGCGGCTGAAGCGGCGGGCCCGGTCTTCGAGCGCAAGGATGCGGTGAAGGAGAACGGCAAGGACGGGCCCACCACGGATGTCACGATGCTGCAGTCGGCGGACAGGAAGATGAGCGCCGGACTGTACAAGGCGGGCCCGAGCGATACGCCGATCGATGCCTACCCGGAAGACGAGTTCTGCTACTTCCTGTCGGGCAGCGTGAAACTCACTTCCGCCGACGGTACGGTTCTGGAAATCAGGGCGGGCGAGGCCGTCGCGATTCCCAAGGGCTGGAAGGGACGCTGGACCACGACCGGTTACACCAAGTACTACGTGGTCTACGACTCCGGCAAGACGCAGGGAAAGTAACTGCGAGGCAGTGCAGTGAACGACGGCGACCGCGTTCTCGGGATGCATCGGGAGATCTCCCGGCGTGACTTCATCAACGGTGTTGCCCTGACCGCGGGATCGCTCGCGCTGCCGTTCTCCGCTCTGGCGCAAGCGGATGCCGGCACCTCGATCGAGCACTACCCGCCATCCCGGCTGGGCCTGCGCGGCTCGCACCCCGGGTCGTTCGAGGCCGCGCACCGGTTGCGCGACCAGCACCTGATCGATACTTCGAGCGCCGCGCGCACCGGCGAGACCTATGATCTGGTGGTGGTCGGCGCGGGACTGAGCGGACTGGCGGCCGCGCACTTCTTTCTGAAGAACGCCGGCAGCAGGGCCTCGGTCCTGCTACTGGACAATCACGACGACTTCGGCGGCCACGCCAAGCGCAATGAACTGCACGTTGATGGTCGGACGGTAGTCCTCAACGGCGGCACGCTCGAGATCGAATCACCCGAGCGTTACAACCGCTGGGCGCAGCAGGTCCTCAATGACATCGGCGTGGACCTGGACCGCTACACCACGGAGAACGCCGAGATCTCACGACTCTATGAGTTGCTCGGCATGCGCAGCGGGCATTTCTTCGACCGCCAGACCTTCGGTCGCGACAAGCTGGTCGTGGCCGCTGCGGGAGGCGCGCAGGGCGAAAGTCCATACAGTGCGGATTACGTGCGCAACATGCCGATCTCGGCGCGGGCCCGTGCGGATCTGCTGCGGCTGTTCGATCCGCGCCAGCCGGACTATCTGCCCGGCTTGAGTACTGCCCAGAAGAAGGAGCGGCTGGCGCGCATGAGTTATCGCGACTACCTCCTGGAGGTGGCGAAGGTCGACCCGCAAGCCTACTGGTTCTTCTCGGGACTGGGCCGTGACGTGTTCTGCGTGGGGGCTGACGCCGTTCCGGCGTTGTTTGCCTGGCAGATGCTGGGCAATCGCGGCGGTGGTTTCGACGGACTGGGTCTCGACCCTTCCGCGGACGGACTGCTGGCCGATCTGCCGGGCGGCCAGCATGGCCGCCAGAAGGAGGGGGAGCGCACCGTTCACTTCCCCGATGGCAATGCCACACTGGCGCGCCTGCTGGTGCGCAAACTGATACCGGCCGCGATCCCGGGCCGGACCCAGGAGGACATCGGTGCAGCGCAGGTTGACTACTCCGCTCTGGACCGCGCCGGCAACGCCACGCGGATCCGGCTCAGCAGCACCGTCCTGAACGTGCGTCATGACGGTGATCCCGGCGCCGCGCGCGAGGTCATCGTCAACTATGATTCCGCGGGCAAACTGTACGAGGTCCGTGGTCGCGCCTGCATCATGGCGTGCTGGAACATGTTCATTCCGTATCTTGCGCCGGAGTTGCCGCAAGCCCAGAAGGAGGCGCTCGCGTACAACGTCAAGGGACCGATCGTTTACACGAACGTCTTCCTCCGTAACTGGCGGGCATTCCACAAGCTTGGTGTTCACGACGTAAGTTGTCCGACCATGTACCACGATACGGTCTCACTGGCGGAGCCCTGCGACCTGGGAGACCTGCGGCATCCGCGGACTCCGGATGAGCCCATTGCCATCCGCATGATGCGCACACCCGGATCACCCGGCCTGCCGCGCAAGGATCAGCATCGCATCGGCCGCAACGAACTGCTCAACACACCCTTCGAGACGTTCGAGCGCAACATCCGCGATCAGCTGGTTCGCATGTTCGGCGCGGGCGGATTCGATCCGGCGCGCGACATTCTCGGCATCGCGGTGAACCGCTGGCCGCACGGATATTCCTACACGTACAACAGTCTCTACGATCCGATCGAGTGGGTATTCACCGAATCGGACAGCCGGCCTTGCGTCCGCGCCCGCCAGCCGTTCGGACTGGTCTCGATCGCGAACGCCGATGCTGCCGCCAGCCCGCACACGGACGCGGCATTTCTCGAGGCACACAGGGCGGTGGAAGAGGTGCTCGAACGGCGCACCTACCCATTCGTCATCAAGGGGGCCGCGACCTGATCGATGGCTGCCGCGAGTCAGGCGGCCGGGCGCTGGCCGGACGGAGCGAGGAGGCTCGACTTGAGCAGCGGCGTCACCACCTGCTCCAGGCGCTCGGCCGTCCACACCGGCTTCCTGAGTTTCCAGCCGTCCTCGACCAGGCGGCCGCCGCGATCGATGGTGAAGTTGACGGGCAGGCGCCAGATGCGGCCGTAACCCGGCGCGCTGGAGTTGGCCAGCAGGCCCACCGGGAAGCTCAGCGTCGCAGCGATTTTCCGCACCAGCGGCAGCTCGTCCGCCGTGTCGAGGCTGAACCCGAGCACGCGCAGACCCTCGTTGGCGTGGTCCTTCGCGTAGCGTGAGAGGAGCGGAAGCTCCTCATGACACGGCGCGCACCACGTGGCCCAGAAAGTCAGGATGACCACCTGGCCAGCGAGATCGCGCGAAGCGATTCGCTCACCGTCGAGCGTGACCAGGGTCGCCGCCGGGGCCATCTCGCCGACGCGCAGGTCATTGGCCTGTGCACGGCCTGGGCGCAGGCAGTCCCCGGCGAGCAGGGACAGGAGCCCGCCCTTCAGCACGCTCCGTCGCGACAGCAGGTTCGTCGACACGATGACTCCGGACCCGGCGCGCGGCGGCGCGCCGGGCTCGGGACGCATGCCGTGACGAGCTTCAGGTGTAAGGCGATGGCGCATCACAATGCATAACTCACTCCAACACTGGCCGTGTAGCGCGGAAAGAGCTGGTATCCATACAGGTTACTGTAGACAGGCACCTGCACGAAACCAAACACGTGCAGCTTCGACACCACCTGGACTGTCAGTCCGGGGCTGATGTAGGCGACATTGCCCGCGGTGCTCTCGATGTCGGCGAGCGCGCCCTGGTCGCGTGACTTGCGCAGCAGATTGATCTGCAGCTGGGGAACCCAGCGCGGGTCGCGCTCATACCGCAGCCCGAAGCTCAGCGTGGTCGAGTTGCCGGGCCGGTAGTCATTGCCGGGCTCGTCCAGGTGGTGCCTGACGGCACTCTGGAATTGCCCGTTCGCGAAGAAGTCGAAGTCCTGGCTGATGGCCTGGTAATAGTAGGCACCGACGATGATGTCCGTGCTGCCCGTACCGGGCTGCAGGCTGGCATCGAGCGGTTCGCCCTTCGCGGGCCCTCCGTTGAAATCCACGGCGGTGCCGTAATGTCCCGTGGGCAGTTTCAGGCCGAGCTGTACGCCGAGATTGTGCGTCGGGAGAAATCCCTGGTACGCGCCGACCAGGCGCACGTCGCCCAGACTGGAGCTGCGGGAGCTGCTCAGATCGGGCAGGGGCTCGGTGCTGTCGAACTCACCATAGGTCGAATGCGTTCGAACCACGTAAGGAACGAACAGCGACACGTTCCATGACGGCGACGGGGCGTAGTTCAGACCTGCGGTGATGTAGCGGTTGAGCGTTTCGCGTTCCAGCTCATTGCCGTCCGGAACGTCAGAAACTTCGCGGGTGCCGCTTCGCAGCTCGTCCTGGTGGATGTAGTCGTATTCAAGACTGAGTCGCCAGCCGGTCTGGGCCGAATAGCCCATCGCGGCATCCGAGCTCAGCGTGCAGCCGCAGCTCGCGCAGGCTTCGGCGGACTCGGGTCCAAGCAGGGCCGCCGGCACCGCAAGAGCGCCTGGCAGGGTCAACAGGATCGGTCTGGCACGTCCGGCCAGTTTGCGTAACCAACGTTTGAGGCGTGGCGCGATGCGACCACGGCGCGAATGAATGGGCATGGATCTCTCACCTGATCTGAAACACGGGAAACGGGAGCGCGACCCGCGGACGGCCGCCAAGGGCAGCCGCCCCACAGGAGCGCGTTGATCCGGATCAGGCGAGGGTGGGTGGGCCGCGAGGCGACTGCTCGCGCGAAGGTCCGAACTGACTGTGGGTCTGTGAGAAATCAACGGGCAGGAGGCGCGTGGCCGAGGCCTGCAGGGGAGGTAGTGCCGGCAGCGCGGGCAGTGGCGCGGGACCTGCGCTCTGGGCGTAGGGGCAGGTCGGATCGGGGTGGGAGTGGTGATGGCCCGAATGTCCCGCGTACTCCGGATGTCCAGCCGCATCGTGATGATGCGCGGCGCCATCCCCGGCCATGACATGGCCATGCATGGCGTGCTGCACACCAAACGAATGCAGGGCGGCTGCCGCGTCCGCGTCGCACAGGACGACATCCAGACCGCCGTCCACCGGAGCGAGCATGAACCCCGCGGGAACCAGCGCCCGCAGGCACAGCACGGCGAGTACCCAGGGCGCCGCCCAGTGGCGGATACCCCCGTGTCGCAAGTGCAATGCGCGTGGATTCATCACGGTCACAAGATGCCCTAAGCCTGCGCCAGACGCCACCCCGGGGGCGCGCTCATGGAACCCAGACTGCCCGGGACAGGACTCACCGGTAGGGTCAGGGTATGCCCGCGGGTATACTGACGTCATGAAAGTGAAACTCCGGACATCCCATGGCTAATGTCTACCCCTTCGCCGGCAAGGGGGCAGGTACGGCCGGCCTGAACTCCGTCGAGGAGCTTCTGGAGGAGCTGCGGGCCGGCCGCATGGTCGTCGTGATGGACGACGAGGACCGCGAGAACGAGGGCGATCTGCTGATGCCCGCCAGCCTGGTGCGAGCCGAGGACATCAATTTCATGGCCCGCTACGGGCGCGGCCTGATTTGCCTGACCCTCACCCGCGAGCGCTGCCGGCAGCTGCGCCTGCCCCTGATGGTCAGCGAGACAGACCGGGACCGGCGGACCAATTTCACGGTGTCGATCGAGGCGGCACAGGGCGTGACCACAGGCATATCCGCATACGACCGCGCCCACACAGTGCGCACGGCCGTCGAGCCGAACGCCCGCCCCGAGGACCTGCGCCAGCCCGGACACATCTTTCCCATCATGGCCCAGCCCGGCGGCGTACTGACGCGCGCCGGTCACACGGAGGCCGGTTGCGACCTGGCCCGGCTGGCCGGTTTTGAACCCGCCGCCGTGATCGTGGAGATCATGAACGACGACGGCACCATGGCACGTCGCCCGGATCTCGAGGCATTCGCGCGCGCACACAACCTGAAGATCGGCACCATCGCCGACCTGATCCGCTACCGGCTGCGCAACGAACGCTCCGTGGAGCGAATCTCCGAGCAGCCCGTGCAGACCGAGTTCGGCGAGTTCCGGCTGTTCCTTTACGAGGACCATGTTCACCGCGATGTGCACCTCGCGATGACGCACGGACCGATCACGGATTCCAGCGTTCCTCTCGTGCGCGTCCACATCGCCGACACCCTGCGCGACCTGTTGGGAGTCAGGGGACCCACTCGCGCCTGGACGCTGCGGGCCGCGATGCAACGCATTGCCCAGTCGGGCAGCGGTGTCATCGTCATCCTGCGGGAGGACGAATCGCCGCGCGAACTCCTGGAGTCCGTTCAAGCTCTGGGTGGTGACGGTGCAACCGCCGGCGCGGTCGCGACCGCTGCCCCCTGGGAGTCCGGCGCAGGCGGCAGCGTGTTGCGCACCTACGGTGTTGGTGCGCAGATCCTCAAGGATCTGGGCGTGCGACGCATGCGGGTCCTGTCCGCCCCGAAGCAGATGCACGGTATTTCGGCGTTCGATCTGGAGATCGAGAGCTATGTGGGCGAAGACGGTTGAGCCGCTGAATCATGTCCTCTCCCCGCACAATCGAAGGCGAACTCCTCGCCCGCGGCCGCAAGGTGGCGATCGCCGCGGCGCGCTTTAACGACTTCATCGTTTCGAGTCTGCTGCAAGGTGCCACCGCTGCCTGGCTGGAGCGTGGTGGCGCCGCCGAAGATCTGATCATTGCGCGAGTGCCGGGGGCCTTCGAGCTTCCCGTGGTGGCGCGCAAGCTGGCGTTGAGTGGCCACTACGATGCCGTGATCGCATTGGGCTGCGTGATCCGCGGTGACACGCCACACTTCGAATATGTCGCTGGAGAATGCGCGCGCGGTCTGCAGCTGGTGAGTCTGGAGACCGGGTTGCCCATCATCTTCGGCGTGCTGACGGTCGAGACCGTCGAACAGGCACTTGAAAGGGCTGCAACGAGCGCCGGCAACAAGGGTGGCGAATCCATGGAGACGGCGCTGGAGATGGCGTCGTTGATGGCGCAACTGTGAGCGACAAGACGGCACGCGCCAGGAAGTCACCCGGTTCCGCGGCCCGGGCGGCACACCAGTTCGCGGCGACCCGCTCGGTCGCGCGCAAGCTGGCGCTGCAGGCTCTGTACCGCTGGCAGCTCAACGACGGTCCCTGGCAGGATCTCGTGCAGGAGTTCCGGGACGCCGAGGACATGGAGAAGGCCGACCGGGAGTACTTCCGCGAGCTGGTCGAGGGAGTGTGGGGCGCGCGCGAGTCGCTCGATGCTCGCCTGACCGGCCTCATGGACCGCAAACCCGAGCTGCTGGATCCGATCGAACATGCGGTGTTGCTGATCGGCCTGTTCGAGCTCACGGCGCGGCCGGAGGTGCCTTTCCGCGTCGCCATCAATGAAGCCGTCGGACTTGCCAAACGCTTCGGCGCAACCGACGGCCACAAATTCGTCAACGCAGTACTGGACCGCGCGGCCCGCGAACTGCGTCCCAACGAGCACTGACGTGCCGTTGTCGGAGTTCGCGCTGATCGAGCGCTACTTCCGCAAGGCCGGGGCCATGCGTGCGGATGTGCGGCTCGGTGTCGGTGACGATGCAGCTCTGCTGGAGTGCCCGGCGGGATCGGATCTGGTCGCGGCGATCGATACGCTCGTCGCGGGCGTGCACTTCCCGCATGACTCTCCACCTGCCTCCATCGGACATCGCGCGCTCGCCGTCAACCTGAGCGATCTGGCCGCCATGGGTGCTCGGCCGGCGTGGGCTCTGCTGGCGCTGACGCTTCCCAGGATCGAGGAAGCGTGGCTCGAGGAGTTTTCCGAGGGACTGGCCGCATTGGCGCGCGCGCACGATGTCGCGCTGGTCGGTGGCGATACCACTTCCGGTCCCTTGACGGTGACGATCCAGGTGCTCGGCCATACCTCCAGGTCCAGCGCCATCCTGCGTTCGGGCGGTAAACCCGGCGACATGCTGTTCGTCTCGGGCACACCCGGAGATGCTGCTGCCGGTTTGGCCGTGGAGCAGGGCAAGCTGAAGGCTTCCGGGGCAGCGCAGGGTTACTTGCGCGAGCGGTTCCTGTATCCCTCGCCGAGAATCGCCCTTGGCAGCAGCCTGCGCGGTTACGCGAGTGCCTGTATCGACGTGTCCGACGGCCTGCTGGGAGATGCGGGCAAGCTGGCGCACGCGAGCGGTTGTGGCGCTGAGATTGCGCTGGCAGATCTGCCCGTCTCCGAGCAACTCGTCAGTGCTGTTGGCGAGGAGCGTGCCCGGGAGCTCGCGCTCACCGGCGGCGATGATTACGAGTTGTGCTTCAGCGTGCCGGCGAACGAGGTCCCTCGCTTGCGACATAATCTGCCTCCGGAGCGCTGGGGTTATCGCAGCATAGGCGTGCTGCGTGAGTCTGCCGGTACCGTGGTGACGCGCGGCGGGAACGTGATTGAGTTCTCGCATTCGGGGTACCATCACTTCGCTACCTGAGCGCTGCGCGAACCGACATCGTGGTGAGTCCGTGGTGCCCGGGACCCTGAGTGCTGGATCACAGTGGCCTCGAGGCCCGGCAACGTATCCTGTCCTGGTCCCTTGCTTCAGCGCGAATCCATGTCATCCACGCTCTCCAAGTCATCCCCTTCTCCCAGGACGGCCCCGGGGCGCAAGATCCCCGAAAAGATCGGCAAGTACGTGGTCATCAAGGAAGTGGGCCGCGGCAGCACGGGCATCGTTTACCTGTCGCACGATGGTTATTACGGACGTGACGTCGCGATCAAGGTCTACAACAGCGAGACCAGCGGCGACGAAGAGCGGGCACGCATCGCGCGCAAGATGTTTCTCTCCGAAGCGCACCTGGTCGGCATGCTGCAGCATCCGCACATCCTGCCCATCTACGACGCGGGTGAGGAGAACGGCCAGTGCTACATCGTGACCGAGCACGTGCACGGCGCCCGGACACTGGCCGCCTACTGCCGGCCTGACAACCTGCTGCGCATCGACGATACCGTGGAGATCATTTTCAAATGCGCGAAGGCATTGCACTACGCGCATTCGCGCGGTGTGATCCATCGCGACATCAAGCCGTCGAACATCATGCTGACGCAGGACAGCGATGTCCGCATCATCGACTTCGGCATCGCGCTGGTGTCGGATTCCGACATTTCGCGCATCGAAGGCATCGCCGGCAGTCCCTCCTACATGTCACCCGAGCAGGTGCAGAGCCTCGAGCTGACCGCGGCTTCCGACCTGTATTCGCTCGGCGCGGTGCTGTACGAGCTGCTGACCGGCGTGCGGCCGTTCCGCGGCAGCAACCTGGCCAAGCTGCTGCACCAGATCGTGTACGCCACGCCCACGCCACTGCACTCG
>Ga0335069_10011166_pt1 | contig 12695 bp, 12 predicted proteins | sample Lox_Sample_11_FD_206714 | JGI IMG/M metagenome (GOLD analysis project Ga0335069, IMG submission 206714) | Soil microbial communities from Loxahatchee National Wildlife Refuge, Florida, United States - Lox_Sample_1.1 | ecosystem: Environmental > Terrestrial > Soil > Wetlands | place: USA... | reverse complement strand
TTTTAGATGATGGTTGTTGAGCTCTCCACGTGCGCGCAGGAGGGGCTGAAGCTGCACGTCGCGATCATCAACAACGGCTACCTGGGGATGGTCCGCCAGTGGCAGCAGTTCTTCTACGGCGGGCGCTACGCGGCGACGCCGCTCCGCGGCCCCGACTTCGTCAAGCTCGCCGAGGCGCACGGGCTCGTGGGCCTGCGCGTCACCGAGCGCGAGCAGATCGCCGACGCCGTCGCCGCCGCGCGCGCCGCGCGCGAGACCGTCGTCATCGACTTCCGCGTCGAGCAAGAGGACAGCGTCTACCCCATGGTGCCGGCCGGGGCAGACCTGCACGACATGATCCGGCGCCCGAGCCCCATCGTGGAGACGAGCGACACATGAGCACGAGACCTTCGCTTCGCACATTCATCGCGCACGTCGAGGACTTGCCGGGCGTGCTCAATCGCGTCGTGTCGCTGATGCGCCGGCGCAACTACAACATCGAGTCGCTCACGGTCGGACGGACGGCGCGCGAGGCCGTCTCGCGCATGACCATCGTGCTCGAGGCGGACGCCGACGCGGCGAGGCGCATCGAGGCGAACCTCTACAAGCTGGTCAACGTGCTCTCGGTCGAGGACGTGACCGACGCGGCGACGGTGGTGCGCGAGCTGGCGCTCGTGAAGGTGCGCGCCGACGGCAAGGTGCGCAGCGAGGTGATCCGCCTGTGCGAGGTGTTCCGCGCGCGCGTGGTGGACGTGGGGACCGAGGCGCTCGTGGCCGAGATCACGGGGACCGCGGACAAGATCGACGGGCTGGTCGACGTGCTCCGGCCCTTCGGATTGCTCGAGATCGTGCGCACCGGCTCTGTCGCGATGCGACGCAGCGCCGAGGCGGGGGCGGGCGTGGAGACCAAGAGCTTCACGCCCGACGACGATGGTGATGACGCCCCCCCGGCGAGGGACGAAACAAAGGCAGCGTGAAAGGACAGCGACGATGGCGACGGTTTTCTACGACAAGGACTGTGACCTCTCCCTCATCCGCGCGAAGAAGGTGGCGATCCTCGGTTACGGATCGCAGGGCCACGCGCACGCGCTGAACCTTCGTGACAGCGGCGTCGAGGTGCGCGTCGGGCTTCCCGCGGGCAGCCGGAGCATCGCGAAGGCGAAGGACGCGGGGCTGCAGGTGACCTCGCCGGCCGAGGCAGCGGCGTGGGCCGACGTCGTGATGATCCTCGTGCCCGACACGGCGCAGGCCAAGCTCTACGCGAGCGAGGTCGCGCCGGCGCTCGCGCCGGGCAAGACGCTCATGTTCGCGCACGGGTTCAACATCCGCTTCGGCACCATCGAGCCGCGCGCGGACGTGGACGTGAGCATGATCGCGCCCAAGGGACCGGGACACCGCGTGCGCGAGACGTACCAGGCTGGCCAGGGCGTCCCTGCCCTCGTCGCGGTGCACCAGGACGCGAGCGGCAAGGCGCGCGCGCTGGCGCTGTCGTACGGCGCGGCCATCGGCGCCGGCCGTGCGGGGATCCTCGAGACCACGTTCGCCGAGGAGACCGAGACGGACCTCTTCGGCGAGCAGGCGGTCCTCTGCGGGGGCGTGAGCGCGCTCGTGAAGGCCGGGTTCCAGACGCTCGTGGAGGCCGGCTACCAACCGGAGGTCGCGTACTTCGAGTGCCTCCACGAGCTCAAGCTCATCGTGGACCTCATGTACCGCGGAGGGCTGCGGTACATGCGCCACTCCATCAGCGACACCGCCGAGTACGGCGACTACGTGTCGGGCCCGCGCGTCGTCGACGAATCGGCGCGCAAGACGATGCGCCAGCTCCTCGACGAGATCCGGTCCGGCGCCTTCGCGCGCAAGTGGATCGACGAGAACGACAAGGGGCAGCCCTGGTTCCGAGCGCAGCGCGAGAAGGAGGGCGCGCAGCGCATCGAGGAGGTCGGCGAGAAGCTGCGCGCCATGATGCCGTTCCTGGACCCCGTCGTCGTCGAGCGTCGGTGAGGGCGCCATGAGCAAGAGCGGCGACGGCTACGTACGCATCTTCGACACGACGCTGCGCGACGGCGAGCAGTCGCCGGGCGCGGCGATGACCTCGGCGCGCAAGCTCGAGGTGGCGGGGGCGCTTTCGCGCCTGGGAGTCGACGTCATCGAGGCGGGGTTCCCGGCGGCGTCGCCGGACGACCTGGCCGCCGTGCGCGCGATCGCCGAGCACGTCGGCAGACATCCGGTCGAGGGGCGGCCTTCGGACGAGCCGCCGATCGTTTGTGGCCTCGCGCGCGCCAACCCGCGAGACATCAATCTCGCGTGGGAGGCCGTGTCACTCGCGGCGCGCCCGCGGATCCACACGTTCATCGCGACGTCGAATCTGCACATGGAGCACAAGCTCCGGATGACGCGGGCGCAGGTGCTCGCGCTCGTGGACGAGAGCGTCGCCCACGCGCGCAGCCTCTGCGACGACGTCGAGTTCAGCCCCGAGGACGCCGGGCGCAGCGAGCCCGGCTTCTTGCACGAGGTGCTCGCGCACGCCGTGCGCGCCGGAGCGACGACGCTGAACATCCCGGACACGGTCGGCTACACGACGCCCGACGAGTACGGGGCGCTCATCGCCGGGATCGTGGCGGACGTCCCCGGCATCGCAACAGGGGACGTCGTCGTGTCGGTCCACTGCCACGACGACCTGGGGCTCGCGACGGCCAACGCGCTCGCCGGGTTGCGCGCGGGCGCGCGGCAGGCCGAGGTCACCATCAACGGCATCGGCGAGCGCGCGGGCAACGCGGCGCTCGAGGAGGTCGTGATGATCCTCGCCACGCGCGGCGCCGTCATCGGGCTGCACACGGGCATCGACACGACGCAGCTCGCGGGGACCAGTCGCCTCGTCAGCGCGGCGACGGGCACGCCGGTTCAGCCGAACAAGGCGGTCGTCGGCGCCAACGCCTTCTCGCACCAGTCGGGCATCCACCAGGACGGGATGCTCAAGCACGCGGGGACCTACGAGATCATGCGACCCGAGAGCGTCGGCGCGATGCCGACGCGCCTCGTGCTCGGAAAGCACTCGGGCCGGTCGGCGCTCGCGGCGCGCCTGGCCGAGCTCGGATACGCATTCGACGACACGGCGCTCGACCACGTCTTCGCGCGGTTCAAGTCGCTTGCCGAGCGGCGCAAGGCGATGCACGACGCCGACCTGCACGCCCTCGTCCGGAGCATGAGCGCCCCCGCGAACGACGTGCGCCGCGAGCCGGAGGAGCGCGCCTGATGACGACGCCGAGGACGCTGTTCGAGAAGGTGTGGGCCGACCACGTCGTCCGCCAGGACGAGGGAGCACCAGCGGTGCTCTACGTCGACGTGCACCTCGTGCACGAGGTCACATCGCCGCAGGCGTTCGACGGGCTCCGAGCACGCGGCCTGCGCGTGCGGCGGCCGGACCGCACCGTGGCGACGATGGACCACTCCACCCCTACCCTGCCGCGCGCCCTCGCCGTCGTGGACCCGCAGGCCGACGCGCAGCTCCGGAAGCTGCGCGAGAACTGCGCCGAGTTCGGGGTACAGCTCTACGCGCTCGAGTCTGCGCAGCAAGGCATCGTGCACGTCATCGGGCCGGAGCTCGGGCTCACGCAACCCGGGCGCACCATCGTCTGCGGCGACAGCCACACCTCGACGCACGGGGCGTTCGGCGCGCTCGCCTTCGGGATCGGCACGAGCGAGGTAGAGCACGTGCTCGCGACGCAGTGCCTCCTGCAGCGCAAACCGAAGACGCTCGAGGTGCGCGTAGACGGCAAGCTCGGGCCGGGCGTGGGCGCCAAGGACCTGATCCTCGCGCTCATCGCGAAGATTGGCACCGGCGGCGCCACGGGGCACGTCATCGAGTACCGCGGCCCGGCCATCGAGGCGCTCGACATCGAGGGGCGCATGACGGTGTGCAACATGTCGATCGAGGCGGGGGCGCGCGCCGGGATGATCGCCCCCGACGCGACGACCTTCGCGTGGCTCGAGGGCCGGCCGATGGCGCCGAGCGGAAACGCGTGGGGCGAGGCGGTCGCGCGATGGCGCACGCTCCGCACCGACGACGGCGCCCGGTTCGACGCGTCAGCGTCGCTCGACGCGAGCGCGCTCGAGCCGATGGTGACCTACGGCACCAACCCGGGAATGGGCATCCCCGTGACGGGGAACATCCCCCGCCCCGAAGAGGCGCCGGACGCGTCGTCGCGCGCGGCCCTGGCGAAGGCGCTCGACTACATGGGCCTCGCCCCCGGAGCGCCGATCGCCGGACAGCGTGTGAACGTCGTCTTCGTCGGCTCGTGCACCAACTCGCGCATGGGGGACCTGCGCACCGCGGCGCGCATCATGCGCGGCCGCAGGGTCGCCCCCGGCGTACGCATGCTGGTCGTGCCCGGCTCGAAGGACGTCAAGCGGCGCGCCGAGGCCGAGGGGCTCGACCGCGTCTTCCGCGATGCCGGCGCAGAGTGGCGCGAGTCGGGATGCTCGATGTGCATCGCGATGAACGGCGACCAGCTCGCGCCCGGCGAGGTCGCCGTGAGCACCAGCAACCGCAACTTCGAAGGGCGCCAGGGCCGGGGCGGTCGCACGCTGCTCGCCTCGCCGCTCACGGCCGCCGCCGCCGCGGTGACCGGCCGGGTCACCGACCCCCGCACCCTGATGGGAGACGCACCATGAGCGAACCGTTCACCACGCTCGATTCCCCCTACGTCGTGCTGAGCGCCGACAACGTAGACACCGACCAGATCATCCCGGCGCGCTTCCTCAAGGTCACCGACAAGGCGGGCCTCGGAGACGCTCTCTTCGCCGACTGGCGCTGCCGGCCCGACGGCACGCCCGATCCCGAGTTCCCCCTGAACCGCCCCGAAGCCAAGGGGGCACACGTGCTCGTCGCCGGCGCCAACTTCGGCTGCGGCTCCTCGCGCGAGCACGCGCCGTGGGCGCTCGTCGGCCGCGGGTTTCGCGCGGTGGTGGCGCTCTCCTTCGCCGACATCTTCCGGCAGAACGCGATGAAGAACGGCCTGCTGCCCGTCGAGGTGCCCCTCGGTCTGCACGAGGTCCTCGTCGCCGAACGCTCCCGCGACACTGCGGCGCGCATCGCGATCGACCTCGCGGCGCAGACCGTGGCCCTCGGCGGCAGCACGGCCGCGTCCGCACGCTTCGACATCGACCCCTTTGCCAAGGAGTGCCTCCTGCACGGCGTCGACGAGCTGGGTTACCTGCTCGCGCGCCTGCCGGACATCGAGCGCCATGAGTCAACCCACGTCTCTTGAAGACCGCCGCGCGGTCCAGCTCTACGACACGACGCTTCGCGACGGCACGCAGCGCGAGGGCCTCTCGCTCTCGGCGGCGGACAAGGTCCGCATCGCCCGCATGCTGGACGACCTGGGCGTCGCCTTCATCGAGCTGGGATGGCCCGGATCGAACCCCAAGGACGTCGAGGTCTTCGAGCGCGCCCGCGACGTCCCCTGGCACCACGCGACCCTCGCCGCCTTCGGCTCGACCCGGCGCGCGGGCGTCGAGCCGGCCGACGACCCGCAGGTCGCGGCGCTGCACGCGGCGGGCACGCCAGCGTGCACCATCTTCGGCAAGACCTCCATCGTCCACGTGCGCGAGGTCCTGCGCGTCTCCCCCGAGGAGAACCTGCGCATGATCACCGAGACCGTCGGCTGGCTCGCCACGAACGGCCGGCGGGTCATCTACGACGCCGAGCACTTCTTCGACGGCTACGCCGAGGACGCCGAGTACGCGATAGAGACGCTCTGGGCGGCGGCGGGGGCCGGCGCCGAGCTGCTCGTGCTCTGCGACTCGAACGGCGGCACCCTGCCGTGGGTCGTCTCGGAGCGCGTGCGCTCCATCACCAGGGCGCTCGAGCGGCCCATCGGCATCCACACGCACGACGACACCGGGTGCGCCGTCGCCGCGGCGCTCGCCGCGGTGCGCGCCGGCGCCGTCCACGTGCAGGGCACCATCAACGGGTGGGGCGAGCGCTGCGGCAATGCGAACCTTTGCACCATCGCGCCCGCGCTGGAGCTCAAGATGCGCCGCCGCTGCCTGCGCGACGGGGCGCTCCGGGAGATGACGAACGTGGCCCGGCGCGTCGCCGACATCGCGAACCTCGCGCCCGACACGCACGCGGCGTACGTCGGCCGCAGCGCATTCGCACACAAGGCGGGCGTGCACGTCGCGGCCATCCGGCGGCACCCGCGAGCGTACGAGCACATCGACCCAGCGCTCGTCGGCAACGAGACGCGCGTCGTCGTGAGCGAGCTGTCGGGACGCGGCAACGTGCTGAGCAAGGCGGAGGAGCACGACGTCACGCTCGGAGCGGGCGACGAGTCCGCGGTGCTGCGCGCGGTGAAGGACCGCGAGGCGCGCGGCTACGCCTTCGAGGCGGCCGAGGCGTCGGTGGCCCTCATGATGCGCCGCCAGGCGCCCGGCTACGAGGCGCCGTTCGAGCTCGTGGACTACAAGGTCATCGTGGGCCAGCGCGAGGGCGAAGCGCCGGTCGCCGATGCGTCGATCAAGATCCGCGTGCGCGGCGAGATGGTGCACACCGCGGCCGAGGGCAACGGCCCGGTGAGCGCGCTCGACGCCGCGCTGCGCAAGGCGCTTTCGGGGGCGTACCCCGGGGTGCACGCCATCCGGCTCGCCGACTACAAGGTGCGCATCCTCGACGGCGAGGCGGGCACGTCGGCGACGGTGCGCGTCCTCGTCGACAGCGTGTGCGCCGACGAGACCTGGACCACGGTGGGCGCGTCGTCCAACGTGCTCGAGGCGTCGTGGCAAGCGATCGCCGACGGCATCGAGTACGGCCTCGCGCGCGTCGCCGAAAAAGGAGCCGCGGCATGAAAGCGCGCATCGTCCTTCTCCCCGGCGACGGCATCGGTCCCGAGGTGGTCGAGCAGGGCCGGCGCGTCCTCGATCGCATCGCGACGTCCTTCGGGCACGCGTTCGAGTACAGCGAGCAGCTCATCGGCGGCGCGGCCATCGACGCTACTGGCGATCCGCTGCCGGCGGCGACGCTCGCGGCGTGCGAGACGGCCGACGCCGTGCTCCTCGGCGCCGTGGGCGGCCCCAAGTGGGACGACCCGAACGCCTCCGTACGCCCCGAGCAGGGGCTGCTCGGAGTGCGGCGCGCCCTCGGTCTCTACGCGAACCTGCGCCCCGTGCGCGTGCACCCGGCGCTGGCCACCGCGTCGCCGCTGAAAGCGGATAGGCTCGAGGGCGTCGACGTTCTCTTCGTGCGCGAGCTGACGGGTGGCCTCTACTTCGGCCGCCCCCGGAAGCGCGAGAAAATTGCCGGCGACGTCATTCGCGCCGTCGACACCCTCGAGTACACGGACACCGAGATCCGCCGCGTCGTGCGCCTCGCCTTCCGGCTGGCGGCGTCGCGCAAGAAGCTGGTGACGTCGGTCGACAAGGCCAACGTCCTCGAGTCCTCCCGGCTGTGGCGCGAGGTGGCGACCGAGGTCGCCTCCGAGCCCGCGAGCACGGGCGTACGCCTCGAGCACCAGCTCGTCGACTCGTGCGCCATGCGTCTGCTCACCGCCCCGCGTGCCTTCGACGTAGTCGTCACCGAGAACATGTTCGGCGACATCCTGACCGACGAGGCGGCGGTGCTCGCCGGCTCCCTCGGCCTTCTGCCGAGCGCCTCTCTCGGCGACGCCAAGCGAGGCCTCTACGAGCCGATCCACGGCTCCGCCCCCGACATCGCCGGGAAAGGGCTCGCCAACCCCCTGGGCACCATCTCGAGCGTCGCCATGCTGCTGCGCCTCTCGCTTGGCCTCGAGCAAGAAGCCCGCGCCGTCGAGCGCGCGGTCGACGCCGCGATCACGGCGGGCTTCCGCACCGCCGACATGGGCGCGGCCCCCGCCCGCCCGCTGTCGACCGACGCCATGGGCGCGGCCGTCTGCGACCGAATCAGTGCGAAGGGCGCGACTTGAACCGCGCCTCGCATCACGGAGTGCGAGCGGCATCCCGTGCCCCGATCGCCGCCGCCCGCGGCAGGGCCACCGTGAACACCGTTCCTTCCCTGCCCGGACACACCGCGATCGTGCCGCCGTGCGCACGAACGATCTCGCGCGCGATGTAGAGGCCGAGACCGAGGTGACCGGCCGTTCGCGTCTCGGACCGGAAGGGTTCGAAAATCCGGTCCAGCGTCGCGGCGGGGATTGGAACGCCGGCGTTGGCGACCTCGATCGTCACTCGGTCGGCGATGCCGCGCAGGCGCACCTCGCAGGCTCCTTCGCCATGCTCGATCGCGTTACGAACCAGGTTCGTCAGCACCTGTGCGATGCGTCCGCCGTCCCAGTCGCCCGTCGTGTCCCCCTCGATCTGCAGCCGCACTTCGACGTGCTGTCCCGAGAACGCGAGCTGAATCTCCTCGACCACTCTTCTCGCCACCTCCGCGGCGTCAACGCGACTCACCTCGAGGGGCACCGATCCCTCGCGATCGATGTGCATGTAGTCGTAGAGTTGCCCGACGATGCCTTTCATTCGGGCAGCCGCCCGCACGATCGTTCCCACGAGGCGCCGAGCGCCGCCGGGCAAGTCCGCCTGCAGCAACCCGGCCGCTGCGGCGGAGATTGCCTGGATCGGGTTTCGAAGATCGTGGCTGACGATGGCGACGATCCGGTCGCGAAAAAGCTCTGAGGCGCGGCGATCCGTGACGTCCTCGACGAGCAAGCCCACACCGATCGTCACGGACTCGGCCTTCACGGGATACCAGTGCGTCGCGTACGTGTGCACTCTGCCGCCGGTCGCCGGCGTCTCGGTGACGACATCGATGCTCCGAGGCTGCCCGCTCTGCATCACCTCCCGGTGCACCTTTGGGACGAGCTCCGTCGGAACGCGCGGCAGCACCTCGCTAGGTGTGCGGCCGATGTGATCCTCCCGGGCCACGCCGTGAATCTCGGCGAGGCGGGGGTTGATCATTCGGAACTTCATCTCGCCGTCGAAGAGCGCGAAACCGACTGGTGCAGCCACGCTCAACCACTCCAAGATCGCGGTCGCCTCGTCGAGCTGACGTGTACTCCGCGCCGCCTGTGTGTCGCGGAAGCGGACGTACGCATCCACTGCCCTGGTGACCGAAACGTCGATGGCGCGTGCGAGGATCCCGAGCTCCGTGGCTGAGACTCGCACGCCGCTCTCGTTCGCCACGGCGACTATGCTCTCGCGGAGTACCCCGTGCAAGCGCACCATGGCGCCCAGGGAGAAGTCGGTCGACCATCGATCCGCTGTGCGTTTGCGGGAGGCGGCCGCCCTGACCTCGGCCTCACAGGCAAGTGCTTCGGAGAGCTCGTCAATCAGCTCGCCGACCTCGTGGACGAGAGCATCCTTCGGCAATGGCTTGGGCGTGAAACCCCGCCGCTCGGCCTCGACGGCGAGCGCGTCCATAATCTCAGCGCGCCGCTCGCGGAGGACATCGCGCAGAGACACGGGAGAGGTCCCCATGCTTCTTGATGGCGCAAGGTCCGGACCAGCCGCTCGCACAAGACGGCTGAGCAGATGAGCTGCCGCCGGCCACCTCACGTCTTCAAGGCGTGCTCGGTCTGACCTTGTAGTCGGGGTCCGAGTGCGCCCAGCGCACGACTCTGTACCTGGAGGCGGCCGCACAGCAGCGGTCCGGCGGCGCGCCAACGCAGCTACCGCCCCCCGACGGCAACGCGCTCTACGGTGCACTGTCACTCGACGCGGGGCCGCTCTCGTCGACGCTGGAAGTGAGAGCAATCGCAACTTCTACACGGTCCCCGCCAGCGTCACGGCCATCGCCGGTGAATTCGCGGTCGTTGCGTACTCCTTCGTCCCGCCAGCCGAGACGTTCAACATGATTGACACCGAGGGGACCGGTCACTTCAACGCTTGCGTCGACGGCGGACGTCTTCGCGCGGACCTCAGCGTGTCGAGCAGTCTCCTGCTCTACGCGCAGGGTATCTATGCCTTCACGAAGTCCGAGCAACCCAACGGTCTTTGTGACGCGCGCGGGAGAACCTCGAGTACTCGTTGGCCAAGTGTATTCACCGACGGCTTCGAGTACACGACCCAGGCCGGGCAACCGCTGCTCTACTTCAACGGCGCGGTACTCTACCGATTCACGAGTGGCTCGAACCTGCGCCTTTTCGTGGGTCAGCAACGCGGCGCCTTTCGGTGCGCCAGCGGCGTGTGCCGATACTTCCCGCCGTTCGAGGGTGCACGTGCGGAGTTGACGCTGCGGTTCTGAGCGGCGTCGACCGGATGCGCTCTCTAGCGACCGGCGATGCCGCGACGCACCGGCGCCAGCGGTGCACCGTCGTCGAACGACACGCGACCGCCATCGACGGCCACCCCGAGGCTCTTCCACAGCGAGGTGAGGTCGACCGTCCCGGGCGCGAGCGCCATCTCACGGTAGAGCGAGGCCAGCACGTCGGTGCCCGTGGCTCGATCCCCCGCCTCGAGCACCCGTCCGATCTCCCAGTGCGATTCCACGTCCGCGCCCGACGCGACGAGGGCGCGCACGACGTCGTCGAAGGAGTGGGCGTTTGCGGTCCGCTCGCGGATGCGCACGTCCGCGACCAGGCAGAAGAGCGATCCGCCCCAGTAGGTCCGGCCCCATGTGTGCGTGCGCTCGAGTCCTTCGTCCCCTGGCTCCGGCAGACCCTGCGGCAGGCCCTTCACGAGATCGAGCCAAACCTTCTCGGGGGTCGTGAGACCGACGCGAGCCCGAGCGATGGGCTCGACGTACGAGGGGATGCCCTCGGAGAGCCACACATGCTCGTGCGACAAAGAGGGGAGCGCGACGTGGAGCAGCTCGTGCGTCACCACCCAATCGTCACGCGTGGCCGTGTCGTCGATGCCTTCCTGGGCTCGAATGAGCACCGCGGGACCTCCTTCGCCGAGGGTCTCGCCGCGCGTGGGGTTACCGGGCTTGCCGTTCATGACGACGACGAGTGTGCGCGGCGCCGGGAACCTCCCGGCGTACGCGGCGATGGCATGAACGGATCGCGCGACCCATCCGGCCGCCTCCGCCGGCGTGAGCTCGAGGCCACGCGGCGCGACCGCCACCTCGACCCGCGCCGCTCCCTCCGTGACGGTCTGAAGCGACAGCGCACCGAACGCGGCGAAGCTCGCGTCGTCGAGCGCCGACGTCGGGGCCTCGTACGTATCGGGCGACCCATCGGCGGCGGGGTGCGTGCCGGCCGCGAACGTTTCCGGCGGATGCGTCACCACGTGGAGGCGGAACGTGCCGGGCCCGGGCTGCGCGGGATGCATCAGCCACGTGGACGGCGGCGCGATCCACGCGTCGCCCGCAGAGATCGCGGTCTCCGGATCCATCAGCTTCTCGGCCGCCTCGCGCAGGGCAAAGCGGTATCGGACGCGGCGACCGTCGGGATCGGACCCGACATCCCGCACGAAGGGTCTGGCGGCGTCGTCCACGCCGAGGGGCCCGGGCGGCGAGAGGAACACGGCTGCGACATCGAGCTCGCCCTGAGGGAGCAGCTCCACCTCGTAGCTCCAGACGGACGCTCCCTGCAGGTGCGGTGCCTCGACCCGATGCCACGCGGGACCGAAGTCGCACGACGGAGTCAGGCTCAGCGCCGCTGCCGCGAGCACCCAGCCCCGTAACTTTCGGCGTCGGCGTGCGTATCGTGCAGGAGAGAGGGACCCGCCATGACAGAGCTTCTGGAATCGTTGCGTCTTCGCGCGCTCGACCTGCTGGGGCGCATGCAATGGCTCGCGCCCTTGCTCGGGCGTCTCGCCGTCGGCCTGGTGTTCATGTCGACCGGCTGGGGCAAGGTCCACAACCTGGCCAAGGTCACGAGCTTCTTTCAGGAGCTCGGCATCCCGGCGCCCGGCTTCAACGCGGTCCTGGTGGGCTATAGCGAGCTCATTTGCGGGACGCTCCTCGTGGCGGGGCTGATTGCGCGCCTGGCCACGATCCCGCTCATCGTCAGCATGATCGTCGCGATCCTCACGGCCAAGCGGGCCGACATCCACGGCCTCTTCGATCTCGTGGGGTTCGACGAGTTCACCTACCTCTGCGTGCTCGTGATGATCGCCGTCCTCGGACCCGGCAGCGCGTCGCTCGACGCCGTCGCTGCGCGGAAGCTCGGCTGGGCAAACGCCTCCGAGCAGCACGCCTGACTCACTTGCTCGTCGCGATCCAGACGCCATTCCAGTCCTCGGGTGGAGGCCGCGCGATCATCGTCTTGCATCGCGAGGCGAGCACGCTCGCCGGCCCATCGTCGGCGATCTCGGCGAGCCGCTCGAGGGCGCCCCGGAAGTCCCTGCCGAAGTAAGCCTCGAGCGCACCTTCGTAGGCGCGTGCCGTGGGTAGCGTAGCCGCGCACTCGCCAGGGAGTCCGAGCAGCTCGTAGACACGCACGGATTCGTGCTTGCCCTTGACGGCGACCTTGTCGACCAAGCGGAACGCAAAGGCGCCGGCGGTCGCCTGCACCGTCGCCTCGCTGACGAGCACCTCGACGCCGTATTGCTTGCAGAGCGGCTCCAGCCGCGCCGCGAGGTTCACGCCGTCCCCCAGCGCCGTGTACGCGAGACGGTCCGGCGCGCCGAAGTGACCGACCATCACGCGCGCCGTGTGCACGCCGTGACGCGTGACGAGCGGCGGCAGCCCCTTCCAGCCCTCGGAGGCGTAGAGCTCACGCGTGAGTCGCATGCAGGTCAGGACTGCATGGCATGCGCGGCTCGCGTGGTCGTCGCACCGCGTCGGCGCGTTCCAGAAC
>Ga0335069_10011165_pt1 | contig 12695 bp, 9 predicted proteins | sample Lox_Sample_11_FD_206714 | JGI IMG/M metagenome (GOLD analysis project Ga0335069, IMG submission 206714) | Soil microbial communities from Loxahatchee National Wildlife Refuge, Florida, United States - Lox_Sample_1.1 | ecosystem: Environmental > Terrestrial > Soil > Wetlands | place: USA: Florida... | reverse complement strand
GGACTTCTGGGGTTTCTGGATGCTCGGCGGCATGTCCGGTGGAGGCATGGGTTTCATCTTCGATCCGGCGCGGAAAACGGAGGCACAAAAACAGCTGGCAGAGCTTATGTGCAAGATCAGCGAGAAGCTCGCCGGGGGGGTTCCTTTCGCAATGCAGCCCGTGGTTTATGACTTCTCTATTAACGAGCGAGGAACCTTTGCCGTCATTCTTCATGAGGATACTGCAGTTCTTCCCAGTCGCTACTACTGCATGATGCTCCCCGCCGTGCTTCGCAAGGACCAGCGGTCGCTGACAAATTCCGAGCGTTCTGATCTGACACGTTTCAGCACCTCATGTTCCGATGGACCAAATTCGTTGGTCCGAATGCAGAGCTTCCTCGAACGACTCCTGCCCAGCCATGTGAACGGCGATCAAGACGCACAGACTATCGACGCGATGCTCGCGCAGTATGGCTTCGACCGCGTACAACATGAGCGGATCCAGACAGAATTGCGGGCGGGCTTGATAGGTTTGGCGCAGAACAGAATCCCCGGTTCGGTGCAGATCGTGGACGCTTCTCCTGACCAGGTCTTTGATGCCACGCTGAAAACCGATGAAGAGGAATACCGCCGCCATGGGGAAGAAGCCCTCGCCGCCGGCGCCGTTGCTGTGGTGACTCTGGCGGGCGGTGCCGGCACGCGCTGGACCAGGGGCTCCGGCGTCGTCAAGGCGCTCAGTCCCTTTTGCCGACTAGCCGGAAAGCATCGCACGTTTGTAGAAGTTCATCTTGCAAAGAGCCGGCGAACCAGCGATCTCTTCGGCGCCGCAGTACCACACGTCATCACCACGAGCTACCTCACGCACCAGCCAATCGAAGAGTATCTTCGCGGGGTACAAAACTACGGATACGAAGGGCCACTGTTTCTCTCTTCAAGCCGCATCGTGGGTTTGCGCCTGGTGCCAATGGTAAGAGATCTTCGCTTTGCGTGGGAAGAAACAGCGCAACAAATGCTTGAACCTCAGGCGCAGAAGATGCGTGACAGCTCTCGAGCGGCTTTGATCGCGTGGGCTGAGCGGGCAGGCGAAGGCAGTAATTACACCGACAATCTTCCTCATCAGTGCTTGCATCCTGTGGGCCACTGGTATGAAATACCTAACCTCTTTCGTAACGGAGTTCTCCAAAGGCTTCTCGCTCTGAATCCAAACTTGCGTTACCTGATGATCCACAACGTCGATACCGTCGGCGCCGACCTCGATCCCGCCCTGCTTGGACGCCACATCTCAACCAGAGCAACCATGTCTGTCGAAGTCGTCCATCGCCGCATCGAGGATCGCGGCGGGGGTCTCGCCTCGGTGGACGGCCGGATACGCTTGGTAGAGGGGATGGCTTTGCCATCGGAGGACATCGAGTTTGAACTCTCGTACTACAACTCCAATACGTTCTGGATCGATATTCATGCGCTCCTGCGAGTCTTCGATCTTGCCGCAGAAGATCTATCCGACGAGGAGAAGGTTGCCAACGCAGTTCGCAACGTGGCGGCGCGCATGCCTACCTACATCACGTTGAAGGACGTCAAGAAGCGATGGGGTAAAGGACAGGAAGACGTTTATCCAATCGCGCAATTTGAGAAGCTTTGGGTTGATATGACTGCCCTGCCCGAAGTCCGGTGCGACTATATTGCCGTTCCCAGGCAACGTGGCCAGCAACTAAAAGAACCCGCTCAACTAGATGCCTGGCTTCGCGACGGCTCCGCCGCTTATGTAACCGGCCTCTGCGAATTCCAGAGCACCTAGAAGCATTCTCATAGATGCTTCAATAGGACCAGAACGTAGCCGCGTTACGCAATGCAGAGGAAGCTGGTAGAGCACGTTCGCTGACATCAACTTTTCGAAACAAAGGTGCCGACGAAAGGCCCACCAACCTAGCAAGTCCCGTTGGTTCGAATCGGCACGAGATCTGTCTCCTCTTCGAGTGAAATCGACGGGGGCTGTTCGCTTTTCAATCACCTCTGTCGAAATGTAGAATGATGTGTACCTCTCTTCTTAGCCTTTTCCTGCGTGCAGCAAATGAATGCGATTATGCGGAGATTCAATGTTTAAGAAATATGTAGGAATGGTGAGGCGATATATCCCGGAGCCTGTTTGGCGACGCGCCAACAACATAAGAAATCGTTGGTTCAATTCTTGGGCTCGGAAAAGCTACTCGCAAAATGGAGAAGATCGAATCCTGGATTGGTGTTTTGATGGCAAGGAAGATGGGTTCTATGTTGATATCGGAGCACATCATCCCAAGCGGTACTCTAATACCTATCTATTGTATCGAAAGGGATGGAAGGGTCTGAACGCCGATGCGAACCCTGGAAGCATGCGAGCTTTCCGTCAGATCCGGCCTCGCGACATAAATGTCGAAGCCGCTCTTGCAACGGAACGTCGCGATCTTGTCTACTATTCGTTTGAAGATGCAGCTCTGAACACTTTTGACCGGGCAACCGCACTCGAGCGTGTCGCGAATGGGTGCGCAATCATTCGAGAAACGCCAATGACGACTGTCTCGCTAAGAGAGCTGTTTGATCGATATCTACCACCCGGTATAACGATCGACCTACTCACCGTCGATGTGGAAGGATTGGATTACGATGTTCTCCAATCAAATGACTGGAATCGCTATCAACCGACATATATCCTGGCCGAATGCCTTGAGAGTCAATCGATCCAGCAGATTGGATCTGACAAGATTACTCAGTTGTTGGCAAAGAACGGTTATATTCCGATAGCGAAGACTATCCACACGGTCTTATATAAGCGGGCAGTCCCGTCCTAACGGGTGGGTTATCTCCGATGCGCTGCAACGTCCGCTGGTGCCGCGGCACCAAGGTTAGAGGGCCATGCCCGGCAAAGGGCGGCGGCGAGTTAAGGCCACTCCGGCTCTTGACGCACGGCGATCATCTTCCAGCAGGCGTTGCTGCTCTTCCGAGTCAATGCCTGCCTTACGTCGCTACTCTGGTCTGGTTCGCTAGCCACGAGTGGCATCTCCACTCGAATTGGATGAAGTCTTCGCGGAATCGATTAGAGAATCTAGCGCTTCAAAGAATTGCCTTTTCGAGAATCGAGCTGACACCTCTCGCAAGGCATTCTGAGACATGCGATCATACTCGTCCTTGTCTTCGAGCAAGTTCCGAATCGCCGCTGCAAGTGCCGAAGGATTCTTGGGGGGCACTGTGCATCCCGTCCTCTGATCGATGCTTACCTCGGGAACGCCCGTCGGGAGCGCAGTGTTTATCACTGGCTTCCCACATGCCATTGCCTCAATCTGCACGATTCCAAAGACCTCCGAGGGCTCACACGATGGAAAGGCAAAGACATCGCACGCATGATAGTAGGGTCTTAGGTCGTCAACAGAATCTATTATGTGCACTCTCTCTTGAAGTTCTAGTGATTTGATGAGTTGTTCTAGCGCTTGCCGCAATGGTCCGCTTCCTACAATCACCAGGCTTGCATTGGGAATCTCCTTCATTCCCTTAATGAGATACTCAAATCCCTTATAGTACACCAACCTGCCTACCGACAATATCAGTGGGCTTCCATACTTTCGCCGCACATATTCCGCGCCCTCTTGTATGTCGGGAGTTAGCTCGTAGTTCCTTTCGTCGAGCCCGAAATGGATTACGCCGCAGCGGTCCGAGACATTGCGAAGGACCTTGGAGTGCTCAATTAGAGACCTGTTGGATACGATGATCCCGGCAGACTGGCCCAGAGTAAACCTCAGAGACGGCATGAAAGGTATCTTCAGCACTCTCTGCTTGATAATGTCGGAGTGATACCAAACAAACGACTTCTTTCCTAGCCCTAAATATCTATACGCGACAAATGCCAGAGGGAACGGGTGGTGCAAGATAATGAGGTCAGCAGAACTTGCGAGTTGTTTAAACAATCGAAAGAAATCGAGCGAAACAGGCATCCCGGCGAACATTCCCCAACTGGATGCTCGGTAGGTCTTCACGCCGTTCACATGATCCACGCGTCGCTGACCGCGCGCTTGGCAGACCAGATTGACAACCCTTACGCCCTCCTTTTGGTTCAAATACTCCGCGATATCAGCCGCGGCAGTTTCGATACCACCAACCCACGGATGATAGAGCTTGTTTACTTGGAGAACAGTAAGCGCGTTTGTTGTCATCGCCTCTTCCAGACGCTTGTAGTTATAGCGCTTGAAACATCGAGTTGGTCGTTAGTTACTGCTATGAGCGGTTTCCAAGAACACGATTGATCGTGTTGGCAGTGACCTGAGCACAACTATCGCCCAGGAATCGGTTCACTCGTCGCTTGCCTCTCAGAATAAGAGACGCTCGCGCGGAGTCATCTGAAGCGATCTTTACCATGGCATTTGCTATGTCCTCAACTGCAAAGGGATTGAAAAACAGGGCAGCATCCCCGGCAACTTCAGGTAATGAGGCGACATTTGAACACAAGATGGGACATCCTTCGGCCATCGCCTCCACTAACGGATAGCCGAACCCTTCGTAATAGGATGGAAATACCAAAGCGATGGCGTTGCGATAGTAGGCCTCCAGCTCCTTATCTGTCACGTATCCAGTAAATCGAATACGCCCGTCGCACTTCGTAAAGTCTATAGCCAATTCTGTTTCGGAATTCCGAAAGCCCTCGCGGTTTCCAACAATAAGGAGATCATGAGGAACCAAATCTCGAATGGAATTGAACGCCGCGATCAATCGCGGTAGATTCTTGTGCTTCTTCAGGTTTCCCACTGTCAGAAAGTAGGAGTGGCTAGAGCCTTTGGCCGATTCGAGGGACGGGCGGCTGAGACGTCCAACTGGCGGATACGTTACCACGATTCTGTCGGAGTCGACCTCAAGATACTTCCGAGCTTCAGACGCCGTAAACTCTGAAACGCACAGAACAGCCGCAGCCCGTCTCACGGCCTTCGACAAGAGAAATTTCGCATAGCGACGCTGCAAATCGCTGCCCAACGTCTCAGGGTGCGCTACTTGGCACAAATCGTGTATTGTGACCACCAATTTCCCATGGTAAAGCAATGGAAAATTGTATTGAGGCGTCCAAAGGAGGTCAATCCGGCGAAATCGACCCACTATCGGTGAGCACTGTTCGGCGAGACTAAAAATGGGAGGCCGGAAGTCCTCGATCCGGATTCGCGGATCACCAATCCATTCCTCTCCTGCCAAATCGTTTGCGTCGCCAAGGATGGAAATATTGGCTACGTTCAGATGCTGGAGCAGCCCCGGCAATAGATTTCGCAGGTAGCGACCAATTCCAGCCATCCGATACATGCGAAGATCTATACCAAGTCGCACGGTTACATGACCTCTCCGATTCCATTTAGGTCCATCACAATCCTGAGAGAAGAACATTCCGGTAGTTCAGGAATATGTATCCTGCGGCAGGCGAATAATAAAAGAGCCCCCAGGCAAACTGAGCCAGGTAAAACAGGAAGAGACAATATGCTGCCAACAACCTTCTGGCGTATCCATTGATTCTTTCCAAAGTGGATGGGAACAGCACAATTTGCTGAATGAGAAAATAGTACGCTAAACGGGAAAGCTCAGCTGTGGCTCTCGACAAGTTCAGAATGGCGACGCCGATTACAAACAGATTCAGAGAAATGACGTCTTTCATTTTATCGGATCCATCTTCCGAGTCTTGTCTGGATCTGGTAAGGACAAAGCAAATTGCGACTGAAACATATATGACGGCCTTGAGGATCTGTCCGGCGTTGATTCCTTCGTCCTGACGCATAAACATCTCGAGGAACCCTCTGTACTTGGCTGGAGCGAATGGGTAAATTCCAATTCGAATTGCGCCTATAAGCACTGAAGTGGGAATCAAGAGGCTCGAGAGAATCACCGATAGGTAAGCTCCCGTCGAGTATTGCCGACGGATAAGTTTGCGGAAAACGACAAAGATTATCCAATAAATCAACGCAGAGTAATGGAATGAAACCGACAAGGCTGCAGCTGCCACACACTTGGTTAACCTGAATCTACTCCAGTTAGAATTCAAGAGACTTGTCGCATAGAGAACAAGTGCAATCGCGCAGACCTCTCTCATTTCGACAAACATATTCAGAAAGCAACTCGGAATCAAAATGTAGAGAAGGAGTGACAGTTTGACATTCTTTGTGTAATTTCTGATTCCAAGATATGCAAACAGGAGAGTAACAAACGAATAGACGACGAAGAGCGCATGATAATCCATCCCTATCGCATTGAGAGCTTTGGATATATATAAAAAAGATGGCTCGATGAATCCCGCATCGAAAGAACTGATGCTTTCATACAATCGCTTGTATTCCTCCAAGTCGGGTGTTATTGCTTCTCGAAATCCCGAAAACAGCAGGAGTGCTCCAATACATGGGACCGCAAATAACCTGTTCCTTAGCAATTCACTCTGAATCGACAGCAGCAGATAGACCAACAGCAGGATCGCGTATGGCGCCAGATGCCCGGATTGCTCAATAAAGAACTGCACGCTCAAGGTCCATCTCCACGACTGCCCGGGCGGTGGTCTCTGGATAAATCGCCCCAGGGTTTTCTGCCACCACTGAAAATGATGACCCGATCCCGCAGAGCCGATGCACACCGTCAGAATACTTCATCAGGATTGCGTAGCGACCCGGAGTACTCGTGGGCGCCATCCGCGGCATCGCATTGGTAATCTGTACACGCCTATCTGCGCTTTCATGACGATTGGACGAACCACGTTCTATCGTGATGCGGACACCGTGGTCAGAGACGAATTCTTGAACAGTTCTCCCGACGAACAATTGAATGCTCTATGCCCTGCAGAATGTACCCAAGCTTCTTCCACTGACCGCTCACAATGCTCTTGCCAATCCGAAGCAGAAGGAAGATCGGGATAGAAATCCATGGAGATTTGGCGACTTTAGAAAGGAATAGGATTCCAGAAGTCGTAAAATACCGCGCGCGGGCCCCGCCAGCCCCGGAAGTGCTTCCGCTTTCCTTGTGCAGGACTCTCGCACCACTGGCTACGCCTAGTCTCCAGTTGTATCTCCTCAGCCGGAATCCGAACTCGGTGTCCTCCCAGTACAGAAAGAACGACTCATCTAGAAGACCAACTTCCTGAAACGCTTCGGTCCGCACCAGAAGACTGGCTGCGGTCAAATAGTCGAACCAGGCGTCCGGCTTTGCTGCAACCGCATGAGTTGCATATCCGAACACAGATGAAACCTTACCGCCTCCCCAAGCCTGGATGTGATCTGGGTCACTCTCATAGTGCAAGATGGAGCCCACAGCTCCCAATCGCTGATCTGACTCGGCCTTTCGAACTAGTTCCGTCAGACTCTCCTTTTCCGGAATCGTATCGTTGTTTAGCAACCAGACATATTCAAAGCCGTCCTCAATTGCCCGCCGAATGCCAATGTTGTTACCAGCGGCGAAGCCGATATTGCCTCCAGATTCGATTAGTATGACTTGCGGATACGCAGCGCTGATCTTCGATGGGGAATCATCCGTCGATCCATTATCAATAACTATGGTCGTGAAAGCTGGATAGCAGACCCGGCTCAAACCCTCAAGACATGCCAAGGTATCTTGCCACCCGTTCCAGTTGAGTACGACGCATGCAACCCTGGGAAATCTCTCAGGCATGCTGATAGCAACTCCCATTCTGCGCGCAAAGTCATTGACCCAGACGTTACTCCTGCGTCAATGTGCCTGGCCATCTGCTAGCCTGATTCACTCCGCATATTCAAGCAGGATCTGACGAGCTATCTCACGGTATTTATTCCTCGACCCTTCGTCGTCGCAGTGCGAAGCAATCTCTCTGATCTTCACGTTTTGAGTCATTCGGTAGACTCCCATCATAAATGAATAGTAGAAGCCTCTCCATCCGTCTCGGAAGCCACTCCTGGCCACATATTGGTAAAAAAACACTGCAAATGGAACCAACACCAGCGAGCGATCTCGGTATCGTTGAGTGCCTCTTCTCTGCGTTGCGGTGAGCGTCGTGTACCGATTGAGTTTCTCTATGAAGTGACGGGAACTCGTGTGATTGAAGTGTACGATGCAGACTTCACGTTCGTAGTCGAGATTTGCAATTCGACTACCTGGCTCAACCTGCACATGTGAATGCAGGACATCAGTCAGCCGCACCGCTCCCGCGCGGTAAAACCGTAGTTGCTTGTCCGTGATGGGCCCGAATTGGGTGTGTTGCATCGGTTCCCCAGAGAAATAGTTCAATCTGGGTATCCAGTAGGCATCTGATGTTCCCGTCGAAACCAGTGACACCAGCTTCGTAGCAAGCTTTACCGGAATCACTTCATCCGCGTCCAACAACAAGATCCAGTCTCCCGTCGCGTGCTTTAAACCGACCAACCTGGCACCGTCGAAAGCAAAGAGACGTGGAGTGTCAAACACCCGAGCCCCGAGCGCGCGGGCGATTTCAACCGTCCGGTCATCGCTCATCATATCGACGACTATGATCTCGCTCACCCACGACTTCACTGAAGTGATGGCGTTTGCGATGTTGTTCTCTTCGTTGAGCGTTATGATAACGACGGATATTCCTGCGGCCATCTGGTTCCCTGTGCCTTGCTCCTGTTTTTCAAACGACGCCTAGGCTACTCGCAACTGCCTCTTCATTATCCGAGCCCACGTCGAGGTGTGTCTAGGGTCCTGGCATGCAGCAGGCAATTCACAGCCGTCCACGACAGAGTTTAGACTCCCCGAGGATTGATCTGCTAATTCTACAGAAGCGAACTGCACCGTATAATTCAAGCAAACGATCATGCCGGTAGTGCAGCGGGAGAACTCTCCCTCGCCTTACCACAGAAAGGCTGTCAACCTTGACCCGACTCGATACTTTGGTCGCACGCGTGACCAAGAAATACCTTACACGTAAGCCGCTGTTGAGGTCGGTGCGCCATTCAGAGTTGAGCATCCTCACATGGGCCGATGATGACGTTCGGCCCAATGAGTTGCTTTTTGGGCTCAGCACCCGGGCAATTCAGGACGCCTTAGAGACTGGCTTAGACGACCTGCAGATTCGGAACAAGGATCTCCCCGATTCCGTCTACTACAACCTGCTTCCTGGTGAGCACTATCGGCTGCTTCATGTGCTTGCTCGCGAGGTGGCCAAAAGAAATATCGTTGAAATAGGCACGTTCACTGGCATGAGTGCGGCATGCATGTTACAGGGTATGCCAACGGGATGCAAACTCACTACGTTCGATGTATTACCCTGGCGACAATTCCGTTCTCATCTTGATGAAGACGATTTTGCGAAGGGAAAGATCGAACAGGTCCTTGAAGACTTGTCGAATCCAACGATCTTTGCAAAGCACCAGAGCCTGTTCGAGAACGCTGAGCTGATCTTCTGCGATGCGCCAAAAGACGGCGTGTTCGAGCCCCGTTTCCTCGCCAATCTCACGGCCGTCAAGCCAACGTCGACTTGCCTTCTTGTGCTGGACGATACCCGGCTGCTCAACATGATTGATGTATGGCGCGCCATTCGTTCTCCGAAGCTTGACCTGACCTCGTTTGGACACTGGTCCGGCACTGGTCTCGTTGACATGACAGATGGCCTGAAGTTCGAGATGTAACGGCTGTGTCAGAACCCTCCGAAGATTGACCGGCAGCCGGGGCATTCGGTTTGACTCACCGAGAACCTTCTGTTGAAAAAACGGATTCCACTTGATATCCCGCGAATGATAGATCGAAGCACTGCACCAGTGAATACCGGACAGCTTGTGCGCAGAGCGGCAAGTGGCGCTGTTGCGTTGATAGTACGTCAGGGCCTCGTATACGGCAGCAATATTGCGGGCGGAATTATCTTGGCCAGGCTTTTGGCACCAGAAGACTTCGGGTTTTATGGCGTCATTCTCTTCTTCGTTGTGTTTTTGAATATATTTGCGGGAACAGGCTTCGCCGCAAATCTGATTCGCGCTGAAGAACACCCCACGTTAGCCGACTTCCGTGCCGTTTTCACAGGGCAGCAAATCATGGTTGGAACAATCTTTGCTGCGGTCTGGGTGACAGCACCCTGGGCGGCCTCTCACTATCACATGCATCACCATGGTCCCGCATTCTTCCGCCTGATCGCGGTTTCCCTGGTCCTCACATCACTGATGGTGGTTTCTCAGGTCCTGATGGAACGTGAGCTTGCGTTCGGTAAGCTCGCAATTATCGAGGTCTCGCAGAGTCTGGTCTTCAACGTCATTGCCGTTTTGTTGGCTTGGCGCGGAGTGGGAGTGTTGAGCTTCGCAATTGCATTGGCTTGCCGTGCAGCCTGCGGAGCGCTGCTGTCGAACATAATCGAACCATGGGCGGTTGGCTGGCTCTGGGATCCACCCACGCTCAAGAGACATCTCCTGTTTGGCGTCTCGCTTCAGTCCAGCCAATTCATATCCCTGGCAAAGGACAGCATCACCCCGCTCTTTGTTGGGCTATACCTGGGCGCAGCTCAGATGGGATACGTGACCTGGGCAAACACGCTTGCCAGCTACCCCGCAATGCTCTTGATGCCATTGCAGCGCCTGTACCTGCCATTCTTCGCCCGCCTACAAGCCGATCGCCCTGCGCTGCAGCGTTATGCTGCTCATGCTATGTGGATCACGAATGCCATTGCGGCTCCGCTGGTCGTCACTACATGTGCTCTCGCACATCCAATCACCGTGCTGATCTTCGGGGTCAAATGGCTTCCTGCTCTGGCGCTGTTTTATTGCTTTGCAATTGCCAGCGCCCTGGCTGCCGGCGCAGCACCGATGCTTGGCCTTCTCAACGCACTGGGAAAATCGCATATCACGCTGGCACTGGCCGTCAGCTGGATGATTGGGACGTGGGCACTCGGTGTGCCGCTCATGATGAAGATGGGGGTGATCGGCTTCGGCCTCGCAGTTGTGGCGGTGCAAATCACCTGCCTCGGACTCTATTGGGCGGTCTGGCGTGAAGTGTCCGTCTCCGTTCTCCCTAGCTTCTGGCCCTCATGGCCTGTCGCCTTTCTCGTTGGAGGCTTCGTATTCCTGCTTCAGCACTGGATGACAATTCGATCAGTACCTGAGCTGGCTGTCGCCGGATTCGCATCTCTCTCAATATACGCAACAGTTCTGTGGTTTGGGGTGCCGCAGAAGTGTAGAACCTTGAAGCGTGTATTTTATGCCGATGCCGGACAAAACTAGAGTTCAATCGCCCCGTCTGAGCGGATCTCGCCGAAAGCCGCCAGACGATACAGACAAGGCTTTACGAAGTCGACGAATTTTCTCGCTTAGCTCTGGCTGATCTTCCATACGCTGAAACACCGTCGAAAGCAGTGCGACGAAGATACCTATGATAAGTCCGAATGCCGTTCCCGCGATCGTAATGAGTGCGCGTCTGGGGGACGAGGGCTTGTCAGGTGGAGTGGCAGCATCGACTACCTGAATAAGTGACCCTTCCTTCGCTTCATCTAACTTGGCGATTTCATACTGACGCGCCAAAATGTCGAATATGACTTCGTTATATTTTACGTCCCGCAGCCTGCGCACATAGTCAAGCCCCGCTTCTGACACTCGCCCCGTTGGCATGATCAGATTGACGTCAGAGCCCGTATCACTGCCCCCGAGCTTTGCTAATTGTGCTTGAAGAGCCCTCAATTCCTGCTGGGCTTGCACGTACTGCGAGTTTTCGCCCGTTGCAAATGTGGCCATGGATTGGATCTCTACTTCCTTGGCTGCGATTTGCGCCCTCAGAGACGCGGCGGACTCGATCAGAGCGCGAGCTTGACTGTCGAGCTGAAGCATGCCGGTCTTCTGTTCTGTTTTCTTCATGGCCTCTTCGGAATTGGCTAAGTTGTCCTTGGCTGTTTCAAGTTGCCGCTCGAAGAAGAGTCGACGCTGAGCAGCCTCTGTCGTCGCCAGGTGTTCAGAGAGGCTTCGATACTGCTCGACATAGCCATTTGCAAGTTCAGCAGCTCGTCTTGGGTCGCGATCCTCTACGGAAATGTGGATCAGGCCATCTTTCCCGCTACCGTCAACAGCAGTGCGACGTTGGAATATCTTGCGGGCATCGGAAGCGAGGCTCACGCCATATTCCTGAGCGAGATTGAACCGCTGTATCATCCCGTCTTCGACGGTCCGGCTCTTAAACATGCCGACATACATATCGTTTGGGTTTTTGAGGCCCAGCCCACCGCCAGCCAACGCGGCCATGCCATTGAGGCTTCCGAGTTGTGCGGTGAGTGCTGCCGCCATCGATGAGTTTTGTGCCGGCGGGAGAAGAGTTACGGTCGCGGTGTACCGCCTCGGGAGTATGAAGGACACTATGAGAGATCCGACAGCGAGAGTGGCGGTAATCGAGAGCACGAGCCGCTTTCGCTCAGCAACGACGATGAGCAAGTCCAGAATGGAGTTTTGGTTGTTTTCGGTTCCTTCCCCTCCTGCAAATGACACCAAAGCAGTGGTCTTAACGTGTTCTTCTACCGCGGAACCAGAGGCTTTGTTAGGCATGAATGCTCGCCAAGAATTAGATTCTGGACTGAGTCCGTACGTCCGATTCTATGCTAAACGAATAACTGGTAAGCCGCTTTTCGGCTGTTGTAGCGCCGTCGCAACCGCTAATCCCTATGATTGGCGCGCCCGAGCAGAATTATTGAGTTCAAGGAAGGCTCTGGAAATCTCGGGGCCGGCAGGAAGGCGTGCATAAACCGCCAGACTTGGCCGGTGGAGACACCACTCCACGCGTGATGC
>Ga0335069_10011164_pt1 | contig 12696 bp, 12 predicted proteins | sample Lox_Sample_11_FD_206714 | JGI IMG/M metagenome (GOLD analysis project Ga0335069, IMG submission 206714) | Soil microbial communities from Loxahatchee National Wildlife Refuge, Florida, United States - Lox_Sample_1.1 | ecosystem: Environmental > Terrestrial > Soil > Wetlands | place: USA... | reverse complement strand
CCTCGCTGCCGACGCCGGACACGCGCTCGCCGAGCCGGATGGCGACCGCCTCGAGATCGTTGGCGATGCCGCGATGGGCGTCGTCGATCACCGCGCGCACGCGGCCGCCGCTGGCGAGGATCGCCTCGCGCTGGTCGGCCATTTCGGCGATCAGCGAGCGGATGCGGCGTTCGTTGTCGGAATAGGCGCGCTCGAGCGTCGTGACTTCCGAGCGCACCAGGGTCTCGAGCTCGGCGGCGCGCGCCAGCGCGCGCTCGATGCCGTCGCCCATCGTCGCGATTTCGCGCCGGATCGCCTGCGCGAGCGAGGCGACGTTCTCGCTCGCCACCGTCTCCGGCTCCGCGAGGCGCAACGCCACCTGGGTGATCGAGCGCGCCGCCAGCCGGAGCTCCTGCAACCGGCGGGCGAGGGCGGCGAAGCCGAAGAACAGGATCATCGGGCCGAGCGCGGCGAGAGCGAGCAGGACGGTCTCGGGCTTGGCCAGGAACTGGCGGGTCGCGTCGGCGCCGCCGCTCCAGGGGAAATGGCCTATGGCGTAGAAGCCGCAGAGGGCCAGCCACAACACCGAGCCAATCGCTGCGGCGATCACCGGGGTCGGGTTGGGGCGGCGCGCGGCGAGCGCCTGGACGATCGGACCGATCGCCGGCCGATCGTCGTTGGCCGGCGGGTCGGCGACCAGCGGCGACTTGACGTCCTCGGCGGGCGGCAGTCGGCGCGACGCCGGCGGATCGACCGGCGGCGGGGCGCTTCGGCTGGAGAGCCCGTCGTTGGGCGGGGAAGAGGCCGGGCTGCGGCTGTCGCCGGACAAGTTGAGGGCGTTCTCGATCGCCGACATTGCTGCCGAGACCGCGTCTTTCGCCGGTTGTTTCTGCGCCATCGTGCCCGCCTTGTCACTCTACATGCGCAGCGTCGCGTAGGGGCCGCGCCGCGCGGCGCTTCGTCGCCGGCGACGCCATTGGCCTCGCGTCGCAGCGTCGAAGTGTATTAACCAAGCAGTCTACAGGTCGCGGGTCGACTTTGAAACCTCTGCGGAATCGTATCTTTCAAACGTCGTTAACGCTTCGGTGACCATGATCGCGGCGTCTTGCGGAGAACCTTCGCGGACCTATCTTCCAGGCGCGCGATCATACAACGAAAAGCGGTGTGAATCCGCAGCTTAGGAGGTCAAGATGGGCGCTCCGCCGGCCGACTCGCGCCTTCCCCCTCGCGATTCCGTCGCCTCGGTCCCGAGCGAGCCGCCGATCGACCTCGTCCATCTGGCGCGCGCCGTCGACGGCGACCTGGCGCTGCAGCAGGAGCTGCTGGCGCTGTTCGACCGGCAGTCGGCGAGCCTGCTCGCCCAATCGTCCGACGCTTCGGCTGACCGCCGCCGCCGCTCGGACGCCGCCCATCAGCTCAAAGGCTCGGCGCTGGCGGTCGGGGCGGGCGCGGTCGCCCGGGCGGCGGCCGCGGTCGAGACGGCGTTGGCCGAGGGCGGACCCGGACCCGAGACGGCCGAGGCCGCGCTCGCCGCCCTGGCCGTCGCGGTCGCCGCGGCGCGGGCTGCCGTCGCCCGCCTGCGCGATTAGGCCGCGTTCGACTTTCGTCCTCTCCCGGCGTCGGCGAAAAGCGTGAATCCGCCCTTCCGTTGCGCGGCCGTGCGCCTTATGAAGGCGCCCGCGTGATCGACGCCCGCGGCGGGGGCCCGCGCGGGAAGTCCGCCGACGAAAGGAACTCGCGGATCCCATGACGAAAGTGACGTTCATCGACGCTTCGGGCGAGTCGCGCACGGTCGAGGCCCAAGTCGGGTCGACGGTGATGGAGACGGCGCTGCGCAACAGCGTTCCCGGCATCGAAGCCGAGTGCGGCGGCGCCTGCGCCTGCGCGACCTGTCACGTCTACGTCGCGGACGAGTGGACCGAGATCGTCGGCAAGCCGTCGCAGATGGAAGAGGACATGCTCGATTTCGCCGCCGACGTGCGGCCGACGTCGCGCCTGTCCTGCCAGATCAAAGTCAGCGAGGCGCTCGACGGCCTCGTGGTGACGACCCCCGCCAAGCAAGGTTGAATTATGAGCGAGATCATTCAGACGGACGCCGTCATCGTCGGCGCCGGACCGGTCGGCTTGTTCGCCGTCTTCGAGCTCGGGCTCCTCGACATCAAGGCCCATCTGGTCGACATCCTGCCGAAGATCGGCGGCCAGTGCGCCGAGCTCTACCCGGAGAAGCCGATCTACGACATTCCCGGCTATCCGGTGATCACCGGACAGGGCCTGGTCGACGCGCTGGAAAAGCAGATCCATCCGTTCGGCCCGACCTTCCACCTCGGCGAGATGGTCGACAAGGTCGAGGTTCTCGGAACGCCGGAGAAGCCGCTTTACCGCGTCGTCACCGACGCGGGGACGGCCATCGAGGCAAAAGTCGTGATCGTCGCGGCCGGCGGCGGGTCTTTCCAGCCGAAGCGGCCGCCGACCCCGGGCGTCGAAGCCTACGAGGGCAAGAGCGTCTTCTATTCGGTCCGCAAGATGGAGCATTTCCGCGGCCGTCGCGTGCTGGTCGCCGGCGGCGGCGACTCGGCGCTCGACTGGGCGCTCAATCTCCATCCGGTCGCCAACCGCGTCATCCTCGTCCACCGCCGCGACGAGTTCCGCGCCGCGCCGCATTCCGTCAACGCGATGCGGGCTCTGGTGGCGGAGAAGAAGATGGACCTGGTCATCGCCCAGCTTACCGGCCTCAAGGGCGAGAACGGGCAGCTCTCGGCGATCACGGTGCGCGGCGCCGACCAGTCGACCTTCGACGTCGAATGCGACGACCTGCTGGCGTTCTACGGCCTAACGATGAAGCTCGGGCCGATCGCCAATTGGGGCCTCAACCTTCACGAGAACCTGATCCCGGTCGACACCGCGACGTTCGAAACCAGCGCGCCGGGCGTCTTCGCCGTCGGCGACATCATCACCTATCCCGGCAAGCTGAAGCTGATCCTGTCGGGCTTCCACGAGGTCGCGCTCGCCGCGCAGAAGGCGCACCGCTACGTCTATCCCGACAAGAAGCTGTTGTTCCAATACACGACCTCGTCGACCAACCTGCAGCGCAAGCTCGGCGTGAGCTGAGGCGCCGGTCGGCGCGGGTTCGACGACCGCTTTCGGCCTCGCTGGCCGGTTCGCCCCATCCGCCGCGCTATGCGCGGTCCCCTTGCCCCGCCTTGCGGGGCAGGCCGGGCGCCTCGCCTCAGCCGGCCGCGCCGAGCGCCGCCGATGACGGGCGCGTCTGCGCGAGCAGGCGGCGCAGTTCGGTTGACGGGCACGGGCGGGCGAACAGGAAGCCCTGCATCTCGGTGCAGCCCAGCTGCTGCACCTCGCGCATCTGCCGCGAGGTTTCGACGCCTTCGGCGGTGACGTCGATATGCAGGCTCTGGGCGAGCTGCGAAATGGCGCGCACGATCGCCGACGACTCGCGTCGCTCCGGCAGGCCGGCGACGAACGTCCGATCGATCTTGATCCGTGTGAAGGCGAAGGTCTGCAGATAGCCGAGCGTCGAGAAGCCTGCTCCGAAATCGTCGAGCGCGAACCGCACGCCGAAGTCGGTCAGCGCCTTCATCGCCGATAGCACGGCCTCAGAATTGTCGAGGAACGCCGATTCGGTGACTTCGAGTTCGAGCCGGTCCGGCGCGAGCCCGGCGCCGCGCACCGCGTCGACGACGGTCGGCGCCAGCCGGCCGTCGGCGAACTGGCGGGCGGAAACGTTCACCGCGACGCGCACGTCGGCCGGCCAGGTCGCCGCTTCGGCGCAGGCGGTCCTCAAGACCCATTCGCCGAGCGCGTCGATCAGGCCGACTTCCTCGGCGACCGGGATGAATTCGCCCGGCGGCCTCAGCCCACGCTGGGGATGACGCCAGCGCGCCAAGGCTTCGACCGCGGCGATGCGATCGTCGGCGAGGTTGACGACCGGCTGGTAGTGGAGCTCGAACTCTCCGTTGGCGAGCGCACGGCGCAGGTCGCGCTCGATCTCGGCCCGTTCGAAGGCGCGCGCCGTCATCTCCGGCTTGAACAGCCGGTATGCGCCGCGCCCGGCTTTTTTCACCTCGTAGAGCGCAACATCGGCCTTCTTCAGCAGCTCGTCGCCCGTCGCGCTGTGTTCCGGCGCGATCGCCGCGCCGATCGAGACGTCGACGTCGATGTCGTAGCCGTCGATCGCCAACGGCGCGCGCACCGCTTCCCCGATCTCCTCGGCGAGCGTCGCGACTTCGGCGGCCGAAGCGATCGGCCCCTGGATGACCGCGAATTCGTCGCCGCCGAGCCGCGCGACCGCGCCGCGTTGACCGACGCAGCGCCGGAGCCGCCGCGACATCTTTTTCAGCAGCGCGTCGCCGACCGGATGTCCGAGGGTGTCGTTGACGCGCTTGAAGTGGTCGAGATCGAGATAGAGCACCGCGAGCGCGCCGTCCTCGCCGACGCGGCCGAGGGCGCGCTCGAGCGTCTCGAAGAACAGGGCGCGATTGGGCAGGCCGGTCAGCGCGTCGTGACGCGCCGCATAGGCGATTTGTTGGAAGATGCGGCTCTTCTCGATGACGATCGAAAGCTGGTGAGCGATCTGGTTGAAGATCGCCTGGTGAATGTCGCGATAGGCGTCGGCTTCGCGGCTGGTGAAGAACAGGAAGCCGATCGGCCTGCCGTTGGCGATCAGCGGACAGGTGAGGCTGGAGCGGCCGCCTTCCTCGACCACCAGCCGCGTCGATAGCGAGAACGGCTTGGCCGCGAGATAGGCTTGGAGATCGTTGAGGATGCGCGGCTGACGCGTCTCGAGGATCTGCTGCAGGCTCGAGCCCGCCATCGGCCGCGAGAAGCCGGCGAGGAGGCGGGGCGGTCCGAGATTGGAGCGCGCCCAATGCGCCTTCAGCCGTGCGCCGTCATCGATGAGGAACGCGCAGCCGATGCGATCGTAGGGGATGAGGTCGGAGAAGCCTTCGAAGATGCGATCGAGCACGTCCTCGGGCGAGACGCCGTGTTCGAGGTTCTGCACCAGTTCGAACAGCCGCTGCAGCTCGGCCTCGCGGCGGGAGAGCTCGGCGGCGAGCGACACGAGCTCGTGGCCGAGCGCCGCCAGCGGGTCGGCGGGGTCGGGCGGAGGCGGCGCGATCGCCTTGCCTGCGCGGAGGCGCCGCACCAGCTCGGCGTAGCGCGCGACGGCGTCGGATCGCTCGGACTGGAATGGTTCGTTCCCGTCCATCCGCGGTCGGTCCCCCGGCTGCCCATCGGTTGCGCCCCCGCCGGTAGGCGTCGGGCGGCTTGCAGGTCCGCAAGCACGCTAGGGGGGCAGGCTTAGCAACCGATTAACAGCGCCCGCCTGGAATTGACGGTGCGTCAATTTGCGCAATCCTGCCGGTCGCGGTGAAACAACCGAGCCGGCCGACGCGTAAGGGCGGAGAGTTCCCGCCGCCTTTCTCTGGCAGACCGCAGGTGATGAGCACGTTGAAAGCCCCCTGGAACGAACGCAACGGCCGCTTCTCGGCGCTCAAGGCGATCGTCTTCGCCGGCCTGTTCGCGCCCGCCGCCTGGCTCGCCTACGAGCTGGCGACCGGCATGCTGTTTCCCAAGCCGGTGACCGAACTCATCCACCGCACCGGCGACTGGACGGTGCGCTTCCTGCTGCTGTCGCTCTTGGTCACGCCGCTGCGGCGCGTCGCGCGCTGGCCGAAGCTGATCGCGATCCGGCGCATGGTCGGCGTCGCCGCGTTCGCCTATGCGCTGGCTCATCTCTCGCTGTACTGCGTCGACCAGAGCTACGATCTCCCCCATGTGGCGAGCGAGATCGCCAAGCGCTTCTATCTGACGATCGGCTTCGTCGCGCTGGTCGGCCTAGCGACGCTGGCGGCGACCTCGACCGACGCGATGATCCGCCGCCTCGGCGCGGCCAACTGGAACCGGCTGCACAAGCTCGTCTACCTCGTCGCGCCGCTCGCCCTGCTGCATTTCTTCTTGCAGTCGAAAGCTGACGTCACCGAGGCGGCGGCGATGGCCGGCCTGTTCTTCCTGCTGATGCTGGCGCGCCTCTTCACCCGTTTCGGCTGGCCGCAATGGGCGGGCGCGCTCGGCTCGGCGCTGCTCGCGCCGCCGGCGACCGCGCTCGCCGAAGCGGGGTGGTACGCCTTGGTCCGCCACATCCCGTTCGCCCGCGTGTGGGCGGCGAATTTCGGCTTGGCGCTGGCGCCGCGGCCGAGCTGGTGGGTCGCCGCCGCCGGCCTTGCGCTGGTTGTCGTCACGCTGGCGCGGCTCGAACGGGCGCGAACCCCTTCCACCGCGCTGCGCGCGGTCCCCCTCCCCCGCTTCGCAGGGGAGGAAGGCGCGACGCTCCGGCGCCGCTGATCGTCGTGGGGGCGGCGCGACGAGCGCCGGGGCTCATTCCCCCTTCGCCTTGCGGAACAGGAACGGCGCGACTTCGGCGACGCCGGGCGGCTTGTCGACCTCGAACGGCGCCGGACGGCAGACCGCCATCGCCGACAGGCCGACCCGCGCCGTCAACAGGCCGTTGAGCACCCCCTCGCCGAGTCGCGCCGAGATGCGCGAGGCGACGCCGTGGCCGACCACCTGCTGGAGCAGGCTGTCGCCGACCGCCATGCCGCCGGTGATGGCGAGATGCGCGCCGATCGACCGCAGCAGGGCGAAGAAGCCGAACAGGCCCGGCCTTCCGCCGTAGAGCTCGGCGACGCGGCGCGTCAGCCGCACGACCTGCGCCGCGACGAACAACAGGTCGAGAATGGCGCGCGGGCTGACCGCGGTCACCATCGACACCCGCCGCGCCGCCGCGGCGATTTCCGCCTGCACGCGCTTGTCGATCGGCTTGAGCAGCGCGCGTTCGGCGACGTCGACAAGGTCGCGCCCGTCGATCACCGCGCGGCGCGCTTCCTCGACCTCGGCGCGCGCCCGCGCCGTCTCCGGCCGCCGCGCGTAGAGCGCCGCGAGCCGGCCGACCAAAGCGCGCGCGGCTTCGCGGTCGTCGGCGGCGCGCGCCCGGGCGAGCGCGGCGTGCAATTCGGCGATGCGCCGCTGCCGCGCCACCGCGACGATCTCGCGGATCAACAGGCCGAGCGCGCCGACGATCAGCAGAACGGCGAAGGCGACGGCGATCGCGCCGAGCGATTGGGCGCGGGCGAACAGGGCTTCGATCAGCGAATCGACCCACAGGCCGACCGCCAGCGAGACGAGGCCGCCGAAGCCGACCCAGGCGACGGTCGCCAACGACCAGCGCGGCTTCTTCGCCACGCCCGCGCCCTGCGCCGCCTCGACCTCGCGCTCGGCGAGGTCGAGCGCCGGATCGTCGCCGAGCGGCGCCGGCTCGGGCTCGGTCAGGATCGTCGCCATCGGCGCAAGCGGCGCGCGGGCGTCGTCGACCGCGACCCGATGGTCGTCGAGGCGGAAGGCGCGGGGGCGGGGTCTGTCGTCGCTCATGTCAGTCTGTCGCCGATCAGGAATTGCAGCGTGCGGTCGAGGCGGATGTGCGGCGGCGGCGCGCCGCGCTGCGTCATCGGCGGCCGGAAGCGGACGAAGCGCCAGGAATTGTCGACTTCCGCCAGCGCCAGGCCTTCGCCGGCGAGCGCCGCGGCGGGATCGTCGGGCAGCCGGCCGGGAAAGACCGCCGCTTCGGCGACGCCGTCGAAGACCTGGCCGTCGATGCGCTCGCCTTCCTCCGGCGTGCCGACGATCGCCGGCAACGCCTCGCCGTTGTGGCGGATCTCGGCTTCGCGGGTCGCGCGCACCGCGGCGAGCGCGGCGACGTCGATTTCGGCTCCGAGCCCTTCGGCGCGCGCGATGGCGCGGGAGGTCATCAGCTTCAGCGCCGCCTCGAGCCGGTCGTGGTCGGCGTGATGCAGATGGTCGGCCTTGGTCGCGGCGAACAGGATGCGGTCGATGCGCGGGCGGAAGATCGCCCCGAGCCGCGAAGCGCGTCCGGCGCGGAAGGCGTGCGTCACCCCGTCGAGCGCCGTCTCGAGATCGGCGAGCGCGCCCGGCCCGGAATTCAGCGCCGCGAGCAGGTCGACCAGCACGATCTGCCGGTCGAGCCGGGCGAAATGGTCGCGGAAGAACGGCCGCGCGACATGGGTCTTATAGGCCTCGTAGCGCCGCTCCATCATCGCCGCGAGCGAGCCCGCGGCGATCTCGCCGCCGTCGAGCGGCAGCGGCGCGAAGGTCAGCGCCGGCGAGCCCTCGAGATCGCCGGGCATGAGAAAGCGGCCCGGCGGCAGGGTGGAGAGCGCATAGGTCGCGTCGCGCGCCCGGCGGAGATAGGCGGTGAACCGCTCCGCCGCCTTGAGCGCGACGGCCTCGTCGGCGGACGCGGCGGGATCAAGCTCGGCGAGGTAGGCGTTCCAGTCGCCGGCGAGCGGCGCGCGCGCCTTGCTCCGCGCGGCCTCGATCGTCTCGCGCGACCAGTCGGCGTAGCTCTTGTCGATGAGCGCGAGGTCGAGCAGCCATTCGCCCGGATAATCGACGATGTCGAGGTTGAGGCTCTGCGCCCGCGCGCCGCCCCAGGCGCTGGCGCGTTCGAATTCGATCGTCACCCTGAGCTGGGAGACGCGCCGGGTCGAAGCCGGCCAGCGCCGCTCGGGACCGGCAATCGCCGCGAGATGCTCTTCGTAGGGGAAGCGCGGCACCGCGTCGTCGGGCTGCGGCTCGAGATGGACGCGGGCGATCCGCCCCTCGGCCGCGGCGCGCAGCACCGGCAGCCGGCCGCCGTTGACCAGGTTGTCGACCAGGGCGGTGATGAACACCGTCTTGCCCGAGCGCGACAGCCCGGTCACGCCGAGCCGCAGCGCCCCGCCGGAGAGATAGTCCGCCAAAGACCGCGCGACGACGCCCGCCTCGAAAGCCAGATCAGTGAAAAGCGACAAGAGGGGCCTGCGCGGGAGGGGAAGCGGATGGCCTTATCTAGGGCGGAGAATGCGGCGGAGGAAGGGGGAGCGCCCGAACGGGCGGCCACAGGCCCCTTCGCCTGCGCCCGCTTCCCCATCCCGTAACCCGCCCTCCGACGCCTTTGCGCATCCGCGCAAAGGCGTGTCTGGTCATGACATCTCGGCCGCCGCAAAGCCGCAGCCTCGATCCTTCCCGGCGTTTCCGAGGGCGCCGCCGTCCAAGGAGCCTGACGATGCGCGTTTCGCGCCCGACGAATTGGCCTCACACCCCCGCTGCCGTTGCTTGCGACCAGAACGCCCCGCGCCGGAGCTGGCGGCCCGCCTTGGCCGCGTTGGCCCTCGCGCTGATCGCGACGGCGAGCGGCCTGTCGCCCGCCCTGGCGGACGGGCTCGACACCGGCGCGCTGCCGCGCGTCGCCGGCGCCAAGGAACTCTACGCCAGCCCGCTGTCGACCATCTATTCCGCGCCGGTCCCGGTCGCCGACGCAGCGGCGGCCGCCGCCAAGGCGCTCGCCGGCGATGGCTGGCGGCAATATGCGATGGCCAACGCCAGCGAGGCGAGGACAGCCGACGTGCAGGCGATGAACTTCAAGAAGGGGCCGCTGGCGATCAGCGTGCTGGTCACCAAGTCCGATCCTGCGACGACCGCCAACGTCAACTATGCGGCCAAGCCGCTGGCCAACGACCTGCCGTTTCCACCCGACGCCACCGACATCGCCTTCGATCCCAACCAGCCGCTGCTGACCTGCGCGTCTCGCCAGCCGATCGCCGCGACGCTCGCCTTCTTCAACGCCGAACTCGCCGGCATGGGCTGGTCGCCGGCGCCGGCCGGGCGCAACGCCAACACCGACAAGGCCGCGCACGCCTACTTCGTCCGCGCCGATCACGCCCCGCTGCTGCTGACGGCGCAACGCGGCGACGACGGCGCGAGCAAGATCGAGTTGAAGGGCGCGACGGCCGAGGACCTCGCCGCCGAATTGGCGCGCCCCGCCGCAGAGCCCGCCGCCGTCGCCGCGCCGCCGTCGCCGACCGCGACGGCCGACGAGATGAACGCCGCGAATGCGAAACAGGCGCAGCAGGCGATCGCCGACGCCACGAAAGCGGCGATGGCCGACGCCGCCGCGCCCAAGGCGGCGACGGCGCCCGCGGCGGACGGGCTGGTCGAAGCGCTCGCCGCGATGGCGGGGAGCCCGGCGGCCATTCCCGTTCCGGCGAACGCCGAAGCGGTCAAGTTCGACGGCGCCGAGGGATCGCTCGCCTTCGAGACCGACTCCAGCATCAAGAGCGTCGTCGCCTTCTATCGCTCGGCGATGAAGCCGCTCGGCTGGCAGGCCGAGGCCTCCGCCATCGACAAGCCGAACATGGTGGTGCTCGACTTCTCCAAGGACGGCAAAGACATCGAGCTGACGGTGATGCGGCCGATCGACAAGACCGAGGTCGAGGCGTCCGGCGAGGGTCTGGTCACCGAGGCGGAAAAGGCCGCCGCCGCGCCCGCCCCGACGGCGGAGGATCTGGCGGTCGAGGAGATGGGCGGCCTGCCGTATCCGAACAACCACACTCTGGCCGAGGCCGAGGGCACGCCGCTGCGCCACGCGCTGACCGTCGAGACGGCGCTCGATCTGCAATCGGTGCTCGGCTTCTATCGCCAGGAGCTCGGCAAGCGCGGCTGGAAAGAGGACGCGCCGACCGCCGCGGTCGCCGGCGCCAGCGCGACGCTCAGGTTCATGACGCCCGACGGCCCGGCGGTTCTCAAGCTCGAGCGCAAGGACGACGTCACGACCGTCAATCTCGTCGTCAGCAATCAGGCCAAGGCCAAGGCGTCCGGCCTGACGGCCAAGCCGGGCAAGGTCAAGGCGATGTTCGGAAACGCGCTGAGCGCGCCGGCGACGATCACGATCAACAAACAGAGCGTAAGTGTCCCGCCCGGGGCCGGCGCCAACGGCCCGGGCGGCCCGACGCTCGAACTGCCCGCCGGGACGTACAAGGTGACGATGAAAGTCGCCGGACAATCCGACGCCAGCGTCGACGTCACCATCGGCGCCGACGAAATCTGGGGCTTCATGGCCGGCCCAGGCGGGCTCATGCCGATGCAGATCCACTGACGGCAAGCGCGAGCGCGACGCGCTTCTGATTCCGCAATTCGGCGCTCTTCGCACGCTGCGGAGCCTCGCCCCGCGCGCGCGCAAGATTGTCGCCGCGGGGGTCGGATCGGCCGCGACGCGGCCGGTTCCATTGGCGGCTGCAAACACGCCGCTGGCCGCGTCCCTGCCGTCCGGGCGCGCACCGTTTGGCGAGCGCGGCGGCGGGCCCGAGCTGCGGCCATTTCGCGCATATGTGCAAAAATCGGTTGCCGCCGGCGGCGACGGTGCATTATGAGAATATTCTCATAACTGGCGAACGCGCCGCGGCCCTGTCCGGCGACGGCGAGCCTCAGGGCGCTTCGGCGCCGGCGTTGGCCGAGACTGGGCTTGGAGTGAGACGATGAAGACTCTGCTTGCAGTTCCCTCGATGGCCCCCGGCGGGCTCGACGCTTCGGTGTCGGGGCATTTCGGCCATTGCGACGCCTTCACGCTGGTCGCGTTGCGCGACGGGCGGATCGAGGAGACGACGGTGATGGCGGCGCCGGATCACAGCCAGAGCGGCTGCATGGTTCCGGTCAACCTGCTCGCGGCGCGGGGAGTCACCGCGATCGCCGCCGGCGGCATGGGCCAGCGGCCGCTGGCGGGCTTCCGGCAGGTCGGAATCGAGCCGCTGTTCGCCGGCGACCATGCGACCGTCAAAGACGTCGTTTCGGCCTTCGTCGCCGGCGACCTGCCCTCGTTCGCGCAAGACGCCTGCTGCGGCGGCGGCGACCGTCATCACTGAACCACCCGCCAAGCGCACGGGACCGCGGATGCGGCTGCCCGCGCGCCCTTACAGGCGTCGGCGGCATATGGGGAATGGGGACCGCCAGCGCCGCCGGCGAAGCCGCTCGTGCGCGAACGCGCAAGATGACGATGAAGATCGCCGGCCAGCCCGACGCCATCGGCGACGAGGGCTTCATGGCCGGCGCCGACAGGCTCACGCCGATGCAGATCCGCTGGCCGCCCCGAGCGGCAACGCACCACCCGCAAATCTCGGAGGCTGTCCTGACGCGGAGCCGCATCTCTCTCCTCGGCGCTCAGTCTTGAAGGCGCGCGTTTGCGACGCTGGTCCTGTTCAGTCGGAAATAGCCGTAAGCCTATTTCCAGACGCGACAGAACGGCAATTGTGTGTGACGACGCCGAAGACGCGCTCGAAGTCAATCAGGGCATCGGCATTCTCTTCTTGTTTGCGGATATAGACGGTCTCATCGAGTTCGACGGAAAACTGGCGGACATCGACGTTCAAACAACACGATACGACATTGGCGCGCCGAGATTCGGGTTCAGCTTATGCGGTGCGCCAATTGTCTATAAATGTGGAATAGCAGAAAAGACTCCGCCGTCGAGCCGAAAGCACGCCGCATTGATCGGGCTGACGCTCATGAATTGTAACGCCTCTTGCTTTGACAGCTCCAACTCCGAGGACTATCATAAAGATGGTAATATATACATAGTCTATGAACTGCAATTCGGGCTGGCGTTCTAGCCTGGATAATTGCAACTCCACGCTCTCGTCAGTTCCGTTTGCACGGATAGGAGGGCGAGTCATGTTCATATATCGATTTATCCTACTATTATCGGCGTCAACGACGATTATTACAATCTCAGGATGCGCAAGCGTTGACGTTCGCAGGGTAACGGACGACGATCAAACCGGAATACGCTACTGGCGGCCCGCCCCATACTTCGCT
>Ga0335069_10011163_pt1 | contig 12696 bp, 15 predicted proteins | sample Lox_Sample_11_FD_206714 | JGI IMG/M metagenome (GOLD analysis project Ga0335069, IMG submission 206714) | Soil microbial communities from Loxahatchee National Wildlife Refuge, Florida, United States - Lox_Sample_1.1 | ecosystem: Environmental > Terrestrial > Soil > Wetlands | place: USA... | reverse complement strand
CCGCGAAGGAGCTCGCGCTGGAGCTCGCCGGCAGGCTCGTCCGCGGGCGGGCGATCGACGCGGGCCCGCTCGCGAGCGCCCGCGCGCTCGAGGGCATGACCGCGGTGATCATCAACGTGAACCGGCGCTACAAGGCGCGCGTCGGGCTCCGGCTGAACGGCCTCGAGTGACCGAAGGGATCCGCGTGCTGCCGGTGCTCGGGCTGCCGGAGGTGGCCGAGGGCGACGACCTCGCCGCGCTGATCGCCGGCGCGGCCGCGCTCGAGGACGGCGACGTGCTCGTCGTCGCACAGAAGGCGGTGTCGAAGGCGGAGGGCCGCGTCGTCGCGCTCGACGACCTCGAGCCGTCCGTACAGGCGCTCGAGATCGCCGCCGGCGAGGAGCGCGACGCGCGCCACATCGAGGCGATCCTGCGCGAGTCGGCCCGACTCGTCCGTGTCCGTGCGGGCTTCGTGATCGCCGAGACGCGGCACGGCTTCGTGTGCGGCTCTGCCGGCGTGGACGCGTCGAACGCCCCCGAGGCCGGGATGCTCGTCCTGCTCCCCCTCGACCCGGACGCGTCCGCGGCGCGGCTTCGCGACCGCCTCCGCGAGCTCGCCGGGGTCACCGTGGGCGTGATCGTCTCGGACTCCTTCGGCCGCGCGTGGCGCCTCGGCACGACCGACATCGCGATCGGCGTCGCCGGGATCACGCCGCTCCTCGACCTGACCGGGCAGCTCGACCGCGCGGGCTACGAGCTGCACGCGACCACGATCGCGGTCGCCGACGAGATCGCCGGTGCCGCCGAGCTCGTGATGGGGAAGACCGACGGCGTTCCCGCGGCCGTCGTGCGCGGGCTCGAGCTCGAGGGCGAGGGAACCGCCCGGGAGCTCATCATGCCGGCGGAGCGGGATCTCTTTCGATAGCTCTGAGCACGGTCGCGACCGCGAGGAGCGAGATCACCACGTCGCTCGACACGCACCACTGGCAGATCGCGTGGATCAGGCCGATCTGGGCGTAGAGCAGCCAGGCGGCGAAGAGGACGCCGGCGAGCGCGGCCGTGGCGCCCGCGATGCGGACGGGCTCGCTCCGCCCGAATGCGGTGAGGAGGATGAACGCGTACGCAACCAGGCCGAGCACGGCGACCGGGATCCCCGCGACCGTCGAGTACGACGATTTCTGCACCGTCTCGCAGCCGCCCGTCGCACAGGCGATCTGCGCCCCCGAGTACCGCGTGTAGGTCAGGTAGCCGGCGATCCCGAGACCGACGAGCGAGAGCCCGGCGACGGCTGCCCGCAGGCGGCGGTCGCTCACGTATTCAGCAGCTTGTCGAGCGTCGGGCTGAAGGCCGAGGGGTCGAGCGACGAGACGTCGAGCACCTTCGTGGCCCCACCGGTCTTCCCCACCTCGAACCAGGGCGTGTGGTCGACGCCGTCGAACTGGCCCCGCTGCCCGGAGATCGCGATCCCGTCGGTGACGAGCTGTGCCTGGCGGTCGGAGAGCATCTTCTGCACGTCCAGGCCGGGCACCGCCTCGCCGACTGACTTGATCAGGTCCTCGGTCACCCAGCCGGTGTTCTCGGTGCCCTGGTTCGCGAACATCAGGTCGAGGTAGTTCCACAGCTTGTTCTGCCGCCCCGCGGCGTACACGGCGCGCAGCGCGACGTCGGAGTCGGGGCCGACGAACTCGAGGCCCCGGAACACCAGCTTCACCTTGCCCGTGCGCACGTAGTCGCGGATCAGGATCGGCAGCGTGTTGCGGGCGTACTCGGCGCAGTACGGGCACTGCATGTCGGCGTACTCCACGAGCGTCACCGGCGCCCTGGGCGAGCCGAGCGTGTCGCCGTGCTGCGGGATCCCGGCGAGCAGCGCTGCGGTCTTTGGCCCCATTGCGACGGTAGTGGAGGACGAGGCCTTGCTCGAGCTCTTGCCGCCGACGAGGCTCACGCCGACGAGCGCACCGACGACCGCCACTCCGGCGACGGCAGCGATCACATACATCCATTTCCGGCTCACGTCTTGACTCTGCCGTGACGGCGGCCGGCCCGCCTCCGCTCCGAGTACGGCTAGGCCTGCGGAAAAGCACGGATAATGCGGCGATGGCCGAACTGACCAATAACCGCACCCGTGCGCTCGTCGAGGCGGGGATCGCCCTCGCATCGGAGCTCTCGCTCGACGTCGTGTTGCAGAAGCTCGTCGACACGGCGGCGTCGCTCACCGGGGCGCGCTACGCGGCGCTCGGCGTGATCGACCTCGCGGGCCACGGCCTCGAGCGGTTCGTCACCACCGGCGTCGACGCGGAGACGATCGAGCGGATCGGGCACCAGCCTCGCGGCGAGGGGATCCTCGGCCTGATCATCCGCGACCAGCGTCCGCTGCGCCTCCACGATCTGCGCGAGGACCCGCATTCGGCCGGGTTCCCGCCGCACCACCCCGAGATGACGACGTTCCTCGGGATGCCGATCATGCTGCGCGGGGTCGCCTACGGCAATCTCTACCTGACGGAGAAGGAGGGCGGCGCCGACTTCACCGCGGAGGACGAGGAGCTGACCGGGCTCCTCGCCGCGCAGGCTGCCGTCGCGATCGAGAACGCCCGCCTGTACGAGTCGGCGACCCGCTGGCTCGCCCAGCTCGAGTCGCTGAACGAGATCGGCAACGCGCTCGTCGCCGAGGTCGGCCTCTCGCGCCAGCTCCAGCTCGTCGCGCAGCGCCTGCGGACGCTCCTCGGCGCGCGGATCGTGACCGTCAACCTGCCCAATCCGGACGGGAGCCTGCGGATCGTCGCCGCAGACGGGGACCAGGCCGACGAGCTGCTCGGCGCCACGGTCGCGGCCCGCTCGAAGAGCGCGGCGGTGCTCGAGAGCCGCCACGGCCAGCGGGTCGACTCGCTGCTGGACGACCCCGACGTCGACCAGGCCGCGGCGCGGCTGCTCGGCGCGCGCACCGGCCTCTATGTGCCGCTCGTCGCCCACGACCGCGCGATCGGCGTGATCGACGCGCACGACAAGCTCGGCGACGACCTCCGCTTCACCGACGACGACATGCGCCTCGCCGAGAGCTTTGCCGCGCGCGCCTCGGTCGCGGTCGACCTCTCCGAGCGCGTGGCCCGCGAGTCGCTGCGCGGCGTCGTCGAGGCGCAGGAGCTCGAGCGCCGCCGGCTCGCCCGCGAGCTGCACGACGAGACGGGCCAGGCGCTCACCTCGATCCTGCTCGGCCTGCGCGCGATGGAGGACGCGAAGACCGACGAGCAGGTGCGCGCGGCCGCCGTCGAGCTGCGCGAGCTCGTGGTCCGCACGCTGCAGGACGTGCGCCAGCTCGCCGTCGAGCTACGGCCTAAGGCGCTCGACGACTTCGGGCTGATCGCGGCGCTCGAGCGGCTCGTGGAGAGCTGGACGGAGCAGACGGGAATCGCCGTCCGGCTGCAGGCGAGCCTGCCCGGCCGGCTGCCGTCGCAGATCGAGACGGCGCTCTATCGCATCGTGCAGGAGGCGCTGACGAATATCGTGAAGCACGCACGCGCCTCGCGTGTGAGCATTGTCCTCTCGGAAAGGGAGCGCGCGGTGACGGTGGTGATCGAGGACGACGGGATCGGCTTTGCCCCGCGCAGCGCGCGGGAGGACGGCCTCGGGCTCGTCGGGATGCGCGAGCGCGTCGCCCTCGTCGGCGGCCGGCTCGAGATCGAGTCGCGCGAGGGAGCGGGGACGACGCTCCTCGTCGAGGTGCCGGTTCCATGATCACGGTCCTGATCGCCGACGATCACGCGGTTGTCCGCAGCGGGCTGCGGCTCCTGCTCGAGTCCCAGGACGACATCGAGGTCGTCGAGGAGGCGGGCAGCGCCGACGAGGCCGTGCGCCACGCGCGCCTGCACAAGCCCGACGTGGTCCTCCTCGACGTGGTGATGCCCGGCCGCAGCGGGATCGAGGCGGTGCCCGACATCCTCCAGGCGGCGAAGGGCGCCAAGGTGCTCGTGCTCTCGATGCAGGACGATCCACGCTACGTGCGCGAGGCCTTTGCCGCGGGCGCGAGCGGCTACGTGCTGAAGGAGGCGGCCGACGTCGAGGTCGTCGCCGCGGTGCGCGAGGTCGCGGCGGGCGGGCGCTACGTCCATCCGGCGCTCGGCGCGCGGCTCGTCGCCGCCGAGGCCGAGGCGGCTTCACGGACCGCGGACGACCCGCTCTCGGAGCGCGAGCGCGAGGTGCTGCGCCTGCTCGCGCTCGGCCACACGAACCAGGAGATCGCGAAGATGCTCTTCATCTCGGTGCGGACGGCCGAGACGCACCGCGCGCACATCATGCAGAAGCTCGGTCTCTCGAGCCGCGCCGAGCTCGTCCGCTACGCGCTGGCGCAGGGCCTGCTCGGCGAGGAGGAGGAGGAGGAACCGGCCTAGCCGAGCTGGACCGGGATCTCGACGGTGCCGAGCGGCTGGCCGTTCTCGGCCGACGGCTCCCAGACCTTCACGGTCGCCGAGCCGGTGGTGCCGGTCGGATAGGCGAGCGTCGTCGTGTACGTCCCCCGCGTGCCCGAGCCCGAGGTCGCGGTGACGAAGTGGTTGTCGAGCACGGTGCCGTCGGCCGCCACGAGCTCGGCGGTGAAGTTCGCCTCGAACGTGTCCGCGGTCCCCGCCAGGCGAACGGGGCTCGTGACGGTGTCGAACGGGAGCGGTGACTCGACGAGGATCCGCGGGGTCTCGGCCTCGAAGCCGGCGCGGCCGACCCCAGCGGCGCCGCTTCCGAACCGGACGGAGCCGACCGTCGGGAACTGGGTGAGCGTGTAGACGACCTGCGCGCGCGCCGCGTCGGTCGAAGGCTCGGGCGAGAGCTCGACGTTCGCGACCCGGTCGGCGATCGAGAGCCCCTGCAACGTCGTCCCGGAGGGGATGCTCGTCGTCAGCCCGATTGCCGCCTCGTCCGAGGAGGGGCCCTTCAACAGCTCGTCCATCGCGGCCGTGGCGACGGCCTTGGTGAGCGGCACCGCGCGCCCGACCGGGCCGACCTTCCCGTCGCGGATCAGGTACACCCGCAGCGTTGCCGTGTTCGCCGCGGTGGTCGTCGGCGCGGTCGGCGTCGTCTGCGTCGAGTTCTTCGCCCCGCCGCAGCCGGCGAGCCCGACGACGAGCACGAGGGCAAGCGCAGTTCGCCTCATACGGGTGGATTTCACGCCGTCGCGCGGCCTCCTCCCTGCGGCTTTTCCGCAGACGAGTGTCGGACCGCATACCGATGCGGCGCGGCCGAGCCAGGCGGAGACTTGGCCCATGCGGACGTACGCAGTGACGTGGCAGGACAAGGTGGGGCGTGTGCACGCCGGCAAGCTCGAGCTCGGCCCCGAGTCGCTCACCCTCGAGGGCAACTCGGTCCGCAAGACGCTCCGCTACGACGAGCTCGCCGAGGTCCACGTCGGCCGCGGCACGGACGAGCGGCTCCAGGGCCGCCCGGCCCTGGTGCTCCGGCGCGGCACGAGCGAGACGCTCTACATCTCCTCGGTCGGCAGCCCGGGCGCCGTGGTCGAGATCGCGGAGCTGCTCGCCGCGCTCGGCGCGGGCACCGCCGTTTAGGCGGCATCTGGGGTCTTCTCGAAGATCACGAGCACGCTGAGCTGCTCGTAGGCCGAGAAGCGATGATCCGCGCCCGCCTCGACGAAGACGGCGTCTCCCTCCTTCACCGGCACCGACTTGCCCTCGACGTCGAGAATGCCCTGTCCCTCGAGCACGATGTAGATCTCGTCGTCCTCGTGCGGCTGCTGGCGGTCGGGCTCGGGCGCGACGAGCACGTAGACACCGAGCTCGAGCCCGGGCGAGGCATGGACGATCTCGTAGCCGCCGCCGGCGGCTACGAGCCGCTCCTGGGCCTCCCGGATCCCGAAGGCGTGCATGTCAGGAAGGCTACCGCGGTCTAGCGGACGTTCGCCGCGACCTTCCAGGTGAGATTCGACTCGACCGAGACGACGCCGGGCACCTGGGCGATCAGCTCCGGCAGCAGCTCCGCGTCGCTCTTCGTGTCGACCTCGCCCGCGACTGTCACCTCACCCTCGTGCACCTCCACCTCGAGATCGGTGGGCTGGAGCCAGAAGGTCCGGCTGATCAGCTCCTTGCGGATCTCCATCTCGATCTCCGCGTCGGAGCGCGTGAACGCGCGAACCAGGTCGGCGCGGGTGACGATCCCGAGGAGCTCGCCCTCCTCGTCGACGACCGGGAGCCGGTTGACGGCCTCGTCGAGCATCTTGGCGGCCGCCTCTCCGACCGGGCGGTCGGGGCCGATCGTGATCGCCGGAGAGCTCATCGCCTCGCCGGCGGTCCGGGCGTCGAGCTTCGCCTCGTTCTCGAGCATGTCGGGGAAGAACAGCCACGCGAACCCGCCGCCGCGCCGCTTCTCGGGGCTGCGCTCCTTGAACAGGATGTCGCCCTCCGAGATCACGCCGACCACCTTGCGGTCGTCGTCGACGACGATCAGGCCGGAGATCCCGGTGGTGGCGAGGATCTGCGCCGTCTCCTTCAGGGTCTTGCCGGTCGGGACGGTGAGGACGTCTACCGTCATCACGTCTTTGATCTTCATGGCACGCCTCCGCAAGTCGATGTCTTCGTACCTCAATCCTGCGCGCGGAGCGGCTTCGCGGCATCCGGGGAGATGCCGAACCGCCGTTCGGCGAACTACTAACGCCCCTCTAGAGCCAGCCGCGGCGGCGGAACAGGAGGAGGAGACCGGCCACGGCGACGAGCTCGAGCCCGATCCCGAGGCCGAGGAAGGCCGGCTGGCCGGTGATGTTCCTGACGAGGAAGCCGAAGTTCTGGCCGAAGAAGCCGGTGATGAACGAGAGCGGCAGGAAGATCGTCGCGATGACCGCGAGCTGCTTCGTCACCACGTTGGTGCGGTTGGCCACGGTCGAGAGGTACACGTCCATCGCGCCGGTCAGGAGATCGCGGTAGGTGTCGATCAGGTCGCTGATCCGGATCAGATGGTCGTAGACGTCGCGGAAATAGCGCTCGTCCTCTTCGGTCATCCCGGGCAGCTGGGCCACGCCGCCCATCAGGCTCGCGAACAGGTCGCGCTGGGGCGTCACGGCCTTGCGCATCCCGACGAGGAGCCGCTTCATCGAGAAGATCTCCTGGAGCTGCGCGTCGTCGGCCTTGAGGAAGATGGCGTTCTCGAGCTCGTCGATCCGGTCGTCGAAATCGGCCAGCACCGGGAAGAAGCTGTCGACGAGCGAGTCGACGATCCGGTACAGGAGCCGCGGCGGGTCGCCGAGCGGCGCCTGCTGCTTCGCGTACCGGGCCCGCAGCGCCGTGAACGCGGGCGTCTCGTCGCGGTGGAGGGTGATCAGGTACCTCTCCGAGTAGAAGCAGTGGACCTCCACGAGCCGGTCGTCGTCCGGGTTCGCGCCGTAGACGACGAGGAAGACGTAGTCGCCGTACTCGTCGAGCTTTGCGCGCTGGCCGAAGTGCTCCGAGTCCTCGAGCGCGAGCGGGTGGAAGTCGAAGACGTCGCGCAGGACCGCGAAGTCGTCGGCGTCGGGCTGCTCGACGTCGATCCAGAAGAACGTGCCCGCGTCGTGGAGCTTCTGGACCTCGGCCCGGTCGAAGTGGATCTCCTTCGAGCCTCCGTCGTGGATCAGATGGCAGGCGCCCACAAGGGCGAGCCTAGCCGGTGAACAGCTTTGGGCCTAGCGAGCCGATCAGGTAGCCGATCGCCGCCGAGGCGCCGCCGATCACGAGCACCTGGAGCCCGCTGCGCAGGAGCGCCATGTGCGCGACGCGGCCCTTGAGCACGCCGAGCGCGAACAGCGCGAAGCCGGTGCAGAAGAGCGAGATCGGGAGCGCGACGCTCATCGAGAAGAAGAAGTACGGCCAGAGCGGGATCAGCGCGGCCGCAGCGTAGGAGCCGCCCACGACTGCCGCGTCGCCCCGCTCGGTCTCGTTGTCGCCGGCGGACAGGCCGAGCTCTTTCTCCACCATCGTCGTGAAGAACGCCTCCTTGGACGTGGCGAGCCGCTCGCTCGCGACCCTGGCGTCGGCCTCGGACAGCCCGTCCTCCTGCAGGAGCAGCACCATCTCCTCGAACTCGGTGTCGAAATCCGTAGCGTGCACCTCCTCCTCCGCTGCGATCTCGCTGCGGAAGAGCTGGTTCTCGGCCTGGCTCGAGAGGTAGGCCCCGGTTCCCATCGCGAGCGCTCCCGCCGCAGCCTCGGCGAGCCCGCCCACGATGATCGCGGTCGCGCCGGCTGCGGCGCCCGCCAGCCCGGTGACGACGCCGAGCGGGACGAGCAGCCCGTCCTGGAAGCCGAGCACGAGCTCGCGGATGCGGGAGAGGCGCGCAATGCGCACGCGCTCCCCGAGCACGTGCTCGCGGAGCTCCTCGCCGCCTGTCACCACGTCTTGAGCAGGCCTGACTGGCCGGCGACGCGGCTCACCCGGATGCGGGCATCCACCGCGACGCAGCCCTGCTCGAGCCCGAGCACGGGATTGAGGTCGAGCTCGGCCACCTCGGGGAAGTCCTCGGCGAGCCTGGCGAGCCGCAGCACGAGGTCGATGAGCGCGCGGTCGTCCGAGGCAGGGCCGCGGAAGCCGCGGACGAGCGTCCCCGCCTTGCCGGTGGTGACGAGCTCCTCAGCGTCCACGTCGGTGAGGGGAGCGAGCCGGAAGGCGACCTGTCCGATCAGCTCAGCGAAGACTCCGCCCGGGCCGAACGCGACGAGCGGTCCGAACACCGGGTCCTGGACGACGCCCGCGAGCAGCTCCGCGTGGCCCTTGATCATCGGCTGCAGGAGCACGGGGAGCCCGATCCGGGCGACGGCGTCGCGGACGGCCGCCTCGTCCTCGAGATCGAGCGCGACGCCGCCCGACTCGGACTTGTGCGCGCCGGGGGCGGCGGTCTTCACGACGACGGGATAGCCGAGCTCGGCGGCCGCGGCGACGGCGTCGTCGGCGCTGTCGACCACCCGCTCGCCGACCATCGGGATCCCGTAGGTCTCGAGCAGCGCCCGCGCGTCGTCGGGCTCGAGCCAGGCGTCGGCCGAGCCGGCGAGCGCGACCTCGACGATCTCCGCCGCGGCTGCGTGGTCGATCCCGCTCAGCTCGGGCACGATCCCGGACGAAGCGCGGAGCCAGTCGGTGCGCTGGCAGGCGCGGCCGAGCGCGCGTGCCGCCGACTCCGGGTAGGCGAAGGAGGGGACGCGGCCGAGGGTCGGCGGGGTGCCTTCCGCGGCGATGATCGAGGCGAGCACGGGCTTGTCGGGCGGCCCGCCGGCCGCGGAGGCCGCGATCGCGGCGCCCACGTCGTAGGCGGTGACGGCGACCGTCGGCACGAACAGGACGATCAGCGCGTCCACGCCGGGGTCCTCGAGGATCAGCGGCAGCGCCTTCTCGTAGCCGGCGGCTGTCGCGGAGCCGAGCATGTCGATCGGGTTGGCGACGCTCGCCTCGCTCGGGAGCATCGCGCTCAGAGCCTCGCGCGTCTCCTTGGTGAGGCTCGGCAGCTCGAGCCCGGCCGCCTCGCAGGCGTCGGCACACAGGATTCCGAGCCCGCCGGCGTTGGTGATCACGGCGACGCGCCTGCCCCGAGGGGCCGGCTGGCCCGAGAGGAGCGACGCGATGTCGAGCAGCTCGCCTAGCGTCCCTGCGCGCATCACGCCCGCCTGGTGGAAGAGGGCGTCGACGGCGGCCTCGGAGCCGGCGAGCGCCGCGGTGTGCGATCCCGCCGCCTTCTGGCCGGCCTTCGTCGAGCCGCTCTTCATCGCGAGGATCGGCTTCCGGCGCGCGAGCCGCCGCGCGATACGCGCGAACTTGCGCGGGTTCCCGAACGACTCGAGGTACAGGAGGACGAGGTCGGTGTCGGGGTCGTCCTCCCACCACTCGAGCAGGTCGTTCGAGGAGACGTCTGCCTTGTTCCCGATCGAGGCGAAGGCCGAGAGCCCGAGCCCGCGCGCCTCGGCCCGCTCGAGCAGCGCGAGCCCGAGCGCCCCGCTCTGCGAGGAGAAGCCGATCCGGCCCTTCGGGAACGCGCGCGGTGCGAAGGTCGCGTTGAGGCTCACCGCGGCCGAGGCGATCCCGAGGCAGTTCGGGCCGACGATCCGCGCGCCGTGCGCACGTGCGAGGGCAAGCAGCTGCTCCTGCCGCTCGATCCCCTCGGGGCCGATCTCGGCGAAGCCGGCGGAGATCACGCAGAGAGCGCGGACGCCCTTCTGCAGCGACTCCTCGGAAGCGTCGAGCACCAGCTCGCCCGGGAGACAGATCACGGCGAGATCGACGTCGCCGGGAATCTCCGCGATCTTGGTGTACGCCTGCACGCCGGCGACCGGCTCGCCCTTGATGTTGACGGGGTACGCGGCGCCGGTGAAGTCCGCGGCGAGGATGTTGCGGAAGAGCTCGCCGCCGATCGAGCCGCGCCGGCGCGAGGCGCCGATCACCGCGACCGAGGTGGGCTTGAAGAACGGGGTCAGGGAGGCGGTGACGGCGACGTGGTCGCGCTCGTCCACGGCCTCCTGGTAGGTCGCGGTCGCGGCGATCGGAAAGCGCACCTCGATCTCGCCTCCTTCGAGTGCGCGCCCGATCTTGAACCCGGCGTCCTCGAACACCGCGAGCATCAGCCGGTTCTCCGGCATCACGACGGCGACGAACTGCTCGATCCCGGCCTCACCCGCGAGCGCCGCGAGCTGCTCGAGCAGGCGCGTGCCGACGCCGCGGCCCTGGAGGTCGTCGGCGACGGCGAAGGCCACTTCGGCCGTGCGGGGCTCGCGCAGCCGCGCGTAGCTCGCGAGCGCGACCACGCGCTCCTCGCCCGGATCGCCGAGCGTGCCGATCAGCGCGCCGATGTCGGTCCAGTTGGGCTCGACCCACGGCTCGACGAGGCCACGGCCGAGCTCCGGGAGCCCGTGGAAGCGCAGGTAGCGGCTCCGCTCGGAGAGGTCGGCGAAGAACGCGAGCAGCGCCTCGGAGTCCGCGGAGTGCGGCGGCCGCAGGCGCAGAGTGGTGCCGTCCCGGAGGATGACGTCGCGGAGCTCGGTCACGGCGCTCATTCTGCACTCGATCTTACGACCGGAGCCCGCCTCCGAATCAGGGCGGGCGCCGGTCGTTCCTTCGGTTTTTCCGCAGCGCTCGTCAGGCGGTCGCGGCGGCGGCGTAGCGCTCGAGCACTCCCGGCCAGCCCTGGTCGTAGCTGTTGCGGGTCTCCTCGGGCGTTGCGAGGGCCTCCCAGCCGCGGTGCTCCAGCTCGACGCGGGTGGCGTCCCCGACGGCGACGAAGCGGAGCTCGACCTCGGTGCTCGGCTCGTCGGGCGCGCTGCCCGGGTGCCAGGTGAACGCGACCCGGGTGGGCGGCTCCCAGACCAGGATCTCGCCCCAGTCCGATTCGTCGCCGGCCTTCGAGCGCTCGACGATCCTGCCGCCGGCGCCCGGCTCGAACCAGGCGCCGGCGACCTCCTCGCCGTAGATCGAGTACTTCTCGAGCGGCCACCACTCGCCGACCTGCTCGGTGAACACGCGGAACGCGTGCTCGGGCGTGCACTCGACGGTGACGGAGCGCAGCACCGGCGCGACGGTCTCGACTGCCATCTAGTCCTCCTCTCGCTCGGCGTGCTCCTTGAAGCTCGCCAGAGCCGTGTCCCAGAACCCGTCGAGGTAGGCGCGCAGGGCGCCCAGACCGTCCGGGTCGATTCGGTAGAGCCGCCGCGCGCCGTGGGCCTCGTCGCTGACGAGCCCTGCCCTCTTCAGCACCCGCAGGTGCTGGGAGACCGCCGGCCGCGAGACGGGGAGCCCGTCCGCGATCTCGCCGACCGGCATCGGGCCGGCGCGGAGCGACTCGAAGACGGCGCGCCGGGTCGGGTCGGCGAGGGCCTGGATTGCGGCATTGGCGTTAGCCATGACTTACGGTAAGTAACCACTTACGGAATCATCTGTCAAGCTCCGCGTCGATGGAGCTGCGCCGCGCCGATCTCGATCCGGATCCGCTCGCCCAGTTCGCGGCGTGGTTTCGCGAGGCCGGCGACCCGGTGCCGGAGGCGATGGGGCTCGCGACGGCGTCGCCCGACGGGCGGCCGTCTGCGCGGATGGTGCTGCTGAAGGGCTTCGACGAGCGCGGCTTCGTGTTCTTCACGAGCTACGGCAGCCGGAAGGGGCGCGAGCTGGACGCGAACCCGCACGCCGCGCTGCTCTTCCACTGGCATGCGCCGGGGCGGCAAGTGCGGGTCGAGGGCACGGTCTCGCGTCTTCCGGCGGAGGAGTCGGACGCGTACTTCCGCTCGCGCCCGCTCGGGAGCCGGCTCTCGGCGATCGCCTCGGACCAGTCGGAGCCGGTCGCCGCGCGCGCGGAGCTCGAGGCCCGGGTGGCCGCGCTGGAGGGCGACTCGGACCCGCCGAGGCCGGCGGACTGGGGCGGCTACGCGCTCGATCCCGTCGCGTACGAGTTCTGGCAGCACCGGGACGACCGCCTCCACGACCGCTTCCGCTACGAGCGCGAAGGCGGCGGCTGGCGGATCGACCGCCTCGGTCCCTAAAGGCCGTGTCCCGGGGTCAGGCACCGGGACATGTCCAGCGCCCCGCTCCGCCCTGAACAGGCCGTTCCGACGACGTCCTCGTGCTCACGAGCACGAGCAATGGGGTCAGGTCTCCGGACCTGGCTGTTCTAGACCAGGGAGAGCTGCTGGAACGGCTCGAGCCCGGAGACGCCGACGCCGACGAGGCGCAGCGCGCCCGGCCGCTGCTGGAGCGCCCGGTCGAGCAGCGCGCAGGCGAG
>Ga0335069_10011162_pt1 | contig 12697 bp, 13 predicted proteins | sample Lox_Sample_11_FD_206714 | JGI IMG/M metagenome (GOLD analysis project Ga0335069, IMG submission 206714) | Soil microbial communities from Loxahatchee National Wildlife Refuge, Florida, United States - Lox_Sample_1.1 | ecosystem: Environmental > Terrestrial > Soil > Wetlands | place: USA... | reverse complement strand
GCTGCCGGTACTGTTACTCTCGGTCTCGGCCGCCAGCCGTTCCTGCAGCATTGCCAGAAGGCTCGAAGCACCGTCACCTACGCTACTGATGGTCGACATGTTGCACCCCCAAGGAATTCTGGGTTGCCGTGCTTACGCGGCGGTTAATGATTGATATCGTGTTAATCTGGAGCCGCACGCCCAGCTCATTGGAATCGCGAGATAATCAGGGGCATGCGCGACGATAGTCGGGCGGCCGGCGCTGCGGCAAATCGTCTCGTCCCGGGAAGAAGTGGACGCTACGCTTCGATCGGTTCGTCGCCGCAGCGCGGGCTCAGCGGCCGGCGAGCACGTAGTCGCGCAGGGACTCGACCTCGAGCTTCGCCTCGTCGAGACGATATTTAACGACGTCACCGATGCTGATGACGCCGACGAGGCGGCCTTCGTCGACCACGGGCAGATGGCGCACGCGACGGGTCGTCATGACGACCATGATGTCGGCGATGGTGTCGCCCGGACTGCAGGTCAGCACGTCGCGCGTCATCAGATCGGCCACCGTGAGATCGGCGACCGTGGCGCCGTGATTGGCGAGACCGGCGACGATGTCGCGTTCGGAGATGATCCCGACGATCTTGTCCGCGGCATCGGTGACGAGAACCGCGCCGATGCGCTGCTGCGCGAGCAGCCGGCTCGTCGCCCCGATGGTCGCGTCAGGCCGGATCGTCGTTACCCGGCTGCCCTTCGTATCCAGGATATTGCGCACATGCATAGGCGCCTCCGTTCCCGGCCGGATTGGCAAATCCGGCGCCGTGTCGCGTGAGAAGGTCGACCCAGGCGCAGCGGCCTTGTCGACCGCGCATAGCGACATTCTAGCGCGAAGGCGGGGCAGGGGCCAGCATTGCCGCCGGCCCTGGGGCGATTGTCGTCAAATTGACACGGTCGATCGGAGGGCGCGGCAGTGGCGTCGATCACGATGATTTGTCGGCGTGATCGTCTTGCCGGCTCCGGACCGCGCGACTACGCTACCATCCATTCCGCCGCCCATTTCGGTCGCGGCAAAAGATCCGACAAGCAAAGGGAGACGCGACATGGCCGCACCGGTCCTCTATGGCCCCGCCTACAGCACCTATACGCGCACGGCGCGGCTGGCGCTCGAGGAGAAGGGTACCGACTACAACCTGGAAGAGGTCGACATGCTCGGCGGTGCGTGCCAGCAGGCCGCCTATCTGGCGCGCCAGCCCTTCGCCAAAGTCCCGGCCTTCAACCACGACGGCTTCGCCCTTTACGAAACGGGTGCCATCACCCGCTACGTCGACGAGGCGTTCCCCGGCCCGAAGCTGCAGCCGGCCGATGCCAAGCAGCGCGCCCGCATGGTGCAGATCATCTCCGTCATCGATTCCTATGGCTATCCGAATTTCATCGGCAAGATCGTCTGGCAACGGGTGGTGACGCCGCTTCTCGGCGGCACGCCCGACGACAAGGTGGTGGCTGATGCCATGCCGCAGGTGGAAAAGGCGGCGGTGGCGCTGGAGGCACTGGCCGACAGTACCGGCCCGTTCCTGTGCGGCTCCGCGATCAGCCTCGCCGACCTGCATGTGGCGCCGGTGATGGCCTATTTCAGCGAGACGCCCGAAGGCAAGAAGGTGCTTGCCGGCCTGCCGAAGCTGAGCCGCTGGTGGAAAGCGTTCAGCTCGCGACCGAGCGTCGTGAAGACGCAGCCGAAGCTCGGCTGACCGGCTTGGCGGTTCGGAGCCTCCGACGGCGCGGCGGCAGCTGCGCCGCCGCGCGCTTGGTGCCGGTCTCGCCATGCATGGGGCGCAGATCGTCGAGAAAGGCCGTGAGTGCCAGGGTTCGCTCAGCACCCTTGCGGGTGATCACCTCGAATAGGGATTCATAGGCCAGCTTGGCCGGCAGGCAGGGAGCGCATCAGCCCGCGTTCCACCCAGGGAGGAAGCCGACACGGCCGCGCTGGCACAGGCGCATGCCGAGGCGGGCCGCCAGATCGGCAATGAGCGTGCTGATGCGCGAGCCGCTTAGGTTGAGCTGGGCCTGCGCGGCGGCGAATCCGCCGGCCTCGGCGATCGTCATGAAGACGTGCAGCAGCTTGAGGTCGACATTGGCGAGCTTGCTTGGCATGACGCCGGCCGGTGTAGTTGTTGTTTCGGGAACAACAAAGCAAGTTTCTTGAGTTTCATATTTATCGAAGGCGAATTCTGGCCGAATCTGCGGCCGTCCGCCGGAAGGGTTCCGCATGAACAAGTCGACCGCCAATCCGCAGCCCGTCGATGCCGCCGTCACCCCGCGCTTTGGCTCAATTCCGACCTTCATGCGCCTGCCCTATATCACCGAGCCGACGAAGGTCGACATCGCCCTCATCGGCGTGCCCTGGGACGGCGGCACGACCAACCGCGCCGGCGCCCGCCACGGCCCGCGCGAGATCCGCAACATGTCGAGCTTCATGCGCAAGGTGCACCACGTCAGCCGCATCGCGCCGTATGAGCTCGCCCGCATCGCCGACCTCGGCGATGCGCCGGTCAACCCGATCGATCTCATGGACACGCTGGGCCGTGTCGAGCGGTTCTATGCCAAGGTGCATGCGGCCGGGGCGCTGCCGCTTTCCGCGGGGGGCGACCACCTGATCACGCTGCCGATCTTCCGCGCCATCGCCAAGGACCGCCCCATCGGCATGGTGCATTTCGACGCCCACTCCGACACCAACGACCGCTATTTCGGCGACAACAGATACACCCACGGCACGCCGTTCCGCCGCGCGGTGGAGGAGGGGGTGCTCGATCCCAAGCGCACGGTGCAGATCGGCATCCGCGGCTCGATCTACAGTGCCAAGGACATCGAATTCGCCGAGCAGGCCGGCATTCGCGTCATCTACATGGAGGAGTTCGTCAAGCTCGGCGTCGCCAAGACCATCAAGGAGGCGCGCCGTGTCGTCGGCAAGGGGCCGACCTATATCAGCTTCGATGTCGACGGGCTCGATCCAGTCTATGCCCCGGGTACCGGCACGCCGGAGATCGGCGGCCTCACAACCTTGGAGGCGCAGCACATGCTGCGCGGCCTGCAGGGGCTCGACCTCGTCGGCGGCGACGTGGTCGAGGTGGCGCCACCCTTCGATCCCAGTGGCAATACGGCGCTGGTCGGCGCCACTATCATGTTCGAAATCATGTGCCTGCTGGCCGATGTCGTGGCCCGGCGGGCGAAGGGTCGGACCAAACGCGAAAAATAGTCGGGGCTGGGGGCATCGCGCCGCCACGCCATCGCGCGAAGACTGGCATCAGGGAAGCTACAAGCAACAGGGTCCAGAGAGGGGGACGGACGATGAACTTTATGAACTGACTCGTGATCGGCGCGGCGCCGGCGATCGCGCGGCCGGCCGCGGCCGATGACACCATCAACTGCGCCGTTCCTGGGCGCGCGAGTTCGCCCAGGATATTCTGGTCAATTCGATCGCGCCCGGGCCTACGGACACGCCGATGCTCGACGTCGACAGCATGAGCCCGGAAACGCGCGCCAAGGAGACACGGATTCCGCTCGGCCGCATCGGCCGTCCGGAGGAGATCGCCGCGGCGGCGCCGTTTCTCGCCGGCGCCGGCGCCAGCTTCATAACCGGCCAGTGCATCAGCCCCAATGGCGGGGCCGTCATGCTCTGACTGTCGGCCCGTCCGGCAGCAAGGCGGCGATATCCTGCAGCCGCTCGATGCCGACGATGGTCTCCGGCGGCAGCTCCTTGCCCAATGTGCGCTCGATTGCCTGCACCAGGCGCAGATGCGCCAGGCTGTCCCACGCCTCCAGCCGGCCGATGGCGGCGTCCACGGGCACCGCGGCGAGATCCAGCTCGAGCGCTTCCGCCAGCAATCGCCGCGCGGAGAGTATCGGATTGTCGTTCATGCCTTGCCGCCGGTCGTTCCGCCGCGGCGGCGATCTTACAGGCTTACCCCGACGCCGAACATCACGACCACGCGTCCCGGGCCTAGTCGGGAATCACCGGGGCCGCCGCCGTCAGATCGCTCGTCGTTCGTGGGAATCGCGTCATGAGCAGGGCGAGGGCCAGCGAAATCGCCGGCGCCAGGATGGTGGCGCCATAGACCCATGTGGCTGCCTTCGTCACCGTGGCGACGCTGATGCCGCCGCCGAGCCCCGCCATGTTGGCGATGAGCCCGGCGCCGGCGGCGCCAAAGCTGATGCCGAGCGAGCGGATGGTCGGGATCGAGGAGGCCGTCAGCTTTTCATGCCCGGGTTCGGCGATGTGCATGACGAGGCTGACGAGGTGCAGGTTGCAGGCGCCGATGCCGAAGCCGATGACGGCCGTCAGCGCACAGGTCGCGGCCGGCGACAGCGCCGCTATGTCGAAGGCGAGGACGGCCACGCTAGCGGCGGCAAGGAGCGGTCCGCCGATGATGGTGGCCGTCTGCGCTGGTCCGCGCCATCCGGCCGTGATGAACGACGCCAGCGTCCAGGCCACCGCCAACGTGGCGTTGCCATAGCCGGCGGCGAGCGGCGAGACGCCGTGCAGGTATTGCAGGGCCAGCGGCAGCATCATGCCGATGCTCGTATGCGTCATCGAGAAGAGGAAGAGAATCCAGTAGGCCGTGCCGATCGGTGTGAGGATCGAGAGCGGCCGCGGCGGGAAAAGCCGGTTCGAGGCCTGGGCATCGAGCCTGAATGTGCCGATGACCAGCAGCACCGCCGTGACTATCAGGATCAGTTTCGCGATCGGCTCGTCGATGTTCTCGGTGACGCCGGCGCAGAGAACGCCGGCCAGCAGAAGCGCGATCCGCCGGATTGGAAAGGGTGGGATGTCCGTGGCCGTGGCCACCCGCGGCAACGCGTGCCAGGCCATCGCCGTGAAGCCGAGGATGATCGGCAGATTGACCCAGAAGGCCCCACGCCACCAATGCAGCTCGGCGAAGACGCCGCCGATCATCGGGCCGAGCAGGGCGGCAACGGCCCACACACCGGAAACGAGCGCGAGGATGCGGGTGCGCAGCGCCGCCGGATAGAGCTCGCCGATCAGCCCCATGGATTGGGCGAGCAGCAGGCCGCCGCCGAAACCCTGCACGGCGCGGGCGACCAACAGCACAAGCATCGTCGGGCTCGCGGCGCAGCCGGCCGATCCCAGCAGGAACAGGAGGCCGCCGATGGCGTAGCCCTTGCGCGGTCCGAAGGCGACCGTCAGCGGACTTGCGCTCGCCGCACCGGCGATCGACAAGGCGGTGTAGAGGATCGTCGGCCAGGCGTAGAGATGGGCGCCGCCGATGTCGGCGACCACCGTCGGCATGATCGTGGAGATCACGAAAACGTCGACCGCATGCAGGCCGATGCCGAGATTGAGAATGACGGTAAAGGCGCCGCGCCCGTCGCGGAACAGGTCGGCCCAATCGGATGTGCGCATGTCCAGGCGTGCGGTTGAAGGGCGCGTCGTCCCGACGACGGCGCGCGGCATCCTAGGCAGAGGGCGGCGGCCGGTCCACCCCCCGCCCTCCGATGCTGCCCGGTCCGCTCACATTAACCCGACTTAATGTCCCGGAGAGCGCCCGGATAGCTCGCCTGAGCTAAGGTTCCAAGCGTCAACGGTCCCCCACGACCAAAGGACAGTTTCAGCGGCGCCGCGATGCCTCCAACCGCGGCGCCGCTTTCATTTTCAGCGACAAGATCTCGCGTTGCGGAAGGATGCGATCCTGCGCCGCATCGGCAGGGTCGTGCGGCTGAATTAAGCTTGGCGACAGGTTCTCGTCAGCCATGCGCCCAATCTTTCGTCATGGCTATTGGTCGACCCGCCGCCCAGGCGCGCCGGGTCACGCAAGGAGAGCACAAATGAGCATTCGAATCGGTTTGATCGGATTGGCGGTCGCCATGTTCGCCGCGGCAGCTCCTGCGGCAGCCTCGCCGAGCGATCCGTTCTTCATTCCCAATACCGGCCACGACCAAGATGCGCAGCAGCGTCGGGCCGGCGGGCACTACTCCATCGTCGTCGCCAACCTGACCCGGCGCTGCACCGATCTCAGCAGCCAGTTCAATCAGGCACTGGCGCATACGGCGGATTCCGCGGTGACCCGGGGCGCTATGCCCGACTACCGCCAGGGAGTCGCCCTCTGCGACCAGGGTCAACGGATGCAGGGGGTCGACACCCTCGAGGCCGCCCTCAAGGAAATCGGCGCCATCCCGCGCATCACCTATTGAACCGCTGCAGACCGCGGCGGATTGCCCCGCCCCCGGGCCGAGTTAACCCAGCGGACAGGTGGCGGACAGAAAATGCGCCCATCTGAGCGGCTCCTGACGGCCCGCCGGGCTGTCGTTGCGGTTCAGAAAGGATCCACAGATGAGCAAGCGATTGATCGTTGGCGCGGCCGCGGCCGTCCTTCTGCTGCAGACCTCCGTGGCCGCCTTCGCGGCTTCCACGGCCAGTCCGTCCTCCCATGACCGGCGAGCCGGCGACTACTTCACGACGGTGACCGACAATGACATCCGGCGCTGTACCATGGCGGACAGCGAGTTCCACCAGGTCGCCCGCGGACCGCAGCGTGCTGCGATAACGGCCGATACCAAGGGGTTGCATCAGGAAGGCGTGGCGCTCTGCCGGGGCGGCGCCGACCTGCAAGGCATTGCCAAGCAGGAGCTGGCGCTCAAGCAGAGCGGCGTGACGCCCGGGATTTTCTAGGAAATCCGCGGCGGGCCCCAAATGGCAACATTAACGAGAATTAATGACCAGGAGAGACCCCGGATAGGGGAGGCACCCTATATTCCGATCATCAGATCGACGGTCCCCCCACGACCGTAAGAAAATTCAGCGGTGCGACAAGCCTCCAAGGTCGCACCGCTTTTTCTTTTTGGGTCACCGCGGTCGGGCGCGCCTCCAATCCGCCACCTTTCGCCGATTTAATCCCTCGGCAAAGAGATGGTCAGCCGGCGACACCATATCGCGGCCTCAGGGGCTTGCATGCCCTTTGTCCCACTACCCACATGAAGTTTCACGCCTACCCACATGGAGAGAATGATGAATTTGGTTCAAACTCTGACCCGTGCGCCGGCCAGTCCGGCTCCGGCGGGGGCGGCTCGGTCGCCGGTCGCAAGGGGTCTCGGCAGGTGGCGCGTCGCCGGCGTCCTCGCCGCGGGCGCCACGCTGATCGCGCTCTTCGGGACGGCCCAGGCCGCCCAGGCCCCGGACAGTTTCGCCGACCTCGCCGCCAAGGTGACGCCGGCCGTCGTCAACGTCTCGTCCAAGCACAAGGTTGCCCGCTCGGAGTCGCAGACGCCGGAGATGCCATTCGAGGTACCGAAGGGTTCGCCCTTCGAGGACTTCTTCAAGCATTTCCGCGAGCAGCAGCAGGGTGACGGTGAGGGCGGGCCCCGTGCGGTAACCGCGCTCGGCTCGGGCTTCATCATCGACCCCAGCGGTTATGTCGTGACCAACAACCACGTCATCGACGGCGCCACCGACATCGAGGTGACCCTCAGTAGCGGCAAAGACTATCCGGCCAAATTGATCGGCACCGACAAGAAGACCGACCTCGCGCTGCTCAAGATCGAGTCCCCGGCGCCGCTGCCGACCGTTCCGTTCGGCGATTCCGACGCCGTCCGCGTCGGCGACTGGGTGATGGCGGTCGGCAATCCCTTCGGCCTCGGCGGCACGGTGACCGCCGGCATCATCTCGGCCCGCGGCCGCGATCTGCACTCCGGGCCATATGACGACTTCCTGCAGGTCGATGCCTCCATCAACCAGGGCAATTCGGGCGGCCCGACCTTCTCGATGTCCGGCGAGGTCATCGGCATCAACACCGCCATCGCCTCGCCGAATGGCGGCAGCGTCGGCATCGGCTTTGCCATTCCCTCGAACGAGGCCAAGCCGGTCATTGCAGCGCTGCGCGCGAACGGCTCGATCCAGCGCGGCTGGCTCGGTGTGCAGATCCAGCAGGTGACGCCCGAGATTGCCCAGGCCACTGGCTTGGACAAGGCCGAGGGTGCGCTCGTCGCGGATATCCAGCCGAACAGCCCGGCCTCTAAGGCCGACATCAAGCGCGGCGACGTCATCCTCAGTTTCGGCGGCAAGCCGGTGAAGGACTTGCGCGATCTGACGCGACTCGTGGCCGACACCCCCGTGGGCCAGAAGGCAGACATGACGATCTGGCGTGACGGCGCGAAGCAGACGGTTTCGGTCGAGATCGCCAAGCTGAAGCCGGAAGAGGAAGTCGCGTCGAACTCGACCGACGACAACTCGGGCGCCGACAATGGCAACTCCGGCGACACCGCGGGGCAGGCGGCAAAGGCTCTTGGCCTGACCCTGGCGCGGATCACGCCGGACGCGCGCCAGCAGTTCGGCATTGCCGACGACGTCAAGGGCGTCGTCGTCGTCGATGTGGACGCCGACGGGCCCGCGGCCGCACAGGGCATCCAGGCCGGCGACGTGATCGAGCAGGTGGCCCAGAAAGAGGTGACCAGCCCGGGTGAAGTCCAGACGCTGGCCCAGGCGGCGCGCGATTCCCATCGCAACGCCGTGCTGCTGCTGGTCAACCGTCAGGGCAACGAGCTCTACGTGGCGGTGAAGTTCGCCTAGCCGACTTTCCGGCAACCGATAGAACTGACACGGGTCGGCCCGATGACGAAGGGCCGGCCCGTTTCGCTTGGGGGCGAAGGCGGGCGCTTTGCCGGGGCAGCGTTTTCCCTCTAAGATTCAACCGCGGGATCGAAGGACCCTTCGCCATGCGTGTGCTGGTGGTTGAGGACGACGCACAGACGGCCGCCTACATGGTGAAGGGCCTGACCGAGGCCGGCCACACCGTGGATCATGCACCGAACGGGCGCGACGGACTCTTTCTCGGCACCAGCGGCGACTACGATGCCATGATCGTCGACCGCATGCTGCCGGGGCTCGACGGCGTCTCCGTCATCCAGGCGCTGCGGGCCGCCAACGTGGCGACCCCGATCCTCATCCTGAGCGCGCTTGGCCAGGTCGATGAGCGCGTGACCGGGCTGAAGTCAGGCGCCGACGACTACCTCACCAAGCCGTTCGCCTTTTCCGAGCTGATCGCCCGCCTCGAGGCCCTGACGCGACGGCGGGCGCCGACGGCAGCAGAGACACGGCTCGCCGTGGGCGATCTCGAGATGGACCTCCTGTCACGCGTCGTCAAACGCGCCGGCCAGGCGATCGAGCTGCAACCACGAGAATTCCGCCTGCTCGAATATCTCATGCGTCATGCCGGCCAGGTGGTGACGCGGACGATGCTGCTCGAAGGCGTCTGGGACTATCATTTCGATCCGCAGACGAACGTTATCGACGTCCATATCAGCCGCCTGCGCCAGAAGATCGACAAGGGATTTCCCGCGCCGCTTCTGCACACGATGCGCGGCGCCGGATACTGCTTGCGTGCGGATAGCTAGCTTCCTCAAGACGACCACGTTCCGGCTGGCGCTGCTCTATGCCGGCCTGTTCTGTGCCTCCTTCATCGCGCTGTTTGCCGTTGTCTATTGGAGCGCCGACGCGCTCGCCACGGCCGATCGCCGGACGCTCGTCTACACGGACATCCAGGGACTCGCCGACGCCTACAAGCAAGGCGGTGTCGACGGGCTGAAGGAGGCCATCAACGAGCGCATCCAGCCGGTCAATGTGAGTGAAGGGATCTATGTGCTCGTTGACGCCCACTACAATTGGGTTGCCGGCAACATTACGGCGTGGCCGACCAACGCCCAACCAACCGATGGCTGGATCCGCTTCCCCATCGGCATGAAGATCGTGCAGCGCACCGAGGGACCGAAGATCGAGGAGCACATCATCGAGGCCTACGTCTCCGACCTGCCGTCGGGACACCGGGTCCTGATCGGCCGCGACACCCATACGCAGCAGCAGTTCCAGAAGGCCATTTCGCGCGCCTTTCTCATCTGGCTGGCCGGCATCATCGGCCTCGCCGTGATCGGCGGGCTGATCATGAGCCGCTCGATCCTCCGCCGCATCGAGGCGATCAACCAGGCGGCAGAGCGGATCATGCAGGGCGAGGTCAAGCACCGCATGCCCGTGCGCGGCCGCAACGACGAATTCGACCGCCTGGCCGAGAACCTGAACGCCATGCTGGAGGAAATCGACCGGCTGCTTGGCAGCATCCGCGCCGTGACCAACAATATTGCTCATGATCTGCGCAGCCCGCTCAACCGCCTGCGCAACCGGCTCGAGGCCGCTCTCGCCGACAAGCAGCCGGAGCAGCGGCAGGAGGCAATCGAGCGCGCCATCGGCGATGCCGACGAGTTGCTGTCGACGTTCAACGCCCTGCTGTCGATCGCCGATGCCGAGGCCGGCACGAGCCGCGGCAACCTCATGCCCGTGGACCTCGTCGCCCTCGCCCACGACGTGGCCGAGCTCTACGAACCGCTGGTCGAGGAGCAGGGTCTCGTCCTCGAGAAATCCATCGCTGGTCCGGCGCCGGTGTCGGGCAACCGGCAGCTCCTGTTCCAGGCGATCGGCAACCTGATCGACAACGCGACAAAGTATGGCGCCACTGGCGGTCGCGTCAGCCTGAACGTCATGCCCGGCAGGAACGGCAGCGGCCCCGAGATCGCCGTGGCCGACAAGGGCCCGGGCATCCCGGCGACCGAACGCGGCCGCGTTCTCGAGCGCTTCGTGCGCCTCGACGCCAGCCGCTCGACGCCCGGCAACGGCCTCGGTCTCAGCCTCGTGGCGGCCATCGCGCGGCTGCACAACGCCGCGCTCAGCCTCGACGACAATCAGCCCGGACTCAAGGTCACGCTGCGCTTCAAGCCGGCGCCGGCGTGACCGTCAGACTCTAGGTGCGAACGCGAAGGAACGGCTCGCCGAGATTCTCGACGAGCGGTTCGACGCCGAGACCGGGGGCCTGACCCATGGTGATCCGGCCAGCGCTGCTCGCCGGCACGCCCGTGGCATTGTGATGCGTCACCCAGTTGTTGAAGTCGACCGTATGCAGCCTGAGCGCCTCCGGCGTCGACAGCGACAGGTGGATCATGGCGGCCGTATCGATTTCGGCGCCGCCGGTATCTTCGACCGTCACGGCGATGCCGAGGTCGACGGCGACATCGCGGATGAGGCGGGCGCGGCCGACGCCGCCGACGCGGGCGATCTTGATCGTGATGCCGTCGGCCACGCGGTCGGCATGGGCCTGCACGAGCGCCGCCAGGCTGTCGATCGACTCGTCCAGGATCAGCGGCCGGTCGCAATCGCCGCGCAGCATCCGGCATTCGGCATAGGTCGCGCAGGGTTGTTCCATGGCATAGTCAAGGTCGCGCGTCGCCCGCAGGAAGCGTCGCGCCTGCAATGTCGACCAGCCGCCATTGGCGTCGGCGAAGAGGACGATGTCGCCGCCGACCGCCGCGCGCACCGCCCGTATCCGGTCGATATCCTCGTCGGGATCGAGCCCCACCTTGACCTGGATCCGCCGATAGCCCTCGGCGACATATTTCCTGGCCCGCGCCACCATCTTATCCGGGTGGTCCTGGGAAACCGAACGGTAGAGGTCGACATGGGTACCGAACCGCCCGCCCAACAGTTCGGCCAGCGGCAAGCCTGCAGCCTTGCCGAGGATATCCCAGCAGGCCATGTCGATGGCGGATTTGGCATAGGGGTGGCCCTTCATCAGGTGCTCCATCCGCCGGGCCAGCGCGGTGAGCTGGGCCGGATCGCTGCCAAGAAGGGCCGGAGCAAGTTCGCCGAAGGCGGCGCGAGCGCCGGCGGCGAAAGCCGGGTCGTAGAAGGCGCCGAGCGGCGCCATCTCGCCCCAGCCGGTGATGCCGGCGTCGGTCTCGATCGCGACCACCAGGGAATCGAAGCCGAGGGCCGAGCGTCCGCCGGAGCAGACATAGGGCCCGTCGCGGAACGGCTGGTCGAGCCGATAGCCGGTGATGGCGAGAATGCGCAAGTTCCGGGTCTCCTTGCCGAGCGGAGACCTACATCACCCGGCGGCGAGCCACTGGTCAACCGCCACCGCTTCCTGTAGCGTCACCGGCGGCTGAGATCAGGGAAGCCGGTGAGGCGCGAGGGCGCCGAGTCCGGCGCTGCCCCCGCAACTGTGAGCGGCGAGGCCGACGGCAACCCCTTGGGGGGCTTGGCACCACTGGCCGCAAGGCTGGGAAGGCGCCGTCGACCGACGACCCCGAGCCAGGAGACCTCCTCAGCCGGTCGTTGCTCGCGGATCCTCGGCGGGAGGAAGGCCCAACCATGTCGCCCACGGCGGCTGCTGCATCGTCCGTTCTGCCCGACACCGGCTTGCCGCGCGTGACGCTCGTGCTCGGCGGCGCCCGCTCGGGCAAGAGTCGCTTCGCCGAGTCGCTGGTCGAGAGTCATGATGGCAGCCACGCCTATATCGCGACGGCCCACGCCGGCGACGCCGAGATGGCCGAGCGGATCCGCCGGCATCGAGCCCGCCGCGGCGTCGGCTGGACGAACATCGAGGAGCCACTGGACCTGCCGGGAGCGGTGTTGAGTGCGACGCGCGACGGCGCCGCGGTGCTCGCCGACTGCCTGACGCTCTGGCTCAGCAACCTGATGGCGGCCGGCCTCGACATCGAGGACAGGACGGCGACGCTGATCCAGGCCTTGCCGCGCCTGGGCGGGCCAGTCGTTTTCGTCTCCAACGAGGTCGGTCTCGGCATCGTGCCCGACAACGCGCTGGCGCGGGCGTTCCGTGATCACGCCGGCCGGATGCATCAGACCATCGCGGCCGCCGCCGACCGGGTCTATCTGGTGACC
>Ga0335069_10011161_pt1 | contig 12697 bp, 9 predicted proteins | sample Lox_Sample_11_FD_206714 | JGI IMG/M metagenome (GOLD analysis project Ga0335069, IMG submission 206714) | Soil microbial communities from Loxahatchee National Wildlife Refuge, Florida, United States - Lox_Sample_1.1 | ecosystem: Environmental > Terrestrial > Soil > Wetlands | place: USA: Florida... | reverse complement strand
CCGCAAGGCCGTCTCACCCAGCCCCAGCTCCCGCGCTATCGCGCCGATGCTCTTGCCACTGTTGCCCACCAACCGCACTGCTTCGGCCTTGTACTCATCCGAAAACCTCCGCCGCTTGCCCCTGCCGAGTTTCTCCATCACCCACTCCTACTGCACTTTCGTGCTTCTCGGGGTGTCCACGCAACCGGGGCAAGTCCACCCTTTCTCCCCGCTTGGGCGCGGTTTCTGAACACGGTTGCTGCTAGAGTCCTCCTTAGAGTTCCCTCTTAATTCATCCGCCACGCATCTGCGGGACGAGAATTATTTCTGCAACGTGCGGATCGAATGTCGTTGTCTTCTCTCCCTCCTCGAGGTGTGGACGCTTAAACGAAAACGCCAGACGTCCAGGGCGAGAGAGCCAATCATCAAACTCGCGCTTAGCGAGAGCGACACTCGCCGGATCGTCCGGAGACCATTCAATCTGACGATCTCCCTCTCTGCACATTATTCTGAGACGGTTCATAGGTCACCCCGAGAACGCTTACGTCTATTTCTGTCAGTCTGAATACCTCATCGCGTCAGTGTGGAATTCTAACGTCGATTAAATATACGGCCTTAGAACATAATCACATCCACATGGGTCGAGTAGCGGGGCCATCACGGCGTTCGCGTTGCGGGGCATCATCTCGACCGCTAGGGATTGCGAAGGGATACGATTCGCAAAAAGGCTGCCGTCTATCACTGCGAGGCGGGACATGCATCTCGGACTATTTGCTCAGTGGTCTCGTAGACCTTGTTCACCAGACTGGGGTCTCGATTCTACGGAAAGGCCTCCCCATATGCGGATCGGTTTCCCGAGCTGACTGGGAAACGCGCAGAAGAATGTAATATGCCCATAAAAGGCGCGCGCATATCAGAGAAATGCGCTCGGCAGCGGAATTGCTGACAACTTTTGGCATTGGCGGAAGTCTTCAGACAGGAGCGCGCGAAGGTCACCTGACTAAAGTGTCAGCCGACTTGTGGATTAGATGGTCGAGTTAGGTGGACAGCCGAAATAACAGGCCTACACTATCGGCTCAGCGCTTGAGCATCATTTTGGTTGGTAAGTCGCGGCCTAAGCCTTCCTCTACCGCGGGAAGAACTACGCCGGGAGGAGCCGAATGGGGAGACTTGAGTCAAGTCGCTCGGGAAGCCCTGCGCCGGATGTCCCTGTTGATTCCGGCGGAGCGAACGAAGGTGGTTTTTCCAAGTACGGAGGAAGCATTATTGGCCGCATTGGGAGGGGAGTTTGGAGCGGGGCTCTTAGCGCTTCCGACCGAATATACCGGTAGCACAGTCGCAATACTTGAGGCGCTGCTGAAGTCGGCATCACCTGATTCGACCGACTCTGTGGCGATATTTCCCGCGGCTCATTACGTCTCAGACACGAGGGCCTTTATGGCTCACATAGATCTGGCGTTCGAGGGAGTCAATGTGCGACCAGACCTTGTCGTGATCCTTGGCGCTACGCCAGACTACCGCGATCGCAATTACGTCTGGGTAGAGCCTGGCAAGCGGGTACTCGAGTACTTTCAGTTCTTCCACATAAACGATGTTTGGAGAGATCCTTCACCGGAGTTAGCGTTGAAACTCTGGCGGAACGGATGTTTGTGGAGCACTTTCGTGACCATCGGCCAAGTGTCCACATTGATCAGGCTTATTTACCGTGAATGTCCAATGCTACGCAAAAACCTTCGCAGGAGTCCGGCGGCGACAGGTAGGGACAGCGGCCCAATGTTTCCCGCAAACGTATACTCGGATCTTCGAGAGTGCGACTTGTCCGATAAGCTCTTGTCAGGATCCCGCCGGAGCATAGCGATCCTTCCGATGAGCGGAGTCCATTGGCGTGAATTATAGGGTAGACATGGTCGAACGTTTCTAATGTGCTACTTGCGAAGAAGCAGAGCCCTTCTATCTGAGCTTCGAGCCCTTAAGACACGGCGATTCGAAAGGTGGTGTATCAGTTTGACGAGCACGAAGTGGCGGGTCCAGACTATTGCGCAGCCATGTAAGCATCGAATTGTTGAAGGTAAGTAAGGATGCAACGGAGCATTGTCGTTCTCGATAGTGACCGTCGCCAGCGTGAATCCTGGCAATGCTGGCTCTCGGAGCTAGGATATCTACCCTTCGTAACCGCAGACGTCGGGGCCGCTTGCAACGCACTAAGCTCAGACGCGGTGGCGTTATTATTGGCTGACGTGCCTCGGCTCTGTGGGGACAATGTGGACCTTCTCAATGCAGTGCGGAATATCGATCCCCCTATCCCGGTCGTTGGCTTAGCCGGCATCCAGACGATAGACATGGCACTCGAAGCCCTAAGGCAAGGAGTGTTGTTCTATCTTTTACGACCTTTCGATCAGGAGAATCTCAGACTCGCGATAGAGAAGGCCCTTAGCGCTACATCGAACGAGGTTAGACGTGCCAGCTCTCGATCGTCTCAGGTTTCGCCGAGTTCAAGAGGAATAATTGTGGGGGCAAGCGCCGCGATTCGTAAGGTACTCAGCGTCGCCGTGAAGGTGGCGCGGTCTGACGCAAATATTGTTCTTCTCGGCGAGTCCGGCAGTGGTAAGGAACTCTTTGCACAGACGATTCATAGCTGCAGTAAACGCTCGCAAGGAGAGTTCATTCCGGTCGACTGCGCATCGCTGCCGGATAACCTCCTTGAAGCGGAACTGTTTGGCTATGAGAAAGGGGCTTTCACGGGTGCAATTCAAGCTAAGCCGGGCCTTATGGAGCTGGCGAATGGCGGGACCCTTTTTTTTGACGAGATCGGCGAACTGCCATTGGCTCTGCAGCCGAAACTGCTGCGCGCTCTGCAAGAACGTAAGCATCGACGCTTGGGCGGCACCAAGATGGTCAATTTCGATGTGCGGGTGATCTCGGCAACTAATCGTGACCTTGGAAGTCTGGTTGCTGAAGGCAAATTTCGACGCGATCTGTTTTATAGGTTGAGCGTCGTTCCGCTCCGGTTGCCGCCTTTGCGTGACCGGGAAGGCGATATCTCTCTACTGGCGAATCACATACTGTCTGAATTAAACCGCAAGGCGGTATCCACTCCAAAACACTTCGCCCCCGAAGTACTGGCGGCACTCGAGGAATATTCGTGGCCTGGTAACGTCCGAGAGCTGCACAATGCGATCGAATACTGCTGTGCTCTAGCTCAGTCCGACACGATTGGGCTAGAGGACCTTCCGGAGACTCTGAGGCTTTATGAGCCTGGAGTCTTGGTGGAAGCGGCAGTGTCGGCTGCGCCAATAGCGCTCAAGATATCGAGGCAGCGCTGGCTCGCCCAACTGGAGGCGCAATATATTGCGGACCTGATGAAACGCTTCGGCGGTAATATATCGCAAGCGGCGAAGGCAGCGGATGTAGATAGGAAGACCTTTTATTCGTTGCTCAAGAAATACCCGTTAGAGGATTTTATTAACGGATCGATCCATCATAAGAGAGCGGGCCCGCGCGACGAACATTGAGCGGATGTGTCTCTGTATATTCCGCTCGCGATATCCCGCTGGCGACACTCCTAACTACGCGAGGCGCTTAAGCCGCTTTGCTTCCTACCGTAAGTACGGGGCAGTGCGACCGGCGTGCAACTAGTTCAGCCGTGCTTCGAAATAAGTGGGAACCGCCCATAGAGCCGCTATTGGGTATAACGCAGAGCTCCGCTCCCAATCGTTCCTCCGCGGCAAGGATTTCTGTCACCGGTCTGCCCCACTGGACAATCAGGTCGTATTCCATGCCGGCAAGCGCGTTTTCGACCATTCGCTCCAAAGAGGCGCGTGCCCTTTCTTTGTCTTCTCTCAAGACCGCGCCTCCGGGAATCTTAGGAGTCAAGACGTGAATCAGCGTTAACGCCGCTCGGTTGCGCTCCGCCAAACGTCGGCCAAGCTCGATTGCCGGCAGACAGTCGTCGCGCGGGTCAACTGCGCAAAGAATACGCCGAAATAGTGGTTGCTGAGCTATTATGTTTTCCATAGAGATTTCCTCATACAGAGCAATCGCCCTTAACTAAGCACCTTCACGAAAATCGCTGTCGGCCGTCGCCGCGCGTGCAGCCGAGGCTAGGCCTGGAACCGCGCAGAGCAGGAAAAGTCCGGCAAATCCAGTGGTCACGAGCAATTCGACCCAACCCAAAGGCAGCTTTGTTGAAGAAAGTGACGGCACGACCATATCGTAGTCAGTTAGCCAGATACCTATAAGAACTAGAGCGGAGACGACTCCCAACGTCGCTTTGCTCTTCTTAGGACGAACTCCCATGAGCACCGCGAAGGGCAAAACCCATACGAGAATCGGTCCGAGCCAACTAAAAGCCTCCCACGGTTGATGCCAGAAGCGGATTACAAGGAAGAACGTCTCGCTGGGGAGATCCCCAAACCATATGACCAGATATTGAGCGAAGGATAGATAAATCCAGAATATCGAAAAGGCAAAGACCAGCTTTCCATAGTCATGACGAACGGAGCCGTGGGCGAACGCATTGCCATTCGGAAGGATTGAGGCGAAGATTGCGGCGACCAAGGCAGAGCCGCAGATGGCACTGAAAAAGCACATCTCAAACCACCACCAGCCAAAGAGGGTGCTGTGCCAGAGAGGCGACAGCGACATGATCAAGTCTGCGGCCAGCAATGAGTACACGTAGATGTAGAGAATGCATGCTACGGGTGCGAGGCGGCGCAGCCCAGCAGGAGGCATTTCTATAGTAGTTGGTTCACTCGCCCAGCGTACGGCGTCTGACCTTCGCGATAGTCGGACATACCATCCGCTCAGCAGCGCCATTATGGCGATTACGGCAATATCGCGGCTGAACATGAAGGGAACGTTCAGCCAGGCTGCGTTCTTGGCTATCGGATAGGCGATCCATGGAAAGAGATGGTATCTCCCCACAAACACCCCGGCGAAGAGGAGTACCGCCAGGAACAAAAAGGGCCAGCCCGCTTCAGCTACTCGCATGTGAGTCGCAGCTCGCATCCAGCGGCCCTGCACGAGATAGTAGCTGCACGAAAGAATAACGCCCCCTTGAGCAAGGCCCAGGAAGAACAGAAAGCCGACGAGATACGCGCTCCACACCCGCTCATCCTCGTGCGAAACAAGCCCGAGGATTACGCCAAGCACACCCAGTGCCGTAAGGACTACCCCGATTACAGTGAGGCGGTGCCAAGCGGGCTCGGGCGACTGATTCACGGCAGAGTTGATTGCTGCAGCGCCTAGTGATTGCGCTCGACCTACATTCACTGCTTCGCCATTCCTTTACGTTCGAGCATCCAGAGGACCTGCATCTGGTGCATCAATCGTGGGTTATGGAAGGTGTCTCACGACAGGACTTATGAAGCGCTCCTATAAGGGTAAACTTCGGAGGCTGCGTGTCTGAGCCAACTCAATCCCTCTTTCATTTCAGTCATGGAGACGATCGGAAGGAACTTTGCGAAAAGCGAGAAATTCATCAAAAACCATCCAAAGCTGCCGACAGTGATCAGAAGCTCAGTGAGATGAGGTCCGTAGAATTTCCACTGTGAGGGGTCAGCGTTTGTGGCGAGCGAGCCAGCGATAATCACGAACCGCTCCAGCCACATTCCGATATTGACGAAGATCGAAATTATAAAAAGCCAGAGGGTGTTCGTCCTGATTCGAGGCGCGAAGAGCAATAAGGGAACCGCGCAGTTGCAGAAGAGCATGATCCAAAACAGGTAGCCCTCCGGCCCATAGTAGCGTTGTGAGAAGGTCGCCATCTCGATCGGATCCTGTGTGTACCAGACGGTGAAGGATTCGGTCGCATAGGAATAGGTCATAACAACCGAAGTCAGGAGTACGATTTTTGCCAGATTCTCGAGGTGCCAGATCGTGATCAAATTTTCGAGTTTCATCAGCCGGCGAGCGGGGATGGCGAGCGTCAACACGAGCGCGCATCCAGAGAAGATGGCGCCTGCGACGAAATAGGGTGCAAAGATCGTGCTGTGCCATCCGGGTAGTTGCGTCGTCGCAAAGTCCCAGGACACAACGCTATGCACCGAAAGAACAAGCGGCGTGGCGAAACCTGCCAAAAGCAGATAGACCATCGAGAAATGTCGCCACTGGCGATCGGTGCCACGCCAGCCAAAGGAGAGGATCGAGTAGAGAGTGTGTCGCCAGCCGACTGCTCTGTCACGAGCGTTGGCAACGTCAGGGATCAGACCCGTAAAGAGGAACAGCACACTGATCGTTAGATAGGTGCTGATAGCGAAAAGATCCCATACTAGAGGAGATCTGAAGTCAGGCTGTAGTGATCGTTCGTTCGGATAGGGTATAAGCCAATAAAAATTCCAGACTCGTCCGAGATGAATTAGAGGAAAAAGACCCGCCGTCGCTACGGCAAACACCGTCATCGTTTCAGCGAGGCGGAAGATGCCGGTCCGCCAACGCACGCGGAACAAAAAGAGTATCGCCGAGATGAGCGTGCCTGAATGCGCGATACCGACCCAGAAGACAAAGTTGGTGATATAAATAGCCCACATGGTGGGCTGTCCGTAGCCTGTGATATCGAAGGAATTATAGACTTGGTTGGTCCAGAAGGCCCCGCCCAGCGCGGTGACGAAGGCGCACAGCATCACCCAGAGCCAGTACTTAAGGCCACCGGGAGCAAGACTTCTCTGGACTTGTCGATCTACATCGACTCTTGTAGGAAGCAGGTCGCTGCTCACGGCGACGGCCATAATGCCCTCCCCAATATTCGGATGATTGGATAGAACTTCGATTCGTTAGATGTGTGAGATCAGCAACTTACTTGCCATACTATGATGCTTCCCCCCTTTGGCCATTCGGAGATGTCGAGCAAGGATTGGAAGCGCTTCGGAAGCGTATTCCTGTATTAGACTCTTTCGGTGATGGCTTCTGACGAAGTCCAAAGAGGAGTCGTTGTGGAGAAGGTGATGGGGATTCGGAGCGACAGCTGTGGATTTTATGTTTCAGATACCCGCAGATTGCGTAGATGGTGTTGTCAGCGGAGAGGGCAGGGTTTTTGCAGTTGTTAGGTCGAGGGACCTCAGGAGACCTTTGACCCATCAACGTAAGTTTCTGCGCTGGCTGCACGAAAGGCTCACGCATCTTGAGGAACTGCTTCGCGTCCGTCTGATCGGTCGAAACGCAAGCGAGCGGCTCCTCTACAGTTATCTCGATCCTTCACAGCAGCGGGATTATTTGAATTCGCGATCTTTTGTTGTCACGAGCCAACTGGGTCATCGATACCGCGTTTGGGCCGAGACAGTTACGCGAATCGAAAGTGGCGGCTGTCAGGCACGCGCTTATTGCCTTGTCCCATCGCCAGATGAGCATCGTCTACCAACCGCGGATATCATGCTAGCTCGCGCCTTCTGGCTTTCGAATAACGAGGAGGAGTTCTTGAGGACTGCGATATCCCGCCCCATCGATCCGTTTTTGGCAAATTACTTCGGGCCTCCGACGCATCTTTCTTTGGAACTGGTAGCTTTGGCGAAAGATTGGATCTCGCGGATCGAGCGATGTTTCGTGTTGTTTAGATAAAGCTCCTCCGATTGAGAATCATCAGGAGTGGCTTGCTCTCGGAAATAGTTACAACGTGGGCAAACACCTCAAGGTCAATCGCGCTTGGGTTTCTGCTTAGTTCTCTGCCAGAATGCATTAACCTTATCAACTTTCGAATTGGGCACGGAGTACGCAAATCCAATTGGAAGCACGCAACTGCCACCAGAAGCTGTTTCGAAGTCGTGGTGCCAGCGTGATCTTTAGCTACGCTTTCAGGCCATTTTTTCTAGCTGCGGGAAGCTGGGCTGTCGTGGCAATGATTCTGTGGCTGGCCACCTTCGAAGGACATCTTCGTTTACCCACGCACTTTCAACCGGTGGTTTGGCACATCCATGAGATGCTCTTCGGCTTCGTCCTGGCTGCGATTACCGGCTTCCTTCTTACCGCGATTCCGAACTGGACCAAGCGTCAGCCAGTCGCGGGTAACACGCTCGCTATCTTGGTGGCACTCTGGCTTGTCGGTCGAATCGTATGCCTGTTCTCTGCGAAGCTCGCTGGATTGGTGGGCGTGGTAGCGGATTTTGCTTTTCCCGCGGCGCTTATCGTAGTGACCGGGAACGAGATCCTCGCAGCCCGAAACTGGCGGAATTTCCCCATTGTTCTTCTGCTTGGTGTGTTCGCGATTGCGGATGTGCTGATTTATCTGGAGGCATATGATTTCGCTGTCCCGCATGGCCTCGGCATTCGTCTTGCCCTGGCTGTACCGATTCTTTTGATCGGTGTGATTGGTGGGCGTATCGTCCCTAACTTCAGCCGGAATTGGTTAGTCCAGCGAGCGGCTGAACGCCTTCCGTCGCCGCCAAACAGGTTTGATACTGTCGCGGCCACGATGCTTCAGTCCTCCTTGCTTCTCTGGGTGGTATTACCTGACTCGCGAATAATCGGGCTCCTTCTCATTCTGGCCGCCATTCTCAATGGTTTACGCATGAGTCGATGGGCCGGATATAAGACCTTGGCGGAACCACTGCTCTTTATTTTGCATGTTGGTTATTTTTGGGTAGTCGCAGGCATCGCGCTTTTGGGTCTTTCCGTAATTCGGGTTGGGATTCCCAATCTCGCTGCGATTCATGCCCTGACCGCCGGCGCGATGGGTACGATGATTCTCGCGGTCATGCCCCGTGTCACGCTGGGGCACACTGGGCGAACCCTAAGTGCGAACGGCCCAACCACCCTGATGTTCGTGCTTATCAACGTGGCCGCTATCGGGAGAATCGCTGCTTCTTGGAATGGTCGCGAACTGATGATCCTTCTCATCCTGTCAGGAGCCTGCTGGATCGCGGCGTTTGCACTCTTCGACGCGATCTACGGACCGCTCTTGTTAGCGCCTCGCGAAGTTCAGGGATGACTGTTGAGGCAGGCTATGTCTTCCGTCGTTACCTCTCCGAATGACGCTGCGCCGGCCACACAACCCGACCATTCGGTTCAGAGCGCTGTGATTGCTCCACAAGCCGTGCGCTTGCCGATTCACTTCTTCATTCTGTCTGTACTGTGGCTAGTCTGTGGTTCAGCGTCTCTTCCGTGGTTGGCACCAAGGGCGATCCGCTTCTTCTATCAGCCTGGCATCCTTGCTCTCACCCATATGTTCAGCCTGGGCTTTATCACGTCGGCTATCATGGGCGTGATGTACCGTTATGTCCCGGCCCTAGTGCGCCGTCCTATCCCATACCCTCGTATCGCGCTTCTGCAATTCAGCGTGTACACGCTCGGAGTGATCGGTATGGTTGCGCATTTCGGGTTTACCGCATGGACTGGACTCTGGTGGGCAGCGGCATTAGTGCTGGCGAGCATAATCCTCTTTGCCCTTAATCTATTCCCATTGCTCTGGACTGGAGTCGGTCGAGGAGTCGCCGAGACCGGGATGTTTGCGTCGACTTGCCTTCTGGTTTTGGCGGCATTGCTCGGGCTCCTGATGGGAATCGAAGAGGCTAACGGTTTTATTTTCAGCAACCTGCCTGCAACCCTCGGTGCTCACGTGACATTGGCCGCGGTTGGATGGGTAACACTGACAATCTGCGCTGCGTCGTACCGCTTTGTGCCGGCCTTCGTTCTGCCGAAAAGACCACTGCCGCGACTCGCCCTCTGGCAAATTATAGCGTTGGTGGTGGCCACCGCGGGTGAAGCTAGTTGCCTTCTTTTGCGTACCTCTGGGACGCGAGCATGGGCAATTACCATAGCTGCCACGCTATTAGCCTATGCGCTTATTATGAGGAGCCTTATGTCGAGCCGACGGATGCCCATCGACTGGGGGATGGGGCACGCGGTCGCAGGAATGCTCTGGCTTCTCGCTTCACTAGGGCTCGGGATAGCTACAGCTTGGCTTGGCAGTTGGCATGCCAATGGTGCTCCATTTGCTGGAGCCTTGGTTACCGCAGCGCTTCTGGGATGGGCCGGTAACTTCATCCTCGGGATGTCCTATCAGCTGTTTCCCGGCTTTGTTGTCAGAGTTAGAACCGTGATGCGATTGCCGCCGGTTACTATCGCCGAAGTGGCGATGCTACGGCCTCGCCCCTTTATTTTGCTGGCGTTCAACTTCGGGCTGATAGCCATCGTCGTGGCCTTCATTCTGCGAGCTCCAGCTTTGGGCGCCGTCGGCGGATGGTTCGTGCTAGGTGCCGCGGTCCCCTACACAGCTATTACCTGCTGGACGCTCAGCTTTGCCTACCGCCAGTCTGTTCCGGCACCTGTTAAAGGGGTTCGAATCCTGAGTCATTAGGGTTGTTCACACCCTCGCTGTTCGCAGCGCAGCATCCGGGGCGTTCTCCGACCAAAGGGCCAGATAAGTCTTCACACCCGCGATTACGATCGGCACTGCGCCCGCAAAAATAAAGACCAGGTCGCCGGGCATCCGTGCCCATTCGATAATGCGCATCAGTGTCTCGTCGCGGAAAAGGGCGCTGCGTGCATGCCAGTATCCGTTGTGCAGCACGTCCAGCAACTGGAGAACGCCGCCCGGAAACAGGTTCGCGGCAAGCATGAGCGCGAGTCCGATGTTCAAGCCCCAGAAAGACACTCGGACGTATTTCTCGACTCCCGTCCAGACTTCATCGGAGAGTACCTGCCGATAGACAAATACCATCAGCGCGATCGCAAGCATGCCGAACACGCCCATAAATGCTGCGTGTCCGTGGTTGGGTGTAAGCAAGGTTCCAACTTCGAAGTAACTAACAATTGGAAGATTGATCAAAAAGCCGAAAACGCCAGCGCCAACAAAATTCCAGAAGCCGACCGCCATCAGGTAATAAAAAGTCCATTTATGGGGCACATCGATGGTTTGACCGCAGATTCCACACTGGCCTCGGGTAAGTTGGACAAAATCCCAAGCGTCCAATGTAAGCAGCGTCAACGGTACTACCTCCATCGCTGAGAACAGCGCACCCAATGCCATCGTGAGCTCTCGCTGTCCGGTGAAATACCAATGGTGGCCGGTGCCGATGATACCGCTGCCGAGATAAAGGAGCGCGTCGAGATAGATCACGCGCACAGCCGTCGCTCGCTTCACGACTTTGAGTTGATAGAAGACGAGTGCGACGGCGACCGTGACGAAGAGTTCCAGGAAGCCTTCAACCCACAGATGTATGATCCAGAAGCGCCACAGATCCACAACCGCATAATTGGTATCAACGCGGTAGAAGAAAGCTGGCAGATAAAATACCGGGATGGTGACGGCTGAGACGAGAAAGAGAGAGGAGAGTTCACCACTTTCGGGGTCGCTTAGTGCAGGGCGTATCCCTCGCCATACCAGCCACAACCACAATATCAGACCCGCCGCGAGCATCATCTGCCATGCGCGCCCCAGGTCGAGGTATTCCCAGCCTTGGTTGCCAAACCACATCCAGTATTGTCCCATCATGCCATGGATGCCGAACCACTCGCCGATTAGACTGCCGCTGGCCACTAACACCAGCGCCCAGAATGCGATATTCACCCACGTAGCTTGATTCGGAGGCTCGGTACCTCCGAGTGACGGCGCGAGGAAGAGCCCACCAGCTACGAACGCGGTGGCAACCCAAAGAATAGCCAATTGGAGATGCCAGGTGCGCAATAGTTGACTCGGGAAGAGCCATGACAAGTCGATACCGTAAAAACTGTTTGGATCCGCGCGATAGTGCTCGACTCCTCCGCCGACCAAAACTTGCGCAAGAAACATCAAAGAGACCACCACGAAGAATTTCACCGTCGCTCGCTGGCTCGGCGTAGCACCCGCCAGCATACTCGGATGGACGTGGTCGCCGGTCCGACGCCATCCGAGAAAATCGAAGCGGCCGAAAAGAAACAGGATCGCGGCCGTCGCGCCGAGCAGCATTATCAGGCTGAGCGCGCTCCACAGAATCGCTCCGCTGGTTGGCTCGTTTCCAGCGACCGAATCGTATGGGAAGTTGTTGGTGTATGAATTGTTAGTTCCGGGACGATCGCTTACCGATACCCACGCGGCCCACGCGAAGAAGGCTACCAAACGCCGAATCTGTGACGGGTCCGTGATGTAGTTGCGCGGCAAACCGCCGTTGGTGCGAGGATCCTTGAAATAGTCGCCCCACATCTCAAGCTGTTTCTGGAACGAAGCAACTTCGACTTCTGAAAGCTTGAGCGTACCGGATTGCGGATCGTAGCGATTCTGCTTGAGAAGACGCCTGACGTCGCTATCTATGCGATCACGCTGGACGGGCTGCAGCGCTGCATAGGTCAGTTCGCCGTGGCGTCCGACTATCGACGCTTGAGCATCCAGAGCGAGTTGGTGCAGATAAAGAGCCGAAAAATCGGGCCCGATATAGGCGCCATGGCCCCAGATGGTGCCATTCTCCATCAAGCCATGCTTCAGGAATATCTCCTGACCCGCCGCAACATCCTCCTCTGTGTACACGACCTCGCCTGAGGGGCTGACGGCGATTCGCGGGATCGGTGGGGCGTCGCGATATGTGCGTTGCGCCAACCATGCAAGCACAGCAAAACAAACCACAACTACGATCAGTACTGAGCGCCGCCACCATGGAGAGATACCGAACTCATCCATCATTTCTCCTCTTAATATGCAACCAGAAGAGCGAATACGGTTCGGACAGAGCCGCTGTGCATCGCGTCGAGGCCCCGTTTAATTATCTGCTACCGATTGAGGTGTTCAACCTCTGTGGGTTCGAGACGAACTGGAGAA
>Ga0335069_10011160_pt1 | contig 12698 bp, 10 predicted proteins | sample Lox_Sample_11_FD_206714 | JGI IMG/M metagenome (GOLD analysis project Ga0335069, IMG submission 206714) | Soil microbial communities from Loxahatchee National Wildlife Refuge, Florida, United States - Lox_Sample_1.1 | ecosystem: Environmental > Terrestrial > Soil > Wetlands | place: USA... | reverse complement strand
ATCAATGGATACGGCAACGACTGCGGTCCGTGATCTGGAGGCAATGGAAACGCGGGAGGCGGCGGTTTCAAGGACTGCGCCAAAGGGGAGTGCGGGGGAGTCTGGCTGCGCAAACGGCCGGAAGCTCCCACGGCCCGTGGCGTATCGCCAACAGCCCCGCCATGAAGTACGCGTTTCAGTTGTTCGCAGTTACTTAGCTCAATCTGACCGAACCGCCGGATGCGGACCCGCACGTCCGGTGGTGTGGCAGGGGAGGAGAGGTGACTCTCCCCCCTATGCCGATCGGGTTGAAGCGGCGTGGGGGCTACTCCATGCGCAGCGTCTTGATGGGATCGACGGACGCGGCACGGCGGGCGGGAATCCACGCCGCGAGGAGCGCCAGCAGGGTCATCAGCAACGCGACCAGGGTGTAGGTGAGCGGGTCGAGGGTGCGCACATCGAACAGAAATCGCCGCAGCAGCTGGCCTGCGAATGCGGCAGCGATGAGACCCGCGGCCGATCCTCCCAGCGCCAGCATCAGGCTCTGCCGCACCACGGCCTGCACGATCTGCCGCTTCTGTGCCCCGAGCGCCAGGCGGATGCCGATTTCGCGGGTGCGCCAGCTCACAATGTAAGCGATCAGGCTGTAGACACCCACTCCGCCGATGGCCAGCGCCAGCGCGCCGATGATGAGGAGCAGGACGGCCAGGGAGCGGGGCGCCGAGACCGATGCGGCTACCACTTCGTTGAGAGTTCGTACCCGGGTGACGGGAACGTGGGGGTCCAGGCCGGCGACGGCGTTGCGCAACTCCTCCGCCGCGGCCTGGGCGCCGGTTCGCGTGCGTAAAAGAGCATAGAGCACGGGCTGTTCGCGCGCCGGGGTCAAGGGAAGATAGACCTCGTCTGCGAAGTCTCCGGCCAGTCCGTTCTCGTGGGTATTGTTGACCACGCCGACAACGGTGAGCGCCGCGGCCGGGACCCACACCGCCGGCTGGGGCTCATCGCTCACATGCAGGATTTGCCTGCCTAGCGGATCCTGGTTGGGCCACAGGCGCTGCGCCATGCGCTGGTTGATGACAACGGCACGGGTGGCGCCGGAAAGATCCATGTCCTGCAGCAGGCGGCCCCGCACCACGGTGAGCCCCAGCGTGGCAAAGTAGCCGGGAGTGACGGTGCGCGCCGTGGCCAGCAGGGCTCCCTGCCGGGCGTCGCGCGGATGCCCTTCGGCGTCGTATACGTAGCTACCGGCCTGGGCGGTGAGCGGCACGGAATCGGCCAGCGCCCACTGATCGGCGCCGGCCATGCCGTGCAGGCGTTCCAGCAGCGTCTGGAAGAACGCATGGCAGTGGCCTTTGGCCTGGCAGGCGGATGCATCGAGGGAGACTTCGGCTGTCACTACGCGGTTGGCACGGAAGCCGGGGTCGACCTGCGACAGCCGCCAGAGGCTGTGCAGCAGCAACCCGGCCCCGGTGATTACCAGCACCGAAAGCGCGATCTGGCCGACCACCAGGGCCATGGAGACGCGGAACTGGCCCACCTTGCCGGCCACGCTGCGGCTGCCCGCATGCAGGGCCTGGCCGAGTTTGGGACGGGCCATGTGCAGGGCCGGAATCAGGCCGAAGAGAAAGCCGGCCAGCAGGGAAGCGCCGGCGGCGAACACGATCACCGGCCAGTGGAGGGAGACCTCCTGCACGCGCGGCGTATCGGCGGGCAGCCACCGGGTGAGTGCGCGCACGCTTGCGGCGGCGGTAAACAGGCCCACGGCGCCGGCGAGAATCCCCAGGGTCGCGCTTTCAGAAAGGAGTTGCCGCACCAGCCTCCGGGTGCTGGCTCCCAGGGCGCCGCGGATGGCCATCTCGCGTTCCCGTCCGGCGGCGCGCGCCAGGGTGAGGTTGGCCACGTTGGCGCAGGCAATCAGCAGGATGAGCCCCACCGCCGCAAACAGGAGCAGCAGCCGTGGACGCAGGGAACCGACCTGGGACTCGAGCAGCGGCTCTACCGTCATTTCCGACGCCCAGATGTCGGGCATGCGCCACGGAAACAGGGCCAGCAATGGCTTCTGGAGGCCACGCAATTCGGCCTGCGCCAAGCCCGGCGTCACGCCATCCCTGAGCCTGCCGAACGCGCGGAGATTGAACTGCAGCCAGGGGTCAACCGCGTCGCCGCCTTTGAAGGTGACGGGGATGAGGAACCGCGTATCGGCATACGGAAAGCGCACCCCGGGAGGCAGGACGCCGGCAATGCGGCGCGAGACGCCGTCGATGCGGATGGTTTGTCCGATGGCCGCGGGGCTGGTTGCGAAGTGCTCCTGCCAGTAGCCGTAGCTGAGCACCACCACGGGATCGTGTCCCGCGATCCCGTCTTCCGGCGTGAAGAACCGTCCCGCGGCGGGATGGATGGCCAGGGTGTCCAGGGCGTTGGTCATCACCTCGGCTCCGAAGATCCGCGCCGGGGCCCCGGCTTCGCCGACATTGGATTCGGTATCCGGACCAAAGCCGCTGACAGCGGCAAAGCTCGAGGAATGGTCGCCGACAGCGCGAATCCAGCCCTTGGGGAAGAAGGCGGTCTCGGTCTGGGCACCGCCATACCCGATGCGAACCAGCCGCTCCTGCTGCGGGAAGGGGAGCGGATACAGCAGGATGGAGTCGATCAGAGTGAAGATGGCCGTGTTTGCGCCGATGCCCAGGGCCAGAGTGAGGATTGCGGTAGCTGAAAAGCCAGGGGCCCTGAGCAACTGCCGCAACGCATAACGAAGATCGGCCAGCACGATTCCCCCTTTGCTGCTGCTTGCGCGTACCAGGGGAAAGAGCATGCGAGATGCCAGTGCCGGGATTCGCAGAGGCTGAAAGCAAACCGTTTACGCACGAGCGCAGGCTGAGGTTTGTCCGTGCCCGGGATTGAGTGTCCGAATTCGAACACGAGCCACGGCAGCAGGCCCGGGAGTGCGGGGCATCTTTCGAAGAAAGCCGGACAGAGCTATTTTTCGGTGACGGGGCCGGCCGGGGGCAACAATTTCAGGTCGGGCTGGTAGCGGAAGCTCACGCTGTAGTCCAGGCCCTTGCGTGCTTCCCACTGCGCCTTTGTGATGCGAAAGGAGGAGACGAAATCGCCCTCGATCCACTCGCCGGGGGGAATCGTGGCCTCGACGGCGACCGCTTTGCCGTGCAGGCCAGCCAGCTCGGGATAGGCCTGGAACAGCCGCTCGTAATCGCCCGGCACCGCAGCATAGCTGGAGTGAACGCCGTCGTCCAGGGTGATGTTGGTCAACAACTGCCGCAGGAACAGCGGTTCCCTGGTCTGATTGTGGAGCTTGATGTGGGTGAAGACCAGCACCTGGTCGAAGTCTTCCCTGGGCATGGGCCGGCCGCTGGCATCGATGCCGGACGTTTCGTGGTGCATCATGTGCGCGATGACGCGGGTGACCTCGCCGGCGGAGGCGGGCGGTTTTTGCCCGGTGATCACGTAAATGGCGACGGCAATCACCACCAGGATGGCGGCAACGATGGTGGCGATTACGATGTGGCTTGAGCCCTTGGTCAGCTCTTCACCGGGAGGCGCATCGTCGAGTTGGGAGGAGCCCTGATGAAGGAGACTCATAGCGACTTCATCATAGAGCAATGAGGTGGTTCGGCGAAGGAAACCTGCAATGCTTCCGTAACAGTGAGGCGCCGGCTGGCCTCCGATTATTGACCGCCCCACAGAACAAAACCCGCGCCGGCAGCGCCGGCGCGGGTCGGGATGCATGGGGTGACCTGTGAAAGCCGGCGGTAAGAGCCGGATGCGGAAATGCGGGATTACGTGTTCTTGTCTGACCCGCTCGAATCGTGGCCGGAGCCGCCCGGGGAGCGTGCGGGCACGGGCTGGTTTTGCGTTTTTGGGGAGATCTGGCCACTGCCGAATCCGGTATTGCCGGCGTTGGTGTGCTGGCTGCCGGTCTGGCCGCTCTGCCGGGTGCTGTCGGAGCGCTCCGTCGAGGAATCGGGGCTGCTCCTGCGATTGTCCTTGTGCTGCTGTCCGCTCTGCATCTGGGTGCTGCCGCCGGACTGGTCGCGCTGTTCCGGGCTGCTGTTTCCTTGAGTTTCCGATGCCAGGTTTCCGTGTTTTTCAGGGTGATTCGCCATCGAATTTCTCCTGTTTCCGGGCTTCCGCGTTTCCGGGCCGCCGTGGCCGGTTCCGACCCCGGTTCGGCGGCGGGTTGCGCTGCAAGTCCGGCTCCCGATGGGATGGCAAAGGGAAGAAGCCGGTTGTTTCCGTCACGGGAGCCGGCTCCTGCCCGGAGACCGGCGGCGCTATCTTCATTTTTCTGTGTCTGCCGGCCGAAGCTGCAGCTGGTAGCCGGAGTAGTCGATGGTGACCACGGTGTGGCCGAAGAGGATGCTGTCTGACTCGGCGCGCGCGTGGGTGGCCATGGCATAGCCGCTGAAGTTGGTGTACCGGCGCATCATGTGGGTGGGTCCGGCGAAGACGTTGGGACTCTTTGAGGCGATGCCGTCCACCTCGGCGATGGTGCCGTCGCGGGGGTCGACCCAGATGGCGCCGTCGAGCATGTTGGTCGCCTTGCGGCGGGGAGCGATGCTGACGGCCACGCAGGTGCGCCCGTCCATCTGGCGGGTTTTGCCGGGGTCCACCCGCATCTCGTAGTTCGCCGTGGTGAACCAGGAGTTCTTGACGACGGCGGGGTCGCTGATGGCCTTTTCGCTGTCAAGCAGGGGCTCGAGGCCGAACTTCTGAATGACGTCGGAGCCGGACTGGGAGACAATCTCGTAAGTCTTCCCCACATCCCTGCGATACGTCACCTTGACGGTCATTTCGGCCGCGGGATGGGTTTCGTCCTTGCCCCGAAAGACCGAGTAGTGCTCTGTTTCTGTGAATCCGAGGACGTGATCGTAGCGGGTTTCGCTGGCAGCATCGATGCGCTGAAGGAGGGCGGCGGGATCGGTGTCAGGATCGGGGTTCTGGGCGGGGGCGGAAATGACACCTCCAAGGCATGCGGCGGTCAGAGTCGTGGCAAACGCGAACCGGAGCCGCCGTCTGTTGCCCTTGGAGTTCATCATGGATGCGAAAGCGCGCTCGAAGATCCTCACTGGCCACCCCAGCGGCACGCAACCACACCGTACCACGGTGGTGATCCTGAACTGAGTGACTCATATCACGGTTCGGGGCGGATGATCGCGGGTCCGCGGCGTCACGACACCGGGGCTGCGGAGACGGCGTTGGGACGCTGCCGCAGGGAGGCCAGCAGCTCATCCGGTCCCAGGGTATTGAGCACGTCCCGCGGCTCGAGCCAGGCGCGGCGGAGTTGACGGATGCCGTAGGTCATTTTGCCCAGAGTGCGGGTGTCGTGGGCGTCGGTGTTGATGACGATCCTGCAGCCGAGTTCCTTCGCCAGGCGCAGGTCGCGGTCGCAGAGGTCGAGGCGCTCGGGTGCGGCGTTGTGCTCCATGGCCACGCCCAGCTCGGCGGCGCGGCGAAGGACGGTGGGCATGTCGAGGGCGATGGGCTCGCGGCGGAGAATGAGGCGGCCTGTGGGGTGGCCGAGGATGCGGACGCAAGGGTTTTCAATGGCGCGCAGGACGCGTGCGGTGGTCTCCTCGCGGGACTGGTCGAAGCGGGAGTGGACGCTGGCGATGACGATGTCCATCTGTGCCAGGACCTCGTCGTCGAGGTCGAGGGCGCCGTCGGCGAGGATGTCGACCTCGATGCCGGTGAAGATGCGGATGCGGCCTTCCATTTCGCGGTCGACTTCGCGGATGCGGGCGATGTGTTCGAGGGCGCGGCGCTCGTCGAGGCCGTTGGTCATGGCCAGGGCCTTGGAGTGGTCGGTGATGGCGATGTAGCTGTAGCCGACTGCGAGGGCCGCCTCGGCCATCTCGCGGATGGAGTTGTGGCCGTCGGTTTCGTGGGTGTGCATATGCAGGTCGCCGCGTAGGTGCCGCTCCTCGATGAGCTGGGGCAGGGTGTGGGCGGCGGCGGCGTCGATTTCGCCGAGGCTTTCGCGGAGTTCGGGCGGGATCCAGTCGAGGCCGAGGGCGGCGTAGATTTCTTCCTCAGTGGCGGCGGCAACGACGACCGACTCGTCGTCGAGCCGGGCGAGGGCCCATTCACTGAGGGTGTAGCCCATCTTGAGGGCGCGCTGGCGGAGAGTAACGTTGTGGTTTTTTGATCCGGTAAAGTACTGCAGGGCCGCGCCATAGGAGGCGGTGGGGAGGAGACGGACATCGACCTGCATGCCCGTGCCGAGGTGGAAGCTTACCTTGTTTTCGCCCTTGACGATGAGGTCGGAGACGCCGGGCCATGCGGCGACGTAGTCCACGGCGGCCGCGGTGAGGCCGGGCTCGCAGGCAGGACCGGTGACGAGCAGGTCGAGGTCGCCGGCGGTCTCGCGGCCGCGGCGCAGGGAGCCGGCGGGCGTGACGCGGTCAATGCCAGCGGCGGGCGGGCCGGGGAAGGCAAGCAGGTATGCCGTGAGCTGCTCGGCCGCGTGCTGCGCCTGGTCAATGCGGAAACGGCCGGAGGAGCGGCGGTAGTCTTCAATGCCCTTGCGGATCTTGTCGAGCTGCTTCTGGCCCATGCGGGGCAGGTCGGCCAGCTTTCCGGCTTCGATGGCGGCGGAGAGGAGATCGATGGAGTTGATTTGCGCGGCGGACCAGAAGAGGGCGACGGTCTTGGGGCCCATGCTGGGCAGCTTCATCAGTTCGAGGATGCTCGAACCGTATTTGGCCAGCAGTTCGTCGCGCAGGGGCATGGTGCCGGTGCCGGCCATGGCCTTGAGGTTGGCGGCCATGCTCTTGCCGATGCCCGGGATTTCAAGGAGCCTTGCCGTGTCTTCGCAGGCGGCCACGAGGTCGACGGTGGTCTGCTCCACGGCTTCGGCGGCGCGGCGGTAGCTGCGGATGCGAAAGGAGTCGGCGCCGTCGATCTCAAGCAGGTCGGCGGTCTGCTCGAGGAGGCGGGCCATCGTGAGGTTGTCCATGGAAAGAGGCTCTCCGCTGACCAGTATAGGAAAGCTGGAGCTGGATGGGCAGGGGAGAGTCGCGGAGGCATTGCGGGCAGGGAGGAACCCGGGAGCTGCGGAGGCGCTTCAGAGTTGTCGCGCAAGGGGTTCCGCGCCCAGAAGAGTGTGCGGCAGTTCAGGAGTCGTGGCGCACACTCTGCCTCAAACCGCCTGGCGGCGTGTTCGTTCTACGCCGGGGAAAGTCGAACGCCAGAGGAATTCGACCGGAATCAGGCTGCGGTGTTGTGGGCGGTGTTATCCCTCAGGCGAATAACGGCATCGGCCTGAGGCCCCTTCTGGCCCTGGACGATGTCGAATTCAACGTCATCGCCTTCTTTCAGGGTTTTGTAACCGTCCAGTTGTATCGCAGAGTAGTGGACGAAAACATCTGGTCCGTCGTCCCGACCGATGAATCCGTAGCCCTTGGCGTTGTTGAACCACTTGACCTTTCCTTTGTACTGAGCCACACGCCCCCGCTTTCCTTGCACTGAGAGAAGTACGCAACGGGCGAAGTTGGGGTGAGGATGGGGAATCCGCCGCGTTGCTATCTTTGTATGACGTGGAAACAGGAATAAAGGTTTTTCCGTCCTGCCGAATCCCTGTTCATAACGTGGGATTGAAGGCGGGGAGCAGGGAACAGGAGCAGGGAATACGAACCGGGTGCCCGGCGGGGCTCGTTGGCGGTTACAACCAGTTCCTCCGCCGCGCGAAAGATGACAGAGACAAAGACATCGTCCCTCTGTCAGTTGTCAGTTGTCAGTTCACAGTTCGCAGTGAGCTTGATTTCAGTCCCTGGTCCCTATTCCCTGCTCCCTGGCTTCTCCCTACTTTTTCTTCATCAGCTCGTTGTAAAGGAGTACGCAGGACATGGTTTTGCCGTCGAGGATGGCGCCCTTGCGGATCATTTTGAGGAGTTCAGACAGTTTGACCAGGCGGAAATCGATGTCCTCGTCCTCCTCAGGGCGGGCGTGGCCGGCCACCAGGCCCTCGGCGACAAACACGTTCATGGCTTCACCGAGAAAGCCGGGGCTGGCAAAGTATTTGACCAGCGGCTTCCACTTTTTGGCGCGGTAGCCGGTCTCCTCTTCGAGTTCGCGCTGGGCTCCGGTGAGCGGGTCCTCGCCGGGATCGAGCGTACCGGCGGGCAGTTCCCACAGAAACTGGTTGGCGGCGTGACGGAACTGGCGCTCGATGACGATCCAGGGGTCCTTCCTGCTTTTGCTGTTATCCACGGCGAGGATGACGGCGCTGCCGTTATGGCGGATGATCTCGCGGACGCTCTCCTTGCTGCTGGGCTCGATGATCCTGTCCCGGGTGACGCGGAAAAGCGGCCCCTGGTAGACGACGTCGGAGCCGAGCACCTGGGCGGCTTCGGGCAGCTTGGGCGAACCGGTGGCCAGTTTGTTCTTTTTCTGGACCTTGGCCGGTTTCGCAGCTTTGGCGGCCTTGCCCTTTTTGCCCTGGACGCCGTGAGCGGCATCGTTTTCAGTTTTGGCTGACTTGCCGGGGCGGGCGGGTGGAGCGGCTGCCTTGCTGATCTTGGGCATTTCGAATCGTTTCTCCTTAAAAGCAATCAATTCCGAGTATACGCAGCGGAACTCCTCGCTGACCCTTGATCCGTGGCCCCTGATCCCTTTCTCCTGACTTCGCACTTCTGCATCGAAGCCGCCGGGCATGGCATCCTTAACCTAGCCGTTCCGCAAGCGCCGGGCTTCCCGGTCTACCTCACGCTGAAAGTGATTCCGTTGCCGACCGCAGAGTGTCATCCGATCACCGCGACGCCGGGCATGAGCCGGTTGTTTCAGGACTATTGCGCCGGGGAGCCGGGTGCGCGCCGGTTCTATGGGGGTTCCGAGGCTTTCGACTGGCGGCGGCCCGCGGTTCCGGCGCACTGGGCTGCGCTTGTCGACATTCTTGCGGAACAGAATCCCGGACCCGCGGCAGCGGCTTCGATCGAAGCGCTGCGCCAGGGCGCCGGGACAGTAGTGACCGGGCAGCAGGTGGGGCTGTTCGGCGGGCCTCTGTTCACTGCGTTCAAAGCGGCTACGGCGCTGGCGCGCGCGCGCGAGGCCACGGCGGCCGGGCAGAGACACGCGGGCATCTTCTGGCTGGCGAGCGAAGACCACGACTTCGCCGAGATCAATCACGTCACCTTCCCTGTTCGCCGGGAGTTTCGCAAGCTGGTCTATGAGGGCGCGCGCGCTGTCGCTGTTCCGGTGGGCGGGATTCTGCTGGACGGATCGATCGAGCCGCTGCTCGAACAGGCCGGCGAACTGATCGGCTATTCCGATGCGCTGGAGGCGCTGAGCCAGGCGTACCAGCCGGGACGCACCTTCGGCCAGGCTTTTGCGGAGTTTTACGCGCGGGCATTTGCGGCGCAGGGTCTGCTAGTGCTGGATGCCGGCGGGCGGAACGTGCATCGGCTGGGAGCGCCGGTGCTGCAAGCCGCGATGGAGCAGGCGGACGAACTGCATGCGGCATTGCTGGAGCGGAATGGTTCCCTTGAGGCCGCGGGCTATCATGCGCAGGTGGCGGTGGCGTCGCAGTCGAGCCTGCTGTTTCTGCTCGACCGGCGGACTGGTGCGCGGGTGGCGCTGAAGCGGACGCCGCCCAGCATCGCCGAGCCGCAGGGATTGTGGCACGCGGGGCGCGAGCGATGTACCACGGCGGACCTGGTGGGAATTCTCGCCGCGGAGCCGGAGCGCATTTCTCCGTCGGCGCTGCTGCGGCCGGTGTTTCAGGATTTTCTGCTGTCAACTTCGCTGACCATCGGCGGACCGGCGGAAATCGCGTACTTCGCCCAGTCGCAGGTGGTGTTTGACCGGATTCTCGGGCGCATGACGCCGGTGCAGCCGCGCATGACGGCCACGCTCGTCGAACCAGACGTTGCGGAACTGCTGCGGCGTCATGAACTCAGCCTGGAGCGCGTGTTCGCGGAGACCCAGGACGGGCTGGCGCAACTGCTTGCGGCGCGAGCGCTGCCCATCGATGGAAAGCGCAGGCTGGCCGCCGCCGGAAATGCTCTGGATGGCGAGCTCAACGGCCTTCTCGACTGGATGCATGCGATGGATGCGGGGCTGGGGCGGTCAGGGGATACGGCGGCGAGCAAGATGCGTTACCAGATGAATCGTCTGCGCCGGCTGGCGGCGAATTTCCAGATGCAGAAGGAAGCGTCGCTGGCGCGGCATGCGCAGGCTATCCACAATGCGCTGTTTCCCGGCGGACACCTGCAGGAACGCGTGCACGGCGCGGCGTGGTACTTCGCGCGGCACGGGTTCGAGCTGGCGGAGATGCTGGTGGAGCGTGCCGGCGAGGCGTGTCCGGGGCATGTCGGGCTCTGGCTCTGATCAGAGAATCGCGATATCATCCGGCGCATTCGAGGGTGGAGGCGACGCGGGGTGACTGCGCTCGGGATTGCGGCCCCAGAGGCGGTTGAGCGATGCGCAAACTCCTGGAGAGGAAGGGGCGCCCGGCATTCAGTTCAGCGCAGAAGGTCTTCAAGAGTGGTGCTGAGGTTGGTCTTGTCATCGCGGTACTTGACGATAACGGGGCAGTAGAGGCTGAGGCCCCATTCCCGGCCTTTGCCTTTGGTGACCGCGCGCGCGCCGGGAACCACCACGGCGCCCTCGGGAATGATGAGGGGCAGGTCGTCTGTCGCGCGCAGAACGGTTCCGTTGACCAGGTCGTAGACCGGAGTGCCGCGGGTGAGGACGGTGCCGGCGGCGAGAACGGCGCCGCTCCGTACCAGGGCGCCTTCATAGACGCCGCAGTTGCCGCCGACGAGCACGTCGTCTTCAATGATGACGGGGCTGGCGTTGACGGGCTCGAGAACGCCGCCGATCTGGGCCGCGGCGCTGAGGTGGACGCGTTTGCCGATTTGCGCGCAGGAGCCGACCAGGGCGTGCGAGTCGACCATGGTTCCTTCATCCACGTATGCGCCGGTGTTGATATACATGGGCGGCATGCAAACCACGCTCCGGGCTACAAAGGCGCCGGCGCGGATGGAGGATCCGCCGGGAACGACGCGAACGCCGTCGTTGACGCTCATGCGGCGCGCGGGGTAGGTGCTCTTGTCGACGAATGAGAGTCCCGCGGCGGGGAAGTCTTCGAGTACGCCGAGACGGAATCCAAGCAGGATGCCCTGCTTCACCCAGACGTTGACTGCCCATCCGGCGGGGGCGTCAGGATCGGGTGCGGCAGAGCGGATTTCGCCGCGCTCGAGCGCGCCGCGGAATTCGTTGAAAACACTGAGTGCGGTGGAGTCGCCGATGGCCGAGGGGCCGGCGGAGAAGAATTGTTCCACTGCCTGCTGCAGTTGCTCGGTATTCATTCAATCAGAGGATATCAATTCCGCGGAGAGGAATGCCGGAGGAGTGGCAGATGTGAAGAGACTCAGGCGATTCAGCCTGCCAGACATGCAAATGCCGGAAGGAGGCGCGATCGATCAGCGCGTCTCTTCCGGCAGAAGGCAGGCAGGGGCAGCTCAGGCAGCGGGGCGGGTGTTAGCCCGCGGGCGCACCGGAGCTTCCGCGGAGACGGGTTGCAGGCGAAAAGCGTTCTTGCCCGCGGGAATCATGGCCAGCGGAACGGGAGTGCGGTTGCGGCTGGAGTGCATGTGCTTGCTCTCGAGCCATGCGCAGAGACGGGGATCGTAGATTTCAGGCTGGCCCTGCCAGAAATCAGGAGCCAGTCCGCATTGGATGCTGAGATGATCCAACTGTAATTCGATCGACGACACGTCTTTCGGGAAATAGCGCCGGACGTTGTCGCTGCCGACGTGGATCCCAGAAAGACCCCGACCTTTGCTTTGTGCTTTTACCACCATATACACCTGCTCTTCATCCTGAGTGAAAGTTTCGATTTTGGAAGACACACTGCAGAGGACGCCTGCCGAACAGGAGCTCACCCAACACACATCGTTTGCTGGCATGTACTCGCTGGAATACCGGTATTGGAGGCAGCTTGCGCAGTGTGCGCCGAGCCCACAAACCTTTTCCAGGTTGATTCAGCGTTGTTGGCCCTACCCTGCCGTGGATGCAATCAGCTTTCGCAGAGTTGCTTTCGGGTTCGAAAATGGAGAAAGCCCTTACGACATGGCCCAGGAGCAAAAAGTGGTGAAACCAAACCTGCTTACTGTGACGACGCTGCTTCTATCGTTACGGGTTGCTCTACCCCTTAACGCTATTCTGATTTAAGTAAGTGGTTACTTTCATTAACAACGTATCAAGAAATCAATGATTTGGCAAGGGATTTGTAAGTTCCGCGGTAAATCGATTGTGTGAGACAGGCGGCGTGTGCGCGGGTGCAGCGGTGGAATGCGACCTCCATTCAGAGATGCCGACCGAGGACAGGAGGCTTGCGGCAGAGGCTTTCTATGAAGCGCGAGGAGAGCGCGGCAACTTTAAAGACGCATAAGGTGCTGATTACGGGCAGAAGCGGCGCCGGGACTTGGCAGATAGCGTTTACCTTTGCGGGTTATTGCATGGCGGTGCGGGGGCTTTGATGAGCAGGCGCTCGAGTGGAACTTCCGCAAGGACCCGGGCGATGGCTTGCGCGGCCGTGCCATCCCCGTAAGGGTTTGAGATATTTGCGAGTTCGCGGCGGAATTCCTGACTGAGGGCGCGCTGCAGGGCGGATTCGATTGCGGATCGTTCGGCGGGTACGTCGAGGATGTTCGGGGCGCGCTCGCGGCCCTGCTGGCGGATGCCCACGTTGACGACGGGTA
>Ga0335069_10011157_pt1 | contig 12699 bp, 6 predicted proteins | sample Lox_Sample_11_FD_206714 | JGI IMG/M metagenome (GOLD analysis project Ga0335069, IMG submission 206714) | Soil microbial communities from Loxahatchee National Wildlife Refuge, Florida, United States - Lox_Sample_1.1 | ecosystem: Environmental > Terrestrial > Soil > Wetlands | place: USA: Florida... | reverse complement strand
TGAAGGAGGAGATGATCCTCTTTCCCTATATCGAGAGGATGGAGCAGGCAGTCTTGCAAAAGCAGCCCATTATGCCTCCACCTTTCGGGACGGTGCAGAATCCGGTGGCCATGATGGAGCACGAGCACGACTCCGCCGGCAATGCGCTGCGCGCCCTGCGTGCCGGCAGCCAGGGTTATACCGCTCCGGCCGATGCCTGCGCCAGCTACACGGCCCTCTACCAGGCGCTGGCGGAACTCGAAGCGGACCTCCACCAGCACATTCACCTCGAGAACAATCTTCTGTTCCCGCGGGCGATCGCGCTGGAAGACGCCCATTCGTAAGGGTCGGGCATATGCTGTACTCGTGACCGGCGCAGGTGCGGAACCGATCCGGCCATGATGGCCGGGCGTGGAAGTTACCACAGGGGCACCCCATGGCGTGCCCGTACATAGGGCCGAACAGCGTTCGGCCCGGGCCGAGCGCTGCTCGGCCCTACAGCTTTGGTTGCGGCGCAGCCGCAGGGCAGGATCGGTCAAAGTCCAATTTGAACAGTCTTGCCTCCCCCGTGCCCCGTTCGGTTATAATATATCGCGCCGCGATATATCGGGGCGGCTACCCGGGCGAAATCACAATGGAAAGGTGATTATCCGTGTCTTACAAGAAACTGTGGATCGCTTTGACGTTGGTGCTGGTCATTTCCTTTGCCGTGCTGGGTGGAGTCGGGGTAAAAGTCCTGCGGAGCGCGCCGCCCATCCCCTCCCAGGTGGTCACCAGCGGCGGGCGCATGTTGTTTGATGGCGCCACGATTCAGGACGGGCAGGGAGCGTGGCAGTCCATCGGCGGCCAGGAAGTGGGGACGGTTTGGGGCCACGGCGCCTATATCGCACCCGACTGGACGGCCGACTGGCTCCACCGCGAGTGCACCTTCATCCTCGACCGCTGGGCGAAGGAGTCCGGAGCGGAGAGCTATGCGGCCCTGGGCATTGAGCAACAAGCCGCCATGCGCGCCCGCTTGCAGGAAATCCAGCGGCGCAACACCTACGATTCCGCCTCCGGCACGATCACCGTCGATCCGGTGCGGGCCGAGGCCTTCGATGAGCTCTATGGCTACTATTCCGATGTCTTCACGCGGGGACGGGACGAATATGCCATTCAACCCAACGCTCTGAGCGATCCGCAGAAACTGCGCGCCATGAGCGCTTTCTTTTGGTGGACCGCTTGGGCGGCTTCCACGGATCGTCCCGGCAGCGACGTCACCTACACGCAGAACTGGCCGCATGAGCCCCTCATCGCCAATCAACCCACCGGCGGGGCCATTGTCTGGAGCGTCATCAGCTTTATTTTGCTTCTGGCCGGCGTGGGAGGGATGGTGTGGTACTTCGCCGCGCAACCCCGCGCCGTGGCGGACGAATTGCTTCCGGAGAATGACCCGCTGCTGGGCCTGCGTCCCACGCCCTCGCAACGCGCCACCCTCAAGTACTTCTTCGTGGTGGCCGTGCTCTGGGTGGTGCAGGTGGGATTGGGCGCCATCACCGCACACTACGGCGTGGAAGGCTCCGGCTTCTATGGAATTCCCCTGGATCGCTGGCTGCCCTACAGCGTCACGCGCACCTGGCATCTTCAGATCGGCATCTTCTGGATCGCCACCGCCTGGCTGGCGACGGGCCTCTATATCGCTCCCGCCGTCAGCGGATTCGAACCGAAGGGGCAGCGGCTGGGCGTGAACGCCTTGTTTGCCGCGCTCATCTTCGTGGTCGCCGGCTCGCTGGCCGGGGAATGGCTAAGCATCCAGCATAAACTCGGCAACCTGTGGTTCTGGTTCGGGACACAGGGATATGAATATGTCGACCTGGGCCGGGTCTGGCAGATTCTGCTTTTTGGCGGACTGGTGTTCTGGCTCTGGCTAATGTGGCGCGCTCTCGAGCCGGCCCTGGCCAAACACGACCAAAGCCACGCGCTCCTTTTGATGTTCCTGATCTCCAGCATCGCCATTCCCTTGTTCTATGCGGCGGGCCTGATGTACGGCCAGCGCAGCAACCTGGTGACCGCGGAATATTGGCGCTGGTGGGTGGTGCACCTGTGGGTGGAAGGCTTTTTCGAGGTCTTTGCCACCGTGGTCATCGCCTTCATCCTCACGCGGCTGAAACTGCTTTCGGTTCCCACCGCTACCAAGGCGGTGATGTTCTCCACCGTGGTCTTTCTTTCGGGCGGGATTATCGGCACCTTCCACCACCTGTATTTTGCCGGAACGCCAAACATCGTGCTGGGGCTGGGAGCGGTGTTCAGCGCGCTGGAAGTCGTTCCCCTGGTGCTGATCGGGTTTGAGGCTTGGGAGAACATCCGCCTGGCCCGCTCCCGCCAGCAGCACGTCTGGGTTGCCGCTTACAAGTGGCCCATCTATTTCTTTGTGGCGGTGGCGTTCTGGAATTTCGTGGGCGCCGGTTTATTCGGCTTCCTTATTAACCCGCCCATCGCCCTCTATTATATGCAGGGGCTCAATACCACTCCCGTGCATGGCCACACGGCGCTCTTCGGCGTGTACGGGATGCTGGGTCTGGGGCTGATGCTGTTCTGCCTGCGCGCCCTGCGTCCGGGGAGGGCTTGGAAGAACGGCCCGCTTTGGTTCTCCTTCTGGGCCATCAACGTGGGCTTGGCGTTGATGGTGCTGATCAGCATGCTGCCCATTGGCCTCATGCAAGCCTGGGCGTCCGTGGAGTACGGCACATGGTACGCGCGCTCGGCAGAGTTCCTGCATTCCCCCGGCATGAATCAATTGCGCTGGCTGCGCATGGTGGGCGACAGTGTCTTTGCGCTGGGGGCGCTGGTGCTCGGCTGGTTCGTGCTCGGATTGGTTACCGGCCACTCCTACGACAAGAAAGGCTATGTGGCGGAAGGAGAATGGGAAGTGCGCCCGGCGACATCTGAGGCGCGCCCGTAAGCGGTTGGGGGCGCGATCAACAGACAGGGCCGGGGTGTCGATTCAGGAATTCGAGCCCGGCTTTCCGGCCTGCCGGGACAGATGAAACGTTATACGAGTTAATCTTTCCATCGTGCTGCATCGCAGGGTGCTGAGCAACGATTCCTTCTCTCCCTCTTCCCGATACTGCCGCCGAGCCGAGTGCGCCATGAGCCAGTACCAGGTCCGACGCTTGGCGGTTCGCTCGGAAGGACTTCCTTGAGGCCAGGGCCCCGGCCGGGGGCAGAATATATCACCGCTGGGGCCGGAACGGACCTTATCGACAACTAAATCGAGAAATAGGGCGAACAAGGATTGGCCGCACGTCAGAGCTGACAAAAATAACTGGTATAACGTTACGTCTGTCGCCGGCTTCTGACAGTAATACCCAACCACAGCAGCGCCGCGACCAGGGAAAGCCCCGCGGCCAGGGCGAGCGCCGGTTCCCATCCCACGCGCGCCGCCAGCCAGGGGGTGATGGCGGGGGAGATCATGCCTCCGATGTTGCAACCGAAGTTCATCACGCCTCCGCCTGTGCCGCTTTGCGGGCCGGAGATCTGGGTCATGGAGGCCCAATAGGGCCCTTCGGTGATAAGGACCAGGGCCGTGGCAATCGTCAGGCTGATTGCGGCCACCATAGGACGGGGCGTGTGTGCCCCGAGCAGCAGCGCGCCGGCCGCCAACCCCAGTGCCAGCGCCGGCAAGCTTCGTCGCCCCCACGTCGCCCCCCAGCGCCGGACGGCCCAGTCGGATGCGACCCCGCCCAGCGGAATCACAATCAAGCTGAGAATCCATGGGAGGGTGGTCAACCACGCGGCCTTCAGCATCTCGAATTTGCGCACCTGCACCAGATAAAGGAAGAACCAGAAGATGAAGATGTATCCCACATAGCCTTGCAGGGTATAGCTCGCGGTAAGCAACCAGAAACTCGACTGGCGAAAAGGCGAGGTGCGGCCATCGGGTCCGCGTCGTGCGGGTTCGGGACGCGCCGCCTCCAAGGCATGCGTGGAGGGAATGAACAGGCGCCATGCCATCGCGCCCAATGCCGCAAGCAGGGCTGCGCCTGCCAGAGCGGGGCGCCATCCCCAATGGACGGTCAGGAATCCCAGCAGCGGGGGGGCCAAGGCCGATCCCACTCCCACGCTGCTGAGCACCACTCCATTCGCCCTGCCCTGTAGCGCGGGCGGAACGGAGAGCGAAACCGCCCGACCCGCGGCGGGGTAAGTCGGCGCGGCAAGCATCCCCAGGAGGAAGCGCAGGACCAGGAGCATGGGCAGCGCGGCCAGCGCCCATCCCAGCCAGGATCCCCCCACCAGAGCGGTGGCAAGGGTGATGACGGTCCAACCCACCCCCAGCGTAAAATACAGCGTCCGCGTGCTGATCCGTCCCGCCAGCCAGCCGGAGGGAATCTGAAACAGCGTGTAACCCAGCAGGAAGGCACTGAACACCTTCCCCATTTCGGACTGGGAGAGGTGGAGTTCAGCCATAAGGCGGGGCGCTACTACTGTGACGTCAACCCGGCACACGTAACCAATCGACGCCACCACCCCGAGCATCAGGACCACGCGGCGCGCGGCACGATTTGAGACGGTCAGACACTCTGTGGTGGGAGCGGCCACGGGTGAACTCAAGCCAGCCTCTTGCAGAGCAATAGTTCCGAGTGGCCTTCGATAATGTAATCGGGAAGGGCGCCCACTTTCTCGTAACCCAGGCGGAGATAAAAGGCTTGCGCTCGCAGATTGAAAGAGGAGACGCAGAGAAATATGAACCGGCTTCCGGCCATGTGCTTTTCAGCAAAAGCGATTAGTTTCGCTCCAATGCCTTGTCCCCGTGCGCTCTCTGCAACGGCGACGGAAACAATATAAGGCGACCCCGCGCAGCCGATGGGGCGAATCAGGATAAACCCCACCGGCTGCCCCCTATCTCGCGCCACATACAGTTCGTCGCCGCGACGCTGAAGAACGGCGCGGCATTGCTCGATTCCCCGGCCCAGCGTGATCCAAGGCTCGGACCCTGCCATGAGCTGCGCGCACCACTCACCGTCGCGTTCCCGAGCGGGAGCAATGGTGACCAAGTTCGGATTGTGCCTGGCCGGGGTGGCAGATGTGATCGCCATTCTTGCAGCCTACACGGTCCCCGCGAACTCCTCAATGGTTTTGTGGCGGCAATGAACCCGGCGCCTCCTATTACTTGATCGAGAAGTTGTCGAACTGCGCCGTGTTCCAACCGGTGCCGATTCCCGCCATCCCCTTGGTATGGCTGGCGTCGGTGACATTCGCCACCGGAGTGCCATCAATACTCGCTCGGATGGCAGTTCCCTTGAAGGCGAGCGCCAGATGGTGCCAGGATTTCGGTTGCAAAAGAACTTTCCCCGATGCGAGCTTGCTGGGCGGCGTCTTGAATTTCGTACTATCCAGTTCCCAGGCTCCGTCCTGCTGGAGGGTGAGCACGTAGGCACTGGGCCAGTGCGCTTTGTTATCCTGAAACACGTCGGCCGAATCGATACGGCCCATCAGGGTAACTTCACCCGGTTCTTCGATCATCGCATCCGTGCTGAGAGTATAGTCGGCCCAGTCGGCGCTACCGAGGAAAGTGAACGGATCGGGACTAATGCCTCCCCATGGAATCGGCCGCTTGTCAAGGACTTGCCGCAGGCATTTGCCCGGGCGGCCCGCGCAAGCAGCCGCTTCAAACGCTCCGTCCTGGTCGGCGAGGTATTTGGGAGCCTTGCCGATGGCCGTGCTTTCAAAGTCGTCGGAATAAGGAAACGGGAATGGAGCCGCGGCGGGAGGCGTGGCAGTTCCTTTGCCTTGCCCGACGGTCGTCGTTAAGGAGTAAATCGCATCGGGCTCCAGCGTGATGCGGAATGAACCGTTCTCGGGGGTAATGTCGCTGACCTTCTCAAAAGATCGCGTGGCATTGGTCTCCCATACGTGGACGGTGCCCTGCGACAACCCGTCCGAGACTTGAAGTTCGGCATCCTGTGGCGACGAGGCGTCAATCGTCTCCACCACGATGCTGTAATCGCCGCCGGAAGGAGCCTTGAGCGTTACGTAACTCCCGTTGCCCTTGAGATACCCGCAGGCATTGTCCAGGTACTGCCAGCCCGGCTGAGCGAACTGCGTGGTGTGAGCCGTGACCCAGACGGCAGACTGCACGTTGTAATACCCCGACCAGGGGGTGTTCGCATACATCAACCCGGAATTGGGAGCCGCCAGGTTGTCGTAGTAAGAGGTGACGGGGCTCCAGGTTTCCGTCTTGGTCACTTTGCCGTCGATGTAGTTCGTGTTGAGGTATTTGGCCCAGATCCTGGCCCCGGGTTTCCAATCGCGCTGGAGGATTATTCCCACGAATCCTACATCATCGAAGGGTTGGTCTTCGCTCGACCACAGAGGCTTCTCCGATTCCAGCGCTCCTCCCGTGACGTAGAAGTTTCCTTTCACGCGGGCGTAGTGAACGGAAATGGCATAGACGTCATTCTTGAGTTCCGGATCGAGTTTGAAATCATCGGTAATCTTCCACTGGTTTTCATAGAGGTCCGCGGCCACGATGTTAGTGGCGAGGTCGCTGGCCAGCAGAGTCTTCTTCAGCATCTTGATATATCCGACGTCGTAGTTGGTCTCATTCCAGATTCCGGTGTAGTTGATGTCCAGGCCGTGCTCTTTCCTGGCGCCCTGGACAAACTTGACGATATAGTTCGCCATGTCCTGCGAATAGTACTTGCCGTTGCCAATCCAACCGGGCGCCCCCCAGGGGAGAATATCCAACATGATCCTGGGGTTTCTGGCCTTGGCTTCCTTCATCAGCCACCACTCGTAGCCCCGGTCATAGTTCTCATCGATGCGTGAGCGCATGTGGCTGGGTTCGGACCCGTCGGTGGAATTCGTGTCTCCTCCGACCTCCACCTTCAGGTGCTGGAGGGAGGCGCCGTAGTTCGGTTTGAACAGATAATCCAGCACCTGGCTGCGTTGCGGCTCAGGATAGTCAATCAACAGGCGCGAAGACGCGCCGGCGCTGACCCCGCCGAACCCTTCAAACACTCTTCCCTTGTCAGAGCCATCGACCTTGATCGAGGTCGACTGGATGGGTTTTTGACACGACACCACGAAGAAAATCAGGAATGACGTTGCGAGTATAAGAGCATAATCGCGTTTCATAGGAATTCCCCCCAAATCTTTCCCGTCTGTTTCTTGCCGGTTATCGGATGCCCAGCTTCCTCTACCTATTGCACCACGAGATTGTCAAACTCAGAGCTTCCCCAGCCTGAACCGATCGCGACCATGCCATTCAAACGGGTGCTGTCATTGGCTTCTCCCGCCGCCTTCCCGTCGATAGTGGCTTTAATGCTCGAACCCCTGAATTGGAGCCCCAAGCTGTGCCAGGCCTTGGGCACGAGGGAGAAGTGGCCGGAGGCCAGAACCTTCTTGGCACCATCCTGGTGATTGTTCAAGCTCCAATCCCCACTCGCGTTCAAGGTAAGTTCATAGGAATCAGGCAAGCTGGCACTCTGGGGCACTCGTCCTACCCGTCCAAAGACGGAGGCATGTCCTGCGTCTACCAAGAGAGCATCCACGCTCACCTGGTAGTCCACCCAATCCAAGTCGCCCAGAATCGTCTCCGGCTCGGGCGTAGGATGATAGTGCCAGTCGATACCCCGGCGTGGCATAACCTGGCGGAGACATTGGCCGGCCCGTTGGGTGCATGCAGCCACTTCAAAAATCCCTCCTTGGTCAGAGAAGTACCTTGGCGTTGCCCTGGGGTTGTAACCCTCGAAGTCTTCGCGATAGGGGAAGGGGAAGGCGGAGGGGTCAGGCCCCCGCGCGGTTCCATTCCCTTGTCCGGAGGTCGTCGTAAAGGAGTAAATGGAATCGGGGTCGACGGCGGTTTGCCATCTCCCCTCGGAAGGAGTTACGTCTGCGAGTCTCACAAATTGGGTCCATCGGTTGGACCGCCAAACATGCACGGTTCCTTTCGAGATCCCTCCCGTCAACTGCATGGACAGCGTCTGGCCGGCGGAAGCGTCGATGGTTTCAACGATGACGCTGTAATCCGTCCCTGATTTCAAGGTCACATAGCTCCCGCCTTTTCCGAGATAACCGCACGCGCCGTCCAGGTACTGCCAGCCGGGACGGGCAAACTGCGTCGTGTGCGCCGTGGCCCATAAGGCGGGTTGAACGTCGTAGTGCCCTGACCAGGGTGTGTTCGCCATCATAAGACCGGAGTCCGGCAACGGCAGGTTATCGTAATAGGAAGAAATAGGGCTCCATATTTCGGTCTTCGTCATCTTTCCTTCGATGTAGTTACGATTGTAGATCTTCGCTAACTCCTCCGCGCCCTTCCAGTCTCCTCGCCAGGGACCCGCCTCGCTGGCCCACAGGGGCTTCCCCGATTGTTGCGCTAACGAAGTACTGGAATAGGTCGGGGTTCCCTTGCGGAATCCGCTCATGAGGTACTCCCCATAACCCGGGTAATGGGCGCCGACCGCCGAGACCGCTTCATTGAGGACGGGATCCTTCTCCATCGCCTCGACGATTTCCCACGGATTCTTATCGAGGTCTGCCGCCACGACCTTGGTCCGGAGGCCGCCGGCCAAGAGTGTCTTCTTTAATGCCTTGATGTAGCCCGCGTCGTACGGTGTCTCATTCCAGATGCCGACGTAGGCGATATCCAAGCCGTAATGCTGCCTGGCGCCTTGAATGAACTTTACGATATAGTCCGCCATGTCCTGCGAATAATATGTGCCATCCCCGATCCAACCCGGGGCGCCCCAGGGCAGGGCATCCAGAATAATCTGCGGGTCTCTCTCATGGGCTTCCTTCATCAACCACCATTCGTAGCCGCGCGTATAGTTTTCGTCATTCCGGGAATGCATGTGACTGGGCTCGGCCCCGTCTGTGGAGTTGACATCACCACCGATTTCGACCTTCAGGTGATGAAGCGCCGCCCCGTAGCCCGGCTTGAACAGGTAATCCAGGACCTGGCTGCGTTGCGGTTCCGGGTAGTCAATCAACAGGCGCGAAGACGCTCCGGCACTGACGCCGCCAATCCCTTCAAATATCCTGCCGGATCCAGAACCATCGACTCGGATTTCGGTTGTCGACGCTGGTTCGGGGCGGGAGGCAAATGCAAAGAGTACAAATGAAATCGCAGGAATGAGAGCGAAATACCGCTTCATGAGGTCACCCGCTTGGATGGTTGTTTCTTCCTCGTCGTTCCCACCATAAGTTCAGAGGATCCACGGGAACTGATTCCCCTAGATCGGCTGGCAGTTGGGAAAAAACTTTGAAGCCGAGCCAATTTCCTACCAACGGAATTCAATGTGCGCTCGCTGGACCGAGTACTCCTCGTAAGGTTCCACTCGTAACGTCTTGAGAATGCCTGCCTGCTTCGTATAGGCAAGCGCCACGGTGAGGACGTCTTTTTTACCACCAGTCATGAAATAGGGTTCCGGGAGGTAAAACTCAAATTGTGGGCCGGCAATGGCGTAGCGCCCAATGAAGCGTCCGTTCAGATAGATCAGCGCGTCGTGGTCGGCATCGATGATCAATCGCCAGGGGACGGACCAGCCGGTGGAAACCTCCGGCAGGGTGAGTTCGGCCCGGCACCAGGCGAAGGCAGGGACGAATTCCTTCGGAGCCGGCTTTTCGCCCAGCGACGCCCTTTGCCACTCGCCGAACGCGTGATCGGGATCAACTCTCGGGCCACGCATTGAAGCCGGGAAAGTCTGGACCTGCCACGTCTCCACGGAGGCGCCGGTCTCCGGGTCAGAGCCAACCCGAACGAACTTGACCCCCTTGAACTCTTCCAAGGTGTCTCCGCCATTCGGCGCCCCAAACGTCTCACACGCGATCTCTATTGTGTTCATGCCTGCCCGCAGGTAGCGTGGCGCGTCCAGTTCGGTAAAGACCGCTGCATTCGCTGCTTCCGGTACGTCGTTGCCATTGATGAACACCCGCTTGCCATCGTCAGCGAACATCGCCACATACAGTTTGGGCTCATTGTTGAAGTTCAATTGCCCCCGGTACTTCACGTAACCATACGGAACCGGGCCAATTTGTTCGAGGGGGCGTGCGGCGCTCGTGACCCAATTTCCAGACTGAGGATCAAATGTCTCCACTGAGCTTTGGACCTGTTTCAAGTCCACCCCTTGGATAGGAAGGGGAGGGGTTGATATCGAGAGCCGGGCAGCCCGCCACATGGGATCGTAGTCAACCTTATGGTCCACCGGCCCCACCCGGCAACTCGAGGGCTTGGATGGGAGAATGACGTGCACGGTGTGCTCGCCGGGGAGAAAGTCAACGTCAGCCCAGAGCCTTCCCGCTTCGCCTCCGCTCGCGGAAAGCAGATAGGCATCGGTGATGAATGGAACAACGCACTCCTTTGATCCCGGAATGATGCCGGTTTTGAAATTCTCGACCCAGGTACGCTGTGCCAGATGAGTTGGAAGAACGACCAGGAGCAGGCGGTCGTCAACCCGGAGGAAACCGGGCTCATCGCAAACCTTCATCCCGATCACCAATGATTTCGCTTCTTGGTCACATGACTGGTAAAGTGCGGGCCCCATGACGCGGGACTGCAGGTGGGCTTCCAGGGCAATTTCGACGAGTCTCCCTGGCTTATCGTAAACGGCCAGAAACTGCCAGTCCCCACTTACACCCTGAGCGAGAATCTCGGCAGTGGAGTAAAGGAGTTGTGCCCCCGCCACGGGGACGCATACCGGCAGCGCCTTCATCTCGAGCGGACCGAGCATAAGTTCACCCTCGCGCGGGATGGTAAAAGTCCGGTCCTCATTTCCGCGTGGGTCGGGAAACGTCGCCTTGAAGTGGTGCTCGGCCTCGGTATTGGCGCGCACAAAGAGGACGCCGCTTTCTCCCTTCACGCGTTCCGAGACCGACACGTCAGTATTGGTGGATTGGCAAGCGGTCTTGGAGGGAACCGCCCGTGTCAGCAGCGTCCCGAACATCTTGAGGAATTCTCCCACGCCACGCGCGGCATAGTATTTGTCCCAAAGCCCCCCCGGCTCTCGAATGGGTGCCGCATAATCATAGGTGGTGGTGAGGGTCTTGGCGGCCCAATCGAAATTCGTCCCTCCGTAGCCCATGTAATAGTTGAAATAGGTCACGCCCATCTCAAGGATGGACCGCGTAAGAGCGCTCAGTTGTGCGCCGCTCACGCCCTGCTGGTCCACGGAAAGCTTCCCGCCGGTCTGCGCAAACCAGCCTCCCTGCAACTCGGTAATCCCCAACGGCGCATGCGGCTGCTCTTTACGCAGTTTTTCCAGGGCCGGGGGGATCTCTTTCATGAAATTCCAGCGCGGATAGAAATCCCCCGTGTCCATGATCCGGCTCATGTCGGGGTCCGTCTGGTCGCGCACGACGCGTGTCCAATTCGTGAAGAGCGGGACGTTCACCCCCGCGTCCCAGGCCAAATGGGCCAGGTAGCGAATGTACTCCCGCTTTTCGGGATCGGGCAGGTTCCAGAAGTCGTACTCGTTCTCAAGCTGCATCAAAATGATGGGCCCGCCATTCGTAAACTGGTTACGAACGATGATGGGGAGCACGCGGTCGTACCAGTACTTCGATGTCCTCAGGCTTTCCGGATGCATGGAACGCAGCGGAAAGTGCTCCGCAATGACCCAGCGGGGAAAGCCGGCGCGTTCAAACTCCGCACAGATGTAAGGGCCGGGTCTCACGATGACCCAGAATCCCATCTCCTGCGCGAGCCTGAGAAAATCCTCGAATTCCTTAAAGTCGAAGTGGCCTTGCTCGCGCTCGTGGTAATTCCAGAAAACCATGGTTTCCACAGTATTGAAGCCGGCGCGGTGCAGTTTCAGAAAGCGATCCCGCCAAAGTTCCCGAGGACACCGCGGATAGTGGAATTCCGCCCCGAACAGGAAGGTGTCCTGGTCATGCAGCGTGAAGCAGTTCGCGTCGTAGCGGATAATTTCGGGCCTTTGGAACCGCTGCCAGCCATTGTTTGAGTCGCTGGCGACAGGGGTTCTCCCGGAAGAGAGTTCCCACGCCATCGCAAGGGGCGCGGAGAGACTGACCGTGAGGAATTGCCGGCGAGTGGGTTTCATGCAGAACCTCCAACTTAGGGAATCAGGGGGGAGATGGGGTTTCCTGGAGACTGTATACCAACTGGCCGATCCGCCTGCGCCTCACCTCGTCCTCTGCCAAACTTTTCTGGTGCAATTGCTGGTAGAGATCAAACTCTTTTTTGGCCAGGTCCTTCTGCCCTTGGTGCGAGTATGCCTGCGCGAGGTGATAGTGAGCTTCAGCATAGTCAGGCTTGAGTTTTATGGCCGCCTGGTATTCATCAACCGCCTCGGGGTACTTCGCTCCTTCCGCGTACAGAACGCCGAGTTGGAAGCGGGGGTCGGGAAACTCGGGATCAAGAGATATAGCGCGCCGGAGCAGCCTTGCGATCTCCTCTTTGTCGACCTGGGGCGTCGGCGTAGCCTGACCCCGCTGGCCTTTCCATAGACTCAGCGCGTAATAGTAGTTGGCGCGGGCATTGTTGGGCTGAGTTTCCGCGAATCGCCGCAAGCGCCGGGTGACTTCATCCGCCTCTTTCACAGAGATGTCGAACATCTGCCCGAGAAAGAGATAGGGGCGCGGGTCGGAGGGTGCAAGGTCGGCGGCTCGACAGAGTTCACGGGCGGCATCGTCGTAGAGGTTTTGAGAGTAATAGGCAATGGCCAGGCTGATGTGCAATCGGGATGATAGTGGGTAGCGGGCCACTCCGCTCTTAAATACTTT
>Ga0335069_10011156_pt1 | contig 12700 bp, 4 predicted proteins | sample Lox_Sample_11_FD_206714 | JGI IMG/M metagenome (GOLD analysis project Ga0335069, IMG submission 206714) | Soil microbial communities from Loxahatchee National Wildlife Refuge, Florida, United States - Lox_Sample_1.1 | ecosystem: Environmental > Terrestrial > Soil > Wetlands | place: USA: Florida... | reverse complement strand
TGCCGAGCAGCGGCGACAACAGGTCCGTGCCCAGCACGTCGCGCGCCTTGCCGACGATTTTGCGCCGTCCCTGCTTGCGCAGGTCGCGAATCTGCGCGCCTTCCAGCCTGCAAACCGGGTTTGCGCTTCGCAGGCTGTTGTCGGCCGCGAGCCCCGCGAACACGCTGGCGCCCAGGCTGCCGCCGGATACGCCGCTGATGGCGATGGTGTGCGCGGCAAAGGCCGGGCAGCGCTCCTGCAACGCCGCCAGCACCGTCGCGGTGAAATAGGCCGCGCGGATGCCGCCGCCTTCGGTCGCCACCAGGAAAACCGGATAATGGTCGTACGCGTCGCGGTCGGGCCGCGAGGCGATCCACTTGGCCAGTTCGAGCGTGCGCCCCGTGGCGGCGGGATCGGCCGGCGCGGCCTGCGTCGCATTCAGGATGCGCACCGCGTGGTTTTCATTGATGTCGAAGCCGGCGAACACGAACGCGGCGACGATGATGATCGAAAGGAGCGGGATGCGCGTCGCATGGCCCAGATAGCAGACGAAGAAGATCGCCGCCGTCAGCGTCGCGCCCCACAAGAGGATGATCCCCACCGGTCCGATCCACTGCGGAATCTCGACCAGGCGCAGATTGGCGAACAACAGGAAAAAGGCGAGGCCCAGCAGCACCAGCCCCCGCACGAACCATCGCCAGAACGGGTGGAGCGCGGCGAGCCTTCGCGCCGCGCCGACGAACCTGCGCCCGACGCTGGGCGAATCGCGCCAGGGTCCCGCGTCGGCGAACCTGCTGCCCGAACCGAGGCTCGCCAGCATCCCGATGACGACATAGACGGCCACGATGGCCCAGGCCGCCGAAAGCTCCGCTCCGTGCAACGGCACCGGCGGCGACGACAGGAAATAGGCAAAACAGAACTGCAGCGCGACCGCCGCGCCGAGGCCGGTCGACGCCAGCGGCGGCAGGAGCCGCCGCAGCGTTCGCGTCCACAGCGAACCGCCGCCGAGCTTTGGGAAAAGAAGATCCACGAAAGCGGCAACGCCAAGCCGCAGGGCATAGCAGGCCGCCAGCAGCGACAGCAGCATGGCCAGGACGTAGGTCAGCGAGTATCTCGCGCTGACATAGGTCTGCATCGTGACGCCGTCGGGGGCGAGGTTCGTCGTCTGCTCGATATAGTTCTTGTAGCGTTCGGCCCGGTCGGGTGCGTCGCTCGCGTACACCCACTTCCACAGCGCGTTGCCCTGGTTCGACTGGCGCGTATCGGTGACCGAACCGATCGCCGCGGAGGAATAGCGTTCGAGCGCGTGAGTCGATATTCCCGGCTGGTTGAAGCCCAGGACCGCGACCGCAAAGGTCGCCGCGAGCAGCAGCGGAAACACGGCAAAAGCGATGCGCGTCAGGGCCGGAGGTTCGCGGGTTTCGTAGCTGTCGGTGTGCGGGCCGGGTGCCAGCACCGCAACGAAGAAGGCGATCAGCACATAAATGCCCGCGACCAGCGCGGCGAACGATTTGATACCCGCACCCGGGGCCCCGTGCACGCCGAACGTTCTCGTCGCGCTGGAGAGCGCGTTGGCGGCGGTGCTTGCGGTCCCGCCTTCGGCCAGGCCGTTCTGGTGGATGTTCCAGTCCATCAGGATCTGGCACAGCGGAACCGCCACCGCGAGGCCGACGGATAGCGCCAGAAGACGCGGGATCAGATGCGCCAACCTGCCGGCCGCATCCTTGCGGCTGAAGAGCTCGGGCGCCACCAGTTCCATCAGCGCCTCGCCGCTGAATCGCACCGCCGATGCGGCGAGCAGCAACGCCACCCCGATGACGGTGAACTGATACCAGAGCGAGCGGTCGAGCAGGGAGAACCGCAGCGCCTCCTTCATCGATCCCGGTATGACGAAATCGATGAGGATGATCACCATCGCGAACGTGACGAGGATCGGTCCGCGCAGCAGGAACACGATGTATGTCAGTGGCCCGATGACTCTTGCCGTTCCGGCAGTTCTGTCGTCTTCCATTACCCGTACCCCCGGGATTGCTGCGCGCCGCACGTGAACTACGAGCCCTGCCCGGCCGGGCTGCGTAGCCGTTTCGCGATCTGCGCTTGGTCCATCCCAAACCTGTCCCAGTCTACGTCAACAGCGCGGACCGACCAATCGCGGCGCACGATGTGGCGCAATAAGAATGCGCCTGCGTATCTTTCGAGCAGCAACAATCGAACTCTGCGCGCATGCGTGCGGCTGCGGGATCGCCGGCCGGGAATTCTGAGGGATTCGAGAACGATAGCCGGAGCGGGCACGGCGTACGGGGAAAACTCACGCTACGCAGCGATCCCACGATCGCGTCAGGGATATGACGCGCCGCCTCTCCGCCGGCGGCTTTCGCAAACACGGGTGCTCATCTAAAATCCGGCCTGTTGGGGCACATAAGTTCGGGTTGGTGTGGGGGGTGCGGGATGGGACCCAAGTTCGAAACCGTTTGCAGCGAATACGCTTCGCTGTGGAAGGTGATGGCGCTGCGCGCCGATGCGGTGCGGTCCGTCCAGACGGGCGCGCGGAGGATTCTTGCCGGCCGCAGCAGGTACGAAAAGGTGTCGGCCGCCACCAACGTGCCGTGGTTCGTCATCGGCCTCATCCACATGATGGAGAGCGATCTCAGCTTCAACGATCATCTCCACAACGGCGACCCTCTGAGCGAACGCACGGTTCATGTTCCGCGCGGCCGGCCGAAAACCGGCAGCCCGCCCTTCACCTGGGAGGAATCGGCCATCGATGCTCTGGGCTTCGACGGCTTTTCGGGCGTCACCGACAATTGGTGCGTCGAGCGCATCGCCTTCATGCTCGAAGGCTACAATGGCTGGGGCTATCGAAACCGGGGTATCGCCTCGCCCTATCTGTGGAGCAAGACCAACAACTACACGAAGGGCAAGTACATCGAAGACGGCGTCTTCGATCCCAACTACGTGTCGGAGCAGTCCGGCGCGATGGGGCTGTTAAGCGTGATGAGGGATCTGGAGGCCGGCATCGTCCTGACCTACCTCAACGGCCGGGACGCCAGTCACGATCCTGAAACCGGCGTCGTGTCCGCGGGCGGCGACGCGGGGAAGAAACCGAAGTCGACTATCCCTCCCGACATCGTCACCGTCGCGAGCGGCGTCGGTGTCGCCGTCGTGGCGGTCAGCCACAGCGCGCCAACAACCAGCGCACCGCCTGCCCCATCAACGCCCTCCGCGCCGGCACCTTCGACGCCGGCTCCCGCGGCACCGGCTCCCTCCGCGCCTACGCCTGCGCCTTCACCGGCCGCTCCGGCACCGGCTCCTTCGCCGGCCGCACCGGCCACGACGGGCGCTGCGCCGAGCCCGGCCGTTCCCGCGCCGCATCCGGCGGCGAAGACGGTCACCACCACCGTTCAGCCCGCGCATCCGGTCACGACCTTCGTCGACAACCACTATCCGCTCGTGCTCGGCGGCCTCATCGTCGTCTTCCTGATCGGACTATATCTTTCGTGGCGGGCGAGGAGCGGACGCGCCACCTCGGCGCAAGCCTTCGTCAGCGCAATTCCGCAACTGATTTCGCGCGCGGCGTCGGGAGAGGACATTTCGTCGGCGCCGCTTGTGCGCAGTCTTCGCGCCCGGGTGCTGACGGTGGCCTGGATCGTGGCCACGATCGTCGTCAATGCGATCGCATTGGCTTATCTGCTGCAGGATCTGCACATTGCGCCGGCGAACTGGTACGCGCCCTTCTCCTGGCTCGGTCATATCTACCACACCTACACCCAGGAGGGCTTCGCCATCCTGTCCAGCGCGGCATCGACGCAGTTCCGCGTCGACCTTTCCAAGTGGCCGTGGATCGTGCCCTTCGTCGTGCTCTACGCCTCGACCGCATCGGCGTTCCTGGTCGCGAATGTGGGCCTCATGCGGCGCGACACCTCCGCCAATGCGCTGTGGGGTGCGATCGTCCATGCCGGCTGGCTGCTGGCCATCCCCACCTTCATTCTGGATGCGATCCGCTACCGCGTAGTGACGCGGTTCGCCCGCCAGAACACCCTGCTCTTCTTCGGATACATCGCCGTGTTCGTGTTGGCTTACGTCGGTGCGCGCTTCATCAACGACGATTTCCTGGCGCCTTACCAGAAGCAGAACCCCGGCTACACCCAGACGCTGGAGCAGGGCCTCAAGGACGTGAACCAGGGCATATCCGCGGTCTCGAACGCCAAGTGAGGCGCCCCGGCGCGTGATCTAGATCCTGCCCGGCGCTGCCAGGCCGCCGGCGCCGCAATTTGCATACGTATGCAGCCGGTTGCCGCTTGTTGGCGCCAGCCGGTATCCTCATGCCGGGGAAGCAAACAGGGCCGCCGGGCCCGGTCAGCGAAAAGGAACATGGATCAGCGCAACCAGCCGGGCGCCAAGCCCAGAGTCACGTTCTGGGCCATCTGGAACATGTGCTTCGGATTCCTGGGCCTGCAATTCGGCCTCGGGCTTCAGAACGCCAACGCCACGCGGATTTTCGAGACCCTCGGGGCCAAGTTCGACGACATCCCCGCCCTCTGGATCGCCGCACCGTTGACAGGGCTGCTGGTGCAGCCGCTGGTGGGCTACCTTTCCGACCGCACCTGGACCAAGCTCGGACGCCGCCGGCCCTATCTTCTTGTTGGCGCGCTCCTCTCCGCCGGCGCGCTCCTCTTGATGCCGCTGTCGCCCGTGCTCTGGGTCGCCGCCGTCGGATTGTGGTTGCTCGACGCCTCCATCAACACCTCGATGCAGCCGTTCCGCGCCTTCGTCGGAGACCAGCTTCCGCTGGCCCAGCGCCCGCTCGGCTATGCCATGCAGAGCTTCTTCATCGGCATCGGCGCGGTGGTGGCGAGCGCCATGCCCTGGGTGTTCGAGCACGCCGGCATCGCCAATACCGCCGCGCCCGGCATCGTGCCCGACACGGTGCGCTATTCCTTCTTCCTGGGCGCCTGCGTGCTGTTCCTGTCGATCCTGTGGACGGTGGTTTCGACGCGCGAATACCCGCCCGAGATGCTCGAGAGCTTCGAGGACGCCTCGCCGCCGCTGCGTCCGCAAGGCAAGCCGCGCCGCCTCAAGGGCCTGTTCTGGGCGGTCGTAGGCGCCGCCGGCGTCTATGCGGTGTATCACTGGGCGCTCGACAGGCAGCTTTATCTCGTCGGCGCGGGCGCGCTCATCTGGGGCGTGGCGCTGCTGGTGCAGCCTAAAGGCGAGCCGAAGGGCTTTTTTGCGACCCTGATGGTCAACATCGAGACCATGCCCGATGCGATGCGGCGGCTGGCGCCGGTACAGTTCTTCTCCTGGCTCGCGCTGTTCTCGATGTGGATCTACACCACGCCCGCCGTGGCCGAGGTGTTCTTCGGCTCGATCGACACCGGCTCGACCGCCTACAACCAGGGCGCCAACTGGGTGGGCGTGCTGTTCGCGGCCTATAACGGCTTCGCGGCGCTGGCCTCCATCGTCGTGCCCGCGATCGCGCGGGCCCTGGGCCTGCGCTGGACGCATCTCGTCAACGTATGGCTCGGCGGGCTCGGGCTGCTGTCGTTCCTGTTCATCCACGATCCCAATTGGCTGCTCATCTCGATGCTCGGCATCGGTTTCGCCTGGGCCTCGATCCTGTCGCTGCCCTACGCGATCGTGTCAGACAGCGTGCCGGCCAAGACGATGGGCGTCTACATGGGCATCTTCAACTTTTTCATCGTCATTCCGCAGCTCGTGGCGGCGAGCGTGCTGGGCTTCTGCCTGAAGGTCGCGTTCCAGCACGTCCCAGCGATGACCGGCCTCTTCCACACCGCGCCGATGTTCGCGCTCGCCATCGGCGGGGTCAGTTTCCTCGTGTCCGGATTGCTGGTGCTTAGGCTGCCGAAGGTGTCGAGGGCTTAGGAGCGCACCGCCGCGGTGGAGCGGCGCACGATCAGCCTGGTCGGCAACACCAGGCTCTCGGCGGCCTCGCCCCGCACGAGGTGCAGCAACGCGTCCACCAGCTTCTCGCCGGCCTGCCAGGTGTCCTGCGCCACCGTCGTGAGCGGAGGATTGACGAGGCTGGCTGCCGGAAGATCGTCGTATCCCACGATCGACACGTCGCGCGGCACGTCGAGGCCCGCCTCCTGGAAGGCGTGAAGCGCGCCGATGGCGATGAGATCGCTCGCCGCCACGATGGCGTCGAACCGCTCGCCGCCCGCCAGCAGCGCGCGCGCCGCGTCAACGCCCGATTGCTCGGACGAGATGGCGTCGATCTGGAGCCTCTCCAGCGGCCCCAGGCCCGCCCGTGCCAGCGCTTCGTTGTATCCGCGCCAGCGTTCGGCGAACTCGGGATAATGGCTCGAACAATCGCCGAGAAAGGCGATGCGCCGGCGCCCCAGCGCGATCAGGTGCGCGGCGGCGTCGTGGCCGCCCTGGAAGTTGTCGCTGCCGATCGAAAGTCCGGGCTGGCCGGTCTGCGCCGCGCCGCCCCAGCGCACGAAGCGCGTGCCGCGCTCGACCAGCTTCTGCAGCCGCTCGCGGTAGGTGACAAAATCGCCGTAGCCGAGCAGAATCAGGCCGTCGGCCTTGCCGCTGTCCTCATAGTCTTCGTTCCAGTCCTGGGCGAAGTTCTGGAACGAGATGAGAAGATCGTAGTGCCGCCTGGCGCAGGCGCGCGTGATCGATCCCACCATCGCCAGGAAGAACGGGTTGATCAGCGAGGGATCGGGCGAGGGATCCTCGAAGAACAGCACCGCGATGGTATTGGTGTGCTGGCTGCGCAGGCTCGAGGCGCTCTTGTCGACCTTGTAGTTGAGTTCGCGGGCGATCGCCTCGATGCGGCGGCGCGTGTCTTCGTTGACGTTGGGATCGCCGCGCAAGGCGCGCGACACGGTCGATTGCGACACGCCCGCCCGATAGGCGATATCGAACGACGTCGGCCGCTCGTGCCCGCGCAGCTTGTCGTCGCTTTCCATGGAACCCCCTCGCGGAACTCAGTATGTCACGACAATGCCTTACCGGCCCAGCCGCCGGCTCTTGCCAGCGTGCAAATACGCACCCTTAGCGGTGACAAAAGCACACAACCCAAGGATGATTCCATTATAGCGCGGCCCGACCGGGAAGGTAGCTCAGGGCGTCTGCTTACGCCTTCGCTCTAGGCAGCAAGACTAGAGGGTGGTGGTGGCACGCGTGCCCGGCCGCCACGTCGTGGCTGGCATCAACGTAGGATCCTGCGCTCAAAACCGGCCCCCTTCGCTCCCGCCGCGTATCGGAACGCGCCAGATCGTACAAGCCCGCCGCCCCGCCGAATGCCTGCGGGTACCCGGCAGGCGCCGGATCAGGCGACGAGCCGGCGGAAGCAAGCCGCGCCGCCGTCGACACGGCCCGACGAAGCCCCGTCAGTACTTGTACGACACTCCGAAGAGGAGGTTGGTGCCGAACAGCTTGTAGTATTCCGGATGCTTGGTATTGCCGTCCAAGAAGCTGTTCATCGGGGTGTCGGTGAGGTTTTCCGCAGCGAAAGTGAAGTTCACGGCGTCCCACTGATACCCGACCTGCAGGTCGACCGTGTTCTCCGCCGCACCCTGGATCGATTGCAGAGTGCCGTCGAAATTCGGCACCTCCTGCACGTAGGAGCTGCGATAGCGATCGTTGATGCGGAAGGAGAAGCCGTATTTCTCATAGTAGAAGCTGACGTTGCCCGAGAACTTCGAGAGTTCCGGGATCTGGCCGGTGGGAGACGTGCCCGAGTCCGGGATCTTGATGGAGCTCGACAACAACGTTCCCTGAGCCTCGACGCCGAAGCCGTCGAGCCAATCGGAGATGTGGTTCAGGAGGAAGTTGCCGCCGACGACGACGCCTTCGAGATCGCCGCCGTTGCCGTTGGCGTAGGAACCGATCACGCCCGTCCAGTTCGTGACCGTGAATCCCGGCGGAACCAGGTTCGCGTAGGCATGGAAGTCGAGGAGCGTGTCGGTGTGATAGATGAACGACTCGAGGTTCTTGTAGAAGCCTTCGATGAACAGCGCTTCGCCCGGTGCGTAGTACCATTCATAGGTCACGTCGACGTCGTCGGACCGCCAGGGCTTGAGCCTCGGGTTGGCGACGCTGCCGCCGAAGGGGAATCCGGTCGTGTCAGCGGTATTGAAGGAGATGTTCGATCCGCCCCCCATCGTATCGAAGCGCGGCCGCGCTAGCGACCGTCCGACGCCGAGCCTGATCTGTTTGTCCTCGGCGATCTGCCAGGTCAGGTTCAAGCTGGGCAGGATGTCCCAGTATTTCCGGTCGACATCGAACGGCGTGAAGGTGTTCACGTACCAGGGGCACGAGACAGGGTTGGCCCCGCCGCAGAACGACGAGACGTTCTGCTTGTTGAGGCCCGAGACATCCTGGTCGCTGTAGACGAACTGGACGCCGACATTGCCCGTCATCGGGACGCCGAACAGCGTCGAGTCGATGCGGCTGATGAAGTAGGGCGTCAGAACCTTCTCCCGGACGAGCCAGTTGTTGTTCGCCGTGTCGGGCCTCTCGAGTGGGAGATAGGCGCCGCTGGCCCAGGCCGTCCTGGGATCGATGCTGAACATGTCCGGCAAGCCGAACGCGCTCAGGTCGGTCGGTTTCAGCAACCAGTCGGTGGGAATGCTCTGCGCTTCATTCTGGCTGGTGAGAGCGCCGATGCCTTCGTGGTCGATGTAGTTCTTCGACCGCATGCTGTAGCTGACACCCACCTCGATGTCGGCGAAGAAGCCGCCGAGATCGTGCTTGATCGACCACGTTGTATCGCGGATGACGTCTTCGGAGAGGATGCGCTGCCAGTAACCCGAACCGTTCATGGAGCCGAAGGTGGCGCCCGCGGTTCCGTTCGGCCACCCCGTTGAGAACCCTGCCACATCCGGCACCCAGTTGCCGCCCACATACGAGATTGCCGAAGGTCCCCACCAGCCCTGCTGCCAGCTCAGGTTTTCGCCCAGTGCGATCGCCGGGTTGTTGGCCATCTGCAGCGACCAGTCTGAGGCGCCGACCATGCCTTCGGAGCCGGCGCCGGCGGTCAAGGTCACGGTCGAATGGTTCTGCATGCCGTTGGTGCCGAAGCCGCTGTAGATTTCGATGCGGGAGTTGTTACGATCGGCCTCGGAGAAGCCGAAGTCGGCTTTCAAAGTCCAGCCGCCGATGGTGTAGTCGATCGTCGCGCCGCCGGAATACTGTTTCGAGCGGTCGTCGTAGAAGTAGTTCAGAATCTGCGGTGTCACGATCCAGCTCGAGACGCCCTCGGTCGGCGTGCCAACCGCCGTCGCGTTGCCGCAGCAGGCCGTCTGGACTTCGGCGCCGCGGATGATCGCGCCGTCGTTATAGAACGAATAGAATCCGTCGAGCGTGATCTGGAGGTTGTTCGTTGGCCTCCACTGCACCGTGCTGATGACGCCGGTGCGCTGCAGGGTGTCGCTGCGGATCTGGTCCTGCAGGCCGGTCACCACATCGTTCGGCTCATTGAAGCTGTAGGGATGCTGCGCGTAAATCTGGTTGGGCGCCGACATGGTCGCGAAGCCCACCATGACGCCGATCTTGTCGCCGGCGAACTGGTCGATGTAGGAGACGTTGAGACGCCCGCCCAGGGCTTCGGCGCCGGGCTGCAGTGCGCCGCGGGTGTCGTATTCGCCCTGCCCGCCGACGGCGATGGTCATGTGGTCGTAATCCAGCGGGCGGATGGTGTGCAGGTCGACCGTGGCGATCGCGCCGTTCGTGAGCGCGGCGTCGCCGGTCTTGTACACCGTGACGGAGCTCATCAGCTCGGCCGGATACTGGTCGAACTGGATGACGCGGTTGTTGTCCGTGGAGGCCTGCGGGCGGCCGTTGAAAAGGGTCGCGCTCATCGAGGGCGGCAGGCCGTTGATCGAGATGTCCTGCCAGTGGCCGTTGTTGTCGCGCTGGGAAGCGAGTCCCGGCAGGCGGGCGAGCGAGTCGGCGATGGAGGACTCCGGCAGCTTGCCGATGTCTTCCGACGAGATCGCCTCCACGATGTCCTGGCTCTTCTGCTTGATGTCGAGAGCCGCCGTGATGCTCGCCCGGAAGCCGGTGACCGTCACGGTTTCGACCTGACCCTGGTCCTGCGCCCAGGCGCCGCCGGATGCGATCAAGAGGGCCGCGCTGCCGCATGCCCCAAGGAGCGCGCAGCGGGTCGCCGCGCGTGAATTGACCGAGACCATTGGACCCTCCGATCTGCCAACCAACGCCACGTCATCGCGAACCGTTATCGGTTGGTGCGATGACCTCTTGCTTCGAGGATCACACCAACATCCGCTTTTACGAATGAGTTGCATACGTATTCAGTCTCGGGCCACAATGATTATGCGACGCTGTTGCATTTTTGCCCGCAGGATCGCGTGATGCGTTGCGGCCGCTGATAGCGTTACCGGAATTCAGCCCGGAAGGTCGAAAAGCGAAAGCCTGAGCACGCGTCGCAATTTCCGATCGTGCACACCCGTTATCGCATCGGCGACCGTTCGGTCAACGGCGGCGCGCCGAGCAGGTCAGTTCCGCCCAGAGGCGGGGGCGGCGGCAGGATGCAGCGGTTGCTCGGTACCGCGCTTGGGGCATGGCACCGTGAATACTTGTCTCGGCACCGCCCTGTGGTCCTCGCCGTAGACGTTGATCAGGACCGGCTCGGGCCCGCCATAGAGGATGCCCACTCCCTCCTTGGTCACGGTCACTTCCACGGGCTGGTCATGGATGAGCAGGCGGAAGGCGTATTTCTTCCAGTTGTCGTGGATCGACGGGCTGAGGAACAGCTTGCCGTCGCGCACGCGCTTGCCCCCGAAGCCTTCGACGATCGCCATCCACGAACCGGCCATCGAGGTGATGTGGAGGCCTTCGCCCACTTCGCGGTTGTAGTCGTCGAGATCGAGCCGCGCGGTGCGCAGGTAGAGCGCGTAGGCCTTTTCGATGTCGCCGATGCGCGCCGCCAGCACCGCGTGGATGCACGGGGACAGCGATGATTCATGCACCGTGCGCGCCTCGTAGTAGTCGAAGTGGCGCTTGATGATCTCCGGAGTGTGGCCGTTCTCGAACAGATAGAACCCCATCAGCGTGTCGGCCTGCTTGATGAAGGGCGAGCGCAGGATGCGGTCCCAGCTCCAGTGCTGGTTGATCGGCCGTTCGGCCGGATCGATGTCGGCGGTGGTGATCGGCTCCTTGTCGAGCCAGCCGTCCTGCTGCAGGAACAGGCCGAGCTTGGGGTCGAAGGGGAAGTACATTTCTCCGGCGATTTTCGCCCACTTGCCGGCTTCGGCTTCGCGGTCGAGGCCCGTCCGGGCCACGATTTCGGCGAAGCGCGCCGGCCATTTGGCCTCCACCTTGGCCAGCGCCTCGCGGGCGTAGTCCATGCACCAGCACGCGGTAGTGTTGGTGTACCAGTTGTTGTTGACGTTGTTCTCGTACTCGTTCGGCCCCGTCACGCCCAGGATGACGTACTTGTTCTTCTCCGGCGAAAAAGTGGCGCGCTGAGCCCAGAATCTGGCGATGCCGATCAGCACCTCGAGGCCGGCATCCGCGAGATAGGCCTCGTCCTGGGTGTGGCGGATGTAGTTGTAGATTGCGAACGCGATGGCGCCGTTGCGGTGGATCTCCTCGAAGGTGATCTCCCACTCGTTATGGCATTCCTCGCCGTTCATCGTGACCATGGGATAGAGCGCGGCGCCGTCCGTGAAGCCAAGCCTCTTCGCGTTCTCGATCGCCTTGCCGAGATGCTTGTAGCGGTAGAGCAGAAGGTTGCGCGTGACACGCGCCGGCGCGGTCGAGACGAAGAACGGAATGCAGAACGCTTCGGTGTCCCAATAGGTCGAGCCGCCGTATTTCTCGCCGGTGAAGCCCTTGGGTCCTATGTTGAGCCGCTCGTCGTCGCCGCTGTAGGTCTGGTTGAGGTGGAAGATGTTGAAGCGGATGCCCTGCTGCGCGTCGGTGTCGCCCTCGATGACGATGTCGCTGTGGCTCCAGATCTCCGCCCATTTGGCTTTGTGCGCCGAAAGCAGGGCATCGAAACCGGTCGCCTCGGCGGCTGCGGCCCCGGCTTTCGATTGCGCCTTGAGGTCCTGCTTGGCGTAATCCTGCGACGTCGCCACGGCGACGTATTTCGTCAGCGTAACCGTCTCGCCCTTGGCGAGTTCGACGGCAAAGGCGTTGGCGGCGCGCAGCGGGGTATGCGAGGCTTGGAGTTCGCCCAGCCGGGGCGTATCGATCTGGACCCGCATGGCGAAGCCGACGCGGAAATCGAGCTTGCGCGTCTGGCCCAGCAGGAAGCCTTCGTTGGCACCCGCTTCGCATTCGAGCACGTTCCAGAAATGCTCGTCGTAGTTGGAATCCTCGTTGCGCACGTCGCCGTCGACATACGGCGTCAGCTTGAGCTCTAGATCGTTCAGCGCCGTTACCGCATAGCGCACCACGCCGATCTCGGGATTGGCCATCGACAGGAACCGCAACGCCTCGACGCGGACGGACTTGCCGCCGCGCATGGCGGCGACGAAGCTGCGCGACAGCGTGCCTTCCTTCATGTTGAGTTCGCGGCGGAACTCGCGGCAGGGGCAGGTCGCAAGGTCGAGCCAGGCGCCGTCCACTTCGACATCGATGCCGATCCAGTTGGGTGAATTGAGCACCTTGGCGAAGTATTCCGGATAGCCGTTCTTCCACCAGCCGACCCGCGTCTTGTCGGGATAGTAGATGCCGGCGATGTAGCTGCCTTGCAGGGTCTCGCCCGAATACTTCTCCT
>Ga0335069_10011155_pt1 | contig 12700 bp, 11 predicted proteins | sample Lox_Sample_11_FD_206714 | JGI IMG/M metagenome (GOLD analysis project Ga0335069, IMG submission 206714) | Soil microbial communities from Loxahatchee National Wildlife Refuge, Florida, United States - Lox_Sample_1.1 | ecosystem: Environmental > Terrestrial > Soil > Wetlands | place: USA... | reverse complement strand
AGGTGACCTCCCCGGGCATGGCACCCTTGCGGCGCGCCGGCCTGCGCATCGAAGTGGGAGGCGAGCTCGACCTGGCCTTCCCGCTGGAGGTGGCTGGAACGCGGGAAACGGTGACCGTCTCGGAAGTTGCGCCCTCGGTCGAAACGCTGCCGACTGGGGTGTCGACGGTGCTCGACGAGCGCGCCATCCTGGAGCTGCCGCTGAACGGACGCCGCTTCACCGACCTGGCGCTGCTCACTCCCGGCGTCACCCAGGACCCGCGCAGCCTGACTTCGGGGAGCAACGGCGACCTGGCTTTCGGCGGCATCCGCGGGTTCCAGACCAGCTTCCTGGTCGACGGCGTGGACAACAACAACGCCTTCTTCAGCCAGGCTCGCGGGCGTTACCGCGCACCCTACCAGTTCTCCAACGAAGTGATTCAGGAGTTCCGGGTCTCCTCGAACACCTACGGCCCGGAGCTGGGACGCTCCGGAAGCGCGGTGATCAATGTGGTCACACGCTCGGGCGGCAACCAGTGGCACGGCAGCCTGTTCGAGTACTACCGCGACGGCCGTTTGGGCGCCGGCTATCCCGGCCTAAACATCGGCAAGCCGCCCAACCGCCAGAACCAGTTCGGCTTCACCCTGGGCGGGCCGATCAAGCGCAACCGCGCGTTCTTCTTCGCCGGCTTCGACCAGCACATTTTTCACATCCCAACCGTCGTGCAGTTCGCCAACGGCGCGACGGCGGTAGTGCCGCAACCGAACGACTACGAGGCCAGCGACCAGGCCCTGGTTTCTGCCACGGCGGCGCAACTGTCGCAACTGGGAGGCCAGTTCCGCACGGCGCTGGTGGGCAATGCGGCCTTCGGCAAGCTGGACTTCGTCCTCTCGCCGCACCACCATCTGAGCGCGCGGCTGAGCACCTCGCGCTATTCCGGACAGAACAACGTCTTCTTCGACCCTGCCAGCCCGATAACGAACTTCGGCATCAACAACAACGGCGAAGAAGACGTAAGCACGGAAAGTGCTGTGGTGTCGCTGAACAGCGCGCTTACGCCGCGCCTCACCAGCCACCTGCGGGTGCAATTTTCCCACGACCTGCAGAATTCCGTCGCCAACTCCAGCGACGCGCTCACCAAAATCTACGGCATCATTGACGGCTTCGGCCGTTCCAGCATCCTGCCACGCACCACCCGCGAACACCGCCTGCACCTGGCCGAGACCGTGAACCGGGAAGGACGACGCCGCCAGTGGAAGTTCGGCGGCGACCTGCTGAAAACGTGGATCTACAACTTCTTTCCCGCGCAGTTCGGCGGGGAGTATTACTTCGACACTATCAAGGTGAATCCCTTCACCTTCGTGCCACAGGAAGGCGGCCTGCCGCTTACTCCGCTGCGCGCCTACGCGCACGACGTGCCGCGGTACTACATGCAGAGCTTCGGCGACGCCGAATCCCATCCCAACACCACTGACTACGCCGCGTTCATACAGGACACTATCCGCGTCAACGAACACTTCGCGCTGACTTTGGGCGTCCGCTACGACCTGCAGACTTTCGACACCAGCCGACTGCAGACGAACCCGCAGTGGCCGGACACCGGCCGGCTTCCCCTGAACGCTCATAACTTGGCGCCGCGCGCCGGCTTCGCCTGGACGCTGGGCAACGACAATCCGCTGGTGGTGCGCGGCGGTTTCGGGATCTTCTATACCCGCATCCCGCAGATCTACAACTCAACCATCGAGACCGACAACGGCCTGCGGCAGACCCAGATCTTCCTCAACAACACCAACTTCTACGATCGCCAGGTGTTTCCGCAATATCCCAACCCGCTGGTCAACTGCCCGCCCGGCGCGCGGATTTGCACTCCTCCCTCCGACCTCACCGGCTTCCTCACCAGCGATGTTTCAGCTTTTTCGCCCTCGTTCCGGACGCCCTACGTCATGCAGACAAGCCTGAGCCTCGAGCGCGAGGTGAGGAAGGATGTCGTTGTCACGGGATCCTATCTCTACGTCCACGGCGAACACCTGATTCGCGTGCGCGACGTCAACCTCCCGCCTCCCATTGCGGTCACTTACCCGGTCTTCGACTCGACCGGCACGCAATTTCTCGGCACTTACTACAGTGAGCAGTCATTTGCCACCTGGCAGTTCACACCCACCCTCACCTGTCCGTTTCCGCCTTGTGTGAATCCGCTGCAGCGTCCCATACCGGGGCTGGGCGCCATCAACGAGTTTGAGAGCGCGGCTTCAAGCGTGTACCACGGGCTGACCGTTTCCGTGCTCCGGCGCATGAGCTCCGGTCTGTACTTCCGCCTGGCGTACACTTGGGCACAGGCCTTCGACGACGTCCAGGACGCGCTGGTGGCGGGCAGCCCCGGTAACGTGCAGAATTCGTACAACCCAAACGCGGACTGGGGACGGAGCGTCACCGACCAGCGGCACCGCCTGGTGGGCTCCTGGGTCTATGAGCTGGAGCCGTTCGACCGCTCGCACGACACCCTGCGGCGCCTGTTCAACCACTGGAAGCTGGCCGGGATCGTCACCGCGGGCAGCGGCAGGCCGGTGAATGCCACCATCGCTGGCGATCCCAACATCGACGACAACACCTACAACGACCGGCTGCCCGGCGTCGCGCGCAATTCCTATACCGGTCCCAACTATGCCAGCACTGACCTGCGACTGTCGCGGCAGTTGCTTCTGGCGGAGCGCTATAAGCTGCAACTCATGGCCGAGAGTTTCAATCTGCTCAATCGCGATAACAAGCGGGTGACGATCACCGATGACGGCTTCGTGGGTTCCGCCGGAAATTTTGTGCTGGGGGATAAGACCATCGGCGCCAGCCACTATCCCGGCTACTACACGTTCAACCCCTATTTCCTGGTGCCGACCAGCACCTATGCACCGCGGCAGGTGCAACTGGCTGCCAAGTTCGTCTTTTAGCCGGGGGAAATTGGGAGGACGGGAGCCGGATATCGGTGTTGGGTGAATGCCCTCAACGCCCGGAATATCTCTTGACTTGCTTCAGAAAGGCTGCAATAACTTACCGGTCCAAATTGGCACAGTAGGGAGGTGTATCGGGTTGGCAGAGGTACGGGTCCAAGAGGGCGAGTCCCTGGAAAACGCGCTTCGTCGCTTCAAACGCAAGGTTCAGCAGGAAGACATTATCAAGGAGGTCAAGCGTCACTCCTTTTACCTGAAACCGGGCGAGAAACGCCGCGCCAAGGAAGCCCTGGCACGCAAGCGAAATCGCAAGAAAGCACGCAAAGAACAAGACTAGAGCCTGCGGGCCGCACCTGGGAGGGGCGGCCCGTCCTTTACTCAGCCCGTGAGTATTCCGCAGTCTTAAATCCTTTGTTTGGTGCAGTAGCCTGGACGGCCCGTGCCGTCCAGGAGGGGCTGGTTCCAGTAGATGTGCCCCGCTCTTTCCGTGGAGGCACCGGCGGACGCGCCACGCCGTCGACTGTCGCAAGGGGCGGGATCACGGGTGGGAGAGGGAAGGTTCTCCATGGAATTCCAGGACAAGGTGCTGAAGTGCATCGACTGTGGTACGGATTTCATTTTCACGGCCGGGGAGCAGCTGTTCTTCCATGACAAGCAGTTCAAGAACGAGCCCAAGCGCTGCAAGGTCTGCAAGACCAAGCGCGCCTCCTCCCTGGGCGCCGTTCCTGCCGGGAACACCTACCAAAAGGTGGAGACGCGCACCGTCTGTTCGCAGTGCGGCAAAGAGACCACGGTGCCGTTCAAGCCGACCCAGGGAAGGCCGGTGTTCTGCCGGGAGTGTTTCCAGCAGCGCCGCACCGCCGCAGCCAGCGCCTGATCCCGCTTCGCTCAGGCTTGAATCCTGCCCGCCAGAGCGGACGTGTGTCCGGCAACACCGGAGTCGCGGGAGTGTTTCTTCACAGTTTGATTGGGCAAATGACGGGAGCGGTGAGTGCGCCGCTTTTCCCCTGAAACTCGGTACTAGGTACTCGGTACTTTCCTAGCTGGCCCGCTTGGCAGCATTCTTGTGCGCGGAATTAGCATCAGGGCGGGAAGCCGCCTTGTGCAACCTCTGCTTCTTGTCTTCGTGCTGGATGAGCAGCACCTCAATCTGCCGCAGCAGGTCTTCCGTGTTCATCGGCTTGACCAGCATGGAATCCGCACCTGCGCTCTCCCATCCACTGCCCAGGCTGGGGAAGGCCGTCAGGACGGCCACGGCGGGGCTGTTGGCAAGCTGCTTGGCGGCGCGCATCACGTCGTAGCCCGCGGTCTCACTCTCCATCTTCAGATCGGTGATCACCATGTGATACGGTCCGCCCTGCTGCAATTTGGCGATCGCCTCCGCGCCGTTGGAGGCCGTCTCAACCTCGAAGCCATTCATTTCGAGAATGGCGCGGAGCGTCAGCAGTATCGCCAGTTCGTCATCCACCAGAAGGAGGCGCCGTTTCATGTCCCACTCCCAGGCCCGAAAGGGGAATATCGAGGCACGAGGGCCAGCAGCCAGAAGCACTCACGGATGGAAACGTGCGCCGAAAACCGCTCAGCCTCGATTGCTATAATACACCTCTGTGTCGACTTTCTTTGTGCATAACTTCGGCTGCCGCGCCACGCAAGCGGATGGCGCTGCTCTGGAACGAGACTTGATTGGTCGCGGGCTGATCCACGCCATCAGCGCCCGCGACGCCGAAGTCGTTGTATTGAATACATGCACGGTCACCGCGGAGGCGGATAGGGATGTGCGCGCCGCCATCCGCCGGACGCACCGCGAGAACCCCGGCTGCCGTATCCTGGTGACCGGCTGCTATGCCCAGCGCGCTCCCCATGAACTGGAAGGTCTGCCCGGTGTCTCCTGGGTAGTGGGGAATTCGCATAAGCATCAGATCGGCGAAATCATAAATATCACTTGTCATCCCGAGCGAAGCGCGAGCGAGCAAACCGGGGTCCCCGGCAAACCCGGTTTTGGTTTGCTGGGGTGGGGGAGCGAGCGCGCGCGAGTCGAGGGACCCGTATTCCCTGTAGAAGCCCTGGTGTCCACCTACGTCGGCGACATCTTCGCCCACACCGAGTTGCTGGCCGCGCCCGTTTTTGACGGCCTCGGCTACGACAAGACCCGTCCCAACCTCAAGGTTCAGGACGGCTGCGACAATCGCTGCTCATTCTGCATTATCCCGTTCGTCCGCGGGCAAAGCCGCTCGCTGCGCCGCGACGACGTGCTGCGCGAGATGGACGCGCTGCTCGCCGCCGGCTTCCGCGAAGTTGTCATCTCCGGTATCAACCTCGGCCGCTGGGGACGCGATCTCGATCCCGCGGGCCGCTTTGAAGAGCTGGTGCGCGCGATTCTGGACCACACCGGCGTCGAGCGCCTGCGGCTGAGTTCCATCGAGCCCATGGATTGGACGGACGAGCTGATCGAACTGGTGGCCGGGTCGCCGCGCGTCGCCAGGCACGCGCATGTGCCCCTGCAGACCGGCAGCGACCGCGTCCTGCGGCGCATGCACCGCAAGTACCGCCCCTGGCATTACGAGGACCGCATCCGCAAGATCCGCCTCGCCATGCCCATGGCCGCCATCGGCGCCGACGTCATGGTCGGCTTCCCCGGCGAGACGGACGCCGAGTTCGAAGAGAACCGGCGCTTCATCGCTTCCCTGCCCTTCACCTATCTGCACGTGTTCACCTACTCGCCGCGACCGGGGACGCCTGCGGCAGAGATGGCGCAGCAGGTCGCGCCGCAGATCAAGCGCGAGCGCAACCGCGTGCTGCGGGAGCTGGCGGCGGGGAAAAAGACGGCGTTCATGCAGTCTCTGGTCGGGCAAACGGTTTCAACCATCACTCTCAGCGTGGGCGAGAACGGCCGCACGGAAAGCCTGACCGACAACTACCAGAAGCTATGGCTGGAAGGCCGTCACGCGGCGAACCAGATCGTCTCGGCGCAGGTTCGCGAAGTTGCTGACCACTCCCTCATGGGATTGTCATTGGGGGCAGCGACGACCGGATTGCCTGATGCCCCCGATCGTCCGATGAGTTGATTCCGTCGTGCTATAATTTTTTTCGCTTCTTGCCGCACTTTTTCTCCCGGAGGCCGTGTATCGACAAGAGGTTTATTCGTACGAACGAGCGCATTCGTGCCCGCGAAGTGCGCGTGATCGACGATGAAGGCAAACAGATCGGTATCCTGCCGCCCTTCGAAGCGCTCAAGCTGGCCCGGGAAAAGAACCTTGACCTGGTGGAGGTATCGCCGACGGCGCAGCCGCCGGTGTGCCGCATCCTGGATTTCGGCAAGTACCTCTACGAGCAGGAGAAGAAGGAACGCGCGGCCAAGAAGCACCAGAAGATCATCACCATCAAGGAAGTGAAGTTCCGCATCAACGTGGATGAACACGATTATGAGTTCAAAAAGAACCACGTGCTGCGCTTCCTGGAAGATGGCGACAAGGTGAAGGCGACCATATTTTTCCGCGGCCGCGAGATGACCCACACCAACCTGGGACGCGAGATCCTCGACCGGCTGATCAAGGACATCGGCGACAAAGGCGTGGTCGAGTTCCGTCCGCGCATGGAGGGCAACACCCTCCACGCCATCCTGGCGCCGAAGAAGGCGTGAGAAAACAGTTTCAAGTTTCAAGTTTCCAGTTTCCAGCGCTGAATCTCCGAAACTTGAAACTCGAAACTTGAAACTCAAAAACTCAGAGAGAAAACATGCCCAAACTGAAAACACATTCCGGTGCGTCCAAGCGCTTCAAGAAGACGGCGGGAGGGAAGATCAAGCGCGGACACGCGTTCATCCGCCACATCCTGACCTCCAAACCGACGAAGCGCAAGCGCCACCTCGATACCGGCACGCTGGTCAGTAAGGCCGACGCGCCCAAGATCAAGCGGATGATTCCGTATTAGTCGTTGGTCGGTAGTCGTTGGTCGTTGGTCAGATTTTGCGAACGACTAACGACCAAGAGCCAACGACCGAAAGCGTGTGAAGAGGCACATCCTGCCTCCAGCCGCTGAATAACACGAATCACGAAAAGGAGAAGACATGCCCCGAGTTAAACGCGGCACCAAGCGCCGCGCCAAGCGCAAGAAGATCCTCGATCGCGCCAGCGGCTACTACCTGACTAAGTCCAAGCTCTACCGCTCCGCCAAAGAATCGGTGGAGCGGGCGCTGAAGTTCGCCTACGCCGGACGCCGGCAGAAGAAGCGCCAGTTCCGCTCGCTGTGGATCGTGCGCATCGGCGCCGCCGCCCGCCAGAACGGCATGAGCTACAGCCAGTTCATTAATGGCCTGAAGAAGAGCGGCATGGAGCTGGACCGCAAGATTCTGGCCGACCTCGCAGTCGCAGACCCGGCCGCGTTCAAGGGCCTGGCCCAGCAGGCAAAAGGCGCGCTGGGTGCGACGTAGGAATTTTTCGCCGCGGATTCACGCGGATCGTCGCGGATTTTCATCCCAGATTCGAGCTCGTGTTATCCGCGTCAATGTTGTTCGGCGCAGAGCCTTTGCGGCCTGCCTGGCAAATGCTTCAGCCCCGCAGGGGCGACATTTGTTTTAGCCCAGGGCGGAAGCCCTGGGTGGGCTTGGATTGTTGAAACGTGAGTCCCTTCAGGGACGACACAACGAATTGAGTCCCGCGGGGACGACCGAATTTAATGCGCGCGAGGGACGCCCGCGCGACAGCCGGCGAGACGCCGGCGCTACCTTTGTACACCGTGCCCCAACTCGCGGATTATTCACCAGCGGCGCTGGACAAGGCCGTCCGGGAATTGCTGTCCGATCTGGAATCCGAATCGAGGGCCGTCAACAACGATTCCGACTGGAAGAACCATCGCGACCGCTGGATGGCCCGCAAGAACGGCATTCTGACGCAGATCAACGACCTGTGGCTGAAGGCTGCGCCCGGTCCGGCGAAACGCGAGGTCGGCCAGCGCGTCAACCAACTGAAATCCCGTGTCGAACAAATCATCGACGCCACGCGCGAACGCCTGAAATCGGCGAGCCCGCTCGAATCCGACCGCCTCGACATCACCCTCCCCGGTATCCGCCGTCCCATCGGCGCGGAACACCCGGTCATCAAGGCGCTGAACGAGATCGTTTCCGTCTTTAAGGCCATGGGCTACTCGGTAAGCGAAGGCCCGGAGATCGAGACCGACTACTACAACTTCGAGGCGCTGAACTTTCCGCCCAACCACCCGGCGCGCGACACCCAGGACACGCTGTTCATCGCCGGGCAGCAGTCGAAGCCGCCGCGCGAGCGCCTGCTCCTGCGCACGCACACTTCGCCGGTACAGATCCGCACCATGGAGAAGCTCGCGCCGCCGATCCGCGTTGTCATCCCCGGCAAGGTTCACCGCAACGACGCGCCCGACGCCAGCCACTCGCCCATGTTCCACCAGGTCGAGGGCCTCGCGGTCGACACCAACATCACCTTTTGCGACCTGAAGGGCACGCTCGACCACGCCATGAAGGCGCTGTTCGGATCGAGCGTGCGCACGCGTTTCCAGCCGTCGTTCTTCCCGTTCACCGAGCCGAGCGCGGAGGTCGCGATCAGTTGCATTTTCTGCGGCGGCAAGGGCTGCCGCACCTGCAAGCAGAGCGGATGGATCGAGTTGCTGGGCTGCGGCATGGTCGATCCGAATGTGTTTGAGTTCGTGCGCGACAACGGCTACGACCCGGCCAAGGTCTCGGGCTTCGCCTTCGGCATGGGCGCCGACCGCCTCGCGCTCTTGAAGTATGGCGTGGACGATATTCAGTTGTTCTTCCAGGGCGACGTGCGGTTCTTGGAGCAGTTTGTGTAATGTAACGCCGCCGTCTCGGCGGCTGTGCGCGTGGGCGTCTCGCCCACGCGGCGGCAAGATGCCGCCGCTACAGCCGGCGGGACGCCGGCGCTACCAATAACAGAATGAAGATTTCTCCCCAATGGCTGCGCGAGTTCGTTGACCTCAAGGTTGACACGAAGAAGCTCGCCGGAGACCTGACCGCCGCCGGGCTCGCCGTCGAGCTGGTCTCGGGCGAAGGCGACAACCTTGTCTTCGACATGGAGATCACTACCAACCGCGTGGATGCCATGAACCACTATGGCGTGGCGCGAGAGTGCTCGGCCATCTATGATTTGGACCTGAAGCCTATCGAGCCCAAGCTGCCGGCCGCTAAGGGCAAAGCCAGGTTCGCCATCGAACTGCCCGACCCCCAAGGCTGCGCGCGGTACACGGCACAGATCATCCGTGGCATGAAGATAGCGCCGTCGCCGGCGCGCATCGCACGACGGCTGGAGATGGTGGAAGCGCGTCCCATCAACAACGGCGTGGATGCCAGCAACTACACGCTCATCGAGATGGGCCATCCCACACACGCCTTCGACCTCGATACGCTCGAGGGCGGCAAGATCATCGTGCGCCGCGCCCGGCCGGGAGAAACGCTGTGGACTCTGGACGGCGTCGAGCGCAAGCTCGATTCCGACGACCTAGTAATTGCGGATGCTAAGAAGGCGGTTGCGCTCGCCGGCGTGATGGGCGGCCTCGACACCATGATCACCGACAAGACTCGCAACATCCTGATCGAGTCAGCGTGGTTCGACCGCGTGAGCATCCGGCTGACCGCTCGCCGCCACGGCATGCACACCGACGCCTCGCACCGCTTCGAGCGCGGCGCCGACTGGGGCGCAACGCCGCTCGCTTGCCGCCGCGTCGCCGAGCTGATTCTTGAAACCGGCGGCGGCCAGCTCGAGGGCGGACTCATCGACGCCATCGGCTGTCGCATCAAACCCAAACCCGTGCGCCTGCGGCAAACGGAAGTACACCGCATCCTCGGACAGGAAATCCCAAAGAAAGATGTGTCGCGCATTCTTCGCCGCCTGGAATTCAAACTCGACAAGCAGAAAGTCGAAATCCCCACCTGGCGTCTCGACGTAGAGCGCGAAATCGACCTCATCGAAGAGATCGCCCGCATCTACGGCTACAACCGCTTTCCCAACACCCTGCCCGCATTCGCCGGCGGCGTGATCGAAACTCCCGACGCTCCAAAAGACGCGGCGCTGCGCTCCGCCCTGCTCGCCCTTGGGTACAACGAGGCAGTCTCGCTGAGCTTCATTTCGTCGGCCGATGCGCAGCAATTCTCGACCGCAACGCCGGTGGCGCTCGAGAATCCGATCAGCGAGGAAGCGGCCGTGATGCGGACGTCGCTCGTCCCCAGCATGGTCAACATGCTGGCGTACAACTTGAACCGCGGCGTCAATGACGTGCGCCTGTTCGAGGCGGGAGAAGTTTATGAGCTCACCGGCGCAAGCACCGAGGAGCGCAAGCAGATCGCCATCGGCGTGACCGGCCAGGCCATTGCCACGAACGTGCACCAGCCCGGGCGCGCGTACTCGTTCTTTGATCTGAAGGGCGACGTCGAGACCCTGTTGGGCAGGTTCCAGCAACAGTCGCTCTATTTCGACGCCAACAACGCGCCGGCTTACTACCACCCGTATCGCTACGCGCGCGCGGTGCTCGATGGCGGGATGGTGGCGCGCCTGGGGCAACTGCATCCCGAGGTCGCGGCCGCCCGCAAGCTGCGCCAGGACGTCTATCTGGGCGAGATCTATCTTGACCGGCTCTACCGTCACGATCTCCGCCCGGTACGCTATCAGCCCATTTCGCGCTATCCCGCGGTAGACCGCGATTTTTCGTTCTTGTTCGCGAATGAGATCATCTTCGAGCGTATCCGTGCGGCGGTAGACGCGCTGTGCATCGCGGAGTTGCGCGCATTCTGGCCGGTGGAGATATTCCGCGGCGGTACGGTGCCGGCCGGCCAGTATTCGGTGCTGCTGCGTGCCGAGTTCCAGTCGGTGGAGCGCACGCTGCGCGACGACGAGGTCGCGCTCTGGTCCACCGAGATCATCAAGGCCTTGAAGGGCCTCGGCGGGATACTGAGGGCATAGTTCGAATGTGGATTCTCCGACCGCCCTCATGCGCTATACTGCGCTCGCGCGCTTCCGAGAAATCCAGAATGTGAGGCTCCCGACGTATGTCTGCGAAGGCGATGGAAGACCTGACGGCCGCGGTTCCAACCGACGATTTTCATGCGCTCGAAGAGACGATCTACCGCACCATCGAGCTGCTCAAGGAAGCGCGCGAAGCCAAGGCTGCCGCCGAGCGCACGGCGGCGCGCCTGCGCGAGCAACTGGAAGCGCGCGACGACCAGACGCAAGCAGTGCGCAGCGAGCTGGTCGCCCTGCGCCGGGAACGCGAGGAAGTACGTGCCCGGGTAGAAAAGATGCTCAAGCAGATTGAGACATTGACCCAGGAGGAAAGCGGAGGATAATCGCCGCTAAGGAGACCCGTTCATGATGTCCGAGACTGCAGCCGCGAAATCCAACAACTGCGTGCGCGTGGAGATCTTCGACCAGGCCTACAGCCTGCGCGGGACCGATCCCGAATACATCGAGAAGCTCGCCGAGTACGTGGACACCAAGATCCGCGCAGTCGCCGAGCAGACCTCCACGGTGGATTCGCTGCGGCTGGCGGTGCTGGCTGCGCTCAACATCGCTGACGAATATCACGTACTGAAGCGCAAGTACGACACCGTGGCCGCCGAGTACAATCGCCGCGCCACCGACCTTTCCGGCGCCCTCGACGAAGCCCTGCGCGAAGAACGGCGCGCGGGGTAGAACTCAGCAATTGGCACTTAGCATTTGGCATTTAGTATTCGGCAACCGGCACTTGGGGCAGTACTTGCCTTCTACGACCGCGGAAACCCAGGTTTGGCTAACTGCCCATTGCTAACTGCTGAGTGCTGTCCCGCTGCAACCCGCTTGCCAACTATTTACATCGCCTGGCCTTGCCAACCGCTCCAGATTTCTTCTAGCATCATCCCGTCGCCGGCCTGCAAAGTTGGTGAGGCTGGAGGCCGTTTTTTTGAACCAACAGTCACAAAATGGGAGCTCGACTCGCTATTTGGCCTGGTGCGCTGTTCCGTCATGCGGAAATGCCTAAAGGGCCTCGGGGAGTTCCCACCGTCTTAGGACGGGTTCATAAAACGGTCCTACCCACGGCCCAGCGGGTCGGCTTTTCTGCGTCTGGGCCCTGTAGCGCCGGCATCTTGCCGGCTGTCCTGAGGGCGTCCCGCCCTCAGGCGTGGGCGAGACGCCCACGCGACAGCCGCCGAGACGGCGGCGATACATCTTCCGCATCTAACTGAACCAGTGCTCCCCATCCTGCTGCACTTCGGTCGTTTGTCCCTACCGACGTACGGATTCCTGGCTGCCGTGGCTCTGCTGGTCGGACTCGCCGTCAGCGTGCGCTATGCCACCCGCCACGGCATGGATCCCGACAAAATCTGGAACCTGGGCGTTCTTGTCATCCTGGCTGGGATCATCGGCGCCAAGCTGCTGCTGGTGCTGAACGACTGGGAGTTCTTCCAGGCGCACCCACGTGACATTTTCAGCCTCAAGACCTTGCAGGCCGGTGGAGTCTGGTCCGGCGGAGTGGTGACGGCGGTGCTCGTCGCGTGGTGGTACATGCGCCGCAATCACATCCCGCTGCTGAAGACTTGCGACGTGTCCTCGCCCGGCATCGCGCTCGGCCACGCCATCGGACGCCTGGGATGCTTCGCCGCCGGTTGCTGCTGGGGCAAGCCCACCACGCTGCCCTGGGGCGTCACTTTTACTAATCCGCTGGCGGCCCAGTTCGTCGGGACGCCGCTCGGCGTGCCGCTCCATCCCACGCAACTTTACGAGATGGCGCTGGAGCTCGCGAACTTCTTCCTGCTTGGCTGG